>ERZ779632.1333-NODE-1333-length-10324-cov-9.976239_pt1 | contig 10324 bp, 8 predicted proteins | sample MGYA00514194_ERZ779632 | MGnify/ENA primary metagenome ERZ779632 (study PRJEB29562, sample SAMEA4376704) | mouse gut metagenome | isolation source: Cecum | study: EMG produced TPA metagenomics assembly of the A DSS colitis mouse model was used to assess the...
GCTCGTCCAGGTCCTTCAGGGCGTCCTCGCCCACGTTGGGGATGTCCCGGGTGATCTCCTCGGGGCCCAGCTTGGTGTCCCGGGCGTCGATCTCGAACTCCTCAATGTGGATGGAGGTATACAGGTCCTCCCGGACCAGGCGCTCGTTCAGCAGGACGGCGTCCTCGTAGTTGTAGCCCTCCCAGGTCATGAAGCCCACCAGGATGTTCCGGCCCAGGGCGATCTCGCCCTGCTCGGTGGCCGGTCCGTCGGCCAGGACCGTGGGGGACACGCCGTTGGCGGGATCCGCTCCGTGGACCCGCTCGCCCACGGACACGATGGGCCGCTGGTTGATGCAGGTGGTGTGGTTGGAGCGCAGGTACTTCACCAGCTTGTAGTCCCTGGTAACGCCGGTGTCGTACTTCACGGACACGGAGGTGGCGTCCACCTTGGTGACCTCGCCGTCCCCCTCCGCCAGGACCACGATCTCGGAGTCCATGCAGATCTTGTGCTCCATGCCGGTGCCGATGACGGGGGCCTCGGGCTTGAGCAGGGGCACGGCCTGACGCTGCATGTTGGCGCCCATGAGGGCGCGGTTTGCGTCGTCGTTGGGCAGGAAGGGGATCATGGCCGTGGCGATGGACACCATCATCCGGGGGCTGATGTCCACGAAGTCCACCTTCTCCTTCTCCACGCCGATGATCTCGTCCCGGTGGCGGCAGGTGATGCGCTCGTTGGTGAAGTGGCCCTCCACGTCGGTGGGCTCGGCGGCCTGGGCCACGATATACTGGTCCTCCACGTCGGCGGTCATGTAGACCACCTCGTCGGTGACCCGGCCCGTGGTGTGGTCCACCTTCCGGAAGGGGGCCTCGATGAAGCCGTACTCATTGATCCGGGCGTAGGTGGAGAGGTAGTTGATGAGGCCGATGTTGGGACCTTCCGGGGTCTCAATGGGGCACATGCGGCCGTAGTGGCTGTAGTGGACGTCCCGCACGTCCATGCTGGCCCGCTCCCGGCTCAGGCCGCCGGGGCCCAGGGCGGAGAGACGGCGCTTGTGGGTCAGCTCCGCCAGGGGGTTGGTCTGGTCCATGAACTGGCTGAGGGGGCTGGAGCCGAAGAACTCCTTGATGGCGGCGGTGACGGGGCGGATGTTGATGAGGCTCTGGGGGGTGACGATATCCAGGTCCTGGATGGTCATCCGCTCCCGGATCACCCGCTCCATGCGGGAAAAGCCGATGCGGAACTGGTTTTGCAGCAGCTCGCCCACGCACCGCAGCCGGCGGTTGCCCAGGTGGTCAATGTCGTCCTTGACGGCCAGGCCACGGCCCAGGGCGTTCATATAGTTGATGGAGGCCAGGATGTCGTCGATGATGATGTGCTTGGGCACCAGCTCGTCCACGTGGGAGCGGATGGCGTCCTTCAGCTCCTCCCCCTGGTACTGCTCCAGCAGCTCCTGGAGCACGGAGAAGCGGACCCGCTCCTTGATGCCGCACTCCTCCAGGGGATCGAAGTCCACATACCTGGCCAGATCGCACATGTGGTTGGAGAAGATCTTGATGCTCTTGCCGTCCAGATCCAGCAGGATCTCGTTGACGCCGATGGCGTCCAGCTCCCGGGCCTCGTTCCTGGTGAGCAGGTGGCCCTCCTCGTAGAGGACCTCGCCGGTGGCCGGGTGGACCACCGGGGCCGCCAGACGGCGCTCCGCCGCCCGGACCCACAGGGCCAGCTTCTTGTTGAACTTGTACCGGCCCACCATGCTCAGATCGTAGCGGCGGGGGTCAAAGAAGAGGTTGTTGATGAGGGTCTCGGCGGAGTCCACCGTGGGGGGCTCGCCGGGGCGCAGCTTGCGGTAGATCTCCAGCAGGGCCTCCTCGTAGCTCTTGCAGGCGTCCCGCTCCAGGGTGGCCAGCACGGTGGGATCGTCCCCGAAGTAGTCCAGGATCTCCCCGTCGGTCTTCAGGCCCAGGGCGCGGATGAGGCAGGTGATGGGCAGCTTGCGGTTCTTGTCGATGCGGACCCAGAAGAGCTCGTTGGTGTCCGTCTCATACTCCAGCCACGCGCCCCGGTAGGGGATGATCTGGGAGGTGAGGATGGGCAGGTCCGTCTTCACGTCCGTCTCCTTGCCGTAGTAGATGCCCGGGGAGCGGACGATCTGGGAGACCACCACCCGCTCCGCGCCGTTGACGATGAAGGTGCCGGACTTGGTCATCAGGGGGAAGTCGCCCATGAAGATCTCCTGCTCCTTGATCTCCTCGGTCTCCTTGTTGCGCAGGCGCACGCTGACCTTCAGGGGGGCGGCGTAGTTCACGTCCCGGGCCTTGCACTCCTCCACGCCGTACTTGGGGGGTTCGTCCATGCTGTAGTCCACGAAGCTCAGCTCCAGGGTGCCGGCGTAGTCGCTGATAACGCCTACGTCCGCGAACACCTCCCGCAGCCCGGTATCCAGAAACCACTGGTAGGAGGTCTTCTGGATCTCCAGCAGGTTGGGCATGGGCATGATCTCCTCATGCCGGGCAAAGTTCTTGCGCAGCGTCTTGCCGTAATACTTGTCCTTGGCCATCTTGTTACACTCATCTGCCTTTCTGCGCTCCCGGCGCGCCCTGACAGGCGGGGCGCGCCGGACGCCGTTTTCTCCGGGCGCTTTGGATGCGCACGGAGGCGTTGATACTTTTACTCAAAATTCCTCTTGCCTTTTTCGTGAGAAACTGCTATACTGTGGTCATCAGGTGGAGGTTATCCCTCCGCCAGAGCGTATATAAGCATCTCAGTTTACCATTTTATGCTTGCCTTGTCAAGCTGAATTTTGCCGGATTCAGGCGCGTCCGTCCCAGGGACGGATGTTTTTTCCGCTCCGGGTCTTGACACAGGGCGGCGCATATGGTACAAAGAATATGCTTCATGAGGGAGTAGTGGCAGGGCGTTCCCCTGCGGCAAGTCAACAGGCTGGTCCGTCGGACCTGGCTTGCCCTTCATCCACGAGACTCATGTATGGCTGCGGGCCGTACATGGGATTGCGGTCAGGCGCGGCGGCGTCTGGCTCTTTTTTTGCCCGGGCAGGGCAGGGATTCCATCAAAAGGAGAGGTATGTATATGGGCTATGGCGCGCTGTTTCTCATCGGCGTCGGGCTGAGCATGGACGCCTTCGCGGCCTCCATCTGCAAGGGGCTGGCCATGGGGCGGATACGCTGGCGGCAGGGGATGGTCATCGCCCTGCTCTTCGGGGGCTTTCAGGCCCTCATGCCCCTGCTGGGCTGGGCCCTGGGCCGGCAGTTCGAGGGGTACATCACCAGCATTGACCACTGGATCGCCTTCCTGCTGCTGGGCTGGATCGGCGGAAAGATGATCTGGGACGCCTTCCACGACGAGGGGAGCTGCTGCCCGGCCGGATTCGATCTCCGGGAGGTGCTGATGCTGGCCGTGGCCACCAGCATCGACGCCCTGGCGGTGGGCGTCACCTTCGCCTTTTTGAAGGTGGCCATCCTGCCGGCGGTGGGGCTCATCGGCTGCACCACCTTCGCCATCTCCCTGGCCGGCGTGTGGATCGGCAGCCGGTTCGGCAGCCGGTTCAAGGGGTGGGCCACCCTGGCGGGCGGCGTCATCCTGTGCCTGATCGGGCTGAAGATCCTGCTGGAGCACCTGGGATTTCTGGGCTGACGGGATAATGCGTTCCGTTTTGCGGAATACATATATAAAATACGGATTAACGGAGGAGATTGCCATGGTCAAGCTGTGGGAGCAGGAGGCCGCCGCCTGGCGGCTGGAGCTGGATTTGGACGGGGAGGCCCTTGCGCTGCGCATGGGAGATGAGGCGCGGCAGATGCGGGTGAGCCTGGGCGGCGCCGGCGCGCTGACGCCGGAGCTGGTGCGCCGGGCCGCCGCCAAGGCGGTGCAGTCCATGTGCCGGCTGGGCGCGGAGAGCGCGGCGGCGGACGTATCCCTCGTGGCGGAAAAGCTGGGGGAGGCCGGCGTGGCCGCCCTGGCCCAGGGCGCGGAGCTGGCGCGCTACCAGCCCAAGATGTGGAAGGAGAAGAAGGAGCGGCCCTTCACCCTGTATCTGACCGGTACGGAGGCTGTGGACGGGGCCCGGGTCCTGGCGGAGAGCGCCGCGGTCACCGCCGGCGTCTGCTTTGCCCGGGATCTGGTCAACCTGCCGGCCAACAAGCTGACCCCGGAGATGATGGCCCAGCAGGTCACCCAGGCCGCCCAGGAGGCGGGGATGGAGACCCAGGTGCTGTGCGGGGAGGAGACCCGGGCTCTCGGCATGGAGGCCTACCACGCGGTGGGGGACAGCGCCGGCCATCCCCCCCGGCTCATCGTCCTGCGCTACCGGGGCGGCGCGGCCGGACAGGCCCCCCTGGCCCTGGTGGGCAAGGCCGTGTGCTTTGACACCGGCGGCTACTCCCTGAAGACCGCCCAGGGGATGCGGACCATGAAGTGCGACATGGCCGGCGGCGCGGCGGTGGCGGGGGCCATGCTGGCCCTGGCGAAGAACCATGTGCCGGTGAACGTGACGGCGGTGATCCCGGCGGTGGAGAACCGGATCTCCCCGGACAGCTTCCTCCCCGGCGACGTGATCGGCTCCATGGCCGGCAAGTCCATTGAGATCGGCAGCACGGACGCGGAGGGCCGGCTCATCCTGGCGGACGCCATCACCTACGCCATCACAAAGGAGGGCGCGGCCAAAGTGGTGGACATCGCCACCCTCACCGGGGCCATTGCCCGGATGCTGGGCGGCGTGGCGGCCGGCGTGATGGCCAATGACGACGGCTTCTATGACCAGCTCCAGGCCGCCGCCAGCCGGAGCGGCGAGAAGTTCTGGCGCATGCCCAACTATCCTGAATACAAAAAGCTGATCGAGAGCCCCCTGGCGGACCTCTACAACAGCAGCAACGACGGCTGCGGGGCCATTGCCGCGGGCATGTTCCTCTCCGCCTTTGCCGGGGACACCCCCTGGCTCCACCTGGACATCGCCGGCACCGCCTGGAACAGCGCCCACGGCCTGGAGTACCAGGGCAAGGGGGCCACCGGCATGGGGGTGACCACCCTGTACGAGCTGTGCCGGACCTGCGGAGCTGCGGAAAGAAGCGCGCAATGAAGTACCTGATAAAATATTTGATAGATTTTGCCGTGTTGATTCTCCTGTATGCTTTTGTCTTTTTCAGGAGGTGGAGGGCCCAGGGCAGAGACCGCCTGCTTGTCAACACCCTCATGTATGCATACCTCTCTCTGGTGCTCTACTTTACCATGATGCCGGTAGTCGTATCCATCCCGTTCATGCTGGACCACCCCTATCAGCCCATGAATCTGGTGCCGTTTATTGACGTTTCTTTGGGGAGAGGGGACTTTTTCCGGCAGGTATGCTTGAACGTTGTCATGACCATGCCCTTCGGGTTCCTGTTTCCGCTGACCCGGGGCAAACGGACCCAATTTGGCGCAGCGCTGTTTTTCTGCTTTTTGATGAGCCTGGGCATTGAGCTGCTGCAGCCCTTCTTTGACCGCTCCTCGGACGTCACGGATCTGATTACGAATGTCATCGGCGGAGCGCTGGGCTATGGCCTTTATGTTGTTTTTAAGCCGGTCGCCTTTTGGATCCTGGATCGTTTGAAGACCTGATGACAGGCCGTTTTGCGGTAAATTCCAGCTTATCGGGGGATTTCATCCTTTGGGTGAAATCCCCCGATATTCTCCGGATAAACGGACAGAGGGCTGTATTTGATGAAACAAATACAGCCCTCCGCGTATGGATGGGCCTCCGCCCGCATAGGGTAACAGGGAAAGGGGGCGGTGGATATGGAGATCCATGTGGTCCAACAGGGGGAGACCCTGTACGCCATTGCAGGGCGGTACGGGGTGGATCCGGAGCTGCTGCGGCTGGTCAACGGGGTGGGGCCCGGCGGGGCCCTGGCGGTGGGACAGACCCTGGTGGTGCAGCAGGTGGAGACCTTCCACGTGGTCCAGCCGGGGGAGACCCTCGCCGCCGTGGCCCGGCGGTACGGCATCACACTGCGGCAGCTGTACCGGAACAACTTTTTCCTCCGGGGGGACCCCTATGTCCAGGCCGGGCAGACCCTGGTAATCGCCTACCAGGGGGAGAAGCTGGGGACGGCCTATACCAACGGCTACGCCTACCCCTTCATCCGCCCCTCCCTGCTGCGCTCCACCCTGCCCTACATGAGCCAGCTCACGCCCTTTACCTACGGCATCGGCGCCAGCGGCGGCCTGCTGCCCTTAGACGACAGTCAGCTGCTGGCCCAGGCCCGCAGCCTGGGGGCTGTGCCGCTGATGCACCTGTCCACGCTGACGGAGGAGGACACCTTCTCCAGCCAGCGGGCGGTGGAGGTGCTCACGGATCTGCCCCGCCAGCGGGCGCTGCTCGAGGAGGTTATGGAGACCATCTCCGCCAAGGGCTACCGGGGCCTGGACGTGGATTTTGAGTACATCCCCGCCGCCCAGCGGGAGGACTACGCCGCCTTTATCCGCGCCCTGCGCCTGCGGCTGGCCCCCCTGGGACTGCCGGTGGTGGCGGCCCTGGCCCCCAAGACCTACGCCGCCCAGCCCGGGCTCCTCTACGAGGCCCACGACTACGCCCTGCTGGGCGCGGCGGCGGACTACGTGCTGCTGATGACCTACGAGTGGGGCTACACCTACGGCCCGCCCATGGCGGTTGCGCCGCTGCCAAATGTGCGCCAGGTGCTGGACTACGCCGTCACCGTCATCCCCCGGGAGAAGATCTACCTGGGGATCCCCTACTACGGCTACGACTGGCCCCTGCCCTTCCGCCAGGGGGAGACACGGGCCCGGTCCATCTCCAACCAGACCGCGGTGACGCTGGCCCTGGAGGAGCGGGCGGAGATCCAGTACGACGAGACTGCCCAGTCCCCCTGGTTCCGCTACACCGCCGGGGACGGCGCTGTCCACGAGGTCTGGTTTGAGGACGCCCGCAGCCTCGCCGCCAAGCTGGGCCTCATCCGGGAGTATGGCCTCCACGGGGCGGGATACTGGAGCCTCATGCGGCCCTATCCCCAGGGCTGGACCCTGCTCAACGGGCTCTACGATATCCTGGACGGATGACGAACCGAGAGAAACGGTCGCAGAGGCGGGGAGCTCCCGCCTCTGCGCCATAACTTCACAGGACCATAATGGAAGCGGATTTCCCCGCCAAAAACACGCCTCCTCTTGCATTTTCCCTCTCTTTTCGCTATGATAGAGGGGAGCAACTGAAAAGGAGGTCTCCCCATGAGAGATACTGAGACCAAGCCCCGGCGGATGGGCTTAAAAATGAAAATCCTGCTGATTCTGCTGACCCTGCTGCTGATATGCGGCGCGGTGCTGGCCGCCTTCCTGTGCGGCCTGCGCCAGGCCAGTCAGGCGGCGGAGCCCCAGATCACCGGCGATCTTTTGGCCTCGCAGCTGCGGTCCGTGCAGGAGCTGGTCACCGTCTCCTACTATTACACCAACATGGGCCGCTTTGAAAACCAGGTGGATTTCTACGGCTGGAAGGTCCCCTTCACCACCAAGAGCTTCATTGTCTCCTATGACGGCGTTATCAAGGCGGGGGTGGACCTGGAGCAGCTCCAGGTCAGCATAGGCGGCGGGGAGGTGACCGTTACCCTGCCGGAGAGCCGGATCATCTCCCACGAGATCCCCGAGGACAGTCTGGAGGTCTTTGACGAGAGCGACAACCTCTTCAATCACATCACCATTGAGGATTACACCGCCTTCACCCAGGATCAGAAATCAGCCATGGAGCAGCGGGCGGTGGACGGCGGACTGCTGGACCGGGCCAATCAGGAGGCCCGCACGGCGGTGGACTCCCTCCTGCGCATCATGCCGGGGCTGGAGGAGTATACGCTGACCGTGAAATAGCCTGCAGGCCCGTCAGAGCTGTGCCATGACCTCCCCAATAGGCCCGCAGATGGTCAGGGCCTCTCCCGCGCCGGCCAGAGCGGTCTTGTTCACCACCGCCAGCTTGTTCCCCCGGTAGTACTGCACCAGTCCGGCGGCCGGATACACGGTCAGGGAGGTGCCGCCGATGATGAGCACATCTGCGCGGCGGATAGCGGCCACAGCCCGGGCGATCACGTCCTGCTCCAGCCCCTCCTCGTAGAGGACCACGTCCGGCTTGATCGTGCCGCCGCAGGTGCAGCGGGGTACGCCGGCGCTGTCCCGGACCGCCTCCACGCCGTAGAATGCGCCGCATTGGACGCAGTGGTTGCGCAGGACGCTGCCGTGGAGCTCCAGCACGTTCCGGCTCCCCGCCTTCTGGTGGAGGCCGTCAATATTCTGGGTGATGACCGCCCGCAGCCTGCCGGCCGCCTCCAGCTCCGCCAGCTTTTTGTGGGCCGCGTTGGGCTGGGCGTCCAGATAGAGCATCTTGTTCCGGTAGAAGCGGAAGAACTCCTCCGGACGGCTCTCGTAGAAGCTGCGGCTGAGGATGGTCTCCGGCGGGTAGTCGTACTGCTGGTGGTAGAGGCCGTCGGTACTGCGGAAATCGGGGATGCCGCTCTCCGTACTCACGCCGGCCCCGCCGAAAAAGACGATGTTGTCGCTGTTGTCGATCCAGGTCTTCAGCTGTCTGACTGCTTCCGTCATGGTAGTTCCTCCCTTTTCATCGTCTGTCCATTGGATACGGACGGCCATCGGAGGCCGGCAGGGCCCCCGTTTTCTCCCCCTATACAACAACTGATAAGGATGATATCGTATGAATATTCAGATTTTTGGCTCCTCCAAGTGCTTTGACACCAAGAAGGCGGAGCGGTGGTTCAAGGAGCGCCGGGTGAAGTACCAGTACATTGACCTGCCCAAGAAGGGGTTCTCCGCCGGGGAGTACCGGGCGGTGCGGCAGAAGCTGGGCTATGAGCAGCTGGTGAATACCAAGTCCCGGGCCTATCAGGATTTATACATGGCCTATATCACCCGGGAAGCGGCGGAGGAAAAGCTCTTCGACAACCCCCAGATCTTCCTGACCCCCATTGTCCGCAACGGAAAGCAGGTCACTGTGGGCTACTGCCCGGAGGTTTGGGAGACCTGGGAGTGATCCGCCGCCTACTCCGTGAAGTGGGTGTGGTTGAAGATGTGGTCCTCGCAGTAGCAGTGGTAGCCAGCGCACTTGGAGCAGTAGCGGAATTGGAGGTTAGGGAAGTCCGTGTCCGTGCGGCCGCAGACGGTGCACTTGTGGTTGTAGCCCTTCTGCCGCTGCTGCTCCTTCACCGCCCTGCGGAACTGCACCGCCTCGGGCCGCCGGCGGGCCCGGACACGGTCCGCCCGCTCATGGATATTCGGGGAGAAGAACACAAACAGGTTCAGCAGCGCCACCACCGGCACCAGGGACATGCCCCACATCCCTGCCGCAGCGTACTGGATGATCTGCACCCCGTAGAGGACCGCCTCCAGCCAGGCCAGCCACTTCATCTTGACGGGGAGGATGAACATGACCTGCACGATGGTCTCCGGGTAGGTCAGGGCGTAGGCCATGAAGAGGGCTGTGTTGACGTAGATTGCGCCAAAGATGGCAACAGATATGCCGTCAATGAAGTAGGCCAGCAGGGAGGCCAGGGCGGTGAGCAGGACGCCGCTGACGTAGTAGATGGTAAATTTGGCGCTGCCCCACATCCGCTCCAGGGACTCCCCCAGCCAGTAGTAGAAGAAGAGGGAGATAATCAGCCAGAAGCTGTCGGAGGTGGGGATGAGAACGTAGGTCACCACCCGCCACAGCTCCCCCCGGAGCACAGAGGCGGGGTCCATGCACAGGAAATAGAGCAGCATGCCGGAGCGGTCAAAGAGGCTGAAGAGGTAGATGACGGCGTTGGCGCCGACAATGTAGCGCATCAGCCCGGGAATGGCCAGCCGCGGATGCAGGGCACAGAAGCGGTCAATGGCCTGGTTCAGTTTTCTCAAGGGGCGTCCCTCCCGTATTTTGGTTTGATAAGGGTATTGTACTCCATTGGCAGGAAAAAGTCATCAAAAAAATTTGAACATTTGACAGATGCGAAAAAATATGTATAATAGAGAGGGAAGTCCGCTGCCCTGCGGCTGACGGCAGAAATCATAGCGGGGTGTTGTGCAGTTGGCAGCGCGCTTGCTTTGGGCACAGGAGGTTTGGGTTTGGGGCGTAGCATTCGGAAGGTCTGGAAGCCCTTGGGACGCATGAGACGCCAGTGTTTTTCCCTCGCCGATACCCGGTCAAAAGCCGACGTTGTCCACGGTTGAAACTTTTATATCCGGGTGTAGCGCAGTTGGTAGCGCGCCTGCTTTGGGAGCAGGATGCCGGGAGTTCGAGTCTCCCCACTCGGACCAGAAAAAGAGGTCAAAAAAGATTTTTGGTGAAAAAACTGAGAGATTTCAA
>ERZ779632.1334-NODE-1334-length-10312-cov-4.794677_pt1 | contig 10312 bp, 7 predicted proteins | sample MGYA00514194_ERZ779632 | MGnify/ENA primary metagenome ERZ779632 (study PRJEB29562, sample SAMEA4376704) | mouse gut metagenome | isolation source: Cecum | study: EMG produced TPA metagenomics assembly of the A DSS colitis mouse model was used to assess the...
GCCAGCTCCACGTGAGGGCGGCTCCCCTGACCCACAGCCCGTGGAGCGTATTCAGCCTGTCAATGTCGCCGCCGATGCAGTCAAGCCCCTCCATATAAAGTAAAATCCCGATTTTGCCTTCCTCTAAAGACTTGTCAATATCCCTGCCGCTTTCCACAATCGAAACCGCTTCAAGTCCCTCTATGTCCTTCCTTAACGCGGCTATCTGTTCCAGGGCGTTCTCCCACCCCCTGTCCAGATTTCCTGTTTCCACAAATATCGAGGATGCCACCAGTCTGATTCCGGCTTTCTGAAAGTTCGGAAGGTAGTGATTTTTGACGACTTCCTTTTCTCCTGCCTGATGCCTTAAGAGAACTTCCCCCGCCAAATCCAGATGTGCATCAACCACGGGCGTGTTCTTATGTAAGTCCATTGCCCTTTGCAAATAAATTTCTTCCACTTTGATATCCATAAATAGTTGTACCTCCATTCCGGTTCCCTGAAACTGAAAAGGCATGCCGGAACTCTCTCCGGCACACCTCATATTTCACTGTTTTCGTTCCGCAGCTATATATTATATGCCGCCCTTTCCTGATTTTTTACTTCTCCAAATCCAGAGTTTCAAGAAGCTTTCTGATATCCTCCACGCCAAGCCATTCCCTGTTGCTGCCGGAGCTGTAGGCGAAGCCGTCCTCCACCTTCTTTCCGCTTAAATTAATCTTCTGCTTGTCGTTCCACACTACCTGGGGATAGACGATAAAATGCTTCTCATATTCATAGGTAGTGACGGAGTCCTCGACCGTAACCATAATTTCATGTAACTTTTCGCCGGGACGGATACCGATTTCAGGCATCTTGCAGTCAGGGAGCATTGCCTTTGCCAAATCCGTCACCTTGAAGGAGGGAATCTTGCTGATAAAGGTTTCGCCGCCGGTAGCCTCCTCCAAAGCCTTAATCACCAGCTCCACCCCTTCGGTTAAGCTAATCCAGAAACGGGTCATCCGGTAGTCGGTAATGGGAAGCTCGTTGCCGCCGTTTTTGATGATATTATGGAAAAAGGGAATAATCGAGCCCCGGCTTCCCGCCACGTTGCCGTAACGGACGATGGAAAAATTGATATCCTTGGTTCCGGCATAGGCGTTGGCGGCAATAAAAAGCTTATCGGAAACCAGCTTGGTTCCCCCGTAAAGATTTACCGGATTAACCGCCTTGTCCGTGGAAAGAGCCACCACCTTTTTTACATTGGAATCAAGAGCCGCGTCAATCACGTTCTGTGCCCCGTGAATGTTGGTCTTTATCGCCTCGTTGGGATTGTACTCACAGGCCGGCACCTGCTTTAACGCCGCGGCGTGAATCACATAGTCCACTCCCTCAAAGGCTCTCTTCAGCCTTTCCCTGTCCCTCACGTCCCCGATAAAAAACCTGAGCTAAACCGCATACTCCATAAACTCATTCTGCATGTTAAACTGTTTGAATTCGTCTCTCGAATAGATGATAATTTTCTTCGGATGATAATTTGTCAGTACATATTTGCTGAAACATTTGCCGAAAGAGCCGGTGCCTCCGGTAATAAGAATCGTTTTGTCGTCCAATAACATGAAAATGCCTCCGTATTATATGATAAGATTTATGTTCCCACTTCCTGCTGCGACTATTCTACCATGAATTACCACCAACGGCAAACTTTTTTACCGGCACAGCTTTTACTGCCCGCCTTCGGAATCATCATCCCTTGAAAGTATGATTGCCACCGCCCCGCATAAAATTCCGCCGACCACAAATACAAGCCATGAAGTGCTCCATTCAATATCCGTAAACATACAGACCAGATAAACCATAAGCGCCGCAAGCATAATGCATCCGCATATTTTCGCCGTCAAAGCATCCCTCTTTCTTTTTGCCGGAGAGAGACTTTTTTCCTTATTATACTTTTTGATATCAAATTTGTCTTTCTGCATACCGCCGTACACAAGAACGGATACCCCCGGGGTCAGAACCAGCATAAAAATTCCCATGCCAAAATCCTCAAGTTTCCCGATATTCACCGGGTCGGCCAGCACATTATCCATCTTGATTCCCAACACCATAAACAAAAGCGCATCCACCAGAATAATTCCAATCCCTGCCGCCATCCTCACCGTAAATTTCCGGTAAGCCTGCTCTTTTTCCTCCTCCGTATAGAAATCTTCGATGTACGGGTGCTTTTCCGCAAAATGGGAATGCTGCATTCCCATAACCACCAGAATTATTACCCCTACAATAAGAAAGATAAAGAAGAACACCGGCGCAATATCCTCGTCCATGCCTAATCCCATCAGAAATCCCATTGTGCCGATTCCGGATAAAATGAGGGCGATTCCGGCAGTGACCAGTCTGTCAAACCGGTTCATGAAGCTGTCGTAGCCGCAAGTATCCTCCACAAAATCTTTGCTCACATCTCCCTGCATCAGCGTATCCATATTACAGTGGAACATGCTGCAAATCTGCAGCAACTTTTCCATTTCAGGATAGCTTTGAGACGATTCCCATTTAGAAACCGACTGTCTGGACACCTCCAGCCGTTCCGCAAGCTGCTCCTGCGTGATATTTTTCTGTTTCCTTAAAAACTGTAAATTTTCTCCAAAGCTCATTTTTACTCCTCCTTAACCGCAAGCCTTTTTTCTCACAGACGCCTGCCCGCAAAGCGTGACGGCGTTTGCTTTTATGCTGTCCGAAATGCGAAGGCCTGTTTGCGTACCCTCATTTCCCCTTCGGACACCTTAAATCTTACGGTTGCGCAAGGGCAACTTCCATCAATCTGATGTTGCTTTTAAGTTTTTTGATGTATACTTTCGGTTGCAATGCCCGTTTTAAGCGGTTTCCGACAATTTTCCCCGCAAACCTTCTCCCGCCCTGTCCCCGCCAAAGCCCGCCGGGCCTTTTTCTTCTTCTGTTCTTTATGAAAGCTCGTACAGAGTCCAGAGCCCCTTTCCTGCCGCAATCCGGCAGGATGAAAGATTCGGCGCGCTCTCCAGCAGCCGGTAAACGCATTCCTCCTGCCCTTCGTAATCCGCCACATAAACCAGCAAATGCCTGCTCTCCAAAATCTCCTCCTCCGAAAGAGGCTCGGGATTGCCCTGGCTTGCAAGATAAACCTTTTCATACTTCATCAGCTCGTCGGAAAGCCGCCAGATATTATCAGGCGAATCGTTGTTATAAAAAACCACCACAGGTCTGTCACGGTTTTCCTCCACAAACTCCATGACCTCCTTTTCCTCCTCATACAGGAAAAAGACCCGCCCCGCTTTCAGGGCAAGACCATCTATAAGAAGAACCGCCAGTACGAAAGCGCCGGCCAGAAGCCGCCTTGTCCTTCCGGCATTCCCTGCCTCTCCGGAATCTGTCCCGGATCGCCCATTGCCTGCCCTGTTTTTAACATTCGTTGCAAGTCCCAAAAGCAGCCTCCACATGCCATAGATGAGGAGAAAAATCAAAATCCCGTAAACCGGAAGCTGATACCGGTTGGAGGTTTCCCCCAAAAGCAGCGCTGTCTTGGAAACGGTAAAAAAATACCCCGCACAGGCAAAAAGAAGCAGCCGGACTGACACATTTATTCCCGTATCCAAAGCCGCTATCCTTCCCCGCTTTCTCAGATAGCCGGTGGTCACCGCCAGCAGGCAGAGAAGTAAAAGCCACAGACTCAAAGTGCCGTTAGTCATATAATCCTCGAACAGACCGTAAAAAAACCGCAGTCTTTCAAGGGTGTTGGAAGCGTCCCCGAATTCGCTGACCGCCTCCGTTCCCCGGTATCCCCTGAAAATATGGGACATACTTGCCGGATAGTACAGAACCGCCCCGCAAAATCCCAGTCCGCAGGCTGCCCCATAGGAGATCAGCTCCTTCATTTTCCTGTTTTTTAACAGCCAGAAACAAAACCCGGCTCCCAGGAAAAAATGGAAAATAATATAGTAATACTGTGTTAAAAATCCAAAAAATACCGTAAGGCACACCGGCAGCAGAAAGGTTGTCACACGAAAGTCCCGCTTTTTTACCGCCCGCAGATGCAAATCCGTACACAGCAGGACAAAAACCGTAAGCCACTGATACATGCGAATGAACATCACGCCGGAAATCACCGCGCTGCCAAAGCCCCACGCAAGGCAGGTGAGAAAGGCAAGAAACATCGCCTGCCTGTCCCCTGTCCCGGCTTTACCGCTGACTGACTCCGCCGCCAGGACGCCCGCACCGCCTTTTCCGCCGGTCACCCCTGCCAGTCTCTCCGCCTTTCTGCGTCCGCCGCTTCCCGGCCCGCCCCTGCCGCCGGCTGCCGCAGTCATGTACGCTCCCCAGGCAAGCAGCACATAAGACAGTACATAGGCAATCAGATTCACCGCAATTCCCGTCCACTTGCTGAACACTCCCGGAGACAGAGACGCCGCTGTATGAAAAATATAATAATAAAAAGGCGGATGCACATCCCATGACTGCATCTGTTTCACAATGCTGTACCGAAACTGCTCCCCGGGAAGTACCATAAACTCATTTGCAAGCTCTTTGCAATCCATCCACTGTCTGTCGTTTACAAAAAGCCCCGCCGTCTTGTTTGAGGAATAATAGGTGTAAAGCTCGTCCTCATGAAAGCCGGATTTTTTATTTCCATAAAAAATAAGTACTGACAATTGCACCGCAAGCAAAACCGCCATTGCCAGAAAGAACAACCGGATATTTCTATTTACATGGTTTCCCTTCCCTTTGGAAAACCCCTTTTCTCTCGAAACTGAATTCATATGAATCATCCCCTTAGCAGCTTATGCACCCTGCGCACAAACCGGGGCGCAGTGCCGAGAAGCAGCAGATACACTTTATTTTTTCGGGTGAGGTACGGAGAATGCACCGCCGCCTGCCTGTTATGCCGTAAATAGTTCCTCACCTCGCAGTAGAATTTGTTTTCCCTGTTCATCTGCGATATGGGAATATGAAGCATATAGTCCAGCCTCTGAAACAGACCGAACCGCAGAGCCTCCGGCAAAAGCGACGGATACTCTTTCTTCACAATACTGTAAACCCTGTCCGCATTTACCACAATATCCGTAAATACCTGAGGGAACTCCTCCTTGTTGCGGGTTCTGGTACTGCTGCCATACCGGTAAAACACATGATAATCCTGCCAGGGCAGAACGGCCACCGTCGAAACCGCGGGAAGAAGCTGCATCATCAGGTAAAAATCCTCGTTCAGTTCCCCCTCCGGGAATCGCTTTTCCTCTATCAGCGACCTGTGAAGCAGTTTGGTACAAAAAGAACAGTCTCCCTTATGAAGCAATAGCTCCCGCATAAAATCTCTGGACGCCATAAGTGTAAGCTCCTCTGGAGGCGGGCACACGTCGGGCATAAGATTCCCATGCTCGTCAATCTCATCTCTGGAAATCTGCGCCATGCGAAGCCCTTCTGAGAGGGCGGCGTCAAGAAGCCGCTCATACATCTTTGGCTCTATGTAATCGTCCCCGTCCACGAATCCGATATAGTCTCCCTCCGCCATGGAAATTCCCAGATTTCTCGCGGAGGAAGCGCCTCCGTTTTCCTTGTGGAAAACGCGAATCCGTCTGTCCTCCATAGCCATCTTTTCCGCAAGGGCGCCGCTTTTATCCGTGGAGCCGTCGTCCACAAGAATAATTTCCAGATTGGGATAAGTCTGGTTCCGTATGGAATCCACGCATCTTTGCAGATAGTCCACCACATTATAAACCGGTACAATCACGCTGATTAAAATTGGTCTTTCTTTCCCTGACACTTTTTTCACTTCCTCCTGCCGCCCCTGTATCCTTGCAACCATCCTGCGGCTTTCGCAGTTGTCTTTAAATTGCATCCTGCATCATCTTTGCGTACATCTTCCCCGGCGAAATTACCGGTGCGCCGCTAAGGGGGCCTTCCTTTGCCGGTTCAAAGCAGCCCTGCAAAAGCTCCTCCATCATCCGCAAAAGCTCCGCCGCCCCATGTTCCGCATTCCAGAGCTCTGTGATGGTTTTGTATGCTTCTCTACCCATTTGCTGTCTTTTATCCGGATTATCCAGCAGAAAACGCACAGCCTTTTCCATCTCTTCATAATTGTTATCAGGATACGCAAGCCCGTTTTTCCCATGCCGAATCAGGTACGGAACCGCTCCCGCCTGCACGTTCGCCACCTCGCAGCAGCCGCTGTTCATGGCTTCGTTCACCACGGCTCCCCAGCCCTCTAAATGATTGCTGGTAAAAATATGGATATGGCATTTCTCCATCACCGCCCGAACCTCCTCCGGCTTCATGAAGCCGTAAAAAGTTATAACACTCTCCACATCATAATCCTTTGCCAGGGATTTCAGCTCCGCCTCCATCTCCCCGCTGCCCGCCATATGAATATGGTATCCGTCCTTGCAGCTTTCCTTCAAATTCTTCGCCAGACGCAGCATATATTCCGGGTGCTTTAGCGGGATAAACCGGCCTGCCCACACGATTTCCGTCCGCTGCGCCGTCCGGCCCGCTTCCTCCCCTTTCATTGCCAGAAGCTCCCGCTCCGTATAATATCTGGTTTCCGGAAAATAGCCCCACCGGAACATTTTCCCCGGATAAGCGTGAATCAAATGAAAATCTGAGGGCACATAAGCCCCCGCACACAGAAGATAAGCAGGAGCATTTCTGTATCTGGTATGCTCCTGATATTTATGAATAAGCCCCCTGGGCGAGACCGCTTTCCACTGCCCCTCCCGGTAAAGCCTTTCGCTGACCCTGACAGTCAATCTCCCTGTATTTAATCTTTCCTGAACCAAATCCTCCCTGCCGCTCCATCCGGCGAGCAGCACGTCGCTTTCCATAACCAGCTTCCGGCACCGCTCCTCCTCCTCGTACAGGCAGATTACATAAGGAAGCTTCTCCCCCTCACTGCTCCAGCCCATGGAAAGCCGCTCCGCTTCCATAGGCTGGGTCTGGATAAAATGAAATCCTTCGCCAAGAAGCTGAAAACAGGCGTTTGAGAACGGTATCTGATGATGATTGATGTAATTGGATATGAATGTGAGTGTCATTTGGGGTTTCCTTTATTTCTGTCTTTTCCATTATTATACTTTGGAAAGAGAGAATCCGCAATAACCTCCGCCGCATCCTCTGCGCTTATCTTGCTGACGTCAATCTTGACACTCTCCATTTCCTTATAAAGCGGCAGCCGTCCACAGCTCCGCTCAATGATATCCCCGCTCCTTACACCATTTGAAATATCCCTGCACCAGTCGCCGTCCAGAAAAACCGAGGGATGTTCAGCACATCATCATCCAGCTTGCGGTAGGGAAAATTCTTCCAATCCAGTAGCTTTTTCAAAATAAATCGTTCCATAGATTCGCTCTTTATCACATTTTTAAATACAACCCTCATTACAAAATATGAAACGAAAATATGCTCTTGCTAAAAGCAAAAAAACAGCATATAATATAATACAAATAAGGACTTCAATTCCATATTTGTATAGAGAGGGTCATGTATGTATATCCAGCGCGCGATGGAAAATAAACTTAAATATTTATCCGCCCATTTTCCTGTAGTCATGGTCTGCGGCGCCCGGCAGGTGGGAAAAACAACGCTGCTTAAGCGGATACAATCCGAAACGGCAGGGAGATAGATTTAATTATTCTCGAAAACGGCAGATTATATCCCGTTGAAATCAAAAAAAGCGCAGACCCGGGAAAAAGCGCCCTGAAAAATTTCAGTATTTTAAACAGTCTGCCGGAAGATACCGGCGAGGGCGCAGTCATTTGCATGACGCCTATGGTCATACCGCTGGATGAAAAAAATCAATTGCTTCCCGCAGCATCTATTTAACGCCAAACACCGGAAAACAGCCACGTCCTGCCGCCGTTTTCCGGTATTATCATTTCCCGTCTAATTTTCTTCTATTATTCTGACTCCCCAGGGCTCCAGCGAAAGCACGTCTCCGTTTTTCACCGCTTTTCCTGAATTTACTGCCTCTCCCGAAAGCAGTTCCACCCCGTCCTTTCCGCCATGCGCCGCCTGCTGTGTCTCTGCGGAATAATTCAGATAATAAGTAACTTCCTTTCCAAAATCATTGACTCCCTTTTTAATAATCACCGGGAATCTTTCCTTCCGATTCTCATCCCGGATTCCCGCTTCCTTCAGGGTATCGGCCAGAATTTCCGAAAGCATCCCGTCGCTCGTCCAGCACCCGATGTAGGTTGCGCAGCCTTTTCCGTACCGGTTTCGCGTAACCGCCGCATACCGTTTCCAGTTCGTGTGGTCGTAGGAGGCCAGTACCTGCGCCGTATCTGGATTTATAAGCTCCATAAAGGTCTTTACTTCTTTATCCGGGCATTTGTACCTGTCGGAGGAAAGCTTCACATTCACCGGAACCGTAAAGTGACTGTAGGAAATTCCAAGGCATTTATCTATGCCGTGAGGCTGGCAGTCCGCATAAACCTTTACATTTTCATTGGCAAAGGCCGACTTGAAGGTCACAAACACATGGCCGCCATTTGCCACATAAGCGTCGATGCGGGCAAGCAGTTCCTCAGAAGCCGCATATAATGCCGGAATAATCAGCAAATCATATTCCTCCAGCTCCTCCGACTCCGGCCACAGGAAATCGCATTCCACATTCAGCTTATAAAGCTCATCATACACGAAGCGTACCGCGTCATTGTAGCCGACGCGTCCCCCCTGAGGCGTTCCGCCAATGGGGAACCATTCCAGAGCCGTAAGCGCTTCGTTGCTCAAAAGAAAAGCCGCTTTATTTTTCTTTTTCAGGTTCACCAGGTGACTGCCAATCTCTGCAAGCTCGTTTCCAATCACGCTGGCCGCGCGGTAGGTGTCGTTTTCCTTAAAGTCATGACTGAGCAGCCCTTTCCAGTAGGTTTCAAAGGAGTTGTGAATGGAATGCCAGTGCCAGTATTCCACCATGTTGGCTCCGGAAGCAAGGTGGCTGTAGGCCTGCAGCCGGAGCTGTCCGTCATAGGGCAGCCAGTGGGGAAAACCCTGGGCCTCCGTTTCCAGTACAAAGTAATTGCCTCTCTTTAAAGAACGGGCGTCGTCCCCTCCAAAGGCAATCTCAATGCCCGTGAGGCTGTCCTGGGACGGATGATAAATATCAATTCCCGCCGTGGTCAGCGCTTTTGCCGCCTGAAAATGCTCAATCTTTGACTGAACGCCAAAGGAATGCATACGCCAGTCCAAATCAAAATTGTGGGTGATAAACTGGTCAGGCCCTGCATACTCACGGACGATTCCCGCCTGCCATGCCAGATAATCCGCCGCCAGCTTCCGCTGGAATCTTTCGAATTCCGCGCCAAGGCTCCCGTTGACGGTTCCCCGAACGTCAGGGAAATCCTCCCAGGCATTGATACGGTTGCTCCAGTAATCAAGTCCAAACTCCTTGTTGAGGGCCTCCAAGTCGCCGTCGAATTTTTCTCTTAAATATTTCACAAACTGCTGCTGAACATTTTTCCCTGCCGTGTCATAATGCTTTGTCTCATTGTCCACCTGAAAACCGATGACGCATTTTCTGTTAGCGGAAACCTCCATCAGCTTTCTGATAATCCGCTCTCCATAGTAACGGTAAGCCGGGTGGGTGATATCCATAATCTGCCTTGCTCCGTAAATCCCGCGGCCGCTTTTCGTCTCCGCAAGAATATCCGGATAAGCCTTTTCAAGCCACGTGGGAATGGCATAGGTGGGCGTCCCGATTACCACGCAAATCCCCGCCTCCTCCATGGCGTCGAGCACCCGCTCCACATGGCTGAAATCAAAAATCCCCTCCTGCGGCTCATAGGTGCTCCACGTGGATTCCGCAATCCTGACCAGATTGATGCCCGCCTTTTTCATCATCTCAATGTCCTTATGAAGGCGGTCATAAGGCATATATTCATCATAATAGGCAACGCCGTATAATATTTGATTCACTATAACCTCCTGAATTTGAAGTTCCGCTGCAGCCCCAGCCAAATCCCCTTGCGGCCGCATATTATCTTTTAGATTTTTTCATTATAGCAAAAGACCGGCCGGATTTCCACCCGGCCAGCCCTGTCACTGCTTTTTCCGTTTCAGATTATGTAACGTTCCTGATATTATTTGTTTGCGCTTACCCATGCGTCAAGCTGCTCCTGCTTGCCTGCCATAACCTCTTCCAGACCGGATGCATACAGCGCGTCGTTTAACGCCTGAATCGTGCTGTCCACATTAGCGGAGCCGCAGCTTCCTGTCAGGAGAGTTGCCCTATAGGTATCCCATGCGTTATTCAGAGCGGTAATCTGGGTAGCGTAATTGGAGCTGTCCCAAAGGAAACCGAATACCGGCGAATAGTAGGCATTGTCATTATGTGTAC
>ERZ779632.1336-NODE-1336-length-10303-cov-11.333431_pt1 | contig 10303 bp, 10 predicted proteins | sample MGYA00514194_ERZ779632 | MGnify/ENA primary metagenome ERZ779632 (study PRJEB29562, sample SAMEA4376704) | mouse gut metagenome | isolation source: Cecum | study: EMG produced TPA metagenomics assembly of the A DSS colitis mouse model was used to assess the...
TTGGTTTTATATGCCCTTCTTTGGAATGCTGCTTAGATTACAATGTTTCAACCTTGTCCTCCTTTTTCCGCTCCGTCCTGGACGGCCCGCGCCCAGCTCTCCGGATATTTTTCCCGCATATAGCGGGCAAAAGGGGCGTCCGGCTGATCCAACAGCTTCTGCTCCCTGATGGTCAGCAGCTCCGTCTCCGCCATCCGTGCCCGCCGCTGTGCGCCAGCGTCCTCCCAGCGGACGATTTTCAGCGTCCCCTGGCGTTCCTGCTCCCTCAGAGCGGTATACACGTCCGGGATCCGGATCTCCTCCTCCACCGGAACCTCCAACGGGGTGACGTACTCATTGGGGACCACCGTGGTCCCCATATCCTCCCGGTGGGCGCAAACATACAGGGACGCTCTCTTTCCCCGGTAGATCTCCGCCAGGGCGTTGGGAAAAAACTCCTCGTAGTACAGCTCCCCTGCCCTGTTGTAGCCGTAGGTGTACTCGAAATGCCGCACCCCATACATCAGGGCCATGGGCAGGCTGGCTGTCAGGCATACCTGCCGGGGCTTGCCGAAGCGGCTCCCACTGGGCCGGAGGGTCTTCAGCCCCGGCTCCGGCGAACAGTGATACAGCGTCATTCCTCGATTTCCCCCGTCAGGTCGCCGTCGGACACGCCGGTGATCCGCACCCACACGAACTCCCCCGCCGGGACAAGCCCCGCCGCCGTGAACAGCACCCGGCCGTCGATATCCACCGAGTCGGCGTAGGTGCGGCCCACGTAGCAGCCCGCCTCGCTGTCAAAGCCCTCGCACAGCACCTCCATGCACGTGCCCAGCCGCTGCTCGTTGTACTCGTCCATGATCCGGGACTGGAGGTCCACCACCAGCTCCACCCGGCGGGCGGCTGTCTCCGTGTCCACTTGATCGTCCATGGCGGCGGCCAGGGTGCCCTCCTCCGGGGAGAACTGGAACACCCCCGCCCGCTGGAGCTTCTGCGCCCGCAGGAACTGGCACAGCTCCTCGAACTCCGCCTCACCCTCGCCGGGCAATCCGCAGATCAGGGAGGTGCGGATCACCACGTCGGGGATGGCGGCCCGGAGCTTGGCGAACAGCGTCTCGATCTCCGCCCTGGTGCTGCGGCGGCGCATGGCCTTCAAAATGCCGTCATTGGCGTGCTGGATGGGAATGTCCAGATAGTGGACGATCTTCTTTTCCCGGGCAATGACCTGGATCAGCTCGTCCGTCACCGCCTCCGGATAGAGGTAGTGGAGGCGGACCCAGTGGAAATTTAGCTTGCAAAGCTCGGTGAGCAGCTTCGCGAGGGTGGAGCCGTCCCCCAGGTCCAGCCCGTACCGGGTGATGTCCTGGGCCACCACGATAAGCTCCTTGACCCCCCGGTCCGCCAGCCCCTCCGCCTCCGCCAGCAGGGAGGCCATGGAGCGGCTGCGGTATCGGCCCCGGAGCTTGGGGATGATACAGAAGGCGCAGCCGTTGGAGCAGCCCTCGGCGATCTTCAGGTAGGCCGTCCAGGGCGGGGTAGTCACCCACCGCGCCCCGTCGTCATAGGCCTGGGCGATCTCCCCGAAATGCTCCGGCCGCTCCCCCGCCATCAGCTCCTCCACGGCGGATACCACATCGGTGTAGCTCCCCGTGCCCAGCAGTCCGTCCACCTCCGGCAGCTCCTCCCGGATCTCGCCGGGGTAACGCTGGCTGAGACAGCCCGCCACCAGCAGCTTGTTCAGCCTGCCCGCCCGCTTCAACGCCGCCAGCTCCAGAATCGCGTCGATGGCCTCGCTCTTGGCGGACTCAATGAAGCCGCAGGTGTTCAGCACCGCCACGTCCGCCCCCTCCGGGTCGCCGGTGACGGTGTGGCCCGCGTCCCGGCAAAGGGCCATCATCTGCTCGGTGTTCACCAGGTTTTTGGCACAGCCCAGGGACTGAAACGCCACCTTATAGCCCATTTACTCCCATTCCTCCTCCCGGAGGCGGTCCAACGCCCCGGAGATTTCGTCCCAGCCATAGCCCCGGCGGGCCAGGTAGTCGGACACCTTTTTCAGATTTTCCCGGGTAGGCTCCGCCCCCCGGAGCTTCTGCCGGGCCAGCTTCAGCACCTGATCCCCGTCCGGCTCCCGCTCCTCCAGGGCGTCCTCCCAGAACTCCCGGGGCACCCCCCGGCGGTACAGCTCGTCCCGGAGCTTCCGGGGACCGTAGCCTTTGGCGGCGTAGTGCCGCGCCACCATCCGGGCATACTCCCCGTCGTTCAGCAGGCCCAGATCCGTGAGCCGGTCCGCCACGCCCTCCGCCCGCTCCCGCAGGGCCTCCCTTTGGGCCTCCAGCAGCGCGGGGCCGGGGCCGTCGTCCAGCTTGTCATAGGGGTACTTTTCCCGCTTCCGGCGGGGCGGGGCGCACAGCTTGTCCAGCAGCTCCTTCCGGGACAGGGGACGCTGGGCCAGCAGGCCCACCGCCCGCTCCATCAGCCGGGACTGCTCCCCGGCGGCGGCCAGGGCCTCCGCCTCGCTGCCGGTCAGTTCCTTGCCCGCGTAGAGGCCCAGGGACACCACGTCCCCCTCCCCCACCCGCACCAGGGAGGCATCGTCCAGCCACACCAGCCAGCGGCCCTGCTTGTGGGTGGAGGGCTCTAACTTCTCAATTTTCACGGACTATCCTTCAAAGTCCTCGGCGTCCACGTCCACCGCCCGGCCCGCCGCCTTGGCCGCCACCTGGGACTGCTTGCTCATCAGCTTGAAGGAGTTTGCCCGCACCTCGGCCTCAATCTTCTCCACCAGCTCGGGGTTCTCCTGGAAGTACTTCTTCACCGCGTCCTTGCCCTGGCCCAGCCGGGTGTCCCCCATGGAGAACCAGGAGCCGGACTTCTGCACAATGTCCAGCTTCACCGCCAGATCCACCAGCTCGCCCAGCTTGGAGATGCCCTCGCCGTACATGATCTCAAACTCCGCCTCCCGGAAGGGGGGAGCCACCTTGTTCTTCACGATCTTGGCCTTCGTGCGGTTGCCGATCAGCTCGGTGCCGTTCTTGATGGCCTCCACCCGGCGCACCTCCATGCGCACGGAGGCGTAGAACTTCAAGGCCCGGCCTCCGGTGGTCACCTCCGGGTTACCGTATACCACGCCCACCTTCTCCCGGAGCTGGTTGATGAAGATCACCACGCAGTTGGTCTTGGCGATGGAGCCTGCCAGCTTCCGCAGGGCCTGGCTCATCAGGCGGGCCAGCAGGCCCACGTGGCTGTCGCCCATGTCGCCCTCGATCTCGGCCCGGGGGGTCAGGGCCGCCACCGAGTCCACCACCACCACGTCGATGGCCCCGGAGCGCACCAGGGCCTCGCAGATCTCCAGGCCCTGCTCCCCGGTGTCCGGCTGGGAGATGAGCATGGAGTCGATGTCCACGCCAAGGGCGCGGGCGTAGGTGGGGTCCAGGGCGTGCTCCGCATCGATGAAGGCCACCTCGCCCCCCCGCTTCTGGGCCTCGGCCACGATGTGCAGGGCCAGGGTGGTCTTGCCGGAGGACTCGGGGCCGTAGATCTCAATGATGCGCCCCTTGGGCACGCCGCCGATGCCCAGGGCGATGTCCAGGGACAGGGACCCGGTGGGGATAGCCTCCACCACGATGTGGGCGTTCTCGCCCAGGCGCATGATGGAGCCTTTGCCGTAGTCCTTCTCGATCTGGGCGATACAGGTGGACAGGGCCTTCTTTTTGTCCGACGCGGGGGCGGCGGGTTCTACCTGCTTTTTCTTCTCTGCCATGTAACATCATCCTTTCCCGCCGGCGCGGTTTGGGGCCGCCGGCCTCTTACTGTCCCATATTGTAGCCCCTTATGTGTCCCATAAACCGGACTTTTAGCGGACTCTTTTATTCCGCTTCCGCATCCAATGCCTCCAGCAGAAAGCTGACGGGGCGGAACCCATCGTTGCAGGAGATCATGGCGGATTTCTTGTCCTTCATCCAGCCGTCATAAAAATCCCCGCCGCCGTGGGCCAGCGTCATCACAAAGGGGGACATACTCTCCCACGCGCTGACGCAGAAGCCCTCCGGCCTTTCCCAGCCGTTGGCCACAAACACCTGGCCCTCCCGCATCTCGCAGGCGTGCTGGATGGGGTTTTCATACCGCTCGATCAAGTCCCTGTAGGACGCGGTTCTCATCACTGTAATCCTTACCCGCTTCATTCCGATGGCTTCTCCCCTTCCGTGTTTCCCTCCACCACCCGCCAGTGCATTCCGGGATCCAAGGTGGTCTGGATGTCCCGATAGCCGTGCTCCGCCAGAATGTATTCCACCGCCGGGGCCTGGTCGAAGCCCACCTCAAAAGCCAGCTTGCCGCCGGGCTTTAAGGCCCGCTTCCACTTTTTCGCCACCGCCCGGTAAAACTTCAGCCCGTCCTCCCCGCCGTCCAGGGCGATGTGGGGCTCGTAGTCCCGCACCGAGGGGTCCAGCCGCGGGATCTCCAGGGTGGGGATATAGGGGGGGTTGCAGAGGATCAGGTCGAAGTCCCGCAGCAGCCGGGGGGGCGGCTCCAGGGCGTCCGCCTGGGCGGCCTGCACCTGCTCCGTCAGGGCGCAGCGGCGGATGTTCTGGCGGCACACCCGCAGGGCGTCCTCCGACCACTCGCCCAGCACCACCTTGGCGTCGGGGCAGTTGTCCGCGATGGCAAGGCCCACGCAGCCGCTGCCCGCGCACAGATCCAGCACCCGGGCGTTCTCCTTGTCCCGCAGGAATAGAATCCCCCGCTCCACCAGGGTCTCGGTGTCCGGACGGGGGATGAGCACATCCCGGCACACGTCCAGGGTCAGGCCGTAGAACTCCCACTCCCCGATGAGGTAGGCCACCGGCTCCCCCTTGAGGCGGCGGTCCAGCAGGCCCCGGAACCGCTTTTCCGCCCCGTCGGAGGCGTACAGGGGCAGGTCGTGGATCAGCTGGGTCCGGTCCTTGCCGGAGGCGAAGCACAAAAGCTCCCGGGCCTCCAGCTGGGCGGCCTCCACCCCCGCCCCCTTCAGAGCCTTCCGGGCGTCCAGATACAGGTCGTTGTAGGTGGCGGGCACGGTGTTCTCCCCCTCTCTTTCTCGGTTCGCGAGCTTTCGGGACGCAAAGACGGCGGCGTTTACCAGCGGTCCGCGCCCTTCTCCTCGGGCAGTACCCGCTTGAGTGCCTCAATGCCCACCTCGATCATGGAATCGTCCGGCTCGAAGGTGGTAAAGTTCTGCATCCACATACCGGGGCCCCGCAGGGCGCGGCACACGCCCCCGTCGTGACCGCCCACATAGCGGTTAAACTCGTAAGTCACCCCCACGATGACGGGCAGCATCAGCAGGTGCAGGGCCATGCGCAGGAAGGTGTTCTCGATCTCCAGCGGCGTGAAGATGACAATGGACAGGAAAATGGACACCGCGATCACCACAAACAGGAAGCTGGTGCCGCACCGGGGATGGTGCCGGGGCTGCTTGCGGACGTTCTCCACCGTCAGCTCCAGGCCGTTTTCGTAGCAGTAGATGGTCTTGTGCTCCGCGCCGTGGTACTGGAATACCCGGTGGATCTCCTTCATCTTGGAGCAGAGATAGAGGTAAACCATGAAGATGGCCACCTTCAAAACGCCCTCGATCACCGAGCGCACCCACAGGGGCATGGTTTTCCACACCAGCCCGATGAGCCCCGTCAACGCCGTGGGCAGCAGGATGAACAGTCCCACGGAGAAGGCGATGCCCAGGATGGCCCCCAGGGTGATGATCACCGTCATGGCCTTGTCCTCGCTCAGGTGGTCGTTGAGCCATTTGTCAAATCCGGTCAGCTCCTCCTCCGGGGCGGAGCCATCGTCGGACACCTCGGCGGAGTGCATCAACGCCCGCATTCCGTGGACCATGGAGCCGCAGAAGATGAAGATCCCCCGGATAAAGGGCAGCTTTGCCAGCCCCCGGCGGGGTTTGATGGGTTCCTCGGTGATATCCAGCTCCCCATCGGGCTTGCGCACCACAATGGCACGCTTGCCGGGGCCCTGCATCATGATGCCCTCCAGCAGGGCCTGCCCGCCGCAGGTGGTTTTGAAGGGGGTGCTGTGGGTTTCCTGTTTTGCCATGGGTTTGTCTCCTTTGGGAACCTGTAGTTACAGCCGGCGTTTGAGGTTGTGAATGCAGGTTCTGATTGTCTGTCTCCGCTCTCCCGGCCCAATAGTGTATCATAAACGGCCGGATATTGCAACCGCTCGAATCCTTCCATTCCGCCGCCTACACGTTCTCCACCCCGATGGGCAGGCGGATGGTGACCGCGCAGCCGCCGCCGGGGGCGTTGCCGATGTCCAGCGTTCCGTTGTGGCTGTTGATGATCTCATCGCAGACGGCGAGGCCGATGCCGGAGCCCCGGGCCTTGGAGGAGCCCTTGTAGAATTTATATTTAATGTAGGGCAGCTCGTCCTCCGGCACGCCGGGGCCGTGATCCCGGATGCGGATCACCACATGGTCCTCCTCCCGGCCCACGGACACCTCGATCCGGCCCCCGGAACCGCCGTGCTTGTCCGCATTGTCCAGCAGGTTGCAGAACACCTGCCGCAGCCGCTCCGGGTCGCCGCTGAGCAGGGGCAGCTCCTCCTCGCCCTCGGTGTAGTCCAGCTCCAGGTTCTTCCGGCGGAAGAATTCCCGGTAGGTGTACACCGCGTCCTCCAGCTCCGCCAGGATGTCAATGGGCTCCACCGACAGGTTGAAGCGGCCCGTCTCCATCCGGGAGAACTCCAGCAGCTCCTCCACCATGCGGGTGAGCCGCTGGGCCTCGGACACGATGATGCCCATGCCCTTCTTCACGTCGGCGGCGTCCCGCACCTCGCCGTTGTACAGCGTCTCCGCCCAGCCGCTGATGGCGGTGAGGGGGGTGCGCAGCTCGTGGGACACGGAGGAGATAAACTCCGACTGGGTGCGCTCCGCCTGGTCGATCTTCATGGACATATCGTTGATGGCGTCCACCAGATCCCCCATCTCGTCGTTGGAGCGGGACTCCATCTGCACCCCGTAGCTTCCGGTGGCGATGCGCTTGGCGGTCTCCGTCACCCGGATCACCGGGTCCAGCACCGATTTGATGAAGTAGGAGGCGGTGACTCCCATCACGATCAGGATCACCAGCCCCATGCCGGAGGTGAAGGCGATGATGCGGAACATCTGCTCCTCCACCTGCCGCAGGGAGGTCACCATGCGCACCACCCCCACCACCGTGCCGTTATAGACCACGGGGGCGGAGGCGGCGATGATGTGGTCGCCGGTGCTGGGGTCCGGCCCGGTATAGGGCACCACCCGCTTTTCGGCGATGGCACTGGACACGTCGGAGGTCTCCACGCCGGCCCCGGAAATGTCCATCATGGACGAGATCTGCACCCGGCCGCTGGCGTTGAGTATCTGGACCTCGATATAGTTTTTCTCCTCGAACTGGTTGACGAACTGCCGGGCGTTGTAGAGGTAGGTGGTCTCCGTGTAGTTGCGGAACATCCCGGCGGCGGTCTGGGCCTTGCTCTCCAGGGTGGCCAGGATGGTGGAGGTGTAGTAGCTGTACATGGCCAGGGAAAAGGCGGTCACCGCCACCGCCACCACCACCAGGGTGGCCCCCAGGGTGTTGAGCAGCCAACGCCAGCGCAGCTTGCCCCGGGGACGTTTGTCCGCCGCCTGCTGGCGGTCCTCCGCCGCCTGCTCCGGCTTCACGGGCCTGCTTTTCCGCCGCTTGCCCCGGTTCTCCTGTTCCATGCCGCCGCCTCCCTTCTCTCCCGGATTTCAGTCAAGCCCCGGGCGTGAATCCCGCAGCTTTCGAAAAGCCCCTGCACGGCGGGCCCGCGCCGTTCCTATGCCTCCCACTTGTAGCCGAAGCCCCAGACCGTGATCACAAAGGACGGGTTCTGGGGATCGTCCTCCAGCTTGATCCGCAGGCGGCGGATGTTCACGTCCACGATCTTCAGCTCCCCCAGGAACTCCGTGCCCCACACCGCCTCCAGGATCTCCTCCCGGGACAGGGCCTTGCCCGGGTTCTCCATGAACAGCTTCACGATGGAATACTCCACCTGGGTGAGCTTCACCCGCTTGCCGTTCTTCTCCAGGGTGCGGTTCCGGGTGTTCAGCAGGAAGGGCGGCTGTTCGATCTCGTCCGCGTCCCGCACCGCCGCGCCGCCGGTGCGGCGGAACAGGGCGTCCACCCGGGCGGTAAGCTCCGCCGGGGAGAAGGGCTTGGTCACATAGTCGTCCGCCCCGGTCATCAGGCCGCTGACCTTGTCCATCTCCTGGGTGCGGGCGGTGAGCATGATAATGCCCATCTGGGAATTGCCCGCCCGGATGCGGCGGCACACCTCGAAGCCGTCCATCTCCCCCGGCAGCATGATATCCAGCAGCGCGACCTGCACGTCCGGGTTGCGCTGGATCTGGGCCAGGGCCTCCTCGCCGGTGCCCGCCTCGATGGCGTCGTACCCCGCCCGTTTCAGATTGATCACCACAAAGCTGCGGATGTTAGCCTCATCCTCCAGCACCAAAACCTTCCTTGTCACTGTCGTACCTCCGCTTTCGTCGTCATGAGATGGCCCGCTGCTTGGTGGCCCACTCCACTGTGATGAGCTTGAACCGCTGGGCGATGCTCTCCTGATCCAGGCCGCAGTCCCACACGCCGTCGTCCAGCACCGCGCAGTAGGTGGCGTTGCTGTCCGTATATAAGGTAAACCGATCCGCCAGCTTGGAGCGGGCGTTCCGGTTGCTCCCCGTCAGGCGGTAGACGGTGAGGAACTTCTTCGGGGGCGGGTCCCCCTCCTCCCGTTTGGGCCAGTAGTAGAACGTCACCGCCCGCTCCCCCCGGCTGCTGAGGCTGTCGTCCCGGGACACGGCGATGTTCCCCGGGTCCCAGCCGTTGGGCAGGTTGAGATACCAGCTGTCCGTTACCGTGTGGTAGGTGACGCAGCTGGTGCTGCCCTTGCCGTCGGAGCCGAACTGCTGCCAGTAGATCAGGTACTGGGCGGAGTCGTTTTCCGGATCCAGGGGCGTCAGGAGCTGGGGCCGGGGGATCTCCAGCACGCCATCGCTGTTGATGTCGGTGGTGCCCACCTCTGTGTAGGACCGGGCGGTGGCCAGGCTGGCCCCGCTCTCTATGTCCCGGGTGACGTTCACAAGCCCGTCCTTTTCCAGCACCAGGATGTCGGTGAGGATGCCGCCCTCCAGCTCCACCGCCACGTACACACCCAGGCGGCCGTCCGCCAGACGGCCCACCTCGGAGGAAACCACGTCCCGCATCCCATCGGACAGGGCGGTGACAGAGGTGATGGTCATGGCCCCGTCCTGGTATTCGTAGTATTCCGCCAGGTTGTTCCCCTCGCCGGAGCTGTCCTGCTGGAACACCATGATCTCCTGCCTGCCGTCCTCGTTCAGGTCGGCCACAATATAGGACTCGTTATAGGCGGTGTTCATGAGCTGGTCCGCCTCCGTCCCCAGCAGGCTGTAGGCGGACAGGATGTGCACCCCGCCGCTGAGCTGCCAGCTGACAATGATCTCCCGGCTTCCGTCCCCGGTGAGGTCCTCATAGGCCACGGAGTTGATGGAGTTCCCCTCCCCGGACAGCATATGAACCTGCCGGTAGGTGTGGTCGCCCTCCTCCCTGCCGTCCCCCTGCCGGAACAGGCACACCCGCATGGGCTGCTCCTCGGCGGAGGTCACCCGGAGGAACACCGCGGCGGTCTCCTGCTCCCCGTCCCCGTCCATGTCCAGCAGCTGGATGGTGGAGGTGTTGGAGCCGTAGTTAATGGTGGCGTACTCCGCCCCCAGCTCGCTCATGGTGGCCTCGATGGTGGTTTGGAGGTCCTTATACTCCTGGGGGAGCACCGGGAGGGTATACAGCTTATCCACCGGCTGGAACACGCAGCCGCTCAGCAGGGCCGCCAGCCCCAGGGCCAGCGTCCCCAGCAATCCCCGCTGTATGTTGTGCCTCATGGCTTCCGGCCTCCTTGCCCCGCTGAAATTCCCCGGCGGAGCCGGGGGGCCTGCCGCCGCGGGCGGGCGGCGTTTGGGAGATATTATAGCATAAATTTCCCGCCCTGCCTACGGATTTTTGTAAAGAAACAGCGAAAAATAAAAAATCGAAAAATTTTGAAAAAAAGGCTTGCATTTCCCGGCGGGGTGTGTTATGATGTACAAGCTTTCAAGAGCGGTATGCGGCTGTAGCTCAGCTGGATAGAGTGTTTGGCTACGAACCAAAAGGTCGGGGGTTCGAATCCCTTCAGCCGTACCAAGTTAATACGATGAAAATGCTATTTACCTCGCAAAGCCAGTGTTTTCAACGGTTTGACGGCCCTCGGATCAAAAAATCCGGGGGCC
>ERZ779632.1338-NODE-1338-length-10290-cov-6.403224_pt1 | contig 10290 bp, 10 predicted proteins | sample MGYA00514194_ERZ779632 | MGnify/ENA primary metagenome ERZ779632 (study PRJEB29562, sample SAMEA4376704) | mouse gut metagenome | isolation source: Cecum | study: EMG produced TPA metagenomics assembly of the A DSS colitis mouse model was used to assess the...
CAGCTGCTTGGCCTTCACCTGGGGCTGGATAATATTGACCAGATTGTGGGTCAGCTCGGAGATGTTGCACTCCTGCTCCTTGATCTGGACCTTGCCGCTCTCAATACGGCTCATGTCCAGGATATCGTTAATCAGGCTGAGGAGGTGGTTGCTGGAGGACAGCACCTTTTGCAGACAGTCCCGCACCTGAGCCTTATTGTCAATATGGCTGACCGCGATGGTGGTAAAGCCAATGATAGCGTTCATGGGGGTGCGGATGTCGTGGGACATGTTGGACAGGAAGGTGGTCTTGGCGCTGTTGGCGTGCTGGGCCTGCATCAAGGCCTCCTGGAGCACCTGGGTTTGCTCCCGCTGCTTCTGGACCTGCGCTGTAATGTCCTTGACCACTACCATCACCATAATGTCCCCGGTTCCGTCATCCTGGGTCATAATAAAGGACTGACGCACACATATGGCCTGTTCCTCCAGGCCCTTGCACCAGTAGTCCAGCGTAACCTCCGGCTCGCCGTCCTCATAGCACTTGCGCAGATTTTCCAGGTTGACGATGGCGTCATAGTCCTCCAGGGACTCCTCCAGGACATAAATTCTCCACCGGTCAAAAACCTCCGAGGCGGCGCAGGGGGCCTGGATTTCCACCTGCTCCAGCAGGGAAATGTAATCGCCGTTCAGGAGGCAGAGCACATCCTGCTCAATATCGTCCCGGGAGAGGTTGAACTCAAAGGTGCAGAAGGCGGTGGAGGTGATAGCAATGCGGTACTGCCGTTCCTTGCGGTTGGCCAGAGCGATCTCTTTCTGCGCCAGCAGCGCGTCCTTCTGCAAGCCGGTGATGTGCTCCTGGCTCTCCCTCATCAGCTTCCAGTGCTCTCTCCGGCTCCGGAACAGCAGGACCAGGATATAGACCGCAAACACTCCGATGAGAATCACCTGAAGGACCATGCCGGTGTGGTTGGCGTTGCGGATCATGTCCTGGGTCACGCTTTTGGGGAAGGTCTGAACCAGGAAGTAGCTGCTTCCTGGCACATTGAGCACACACAGAATGTCCGTCTTGCTGCCTGGGGCGCAGAGAAAGCCACCCTGTCCGCCGCCGCGCAGAACTGCCCAGGTATTTTCCGCGGTCCGCGCGTCTATCACGCCGTCCTGAAGCAGTTCATCCGGCAGTGCGTTGGTATATGTCCCGTTTTCCGCGTTGGCGATGACAAAGCCATCCTCGCTGCACAGATATACCCCGGCCGGCTCGCCGAAGTAGGAGGTGAGCAGCATGTTCTGGAGATAGTCCTCCGCAAAGTAAAGCCCAAGCAGCATGCCGATGATCTCGCCATTGTATTCCACCGGGGCATAGAACACCGTCATAACCTGCCCGGTCAGCCTGGAGGTGAGCACTTCCAGTCCGCTCTCCCCCCGCATTCCGCGGATAAAATATTCCCGGTCGCTGCTGTCGCTGGTCCTGCCGTCGGAAGCCAGGTTGACCCCATCGGTGTTGACAAAGCGGATGGCGTTAAAGGAGGCGTTCTCCTCCATCCCCTTCAGAAGCTCCGTTGTAATATCCGGCTCATTCTCGCCGACGCCAACCAGATAAGCGTAATTGCGCAGGCGAAGCATGGCGTTGTTGAACTCACTTTCGATCCGGTGAGTCGTCTGTAAGGCGGAATCCATCGCGTAATTCAGGTTTTGATTCTCGATTCGTCTGCTGTTGGCTGAGGAATACCATCGAAACAGCAGAAAAACCGCCGCCAGCACAATCCCTATGTACAGCACATTCTGCCAGGTCTTTTTCGACGTACGCATGGAAAACGACCCCCCATAAAATAGAAAGTGTTTTTATTTTACCACTTTTTGTTCAAAAAGTATAGCGTGTATTTTACATTTTACATATTGTATCTCTGCTCTACGTAAAACCGGCGCCGTCTGTAGAGACGGCGCCGGCTGCGCTTCCGTTTACGATTCGATTCCCCGGGAAATCAGATACTTCTTGACCATCAGCGCCACTTTGAAGGTAATCGCGTCGTCGAACTCCCGCAGGTCCAGGCCGGTGAGCTTCTTGATCTTCTCCAGCCGGTACACCAGGGTGTTCCGGTGGACGAAGAGCTTCCGGGCTGTTTCGGACACGTTCAGGTTGTTCTCAAAGAACTTGTTGATGGTAAGCAAGGTCTCCTGATCCAGTGCATCGATGGGACTCTTCTTAAAAACCTCCTGGAGGAACATCTGGCACAGGATGGTGGGCAGCTGGTAAATCAGCCGGCCGATGCCCAGATTCTCGTAATTGATGACGGTCTTTTCCGTGTCAAACACCTTGCCTACGTCGATGGCCACCCCGGCCTCCTTGTAGGCCCGGGCCAGGTCCCGGATGTGGGGCACAACGGTACCGATGCCCACCACCACCTTGACCCCCAGCTCCTGGGTGACGGCGGTGACAATCTGCTTGGCGATCTTGCCCAGTTCCTTGGAGTCGGCCCCCTCGGACAGCTGCTTGATGAGGGCCACATCCGTCTCGTTGATGGAGATCACAAAATCGGACTGCTTGTCCGGAAACAGGTTCTGGATGACATCGATGGTGGACACATCGGCAGGGCCCAGCTGGCGCACCAGAAAGGCGGCGCGTGGCACCTCGGAGACAAAATGGAGCTCCTTGGCCTGGGTGTAAATATCGCCCAGGAGAATATTGTCAGAGATGATATTCTTAACAAAGGTGGCTTTATCATGCTTCTCCTCATAGTAGGCCTTGGCGCCGTTGAAGGCTACCACAGCCATAGCGCACAGGGAGGCGGCCATCTCGTCTTCCCCCTTGACAAAGGCGGCATAATCAAACTGGGCGCCCCAGCCCACCAGGGGCTTAAAGGTCCGCCCCTCAAACCGGGCCAGCCCGTTTTCCGCGCTGTTAATGGCGGCGACCGCGCCGGACCAGTGTTCGCCGATGCAGGTCAGCTCGCTGCAGGCGACCACGATCCCCTCCGAGTCCACGACACCGACTGTGCGTGTAATGCTGTCTTTCATTTGGAGTACGACACCCTGGAACATCCTGCTAGACACAGCAATCCCTCCTAAAAATCCATTCTTACTGGTTTTCCCTTTTTATACCGCTCCCCTATTATATCGGGTGCCGACCAGTTTGGCAAGTATTTTTTGATATTTTTTTGTTCAGTTTGCCCAATTATTTTTAAGCCTGCCTGTCCTCTCCCAATTGACCTCGCTCAAATGTGGATAAAAAGCGCCATTGCCCCGGTTTTAGGGCCTGATCCAGCGTCAAAGATCCCATAGACAGCCGGTGAAGGGTCAAAACCGGCTTTCCCCGGGCTGCCAGCATCCGTTTTACCTGGTGGTATTTGCCCTCCCGGAGGGTAATCCGGCACTCGCTTCCATCCTCCAGCGGCTCCAGCACGGCGGGAAGACAGCGCAGGCCGTCTTTCAGCACCATACCTTCCGCCAGCGCCTTGACGTCCTCTGTATCAATTCTGCCCTCCACCCGGGCCAGATAGACCTTGTCCACATGCTTTTTGGGGGAAAGCAGCCGGTGGGACAGGTCTCCGTCGTCGGTGAGAAGAAGCAGACCGGTGGTGTCCTTGTCCAGCCGGCCCGCCGGAAACAGCCCTCGCCGCCTCAGCTCCGGAGGAAGCAGATCCAGCACGGTGGGCTGACGCTTATCCTCGGTGGCGGACAACAGCCCCGCCGGCTTGTGGAGCATCACATAGACAAAGGGGGAGCAGTCCACCGCCTCGCCGTCCACTGTGAGGCAAACCGCGCCCGGATCGTACCGCTCCTCCGGCCCGCGGACCGGACTGCCGTCCGCCAGCACCCGTCCCAGCCGGACCAGGTCTTTGGCCTCCTTCCGGCTCCACCGTCCGGTGGAGGCCAGCAGTTTATCCAGACGTTCCAGGGCGATCCCCTCCTTCTTAATCATAACCTTCCTCCGGCCCGCATAAGTTAAAGGGAGAACACATCCAGGGAAGGAGAAATATGCCGTGTTGATCGTAACCGCGAAAATGCCCAAACGAAAGCTGACTCTGGGGGTGGCGCTGGCGGCTCTGCTGTGCTGCTGCGCCATCGCCCTGAATTTCGGCCAGGCCGCCGTTCAGGAGGTGTCCGCCTCCGGCCTCCCAAACCCCAAGGGGGTCAAATCCAATCAGGACCGCGTCGACTATCTGGCCGCCTATGGCTGGGAGGTATCCCAGGACCCCATCGCCACCCAGGAGCTGCTGATCCCCGAGGAGATGGACGCCAGCTATGACGAATACCTTGCCCTCCAGTCTGACCAGGGCTTCAATCTGAAAAAGTACGCCGGCAAGCGGGTGAAACGGTACACCTACGAGATCCTCAACTACCCCACCGGTGAGACAGGGGTACAGGTCAACCTTATGATCTGTAAAAACACCGTGGTGGGCGGCGAGGTCCTGTCCCCTCAGCTGGACGGATTCTTACACGGGCTGGCCATGCCTTGAAGGCCCCGGGGGCAGGGCGCGCGGATGGTCTCAAATCCCCGCTATTTTTCCACAATATGCACATTCAGGTGGTCGTAGGTCATCTCCACCCCCCGGCGGACAAAGGACTCCCGCACCTCCTCCAGCAGGGCGTAGTACACGTCCCAGTAGTCGCCGGAGAGGGTCCACAGGCGGGTTAAATACTCAATGCTGCTGGATTGATACTCTGAGACGTAGACCACCGGGGCAGGGTCGTCCAGAATCCCGGGGATCACCGCCAGGGCGTCCTCGATGGCTCCCCGCGCCTGAGCGGTGGGGGCGTCGTAGGAGGCGGTGAATTTCAGGTCCATCCGCCGTTTGCCCAGGCGGTTGTAGTTGGTGATCTTCGTGGCGGACAACTGGCTGTTAGGCACAAAAATTTCCTTGTTGTCCGGGGTGGTAAAGGTGGTATAGGACAGAGACACCGCGGAGATGGTCCCGCTGATTCCATCGGCCTCCACATAGTCCCCCACTGAGAAGGGCTTGGTCACCAGCAGCACCAGTCCCCCGGCCAGGTTGGACAGGGTATTTTGCAGGGCCATGGACACCGCCAGGCCCGCCACACTGAGCATGGCGATGATGGAAGTGACCTCCACCCCCATCGTCCCCGCCAGCATCAGGGCCAGCAGAAACCAGAGGAACACGCTCACACCGGTGTGGATGTATACCTTGATGGCCGCCACCGATTTGCTCCGGTCCAGCAGCCGGTCCACCATCCGCGTCAGCAGCCGGATCACCAGCCAGCCCACAAGGACCATAATCACCACCCGCAGCACATCGCCCAGGGTCAAATCATGGATGCCCACGCTTTTGCCTACCGCTCGCAGAACTTCCTCTACCGTTTCCATAGCTCTCCTCCTTGCCAAAACAGCCGGCCACCGGCCGGCTGTTTCCTGTTTTCGATCAGTAATTCATCTGCTTGCGGCGGGACAGGTTCATGGTGCCGTCCTGCATGTGGTCCAGGTTCTCCAGGCTCTTGCCGGTGCCGTAGGCCACGCAGGAGATGGCGTCGTCCGCCACATGGGTCTCGATGCCGGTGTGGGACTGGACCAGCTTGTCAAAGCCCCACAGCAGAGAGCCGCCGCCAGTCATGATGATGCCGTTGGTAGAGATGTCCGCCACCAGCTCGGGCGGGGTGCGCTCCAGAACGCCGTGGATGGCCTCCAGAATGGAGTTGGAGGTCTCCTCAAAGGCCTCGATCATCTCGCTGGAGGTGACGTTGAACACCCGGGGCAGTCCGGTCATCAGGCACCGGCCCTTGATCTCCATAGTGACCTCCTCCGGGCGGGGGAAGACGCAGCCGATGTTGATCTTCAGCTCCTCGGCGGTGCGGTCGCCCACCAGAACGTTGTGCTTGCGGCGGATATACTTCACTACCGCCTCGTCAAACTTGTCGCCGGCCACCTTAATGGAGGCGGACTCCACCACGCCGCCCAGAGAGATGACGGCGATGTCGGCGGTGCCGCCGCCGATGTCCACCACCATATGGCCGTCCGGCTTGGTGATGTCGATGCCGGCGCCGATGGCGGCGGCCACCGGCTCCTCAATCAGGTAGGCCCGACGGGCGCCCGCCTGGATACCGGCGTCCACCACGGCGCGCTCCTCTACCTCGGTAATCCCCGAGGGGACGCAGATGAGCAGGCGGGGCTTGAACAGGGAGAAGGAAGTGACCTTCTTCATAAATTCCTTCAGCATCCGCTCGGTCATGTCGTAGTCGGAGATCACGCCCTCCCGCAGAGGACGCATGGCCACGATGTTTCCGGGGGTACGGCCCAACATGGCCTGGGCCTCTGTTCCCACCTTGAGCAGCTTGCCGGTATTCTTGTCCATGGCCACCACAGAGGGCTCGCGCAGGACAACACCCTTGTTCCGAATATATACCAAAACCGACGCGGTACCCAAGTCGATGCCGATATCCTTACTAAAGAAACCCATGTTCTGATCCACCTTATCATTATTTGGTTTATTTTCAAACCGTCCAAAACTGGGGCGGCTTTTAAATTCCAATCTGTATTATAACCTGACAGCGGACGGTTTTCAACCGTTTTTTCTAACAATTTTCCCCTTTTTTTCCGCCTCGCTTCGTATCTCCCCGCGCCCGGGCCAGGGTGAGGCCAAACACCTGTTCGGCCCGAGCCTGCCGCAGCAGGGCGGCGCACTCGCTGAGGGTAGCGCCGGAGGTGACCACGTCGTCCACCAGCACCACCCGCTTTCCGGTCAGGTCGGTCCCGGGCAGCAGGGCATAGACCCCACGGGCGTTGGCCCGGCGGGCGCTCTCCTCCTCCAGGTCGGACTGGGGCGCGGTGTTCCGCACCTTTTTCAGCGCCGGCCCCACTGGGATGGACCGCAGACGGCCCACCTCCCGGCCCAGCAGCTCCGCCTGATTGAAGCCACGCTCCCGCAGGCGCTTTTTGGACAGCGGAGCCCAGCAGATATAGTCCGCGCCCTGGGGCAGACGGGCTTCCAGGCACTGGGCCATCAGGACGGCCAGGGGCTTCCCCAGCGCCCGCACCCGGCTGAACTTATACCGGTGGATGGCTTCGCGCACCATATTCTCGTAGGCCAGGGGAGAAAAACAGCCGTCGGCAAAGTCGATGGTCCGCTCCCCCGCCCTGCCCTCCAGCCAGGGCAGTTTGGCCTGACACGGCCGGCACGCGGGGGCGCGCGGATTGTCCAGAATGGTTTCACAATAAGGACACTTGGGCGGAAAAAGCAGATCCAGCACCTTCTCCCCCACGCTCATTTCAGCTCGTCCTCCGGAATGGGACCGTGTTCCTTTTCAAATTCCCGGATACATTTTTGAATCAAATACAAAATTTGACCGCTCATGGAACGGCCTTCGTACTCCGCGATATAGACCAGTTTTCCGTGGTGCTCACCACTGATCGTAATCCCTAAATGTTTATCCCGTTTCATCAGTTTACCACCATCCAATTTTCTCTTGAACGTATGATATCCTAATGAAGTGCGTGATATCTCATTTTCAACTTGATTCAAGTTAGAAAAAAACTTGCTTTCAGTTTTGCCAAACAGACTTGACAAACAGCCACAGTATGGTATAATTATATAAAAGGCGCTGCTGCATAGCGGTCAGCCCTTTGTGCTAAGGGAAAAATCCGTTAGCCGTCCGGGGTCGAGCCGGGCGGCTAACACGCGTTTGGGGATGTAACAATCATCAGCAAAGCTGTTATGATCACACAAACCACGAAACGCAGGACCTTCGTCCAACGCCCGTCACCCAATCGCCTCACCCCCTTTCGATCAGGGAGTGGCTAACCGCCATTCGCAACAGCGCCTGTCCTCAGTATAGAGGGCAGGCGCTGCCTTGTCAATGATTTCATTCCTGTTCGTCCAGCGGCATGGGCGGCTCGGGCCGTCCGAAGGTGGTCTCATCACAGACCCGGTTCAGGCTGTCAAACGCCTCCTCCTGGCCGCCCATCAGCTGCAAGAGCTGGTCCAGGCTGGCCCCGGCCCGGCCAAGCTCGCTGGCGGCGTGGGCCACGGTGCTCTCCACATCGGAACACAGGCTGTCGTACTCGCTCCGGACCCGCCGCAGCCACTGCTCAAGCTGGCGGCGGAGCTGGCGGGCGTCCCGCTCCGCCTTCTCCTGGATGGCCTGGGCCCGGCGGTGGGCCTCCAGCTCCACCCCGGCTGTACGCTCTTTCAGCTCCAGATAGGCCCGAGCATCGGGCCGGGCCGCGTCCAGCGCGGCCTGGATCTCGTCCCGCTCCTGGCGGACCTTCTCCAGCTCCCGCTCTGTCTGCCCAGCCTGGGCCCGGCTGGAGGACAGCTCCAACTCCGTCTTTGACACCTGGGCGCTCAGGCCCTCCCGCTCCTGCCGGAGCCGGGTCAGCTCCTGCTGGGCCTCAGCCAGCTGGCCGCGCAGATCCTCCCCCTCCTTCCGGAAGGTGTCCCGCTGGCCCTCCGCCTCCTCCAGCCGCTTCTGCAGCTCCTGCTGAGCCTGGGCGGACTGTTTGGACTGCTCCTCTAAAAATGTGAGCACATCCTGCTTATTAAAGCCGCCCAACGCGGCGGAACGGAAGGGATGATCCATAGCTGCGCACCTCTCTCTGTCTTTTCCGTGTCATTTTAGCACAGTTGAGCGCAAATTACAATCACTATTTCATTGACGGATTTCCCCAGCGGATGGTATACTGGTTCCAATTTGACCTATCATGACAAGGAGGACAAAGCGATGTGGCTGTCCGATCAATGGAGCGATTATGAGCTTATCGACTGCGGCCGGGGGGAAAAGCTGGAGCGCTGGGGGGATCAGCTGCTGGTGCGGCCCGACCCCCAGGCCATCTGGAGCACCCCCCGGCTCCATCCGGGCTGGAAAAAGAACGCCGGGCGGTACGCCCGCTCCTCCAGCGGGGGCGGGCAGTGGGTCAACCGGTCCATGCCGGAGCGGTGGACGGTGTCTTATGGAGCGCTCACCTTCAACGTCAAACCCATGAACTTCAAGCACACCGGCCTGTTCCCGGAACAGGCGTCCAACTGGGACTTCGCCCGGGAGCGGATTCAAACCGCCGGCCGGCCGGTGAGCGTACTCAATCTCTTCGCCTATACTGGCGGCGCTACCGCGGCCTGCGCCGCCGCCGGGGCAAGTGTGTGCCATGTGGACGCCGCCAAAGGGATGGTCCAGTGGGCCAGGGAAAACGCCAAATCCTCTGGACTGGAGGACGCCCCCATCCGCTGGATTGTGGACGACTGCGCCAAATTTGTGGAGCGGGAGATCCGCCGGGGCCGGAAATACGACGCCGTCATCATGGACCCGCCCTCCTACGGCCGGGGCCCCACCGGCGAGGTGTGGAAGCTGGAGGAGAGCCTGTACCCCTTTGTGGAGCTGGTTTCCGGGGTGCTGTCCGACCAGCCGCTGTTCATGATTTTGAACTCCTACACCACCGGTCTGGCCCCCAGCGTGGTCACCTACATTCTGGAAACGCTGATCACCAAAAAATTCGGCGGCCACACCTGCTCCGACGAGCTGGGCCTGCCCGTGACCGAAAGCGGTCTGGCCCTCCCCTGCGGGGCCACCGGGCGGTGGACCCGGGATTAGAGCGGAGAATCCAAGATGCTGAAACAATTTGTTCTGTCCCCCAACCGCCTCCTTCCGGACGGCTGGCACCTGGAATATCCGCCCGCCCAGCTTACGGTACACAACGTCAAAACCGGGCGGCAGGCGCAGGACCTGTCCCTCATCGCGGTGAACCGCGCCCAGCCGGACCGGCCGGCCGCCGTGGGCAGGGACGCGCTCCAGTATCAAGACAGCCCGGATTTTGCGGTGTTCTCCCCCTTCCGTCAGGGGCAGATCGCACACTTTCCCGCGGCGGCACTGCTGATCAAGTCCCTGCTAGGCCGGATTGGCCCAAAGCTGTTGATTCCCAAACCCGTCATGTGCGTCCACATCCAGGAGCGCGCCACCCAGGTGGAGGAACAGGCCCTAGCCGAGGCCGCCATCCAGTGCGGCGCGCGGAAGGTCTTTTTCTATACGGATTCCCTCTCCGCGATGGCGCGGACCGCTGAGAGCCGCAAAGAGCTGCGGCGCGCCATTCTTCTGCATATTGACCCCTGAACCGCCGCCCTCCCCGCCAAACGGGGAGGGTTTTCGTCTCTTTACACATTGACGAAACCGGCTATGAAGTGGTATAATACGGCGTTACTTTTCTTAGAAGCATCGGAGGGACCGCCATGTCCGCCATCATTCAAACCCACGACCTGCGCTTCTCCTACCCCGCTGTCGAGGGAACCACCCCGGTGGTGCTGGACGGCGTGAGCCTGGACATTGAGGAGGGCTCCTTCGTGGCCGTGCTGGGCCATAACGGCTCCGGCAAGTCCA
>ERZ779632.1342-NODE-1342-length-10274-cov-7.794990_pt1 | contig 10274 bp, 8 predicted proteins | sample MGYA00514194_ERZ779632 | MGnify/ENA primary metagenome ERZ779632 (study PRJEB29562, sample SAMEA4376704) | mouse gut metagenome | isolation source: Cecum | study: EMG produced TPA metagenomics assembly of the A DSS colitis mouse model was used to assess the...
AACCGGGGTCAGTCCAAGCGGGTGCGTATCCATGTGGACGCCGAGGGCTACCGGGCCAAACGGGAGGAATCCCTCCAGCGTCTGGCTGTGAAGGTGGCGGGCAAGGTAGTCAAGTACCGTAAGAACATGACCCTGGAGCCTATGAACGCCTACGAGCGCCATGTGATCCACACCGCGCTTCAGGACTACAAGGGTGTCACCACCTATTCCACCGGTGTGGAGCCCAACCGCCGCACCGTGGTGGCCTACGCCCCCCATCAGAAATAATTTGTCAGGCGGAAGGGAAGCCCCTTCCGCCTTTTTGGAGGGAATCCCATGCCTACACCCCTTTATGACGCCCTGCGGAAATACGCGGACCGGGAGCCTGTCCGGTATCACATGCCGGGACACAAAGGCCGACCCTTTCCTCCCGCGGACCTGAAATGGCTGGCCCCCATCGACGTGACCGAGCTGCCTGAGACGGGCAACCTCTACGAGGCCGGGGAGCCTTTTGACTCCGCCCAGGCCCTGTGGGCGGAGCTGTTCGGCTTTGACCAGTGCCAGTTCCTTACCGGCGGATCCACCATGGGGGTTCACACCGGACTGGCCCTGTGCTGCCGGCCGGGGGGCAAAATACTGATGGACCGCGGCTGCCACCGGTCGGCCTTCAACGCCTTGGCGCTGCTGGATCTGGAGCCAGTGTGGCTGGAGCGGTCCTGGCTGAGTTCGGAAAATCTGCCGGGGCCCATTTCCCCGGAAAATGTGGAGAGGGCGCTGGAACAGGACCCGGAGATCAAAACAGTTTGTATAACTACTCCAACATATGCCGGTGTGTTGTCAAATGTTGGGGTCATATCCCGTATCGTACACAGGCATGGCGGAACACTTTTTGTAGACGGAGCTCATGGGGCTCACCTGCCTTTTTTGGGGCTGGAGCCCTTCTGGGGAGCGGACGCGGTAGTGGTCTCCGCCCATAAGACCCTTCCCGCTATGGGCCAGTCCGCTCTGCTCTTCGCGAGCGGCTTCGACCCGGACCTGACGCGGCGGACCGCGTCTATTTTTGGTACTTCCAGCCCCTCCTATCCTATAATGGCCTCTCTGGATGTGGTGCGGGACTGGATGGTGAATTGGGGGGCGGAAAAGTATCAGCGGGTTGCTGTGCGGACGGCGCGGCTGCGGCAGAAGTTTCCCAGCCTGAGCGATAGGCCGTATCGGGGGTTCTCTCTGGACCCAACCCGCTTTGTGCTGAAGGTAAAAAACGGCCCCGCTTTTGTCCAGGCTCTGAGACAGCATGGGTATATTCCGGAGATGGAGGACGGAGGCCATGTGGTGTTTATCTGCGCCGCCCAGGACAGCGCCGGGGATTTTGACCGGCTGGAGAGGGTTTTGGAGGAGCTGCGCGGGCAGATGGGGGACTGTCCGCCTGTTCCGGCGCCGCCCATCCCGAAGCGGGTGATCTCCCCCCGGCAGGCCCTTTTTGCTTTCAGCCGGACGCGGTCTCTGGAGGACTGTGAGGGGGAGATTGCCGCTTGTCAGATCGCCCCCTATCCGCCTGGTGTGCCTGTGTTGGCCCCCGGAGAACAAATTTCAAAAAAAGAGCTGGCCTATTTGCGGAGAATAGGGTATAATATGCAGACAGTAGTACGAGTGATAAGTGAGGGGTCCTATGGAGCTTTCAGCGTTGACCGGAAATGAGCGGTTAAAGGAACAGCTTTCCCAGCGGGAGAGCGGGCGGGGGCTCTCTCACGCCTATATTATTTCCGGACCAGCTGGTTCCGGGCGGCATACCCTGGCCCGGCTGCTGGCGGCGGGGATGCTGTGTACCTCCCGGGGGGAGCGGCCCTGCGGCAAATGCGGCCCCTGTATCAAAGTGAGCAGGGGGCTCCATCCCGACCTGTCTGTGATCACCGGGCCAGGGGAGGGAAAACCCATTGCGGTGGATCAGGTGCGCGCCCTGCGCTCCGATGCCTACGTTCGGCCCAATGAGGGGGAGCGGAAGATATACCTCCTGGAAGAGGCGGATCAGATGAACCCTTCCGCTCAGAACGCCATGCTCAAGCTGCTGGAGGAGGGACCGCCCTACGCCGCCTTTCTGTTGATGGCCCGGAACGCGGGAGGCCTGCTTCAGACGGTGCGCTCCCGGTGTGAGGAGCTGACCCTGACGCCGGCGGGACAGCCGGAGGAAGCCGCTTCCGACAGGGAACGGCAGGCGGTGGTGGAAAAGCTGGCCTCCGCGCTGGAGCGGGCCGGGGAGCTGGAGCTGTTTGAGGCGGTTATGTCCCTGGAGGGCAAGCGGGCGGAGCTGTCCGTTTTGCTGGACGCTCTGGAGAGCGAGCTGGGCGCCCGTGCCGCCCGGGGGGGAGACCGGCGCCGTCTGCTGCGGGCGACGGAGCTGGTGAACCGGCTGCGGGAGGCCGCGCGGCTGAACGTCAGCGCCGGTCAGCTGGCCGGCTGGCTGTGCGCTGGGATGTTTGAGCCTTTAGAACTTGCAATTGTTTGAGGAGAAAATACCTATGGTAGAAATTATCAGCGTTCGATTCAAAAGCGGCGGAAAGGAATATTACTTCAACCCCAACGGCATTCAGTTTGAGGTGGGAGATGGAGTGATTGTAGAAACCACCCGGGGGACTGAGTATGCCCAGTGTATTCGGGGGAACAACCTGATTGATGAGATTGAGCTCACCGCTCCTCTGCGCCCGGTGGTGCGGATGGCCACGGCGGAGGACCTCAAGCTGCTGGAGCGGAACCGGGAGCGGGAAAAGCACGCCCTGTCCGTTTGTCAGCAGAAGGTTGCCGAGCACGGTCTGGATATGAAGCTGGTCCGCTGCGAGTACAATTTTGACGGCAGTAAAATTATGTTCTTTTTTACCTCCGAGGGCCGGGTGGACTTCCGGGCTCTGGTGAAGGATCTGGCCGGAGCCCTCCACGCCCGCATCGAGCTGCGGCAGATTGGCGTCCGGGATGAGGCTAAAATGCTGGGGGGACTGGGTATTTGCGGAAAGCCCTTCTGCTGCTCTCAGTTTTTGGAGGAATTTCAGCCTGTTTCCATCAAGATGGCCAAAACTCAGAATCTGTCCCTCAATCCAACCAAGATCTCCGGCACCTGTGGACGGCTGATGTGCTGTCTGAAATACGAGCAGGAGGCCTATGAGGATCTGGTGAAGCGAGCCCCCAAGCAGGAGTCTTTTGTGGAAACTCCAGACGGGGCGGGAACGGTGTGCGGCGTCAATCTTCTTCGTCAGACCGCCCAGGTACGGCTGGAGTCCGATCCGGATACTCCGAAATGCTATCACAACTGTGAGCTGTGCGTGATTCGCAGCGGGAAGGGCAGGCGGCCCGAGGGCTATGTGGAGCCCCCTCTGGAGGAGTTGGCCAAGCTTCGCCGCCAGGAGGAGGACGGTCCCGCCAAGGTGACGGAGGAGGCCTCGCTGGCCGCGGCCATTGAGGCGGCGTTTCCCAGCCGGGCGAACAGAGAGGAGCGGCCTTCGGGCCAGGAGGGGCGGGAGGACCGTAAGCCTAACCGCCGGAACCGCCGCCGCTCCAAGGGGGAGGGGGGACAGCGGCCCCCGGAGAGCGCCGCCCCCCAGGCTAAAGCGGATCAATCCGTCCAGAAGCGGCCGGAGGGCGGAGAGAATCGTCCTAATCGCCGCCGCCGCCGTCCAAAAGGGGGATGGGGAAAATCCTCCGCGCCCCAGGAGTGACGCGAACAGGAGCCCGGACGTGTGATCACGGCCGGGCTTTGATTTTGAAAGGGAAGTGAGCGTATTGGCTGGATTTTTGAATGCCCTGTCGGCCTGTCTGGTCCTGTTGATGCTGATGGCGGTGGGTTATTTTATGGGGGCAAAGGGCTGGATGACCCTTCGGGAAAAGAGCTTTGTCAGTAAGTACATCGTCAATATTGCGGTACCCTGCAACTGTGTGGTTGGGCTGTTGAACAATCTGGATCGAAACAGTCTGGCCCAGGCCGGCGGTATGATGGCCATTGGGGTGCTTTCAGTAATCATAACGGTGTTGGCCTCGGCGGGAGTGGCGGTGCTGCTCCGCCTGTCCCATGAGCGGTGGGGCGTCTTTGTTGCCATGGCGGGTTTTTCCAACACGCTGTTTATTGGAATCCCTGTATGTACTCAGCTTTTCGGGGAAGAAAGCATGCCCTATATTATGCTTTACTATATTGGACATACCAGCCTGATGCAGTCGGTTGGCGTGATGTTGCTGGAGCGGGCGGGGGCCAGGCCGGGACAGAAGAGCGGTGTGGTCCAGTTTTTGAAGGATGTGTTTCTCAAGCCGCCGATTCTTTCGGTAATGTTTTCCATTTTGATGCTGATACTGGGAGTGAAGCTGCCGGACCCCCTGATGCGCTTCGCCGATTATATCAGCGGCTCGGTATCTCCCCTGGCCCTGATCTACTGCGGCTTTATCGTCTATGAGGTGGGGCTGAAGAACCTGCGTCTTTTGCGGGGGCTGCCCACAATGCTGGTGATGCGCCTGGTGATCGCGCCTGTCATTTCCCTGAGCTGCTGTTCCCTGCTGGGGATGGAGGGGCTGCCTCTCCAGGTCTTTGTGGTGGAGAGCGCCCTGCCTGTGGTCAGTCAGGTGACTGTGATGGCTGGAGCCTTTGGCGCGGATGAGAAGTACGCCGCTACCGGGGCCTGTCTGTCCATTTTGGGCAGCTTTGTTACAATTCCCGTTTTGATGTTGATTTTAGGCGGATAGGGAGGCGGCTTTGCTGTGTGGATGCTGCTGACTTTGGCGGCGGCGCTGGGAACCGGGCTTCTGGTATATAAGTTGAAGGTACCCGGCGGGATGCTGGTGGGCGCCATTCTGGGGGCGGCTCTGCTGAACATTGTGACTGGCCAGGCTTTTATCTATTCCCAGACCAGGGTGCTGGCTCAGGCTCTCACCGGAGCCTACATCGGCTGCATGATGACCCGGGAGGATGTGCGCCGGCTGCCCGGCCTGATCCGGCCCTATCTGTTTGTGCTGACCAGTCTGTTCGGGCTGAATCTGGGGATGGCCGCTGTTTTTTTCTTTGTTACGGATCTGGATTTGCTCACCTGTCTGTTTTGCGCCGCTCCTGGCGGCATGTCGGATACTCCTCTGATTGCCATGGACATGGGGGCGGACGGCTCGGTGGTGGCGGTGATGCAGTTTGTGCGGATGCTCTTTGGGATGGGCTGTCTGCCCACGGTGATTCTTCTCTCTGACCGCTTTCTGGAGCCGGAGGTGGCGAAGGGGCTGGAAAGCAAGAAGGTTCAAATTCATGGGAAACCTCAGTCCAACCCCACCCTTCGGGGATTTCTTCCGGCCATGTGCCTGGCGGTGTCCGCGGCTGTTCTGGGAAAGCTGTCCGGGATACCGGCGGGAGCTCTATCCGCCGCGTTGATTGTCACCGCCGCTCTGAAGCTGAGCGGGAAGTGTTCCAGAATGCCCCTGTGGCTGCGCCGGGCGGCGCAGATAGTCTCCGGGTGCTGTATCGGGTCAGGAATTACCCGGGCGCAGGTTGCTGGAATGAAGCGGCTGGCTCTGCCGGCGGTGGTTCTGTGCCTGGGCTATATGCTCTGCTGCGTGGGGATGGGGCTGCTGCTGTCCAGACGTTTCAGAATTCAGCCAAGGGAGGCGATGCTCACCCTCTCTCCGGCGGGAGCTACGGAAATGGCCCTGATTGCCGCCGATTTAGGGGTGGAGAGCGCCAATCTGGTGGTGCTTCAAATTTGCCGTCTGGTGGGTGTGTCACTGCTGTTTCCCCAGTTGTTTAACCTAATTGTAATATTGCTTGCGTAAAATACAAAGAGGACCGCGGCGCGGTCCTCTTTTTTATGAAATCAATCCTAAATCATATTTCCAGCCCAGAACCCGGGAAACTGCTTCTTCGATCCGTTCCCGGGAGAGGGTTCCGTCTTTCAGCGCGGCGAGGACCTGGGGAATCTGGGTTTGAAAGTCGGTGGTAACCACCATGTCGCTGCCCGCGGACAGGGCCAGAACGGCGGGAGACGCCCCACTGGTTCGGGCGTATTGGGTGATAGCGTCCATGACCAGGTCATCGGTGAGGGCGGGACCGTCAAAGCTCAGTTCTTCCCGGAGCAGCTTGTACACGGCGGGAGAGAGGGAGGCGGGACGGTCCGGGTCCAAAGCCTGAACGATGTTGTGGGATACCAGCACGGCGGTGGTTCCGCCGCTGGCGTCGATGCCCGCCTGAAAGGGGAGAAAATCCTCTGTTTGAAAGCTATCCAGTGGACGGGTATCCAGGGCGGAGCCGGTGTGGGTGTCCCGGTTTGGTCCGTAGCCCGGGAAGTGCTTCAATACACTGCCCATGCCGTCCGTATCCATTTGGTCGACCACGGCGGAGATGTACGCGCTGGTTTCCTTCGCGTCCCGGCCCAGGGCGCGGTCATAGATAAAGTCTCCAGGGTTTGTGGACAGATCGGCCACCGGGGCAAAGTTGACGTTGATGCCCAGAGAGCGGAGCAGGGCGTCCTTTTCCCGGCAGTCCGCCAGAACGGCCTCCAGCCCGCCCTGCCTGTACAGCTGTTGAGGGGAGGCGAAGCGTTTGTCCCTCAGCTGGGGGTTGGAGCTCACCCGGACCACGGTGCCGCCCTCCTCGTCCACACCGATGAGGAGGGGAATGGAGGAGGAATCCTGATAGGCGGAGATCTCCTCCTGGATTTGCTGGGCGGTTTTGTTTTTGAAATCCCGGCTAAACAGCAGATAGCCCCCCAGGTGATATTCCGCCGCTAGACCGGCTCCATTCCAGACAGGACAGCGGGCAAAAAAGAGTTGGCCCGCTTTCTCCTCATCTGTCATGGAGGACAGAAGCCTGTCGATTGTCTCCTGCCGGGGGTCTGGTTTCGGTTTTGGTTCTGGAAGCGTGACAGGTGAAAAAACAGACTGATCCTCCGGAGGAGGGGAGGGGGGAGGCGGGCTGCTTGCCGCCGGGGCGGGAGCGGGGGTGGAAGCGCACCCCGCCAGCAGCAGGACGGCGGTCAGCAGAGCGGTCAGATACCGTTTCATTCCTCGGTGTGGGTGATGGCGATGGACAGCTCGTCCAGCTGATTTTGCTCTACCACGCTGGGAGCGCCCATCATCAGGTCCTGGGCGTTTTTGTTCATGGGGAAGGGGATCACTTCCCGGATGGACTCCTCACCGGACAGGAGCATGACCATCCGGTCCACGCCGGGGGCGATGCCGGCGTGGGGAGGCGCGCCGTAGGTAAAGGCGTTGTACATGGCGGGGAATTTTTTTCGGACGTCCTCCTCTTTCAGGCCCACCATCCAGAAGGCTTTGATCATAATCTCCGGGTCGTGGTTGCGCACCGCGCCGGAGGACAACTCCACGCCGTTGCACACCAGATCGTATTGGTCGGCTGTGATGCTCAGGGGGTCAATCTCACCCTTGATGGCCTTTTCGATGGTATCCAATCCTCCGGCGGGCATGGAGAAGGGGTTGTGGCAGAACTCCAGCTCGCCGGATTCCTCGCCAATCTCATACATGGGGAAGTCTACAATCCAGCAAAAGGCGTACTGTTCCTTCTGGAAATGGTTGGGGCAGAAGGCGCCCAGCATTTTCAAAAGCACGCCCGCTGTTTTCTGGGACGCGCTCTTCGCCCCGGCGGACAGGCCCACAAAGGTATTGGGCTCCAGGCCAAGGGCTTCGACCACCTGGTCCTTGATGGGCTGGACAAATTTAGAGATGCCGCCAACCAGCTCACCCTTTTCGTCCAGGCGGAACCAGTAGGCTTTGCTGCCGCTTTGGACCTCCACGTCGGCGCACAGCTTGTCAATCTGCTTTCGGGTTCCCTCAAAGTCCGATACAACAACCGCCTTTACCGTTTGGGACTCGAAGGGCGGGAAACCGCAGTCGGACAGCAGCTCAGTGGCGTCGGTCAGGGTCAGGTCAATGCGCAGGTCGGGCTTGTCGGTGCCGTATTGTTCCATGGCCTCCAGGTAGGGAATGCGCCGGAAAGGAGCGGCGGAGGCGGTGTTGTACTTGCCGTATTTGGCAAAGATGGGGGGGAGCACGTCCTCCAGAACGGCGAACACATCTTCCTGGTTGGCAAAGGCCATCTCCATGTCCAGCTGGTAGAACTCGCCGGGGGAGCGGTCCCCCCGGGCGTCCTCGTCCCGGAAGCAGGGGGCGATCTGGAAGTACTTGTCAAAGCCGGAGGCCATGAGCAGCTGCTTGAACTGCTGGGGGGCCTGGGGCAGGGCGTAGAACTTGCCGGGGTGCTTCCGGGAGGGCACCAGATAGTCCCGGGCACCCTCGGGGGAGGAGGCGGTCAAAATCGGAGTGGTGATCTCCAGAAAGCCATGATCCGTCATGGCGGCCCGCAGAGCGGACACCACCTGGCAGCGCAGGACGATGTTTTGCTGGACCGACCGGTTGCGCAGGTCCAGATAACGGTACTTTAAACGGGCAGACTCGTCCGCCTCCCGGCTGCGGTTGATCGGAAAGGGCAGCTCGTTGTGGCGGCAGCGACCCAAGACCTCGATTTTGGAGGGGACCACCTCAATGTCGCCGGTAGGCTGCTTGGGGTTCTTGCTGTCCCGCTCCCGGACCACTCCGGTGACGGAGATCACCGTCTCCTTGTTCAGCTCCTTGGCGGCCTGGACCGTCTCCTCGGTTTCCAGCACCACCTGGGTGGTGCCGTAGAAGTCCCGCAGAACTAGAAAGGCCAGATTCTGCCCCACCTCACGGAGATTCTCCATCCAGCCGGCCAAGGTGACCGTCTGGCCGACCTGCTCCACGCGCAGCTCCCCGCAGGTGTGGGTACGGTAGAAGGTGGTCGTTTCACCCATCAAAATCAACTCCTATTTGTATTATTATATTTAAATATTACTTATTCTGTATAGAATTTAGCATTTCGTCCAGTTTGTCCGGGTCGGAGGGGAGACAGCCCCGCCACTGACCGTCCCTCTCTCCGGGCAGCCACAGATGTTTTCCGTCCCAGTAGGCGATAAACCAGGCGGAGCAGCCGCTGACCTCCCGGAGGGCCACGCCGCCCGCCGCCGGACGGGAAAAGGGGAGAAGGCGGGTATATTTTTGTCCTCGAAGGGCATCCAGTGCCGCCCGCCCTGGCGCAGCCCCTTCAGCGGTGACCGGGTCGTCGCTCATGCCGGGGTAGTCGCCCTCATGAAGGATCCCGATGGAGCGGCCCGCATGAGCTGGCACTCCTGCGCTGAGGTCCACAGAGACGGCGGGGATCTTGGCATGATAGTTCGCGATCTGGTCATAGGTCAGCTCTTCCGTTAAATAGCCCAGGAAGAGGCCCAGGCAGAACATAGCCAGCACTCCGGCGATTGTCAGGAAGATCCACAGCCTATTTTTCATGATACCTCCGTAGGGGGTGGCCTCTGGGGCGCTCCGTATCTCTACGGAGAAGGGGACCGGCGCGGCGCGGAGACCGACCCCCTACTCCTCCTTATCCATGATGGGCTTCGTGCCGTCGCCCACGTCGGTGTAGGTGGAAATCTCACCGAACACTTCTTCCTGCGTCAGCAGCTGCTGCTCCCCGGTGCGCATATCCTTTAAGGCGTATTTGCCCTGTTTGATCTCATCCTCGCCAAGGAGAATCACATAGGGAACCCCCAGCTTGTCGGCGTAGGACATTTTCTGCTTGAATTTTTTCTGCTCACCGTAGACTTGGACCTGAAGTCTCCGGTCCCGCAGGTAGGTGGCCAGCTGAATGGCGGGGCCGAGGTCGTCGGTCATGGGGAGGATGAGCACGTCGGCGGGGGAGGTGTTCAGGTTGTCATTGAGATAGCCCTGGTCCTCCAGCACGAAGAAGAGCCGGGTCAGGCCGATGGAAATTCCGACACCGGGGAGTTGTTTATCAGTGTAATATTCCGCCAAGTTATCATACCGGCCGCCGGAACAGATGGAGCCGATCTCCGGGTGGTCCAGCATGGTGGTCTCGTAGACGGTGCCGGTGTAGTAGTCCAGTCCCCGGGCAATGGTCAGGTCCAGGGTGAAGTGGCTTTCGGGTACACCAAAGGCGGCCAGGTTTTTCGCCACAGCGGATAGCTCGTCCAGTCCCTCGTCAAATTTGGGGTCCTGGCCGCGATAGCCCTCCAGAGCGGCAAGGACTTCGCCATTATTGCCCTTAATAGCGATGAATTTGAGGATTTCCGCCGCCTGTTCGTCGTTCAGACCGATGTCCGGGGCGGTAAGCAGCTCCCGGACTGACTTCTCGCCGATTTTCTCCAGCTTGTCCACCGTGCGCATAATGGCCCCGGCCTGAGCGGTCAGGCCCAGCATGGCGTAAAAGCCGTTGAGAATCTTCCGGTTGTTTACCCGGATCT
>ERZ779632.1343-NODE-1343-length-10268-cov-14.248213_pt1 | contig 10268 bp, 11 predicted proteins | sample MGYA00514194_ERZ779632 | MGnify/ENA primary metagenome ERZ779632 (study PRJEB29562, sample SAMEA4376704) | mouse gut metagenome | isolation source: Cecum | study: EMG produced TPA metagenomics assembly of the A DSS colitis mouse model was used to assess the...
GCTTTGATGACTATCCTCCGTTTTTTATGAGGCGGGCGTGGCAGCGGGGAGTGTCTAAAATAAAGAGATTATGGTAGAATAGGGAGTATGAGAAAGAGAACAGAAGAGGCATGGAAAAAATGCCCAAAATCCGGAAAGACAGAGAATCAGGTCAAGGTCGGGTACAATTGGTCGTGGAGCCAACTCTGCAAATGTAAGGAGTGCGACATATATTACACGATAGACCCGAAGCGGCACGCGTATTCGGAAGAGACCAGAGAACTGGCAATCAAAATGTACTACGGCGGTGTCAGCGGCCGCGGGGTTGGGAAAATACTGGGAATGAACAAATCCAATGTGGCAAATTGGATAAAAAAGAGCGCGAAGAATGATGTGGAAAAGTGCAAAACTCTTTGCGCGTCTGAGACGTTAGAGCTAGATGAGCTGTACTGGTTCCTGGAACGCAAGCCCCGCACGGAAACGCGGGAAAACATCTATATCATGACGATGGTGAGCAGGGAGCCACGACAAATTGCAGGTCATGTGGTGAGTGTGGACAAGTCTTCCCGGACAATCCAGCAGATGGTGGATGCAGCCCCAGAGGCTCGGAAGTACTGCACGGATGGGTATAGCGGCTATCTGGGCGTGCTCTTCCCTGGAAAGCACATCTTCAATGTCCATAACAAAAGTGACACCTTCACAGTGGAAAGTGTCAACGCTGATCTGCGGCATTATATCCCGACTTTGGCACGGCGCAGCAGGTGCTTTCCCAGAAAGCTGGAGAACCTTCAGTCCATTCTTACTGTTTTCGTTCGCGCTTATAACCGCTTTGGCGCACAGAAAAGCCGTTATCTCTCCCTCCATCCTGGGGCTGCTGTCCCTTTTTCACTCTTTGACTTCTTTTAACTCTGCCTTTGGACTTCCTTTTCCCTCGAGAGCTTGCCGCAAAGCTTCTCTCTCCACTACAAAATTATATACATCGGTAAAGAGGAAAAACAGAAAGAAATGCAAGATTAACTTATAAATTGTTTCTTTGCTGGTTTCCGGGGTCAATTCTGATGTAAGAATGAGAATATTATGGAATGCAAGGCTGCATGCCTCATCTGGGTCGGTTGGTGAATTTTTTGATATTAGCTGGTCTATGACCTCTCCAATTTCCAACCCACTTTTTCGAGAGATTTCTTGCAAGCGTTCAGCAGTGTTCTTTTTCACGCTTATTTCTATTTCTGTTAAGGTGCTCATAACAGCTCTCCTGTTACAATATAATTGCCCCATGTAAGTGGCAGCCAGCCACAGGCGAGGGACATCTCATGCCAAAGCTGTTAGAATGGAGGTGCAATGGTCTGACTTGGAACTCCAAGAGCGAAACGCTCGGTGGAAAGTCAGTCAGCCATCCCTCCCATTCGCAGCGTTCGATTTGTGCAGGTAGAGCATCCGCTCGAGTCAGCAAACAGATGGAATCGGTGATGAGAAAAGAATGGATTACCGTTGTAATCAAGGTATCAGGAGGATTCCGAAATGTATGCTGTGGGAGTGGATGTTTCTAATGGATGGAGCACTGTAGTGGTTCTCCGGTCGAAGACGGATATTGTAATCTGTCCGTTCAATGTGACACACAACAGCCAGGGATTTGCCAATCTTTTGGAGAAACTGGGTACCCTGGATGGCGAAATGAAAGTTGTTATGGAGCACACCGGCAATTATTATGAATCTATCGCCAATGTGCTGCACGAAAGTGGCCTGTGGGTTTCAGCGGTCAACCCATTGTTGGTCAGGAACTATGGCGACAATTCTCTGCGCAGCGTCAAAACCGACAAGGCGGATGCCAGGAAGATTGCCAGATATACCCTTGACAGCAGGCAGGAAGATTGCCAGATATACCCTTGACAGCAGGGAAGAATTGCGGCAATATACACCTATGGATACCATACGTTACCAACTCAAAACCCTCAACCGCCAGTTCCAGATTGCCAGCAAGAACCGCACCGCCTGCTCCAACAATCTGACTGCCCTGATGGAACAGTCCTATCCCGGAGTACGCTCCTTGTTCAGCAGCCCAGTGCGCTCGGATGGCAGCCAGAAATGGGTTGATTTTGCGCAAACTTTCTGGCACGTGGACTGTGTTGCCAAGCTTAGCCTGAACGCTTTTGCCGTGAAATACCAGAAGTGGTGCAAGCGCCACGGTTACAATTTCAGCGGGCCAAAGGCTGCTGAAATTCATGACCACGCCTGGACACTGTTTCTGCTGGTTCCTAAGTCGGATACCACGAAACTGTTGGTGAGAGAGGCCATAACGCAGCTTAATACCATCTCGCATACCGCCGAGGTCTTCCGCGCCGAAATGAACCGCCTGGCCGCTCAGCTCCCCGAGTATGAGACCGTCATGGCCGTGACCGGCGTCGGCCCTCAGCTCATGGCCGAGATCGGCGATGTGCGCCGCTTTGCACAAAAGAGTTCTCTAGTGGCATTTGCCGGTATTGACCCAGGCAGGAACGATTCTGGTTCCAAAGAGTCCAGTAAGGGCAGAATCGGCAAACGCGGGTCGCCTCACCTGCGCAAGACTTTGTTTCTCATCATGTCCATCCTGCTCCAGTTGAAGCCTGAGGATGATCCGGTTTATCAGTTCCTGGATAAAAAGCGTTCCGAAGGCAAACCTTTTTACATCTACATGACTGCTGGAGGCACAAAGTTCCTGCCCATTTATTATGGCAAGGTCAGGGATTGTCTTAAAGAGAAGGGCCTCTGGGACGAGCCTTTGATGGATTAGATAGCATATAACTTCTCTGGCTGCCGTTTTTTGGCGGCGGTCTGTTTGTTGTATTCATTTTTTGCTTCACTTTCTTTACGGTTTTTCTTATTTCAGGGCTTGACTTTTTATTTGCAGGCTTTCTATAATGATAGTATCTAAAAATGGGCATGAAAAAAGGGGCGTTCATAAAGTTCTGAACGCCCCTAGTGGGAATGTGCTTGCATGGCCGGGATATGCTGGCCTACGAAACACATACAACATACAAGAAAAGGCTCGTTCCTTTTGAAACAAGCCTTTTCTCTCGTGTACCCTGTGGTGGAGATAAGCGGGATCGAACCGCTGACCTCTTGAATGCCATTCAAGCGCTCTCCCAGCTGAGCTATACCCCCATATTGAAAATCAAACTTTCTTGTTCTGCATCTCACTTCCAGTGCTCTAAGATAATACCACAGATTTTCAGATTTTGCAAGCCTTTTTTGAAAAAAATTTCCGATTTTTTAATTTTTTTGCCAGATGCAGGCCAAAGCCTGCAGAAAAGGAAAGGCCGCCCGCAAAAAGCAGGCGGCAGAGCCGTCATTCTCCCAGTTCTTCTTCCAGCAGACAGGCGGCCCGGGCCAGCGCCTCGGCTTCATCCGGGCCGGCACACTCCACCTCTAGCTGAGCGCGGGCGGGAATGCCCGCTGCCATCAGGTTCATCATGCTTTTGCCGTCAGCCCGGAATTCCCCGTAGGTCAGCCGGATGCTGCTGGAAAACCGTCCCATTTCCTGGGAAAAGGTGCCGGCAGGACGCATATGGAAATTAACGGAACTGTTCCATGTAACTGTTTTTTTAACCATTTGCCCATCTCCTCTCAACTCAAACAAACCCTTGCGCTTTTATCCCATTTCCCGTTCAGCCCCGTCCTCCGCCGGGTTCACAAAAATTGTCTTGTAATTCTCATAAATCACCATGCCGGGCCTGGCCCCCTGGGGCTTGCTCACATGGCGTATCTGGGTGTAGTCTACTGGCACCTGGGCGGAAGACCTGGCGCGGCTGTGGCGGGCAGCCAGCACAGCCGCCTGCTCCATGGCTGCCTCTGTAGGCTTGCGGCCCTCTGTGACAAGCACCGTGTGGGAGCCTGGTATGTTCTTCACATGAAACCACAGATCGTTATTATTGGCTGTGCGCATGGTAAGCTGGTCGTTCTGGCGGTTGTTCCGGCCCACCAGCACCGTAAACCCATCCGCAGTCTCAAAGCGCAGAGGTGCGCTGGGAGATTCCTTCCTGGCCTTCTTCCCCCGCTGTGCCCGGAGATACCCCTGCTCTGTAAGTTCTGCCCGGATTTCCAGCAAATCCTTCTCCGTCTCTGCCCGGGCCAGGGCATCCAGCACCGAATCCAAATATACCAGTTCCCGCTCTGCCAGGGCTATCTGCTCCTGCAGCTTCTCTTCGGCAGTCTTGGCCTTGCGGTATTCCTTATAATATTTCTGGGCATTCTGGGAGGGGGTTAAAGCGGGATCCAGCTTGATGTGTACCAAAGGCTGGCCCTCCTGATAATAGTCAGGCAGATCCGCAGCCTTTGCGCCTTTTGGCAGAGTATACAGGTTGGCGCTGATTAAATCACCCGCCACCCGCAAAGAGTCCCGTTGGGCGCACTGATCCAGCTCTCCCTTTTGCGCCCCGATTTTCCGGGAAAGGCGCTCGGCATGGTTTGAGAGCAGCCGCAGCAAGTCCTGCTCCCGCACCCGCATGCGCTCCTGCTGATCCTTCTCCCGGTAAAAGCCGTCCAGCAGCCCGGAAAAGTTCTCTCCTTCCTTCACCACTGCCGCAGCGCCATATTGGTGGATGTCCAAAAAGGAAAAGTCCATGGGCTTTTTCTTTACATCCACCGCCATATAGGGGCGGCCCGTAAGGCCCTCCACAGTTTCCTTTAGCTGCTGCAGGAAAAACCGCAGCCGGAAACGCTGTTCCTCCCCCAGGGTTTTCACGGTCAGTTCCCGGCCCCTTCCCACCTGATGGGCCACCTCCCGGCACACAATGGGGGATACCCCCTGCAGCACCGCCAGCAGCCCCTTGGAAAGCTCCATGTCCCTGGGCAGGGCCTCCATGGCAGACACAGCCTCCTGGGCTGTGCGGGCCAGCAGGCAAAGCTTGTCCTGGGGCGGCGGGAGCCGGTAGGAAAGCCCGGGCAGCACCAAGCGCTGGGAGGACATCTCTGCGTCCACCCGCTTTAAAGCGTCAATAATTTTCCCCTCTCCGTCGCTGAGGATAATATTGCTGTACTTCCCCATGATTTCCATGGTAAGCGTCAGGGTCACATGATCCCCCAGCTCGTTCACCGCGTCAAAATCAAAATGCAAAAGCCGCTCCAGTTCCGGCTGGCGGATGGCCTGAAGCTTTGCCCCCTGCAATTTTTTCCGTAAAAGCATACACAGCATGGGGGGCTGCTTGGGGTTTTCCAAAGGGATTTCCGTCAGGTGTACCCGGGCGCTGTTGGCCCGGGCGGAAAACAGCACCCGGCAGGCGCTCTCCCTGCTTCGAAACGCAACTACCAGCTCCTCCCGGTTTGGCTGGTGGATTTTGTCCACCCGCGCCCCCAAAAGCTTTTCCTCCAGCTCCCTTTTGATGTGCCGCAAAAACGCGCCGTCCAGCGCCATGGGCGCCACCTCCTTTTTGGTTGGAACTCTGCCACAAACCCCGGCTTAAGGGACTTTTTTTGAGGAAAAAAGCCCCTTAAGAATCCTCAAAAAACCTTCACCCTGTCACCCACTGGTGCACAGGCTTTGTTTTCGACACCAGGAACGCCGCCCCAGGCAGCCGCTTTTTCAAATAAGCGGCTAAAAATTCAGCAAAAACCGCTTCCGTCTCATAATGCCCCGCCGCAATGCAGGTCAGGCCTGTGGAAGCTGCCTCCAGCATTTCGTGGTGCTTCATTTCCCCGGTAATGTAGGCGTCCGCCCCCCGGCAGGCGGCAAACTGGACAAAGTCCCCTCCAGCCCCGCTGCAGAGGAACACTTTTTTCACAGCCCTCTCCCCAGGAATCAGGTTCACCGCCCCTGCGCCCAGCCGCTCCCGCACCAGCCGGGCAAATTCCAAAGGAGAAGGCGCTCCCTCTGCCTCGCCGGAAAACAGGATGCAGTCCTCCCCGAAAACATCCTCCTGCCGGATAACCTTCAGCCCCAGCCTGTTTGCCAGGGCCACGTTCACCCCGCACACCGGGGAGATGTCCAGGTTTGTGTGGCAGCACAGCGCCCCAATGCCCTTCTGGGCCAGCAGATAAGGCACTGCGCGGCTGTTAAGGCTTTTTAAAGGCGTGAAGATAACCGGGTGGTGGCTGATAATCAGCCCCGCGTTTATGGAAGCCGCTTCCTCCACCACTGCCGGGGTGATGTCCAAAGCAATCAAGGCCCGCGCCACCTCTGCCGCCGGATCCCCCACCAGCAGGCCGCTGTTGTCAAAGCTTAAGGCGCTCTCAAAGGGAGCGGCCTGGTCTATCACGTTGTATATATCACAAATCCGTACCATAGGCTCCTCCTGTTTCCCTTTCTGTTTTTCCTGCCCGCCAAGCGTGGAAGCTCTTTCCCTCCCTGCCGGTTCGGCTGGGGGCCACGCCCGTCTTTATTTTCCCTGTCTGGTCAAAGGCAATAGGTTCCCTTTTCTTCCTCTATGCTTTCCCCCAGATAAGCTTCCCGCAGGGCCTCCATCGCGTCCCCCAGCGCCTTTGCCCGGGCCGTTTCCCCTAGATGGGCCGCGCCCTTCCGCTGGTTCTCCAAAATCCGCGCCTGCTTTTCCGCATATAGCCGCACCGCCGGGCTTCCCGGCTCCAGCCTGCCCATGTAGGGGTATAGAAGGGGCATAGGGCCGTTCTCTCCGGTAAACGCCGCGGAAAAGGCGGCATACACCTTGCCGCTGTCCAGACAGGCCCGCTCCTCCAAAATGGAAAAGCCCAAGCCCCACAAGCCTGCCCGAAGCTGCGGCCCACAGCTCATAGGCTGCAAAACCAGCCGCTTCCCCGGATTTCGCAGCCAGGGAGTTTCCCCTGCCATGCGCAGAATCAGCTCCCCGCCCATGCCCGCAATCACGACGTCCTCCGCGTCTCCAGGCCCCAGGCCCTGCAGCCCGTCTGAAAGCAGAAGCCGCATTTCTGCCCCATACCGGGCGGCGTTCCGCCTGGCAGCCTCCAGGGGACTGGCATTAATGTCCGCGGCGATGGCCCGGGGGCACCGCCCGGTTTTCAAAAGCCATATGGGCAGATAGCCATGGTCTGTGCCGATATCCGCCACCGCAGCCCCCTCCCGCACCAAAGACGCGCAAAGGCTGAGCCTGGGTCCAAGCTGAAACAGGGGCCTTGCCATAAACGCCCTCCTTTCACTGGGCAAAAAGACAAACTGCCGCCTGGCCGAAACGCCGGGCGGCAGTCTGCGCAAGCCGTATCAGACTATTTCCCACTCAGGTGCCGGTTGAGTTTCTCCACCAGCTCGTCCGGGTTCACCCCGTGTACCCCGCAGGCCTGCTCCAGCGTCTCCCCCCGGGCAGAGGGGCAGCCAAGGCAGTGCATACCCATCTCCAGAAAATAAGGGGCGGTTGTTTCGTCCATATCCAGAATTTCCCCGATAATCATGTCTTTTGTAACAGCAGCCATTTTTCCCATCCTTTCTCACAGCGGGAAACCCGCTGCAAAGCAGTCAATTGCAAATTTCAGTACCTATATTATAATACCCCCGGCCCCGGCGCGCAATACCTGAAACCATGAATTTTGTGTGAAAAGCAGTTTTTCTGCCTTTTCCAGCTTAGAACCTACTTCATGGGCAGAAAGCCGATTTTTTTCATAGCCTTAGACACTGTCCGCTGGGCAATGGCCCCGGCCTTTTCCGCGTTCTCCCGGCAGCACCGCTGCAAATAATCTTTGTCCTGCAAAATTTCCTTAAAGCGCTCCTGAATGGGCCGCAGTTCCCCGATAACGGCTTCCGCCACAGCGGGCTTAAAGTCGCCATAGCCCTTGCCTGCAAACTCCCCTTCAATTTCCTCCATGCTCTTGCCTGTAATGCAGGAATAAATTTCCATCAGGTTCTTCACCCCGGGCTTGTCGTCGGAATAGCGCACGCAGGCCTCGCTGTCTGTAATGGCTCGTTTGAACTTGCGCATAATGGTATCCGGATCGTCCAGCACACTGATGCAGCCGTTGTTGTTCCCGTCAGATTTGGACATTTTCCTGGTGGGATCCTGCAAAGACATGACCCTGGCCCCATGCTGGGGGATAATCGGCTCCGGCACTGTGAAGGTGGGGCTGTAAATGCCGTTGAAGCGCTCGGCAATGTCCCGGGCAATCTCCACATGCTGTTTCTGATCCGCCCCCACAGGCACAAAGTCCGCCTGATATAAAAGGATGTCCGCCGCCATCAGGCAGGGATAGGTGAAAAGCCCGGCGTTGATGTTGTCCGCGTGTTTAGCCGATTTATCCTTAAACTGGGTCATGCGGGAAAGCTCCCCGAACTGGGTGTAGCAGTTCAAAATCCAGGCAAGCTGGGCGTGCTGGGGCACATGGCTCTGGATAAAAAAGAGCGTCTTGCTTAAATCAATGCCCATGGCAAGCAGGAAGGCATAGGCGTCCTGTGTGTACTTGCGAAGCTGTGCCGGCTCCTGCCGCACGGTGATGGCATGGAGGTCCGCTAGGGCATAGGCGCACTGGTAACCTTCCTCCTGGAACCGGAGCGCGTTTTTGAAAGCCCCCAGGTAATTCCCCAGGGTAAAGGTGCCTGTACACTGGTACATGCTTAAAATGCGTTTTTTCTCATTGCTTTCCATATTGTCTCAACCTCTTTCCTGAATACTTGAAAATGCGCCCAAGACCTTGGGGTGAGCGCGTCCCAGTGGGACGCTGCCGCGAACCGACCGAGCCGGCAGGCGAGACCGCCCCCAAACCTCTGCAAACCCTTTTGAAAAAGGGTTTGATCCGAAAACCCCTTTTGGCTCGATGGCAGGGCGGTTATTTCACGGCTTCCCGGGCCGTCTGGCCTAAGATTTTCACGCCTTCCCGCAACTGCTCGTCCGTAGGCGTAGAGAAATTGATGCGGAAAGAGCGGCAAGGCTCTGTTTCGTCTGTGAGGAACGCTGTGCCCGGCACCACGCAGGCCTTGCGCTCCATGGCCCGCTTCACGAACCCCAGCATATCAGTGCCCTCCGGCAGGGTACACCAGGCAAAAAGCCCGCCCTCAAAATGGCTCCAGGTGATAAGGGGCCTGAAATGCTCCTCCATGGCGGAAAGCAGCACAGCGCTTTTCCGGCTGTAAATGCCCCGCAGGTTTTGCAGGTGGGCCTCATAGTCAAAGCCCGTCATAAAGCGGTGGCACACAATCTGCGCCCACATGTTGGAATGTACGTCCTCCCCCTGCTTGCACACCACCATTTTCTGGAGTACCGCCTTAGGGCCGATGGCATAACCCACCCGCATCCCCGGGGAAACCACCTTGGAGAAAGAGCCGGCATACATCACAATGCCCTCTGTGTCAAGGCTCTTAATGGAAGGCACGTCCTCCCCTGCAAAGCGCAGATCCCCATAAGGGTTGTCCTCCAGAATCATCACCCCATGCTTTTGGCACAGCTCATACACTTTTTTGCGCTTCTCAAAACTCATGGTAATGCCAGAGGGGTTCTGGAAATTGGGAATGGTATACAGATATTTCACATTTTTCTCTGTCTCCAAAGCCTTTTCCAGGCAGGCCATGTCCATGCCGTCCTCCTCCATAGGAATGCCCACAAGCTTTGCCCGGTAGGAGCGGAAGGTGTTCAAAGAGCCGATAAAGCTGGGGGCCTCGCACAGCACCGTATCCCCCTCGTTTAAAAGGGTTTTCGTCAGCAGATCCATCACCTGCTGGGCGCCGCTGGTAATGAGGATATCATCGTTCTCTGTGCCCACCTGGTGCTTTTTCTCCATATACCCCAGCAGGTGCTCCCGCAGGGGGGCATACCCCTCTGTCACGCCATACTGCAAAGCCTCAATCGGGGTATCCTCCAAAAGCTGTGCCGAAACCTTCCGGATGGCTTCATAGGGGAAGGCGTCCGGCGCCGGGTTCCCGGCGGAAAGGGGGATAATCCCCGGGGCGGAGGAGTTTTTCAAAATCTCCCGGATGGCAGAGGGCTTCAGCGCCTTCACCCGGTCAGAAAACTGATATTCCATATGTTTGCTCCTTTCCGGCGGGAAAACCCCGCCCACAAAAAAATAAAAGCCTGCCCCACGCATGGGACAGGCTCTGCCTGCGGTACCACCCAAATTGACAGGCTGCCGCCTGCCCAACTCTTCCCCATAACGCAGGGCGCGTCCGGCCATTTCCTGCCGGCCCTCCCGGGGCCATTCCCAGCCTTCCCCTGCCGCCTTCCCACCCTGGGCGGCTCTCTTGAAAAAGGACAGCGGCTGGTACTCCTCCCGGTCAACGGTTTTCCTGTATCCATCTCATTATATGGCATCCCCCGGGAAAAGTCAAGGGCTGGGAACGTTTAGGATCCCCCCGGCGGATGTCATAATTGTTTTAGACACTTTGAGAAAGGCGTCTAAAACAATTT
>ERZ779632.1344-NODE-1344-length-10267-cov-6.915590_pt1 | contig 10267 bp, 8 predicted proteins | sample MGYA00514194_ERZ779632 | MGnify/ENA primary metagenome ERZ779632 (study PRJEB29562, sample SAMEA4376704) | mouse gut metagenome | isolation source: Cecum | study: EMG produced TPA metagenomics assembly of the A DSS colitis mouse model was used to assess the...
GCCTTGATATGCTCGGTGCGGTTGCAGAGATAGCAGTAGACGTCGGTGTCATAGGGGGCCAGCACGGTGGGCTGGGCCTTGACCTCCTCGGCGGTCAGTCCCTCAATGTGGAACTTGGCCGACTTGTCCTCCGCCTTCATATAGGTCCCCATGGGCTCCAGCCGCTTGGTGCCGCCGGTGCAGTTGCCCATCTTGATCCAGAGGGCCTCCAGCTCCGCAGCCTCGGAGGCGTGCTCGGGGATGATTTCCACAATATCCTTGTCAATGCGGATTTTCATAGTCCAATCCCCCCGCGCGGCTTAGCCGAAGTACCGCTCCAGCAGGCCCTTGAACGCCTTGCCGTGGCGGGCCTCGTCCCGGGCCATCTCGTGGACGGTGTCGTGGATGGCGTCCAGGTTGTACTGCTTGGCCAGCTTCGCCAGGGCGAACTTGCCGGCGGTGGCGCCGTTCTCGGCCTCGACCCGCATCTCCAGGTTCTTCTTGGTGGAGTCGGTCACCACCTCGCCCAGCAGCTCGGCAAACTTGGCGGCATGCTCGGCCTCCTCGTAAGCGGCCTTCTCCCAGTACAGACCGATTTCGGGATAACCCTCCCGATGGGCTACGCGGGCCATCGCCAGGTACATGCCCACCTCGGAGCATTCGCCGTTGAAGTTGGCGCGCAGGCCGTCCAGAATCCGCTCGTCAACGCCCTTGGCCACGCCCACCACATGCTCGGCAGCCCAGCTCATCTCGCCCTTCTGCTCGGTGAACTTCGCGCCGGGGACACCGCACTGGGGGCACTTCTCGGGGGGCACGTCACCCTCATGAACATAACCGCAAACAGGGCAAACCCACTTCTTCATAGTAAAAATCTCCTTTTCAAATAAATATCCTGCATAAATTTTATAGACGCCTTGCCGGCGTAGCTAACAGAGCTTTTCCGCCTCCCGGCGGCAGTCCGGGCACAATCCCCGGTACATCACGGCGCAGGCCTCGATGAGGAAGCCGCCGTCCTTTTCCGGGGGACCTACCTCCGGCTGGGGGAGGTCCGCCATCGCGCCGCAGCGGCGGCACCGGATATGGCTGTGGGCGCAGGTCTCGCCGTCATAGCGGCTGTCGTCCCCCGCCAGGTCCAGACGCAGAATTTTTCCCTCCTCCGCCATCCGGGACAGCACCCGGTAGACCGTGGAACGGCTGATGGTGGGGTGTTCCCGGTGGACATGGTCATATACCAGAGAGGCGGTGGGGTGGCAGCGCAGGCCGCAGAGGGTTTGATATATGATTTCCTTCTGGATGGTGTTTCTGTCCGCCATCGGTCTCGCTCCTTAATGGGATTAAATCCTAAAAAGGACTATACTATAAAACAGTAGATTTGTCAAATGAACATTTTGTGAACGCCTCCCTCCGCCCCGCGCCCCGCGGCACGGCCCGGCGAATATCCCCCAATCCGCCAACCTTTTGCCGGGAAATGGGACATCCTGTCTGAACATTTGACTCCCGGGAAAAAATCTGTTAGAATAGCTTTCACCCATTAAGAACCTGTATTCACAGGTGGGGGATGCTGGATGGGTAAAAGATCCGCCCAGACGACGTTCAACACCTTTGTATGCAGGTTCTAAGAAGCGAGGAGTGACTTATGAAAAAACGTCTCATGATATGGCTGCTGGCAGGGCTGCTGACTCTGGGCCTCCTGCCCGAGGCGCAGGCCGCCGGGAGCTACGCCGACGTCCCCGAAAACCACTGGGCCGCCGCGGATGTGGCCCGGGCCACAGAGCTGGGCCTCTTCCAGGGCGTAGGCGGCGGCAAGTTCGGTCTGGGCCGCCCGATCTCCCGTGCGGCTTTCGCCACCGCCCTCACCCGGCTGTTCGGCTGGGAGGAGGTCCGCCCCGGACAGCCCTCCTACACCGACGTGGCGCCCGGCAGCTGGTACTACGCCGCCGTGGAGACCGTCCTGGCCAACGACGCGGTGGCCGCCTCCAGCCACACCTTCCGCCCCGAGGAGGAGCTGACCCGGGGGGAGATGGCCTCCATGCTGGTGCGGGGCCTGGGGTACACCTCCCTGGCCGGGACCGCGGACGGCTACAGCGTCCCCTTCACCGACGTGGCGGTAAACCGGGGATTCATCACCGTGGCCTACGACCTGGGCATCATGGGGGGCACGGGAAGCAACCGCTTTGAGCCCGACGCCTTTGCCACCCGGGAACAGGCCGCCGCCGTGCTGGTGCGGGTCCACGACCAGCTTTCCGCCGCCTCCACCCAGCTCTCCGCCGCCGGAGACTACCGGCTGATTACCATCAGCACCCCCATCGCCCAGGCAGGGGATGAGATGCCCATCACACCTCTGGAGCCCCTGCCGGAGCTGTACGCCACCCTGCGGCGGATGAAGACCGGCGGGGACGATATGTCCGGCGCCGCCCTGCGCCTGATGGCCGGCGGCGTGCGCACCATTACGGATGCAGGCGGCAGCCCCGTGGCGGGCAGCGAGCTGATTTCCGCCAAGGAAGTCCAGAAGGTGCTGGAGAACAAGGATGCCGCCGCTTCCTATTCCGAGCGGTATGAGAGCGCCTACTGTATTTACGCCCCCAACGCCTATCAGACGGCAACCGTCTGGTATCAGAGCGAGGAGAGCATGGCAGCCAAGCTCCGGCTGGCCCGGCTGTTCGGCGTGACCCGGTATGTGCTGGAGTAGGATTTCTTTCCGCCCCTTCACGCAAAAAAGCGGTTATGCCGCTTTTTTGCGTGAAGGGGCGTCATTCGGCTGATGCCGAACGGCCTGCCGGGCGAAAAAATACTCCCGGTTATTTCCATGCCCCCCTTGCAATTTGGAAAATAGTCTAGTATCATGCTGTTCAGGAGCCGCCGGTCCTCCGGCGCGCCCATACACTTCATCACCACGCAAAATTCTGCAAGGGAGGATCCCCTGATGCTGTATACTATCCATAACGATGCCCTGACCGTAGCCATCGACGGGCTGGGCGCCCAGCTCATGTCCATCACCGCCGCCGATGGCACGGAATATCTCTGGAACGGCGATCCCGCCTATTGGGCGGGCCGCGCCCCCAATCTGTTTCCCTACGTGGGCCGCCTCACCAACGACCGCTATACATACAGCGGGAAGACCTATGAGATGACCCGCCACGGCTTCGCCAAGCGCACCGTTTTCACCCCGGTGGACCAGGGCGTGGAAAACCTCACCCTGCGGATGACGGATACCCCGGAGAGCCGGGAGAGCTATCCCTTCGCCTTCCGGTTTGATATCTCCTACGTTCTGGAGGGCAGCACCCTGGTGATCGTCTACGCCGTGGAGAACCGGGGCGGGGAGACCATGTACTTCGGCCTGGGCGGACACCCCGGTTTCCGGGTGCCCCTGGAGGCGGGGAAGAACTTCGAGGACTACCGCCTCACCTTCGCCCGGCCCAGCCAGCCCTGTCAGGTGCTTCTCAGCGATAACTACATGCTCAGCGGCCGCGACGCCGCCTATCCCCTGGAAAACGGCACGACCCTGCCCCTGCGCCACGCCCTTTTTGACCACGACGCCGTTATTCTGAAGAATTTCGAGCGCACCATGACCCTCTCCGCCGGGGAGGGGACCCGGGGCCTGACCCTCTCCTGCCCCCGGATGCGGTATCTGGGCATCTGGCACCAGCCGGGAACCAGCGCGCCCTACGTGTGCCTGGAGCCTTGGGCCAGCCTGCCCTCCAGGCAGGACGTGGTGGAGGATCTGGCCCAGCAGAACGACCTTCTCTCTCTGGAGCCCGGCCAGCGGTATGAGAACCGCTGGACCATCACCATTTTCTGACCGGACAGCGGGAGAAGCGGCCATGAACAAGAATCTGTGCGCACTTACCCCGCCTATGGGGTGGAACAGCTATGACTACTACGACACCGCCGTCACCGAGGACCGGGTCCGGGCCAACGCCCGGGTGATGGCGGACAAGCTGCGAGACTTCGGCTGGGAGTATGTGGTGGTGGACATCCAGTGGTATGCCCACAAAGCCGGCTCCATGCGGGACCGGTTCCAGTACATCCCCTTCGGTGCGGTGGAGATGGATGAATACGGCCGCCTGCTGCCGGACCCGGAGCGGTTTCCCTCCTCTGCGGGAGGCCGGGGCTTCGGTCCCCTGGCGGAGTACGTTCACAGCCTGGGGCTGAAATTCGGCATCCATATCATGCGGGGCATCCCCCGCTCCGCCGCCCACGCCCACACCGGAATCAAGGGCAGCGCCCTGACAGCGGACCTGGCGGCGGACCCCGCCTCCGTGTGCCGCTGGAACCCGGATATGTACGGCCTGCGGGAGGGAGAGGCCGGGCAGGCCTACTATGATTCTCTTATCGGGCTGTACGCCTCCTGGGGAGTGGACTTCATCAAATGCGACGACATCTGCAACACGGACAACCTGGAGGAGTACAGTCCCAGGGCCTACGCCGGGAAGCATGAGATCGAAATGCTCTCCCGGGCCATTGAGAAGCAGGGGCGGCCCATGGTGCTGTCCCTGTCCCCGGGCCCGGCGCTGCCGGATAAGGCGTGGCACTATAAAAAGCACGCGAACATGTGGCGCATCACCGACGACTTCTGGGACGACTGGCCTCTTCTGAAGGCCATGTTTTACCGCTGCGAGCTGTGGCAGGACCATGTGGAGCCGGGCTGTTGGCCGGACTGCGACATGCTGCCTTTGGGACGGCTGGGCAAAGGCTTCGGCGAGGAGCGCTCCACCCGGTTTACCCGGGACGAGCAGCGAACCATGGTGACCCTGTGGTGCCTGTTCGGCTCCCCCCTGATGTTGGGGGCGGAGCTGACGAAGCTGGATGAATGGACCCTGTCCCTGCTGACCAACCGGGAGGTGCTGGCCATGCTGCCCTGCAAAGCCCGGCAGATCCTCCGGGACGGGGATAAGGCAGTCTGGACCGGGTCGGACCTCCGGACGGGGGCGCGGTACGCCGCCCTCTTCAATCTCTCCGATGAACCCGCTCCGGTGGGGGCGTCCTGGGAAGAGCTGGAGCTTCCCGCCTCCGCCGGAACGGAACTTTGGACCGGCGCGGCCCTGCCCCTCCGGGAGACCGGCCTTTCCGCCCAGCTGCAGCCCCACGCCTGCGCGGTGTACCGCCTGCAATAAGAAGGACCTCTCCTGTGAACTGAACAGTAAAAATGTACAATAAACAAAAGGTCCCTGGCAGGAAATATTATGTTTTAAGCGGAGAGGCGTCGCGTAAGCGGCGTCTCTCCAGTCTTCAACTGGATGCGCTCATGGTTATATAGTCGACGCACTTGAGAATCGGTAAAAAGGAGGCGAGGGAAAATATGGTGTGGCAAGGCGGAGGATGCGGGCGGGCTGTCGCCCGCCAAAGACGACAATGCTGTCCACACCATAGCTTAACCGTCGAACTTTACCGATTTTCGAGGATGTCGAATATAAAAGTGGATAAATTCATAATAAAAATTATAAAGGTATGGCTGAATAATTTGTGATGGATAAAGGACTGATTTACGAAATCCTCTCTGTAGTTGAGGAGATTCCACCAGGCAAAGTGGCGACCTACGGACAGATCGCCCGTTTGACTGGCAGAGAGAAGAACGCCCGGCTGGTGGGCAAAATTCTCAGTACAGCCCAGCAGTATGGAGAATACCCCTGCCATCGGGTAGTCAATCATGCCGGGAGGACTGTGCCGAGATGGCTTGAACAGCCGGAACGTCTTCGTCAGGAGGGTGTGCCGTTTAAGGAAAATGGATGTGTGGCTCTGCACCTATGCCTGTGGGAAGCCTGAAACAGTTTACAGAAACGCCGCGATCTCATTCCCAATATCGGAAGAGAATCGCGGCATTTCTATTTTACATGCAGATCGAATTCATTTCTGCAACATACAGTTCCTCAACCATTCTCTCCCCGTCTGCCTCCAGAGAGCCCCTGTGAGTCAAAAGCGCTGTAGGAGCGCATACTGATGGACTTGCTGTCGTTAACCTTCCACCAGCGAACGGCCGATATATACCTCCATTGTCAGCTCTGATGAAATCAGCGCGTGCCGGCGGAAGTTTCCGGCGTGAAGATGCGCATGGAGATTTCATCAGAGCCTCCCCGGGAAATGCAGAATGTTCAGGCTCCGGGCAGACTGCCTGTTACCAGGGTGGTCAGCCGGTGGGTACCCGGCTCCAGCCGCCAGCGGATGATGGGGATACGGGTGAGCGGGGCGAGCAGGTTTGTGTTGGGCCATGGGCTGACCAGCACCGGCCTTCCGCCGCCCTTCTCACAGCGGATGCCGCTGACACCCCAGGGGAACCGGGCGGTAACGCCCTCCCCGGACCACTCCACCATGTCCTCCCGGTACCGGAGCCCGGCATGCTCCGCCGGTATGGCAAAGCCGCCGTCCGCCGCGTCAATGGGGCGGTCCGTGGTAATGATATAGTCCCGGCGGTGGCTGGGAAAGCAGGGGGTCACCGTGACCTCCACCCACACCCCCCGCATGGGCGAGAAGCGCCGCCAGGTTTGGGTCTCCGACACTGTCCAGGCGTCAAATCCCCGCTGCGTCCGCCAGTGATCCTCTCCTGCCTCGCTGACAGCCAGACAGCTGTCAAAGGCGCCCTCCTCCAAGCTGTCCCCACGGGGGACGGAGAAACCAAAGCGGCTGGAGTAGACCAGTTTTTCGTATTTTGGCCCCACCTGTCCCAGCTGGCAGACACAGCTCTGCCCCGCCGGAAACAGCTGCACCTGCTCCCCGGACCGGGCAATGAGCATCCGGGCCTGCGGCAGGGCGCGCAAAGAGTCCAGGACGGGAATCTCTTCCCCAGCCTGCCAGAAGGGGTGATCCTCCGGCAGGGCCAGACACAGAAACGTCTTCAGGGCCCAGTAGGGGGAGCCGGGAGCGTTGTAATTTTCGCTCATGCACAGATTGGGGTAGGCGTAGCCCACGGTAAGCAGGCCGTCGGGGGAGAAAATGGGCTGAGCGAACCAGTTCCGCAGATTGCCCAGCACCTGGGATTTCATCACACCCCAGGGGACCGCCTCCACCCCGGCCAGCGCCAGAGCGGAGAAAAAGGCGCTCTGGCCGAAGCGGTACGTCAGGCTGCGCCCGAAAGGGACCGCCCGGCCGCTATCCTCAAACCAGTAGAGGAAATCCCGGGCAAACCGGGCCGCTCTCTCCCGGAAGCGGCGGCTGCGGACCGGGTCCTCCTCCCCCATGAAATGGGCGTAGAGCAGACCGTAATAGTGCATTCCGAAGGGGATGTAGTAGTCCACCTGGGAGGGCTGGCCGTCACAGTACCATCCCTCTCCCAGATACCATCCGTCCAGCCGGGCCAGGTCCTCCTCCAGCTGCCGCCGGTCCCAATCCCAGCCCATGCGCCGGAAAGCGGCCTGGACCAGCACACGAAAAAAGAGCCAATTATTCTGGGGAAGAGCCCGTCCCTCCACGCCGGCAAGCCAGCGGTGGAGGTTTTTGGCCTCTTGGGAAGAGAGGGCCAATTTTTTTCCGCAGAGCATCAGCGTTACGGCAATGGCCGCCATCTCCACGATTTTCTGGTCATAGTCCCGGACAGGCCCCCAATAGGCCGGATGGTCCGGGTCCGTGCCGTTGACTAAACCCTGGCGGAACAGGGGAAGGCACTCCATGCCTCCGCCCTGGCTCCACAGAGGGGCCAGACCCCACAGCATCCGGGAGAAGGCCTCCATATGGGCGGCCCCCTCCCCGTAATGGGCGGCAAAGTCCCCCAGGTGCAGCCCGGCGCACCCCTCTGTAAAGCGATCCTTCACCGGTTCCAATATCTGAAGGAGGGCTTCCTCCACATCGGCACGGGTTCTGAGGGGATTTTGGCGGATGGACAGTCCGGAATGCGTCATCGCTTTAATACCAATAGCCGCAGCCGCCGTAGAGCAGGCGGAACAGGGCCTCCATGTAGTAGTAATCGCCCCAGATGGTACACTCATCCACTCCCCGGCCGTCGGGCTTGGAGTAGACGCCGTGGAGCAGCAGGCCGTCGGCGCCGGGCATGTTCCAGGTGGTATAGCGCTCGGAGAGGGAGCGCAGCGTGTGTACCAGCGCCTCCTCATAGGCCTCCCGGCGGGGGTGGAACAGGGGCAGGTGCTTGAGCAGCTCCAGAATGCCGCAGCAGACAATGGCGGCGGCGGAACTGTCTCTGGGCTCATCGCCTTGGGTAAAGCACAGATCCCAATAGCACACTCCGTCCTCCGGCAGGCGCTCCAGGTAGTAATCCAGCAGCTTGCAGGCGGTGTCCAGGAAACTCCGGTCTCCGGTATGCCGGAAGCTCAGGGCGAAGCCGTATACCCCCCAGGCCTGCCCCCGTGCCCAGCAGGAGCTGTCGCTGTAGCCCTGGGCAGTCCGCCCGAAGCGGGGCGCGCCGGTGTCCACATCCATGTAATAGGTGTGGTAGGTGGTGCTGTCCGGGCGGACCAGATACTTCCGGGCCTGTTTGGCGTGGCTGTAGGCCATTTCCCAATAGGTCCGGTCTCCGGTGAGCCGGGCGGCCTGATACAGCAGAGGCAGATTAAGCAGACAGTCAATAATCATCCGCCCCCGGTTGTTCGGGTCCTCCAGGTCGCCCCAGGCCTGGATGATGCCCGCCTGGGGAAAGTAGCGGCGGCGGAGCGCCTGGGCCGCCTTGAGGAAGCACTCCTCCGCCCGAGGATCTTTCCGCAGCAGGACCGCGGGGTAGCAGGACAGGGAGTAGAGGAAGCCCAGGTCGTGGGTGTCCAGGCAGCCGGGGTCCTCTACCCTGTGGAAGAAGCTGTCCAGGTGCTTCTGGAGTACCGGCAGATAACCGGGATCTCCGGTATGCTCATAGAGCAGCCACAGCATTCCGGACAGGAAGGAGGTCGTCCACTCAAAGTTTTCGTACTCCGCCGGATAGACCAGGCCCTCGGTGTTGGCGGCCGGAAAGCAGTCCTGGAAGCGGGGCAGCAGGCGGTCAATCTTTTCCCGGCAGGAGTCCAGCTCCCGCCGCAAAAACTCCTCGGTGATGATATGTCTCATGACGGCGCTCCCTAGTTGATCTCATACCACCGGATCTCATTGGCCTCCAGGTCCAGGGGGAAGCTGCCGCCGGCGGTGTAGACCGTGGTGGACTGGGGCTCGTAGGTGTTGTTCACCACGCAGTATTTGCCGCTTTGCAGGAAGGCGTGGACCTCCACGTTGAAGTTTGAGGAGAACCATTTGTGCAGCTCCTCCTCCCCCCGGGCGCTCCAGAGGATAGCCCGGTAGAGCAGGCGGCTGTTCTCAAAGGAATAGGGCAGCCCCGAGAGGTATACCGCCCGGCCTTCACCGAAACGGTTTACCGCAAGCTGGACCTCCTTGTCCCGCTGGACCAGGATCTCCGTGCCGGGGAGGGCGTAGATGGACTTTTTGCCCTCGCCGAAGTCTACGGGCTTCGTGCAGTCCGCCAGCAGGAAGTGGTCCGGATGCTCCTCCCAGTTGTACTTGTCGTAGCCCAGGGTGAAGCCTGTCTCCTTCTCCACGCCCAGCACGCCGGCAAGCTGGAGATACCGGCCCTGATACTGGTGGCCGGAGGGCTCGCCCACGCCGATCAGACCGCCGCCGTTCCAGACGAACGCCTTGATGGCCGCCGTGATCTCCGGGTCCTCCCAGACCGCGCCGCCGGTGTGAGCGGTATCGCCGTCGCCCACGTTGACGGCAACGTCCACGCCGTCCAGGACATGCGGGTCCTTCTTGAGATCGTCAAAGCTGATAAAAGCCACGTCAAACGGCGCGCCGGACAGCGCCTCGATGATCCCGGCATAGGAATAATTCTGCTTCTGATACAGCGCGTGATGGACCATGTGGCACCCCCAGGAGCGGGCCCTGCCCCAGCTGTTGAGGACTGCCACACGCTTGACGCAGTAGGGCGTGCCGCCATCGATATTGGCGTACAGCTCACGGAATTCCTTACAGACGCTTTCCACGTAGCTGATGAAGTCCGGGAACTGGCAGGCCAGCTTCAGATAGCCGCCGTATCCGATGCGGTCAATGGGCTTGCGGAGGATGGCCCGGCGGGCGGTGACCCAGTTTTCCTTGGCCTCACGGACGGGATCGCCTCCCTCGTGGAAGGTGTCGGGGAAGAAGTAGGGCAGGAACCGGCCCTCGGTATACTTCACCCCGGGGATGTCGGAGATGAGGCGGAGGGTGGATCCGTTGCCCACGCTGCCCACCACCGCGTCCAGTCCGATGGAGGCGAACTCCGGCATGTAGGGCTCGGTGCCGATGAAGTGGTCCCCCAGGAACATCATGGCTTCCTTGCCCAGCTCGTGGGTGATGTCCACCATCTCCTTGGCCAGGGCGGCCACCT
>ERZ779632.1349-NODE-1349-length-10247-cov-4.410420_pt1 | contig 10247 bp, 9 predicted proteins | sample MGYA00514194_ERZ779632 | MGnify/ENA primary metagenome ERZ779632 (study PRJEB29562, sample SAMEA4376704) | mouse gut metagenome | isolation source: Cecum | study: EMG produced TPA metagenomics assembly of the A DSS colitis mouse model was used to assess the...
TGGCTCTTTCGGGAACGGTGTTTGCAATCACCGGAAACTACATAAACCGCAAGCTTAAAAAATCCGACGGAACTTATGATACTATGGTAACGCCAATGCTTTCCTTTGACCCTGCCATTCAGAAAATGCAGGAGGAGGCGATTAAGACGGAATAGTTTACCCTGACCATTAAGGGGCGGTGCAACCGGCTGCACCGCCCCTTTTTATTCCCGACACAGGTATCTTACGCATGTTCGATATTGGTATTCTCCGAAATCTCTCTGCTGATGGTACACAAATCCTCCACCGACAATTCATGGATATCCGCATGCCCCGTTATTCTCGCAAACGTACGGAGTTCTTCCGCAGAGCAGTTCAGGAAATTGGCCACTCTCTTAGCCGCGGCGTCCGTCTTCAGCCTTGTCCGCAGCTCCGGATCCTGGGTCGCCATGCCCACAGGGCACATGCCCGAACCGCAGATGCGGTATTGCTGACACGCAGCCGCAACCATGGCCGCCGACGCAATCGCCACCGCGTCCGCTCCCATTGCAATGGCTTTTGCAAAATCCGAAGAAACCCGGAGACCCCCGGTAATAACCAAATCAATATCGGCATTCACTAAGTCAAGGTATTTTCTTGCCCTGTACAGGGCGTAAATCGTAGGCACGCTGGTGGAATCCCTTATGATTGCCGGCGACGCCCCGGTTGCTCCGCCTCTTCCGTCAATGGTAATGAAATCCGGCCCTGCAAATACGCAGTATTCCAAATCCTTTTCAATCTTTCCGGCCGCAATCTTGATTCCCACCGGTCTTCCCTCGCTGCGTTCCCGCAGCTCGTCAACCAGCTTTTTCAAATCCTCTTTCGTGTTGATTCCCGGGAATTTTGAAGGACTTATCACATCCTGTCCCATGGGCTTGTTGCGGACCGCGGCAATCTCGGCCGTCACCTTGCTGCCCGGCAAATGGCCGCCCATTCCCGGTTTCGTCCCCTGGCCGATTTTTATTTCAATGGCATCGCTTGTTTTCAGATTTTCATCCGTCACGCTGTATAAATTGGGAACATACTCAAATATGTACTTGTGGGCCGCCGCCTTTTCCTCCGGCAAAATCCCGCCTTCCCCGCTGCACATGGCCGTTCCCGCCATTGCGCTTCCTTTTGCCAGCGCAGTCTTTGACTCCTTTGAAAGTGCGCCGAAGGACATGTGGGAAATATACACAGGCATATCAATCACCATGGGTTTTTTTGCATGCTTCCCTATCACTGTTTTTAAGGACACTTCTGCGTGCTCGTCCAGCGGCGGCGGATTGAGCTGCGCGCCGAGTACCAGAATGTCATCCCAGCCCGGCATTTTCATCTGTGTCCCCATCGCCTCGATTGCCGATTTTCCCGTGACGGCCATTTCATGGATTTCTTTCATATAACGGTAGTTACTGTCAGTTTTTCCTGTCTCCTTCGGATAGCTCAAATCCGCCGGACAATCGCTAACCTCCGCGTTTTCGCCGGCGGCCTCTTTGCCCGAATCTTCTGCCGGCGCCGGCCTGAGTTTTTCTGCCGGTTGTTTGCACAGGGGGCAGGCCGTCAACTCGGAAAAGGATTTTCCCTCTTTCTCCTCGTCAAATACAAAACCGCATACGCTGCATTTGTATACCATAATTTTCCTCCGTATTTTCTTTCTAAAAAACGGACAGAGATAATGCTGCCAATATCTCTGTCCATAAAAACATCATTATAAATCCGCTTTAAACTCAGGCTTTTCCTTCGGAACCAAGAACCGTGGTAATCTTATGAGCCACTACTTCTTTTACATAAGCGCGGGCGTCTGTCAGATACTGTCTGGGGTCGAAGTGGTCGGGATGAAGAGCCATATGCTCTCTGATACCGGCTGTCAGACCAAGACGTAAGTCAGAGTCAATGTTAATCTTGCATACGGCAGACCTTGCAGCCTGGCGAAGCATGTCTTCAGGAATACCGATGGCATCTTCAAGCTTTCCGCCGTTTGCATTGATGATATCCACGTACTTGGGAAGTACGGAGGAAGCGCCATGGAGAACAATCGGGAATCCGGGAAGTCTCCTGGTTACTTCTTCAAGAATGTCAAAACGAAGCTGAGGCTTCTGGCCGGGTTTGAATTTGTAAGCGCCGTGGCTTGTTCCGATAGCAATTGCCAGGGAATCAACGCCTGTTCTGTTTACGAAATCCTCAACCTGGTCGGGCTGTGTATAGGACTCTGCGCCATGCTCTACCTTAACGTCGTCCTCTACGCCTGCAAGTGTTCCAAGCTCTGCCTCTACTACAACGCCTCTTTCATGCGCATAGTCGGCTACCTTCCTGGAAACGGCAATATTATCTTCATAAGAAAGTGAAGAACCGTCAATCATAACGGAAGTAAAGCCACCGTCGATACACTGCTTGCAGATTTCAAAATCTGCACCGTGGTCCAGGTGCAATGCAATCGGAATATCCGTCTCTTCTAAAGCCGCCTTCACAAGATGTACCAGATAAGCATGCTTTGCATACTTTCTTGCACCTGAGGAGCACTGAAGAATGATAGGGGATTTTAACTCATCAGCCGCCTCGGTAATCGCCTGAACGATTTCCATATTGTTCACGTTGAATGCGCCGATAGCATATCCGCCATCATAGGCCTTTTTAAACATTTCAGTTGTTGTTACTAATGGCATTTCTAATCATCCTCTCTTTCATATATAGTCATTTTTTATGAGTACATTATAGCAGATTTCCATAAAAATGCAAAGGAAATCATGATTCCGGCACCCTGATAGCAAGGGCCTGTTTCAGGTTTCGGATATCCACTTCCTTATGCCTTCCCCCGAACTCGCCGTCAAGGGTCCAGGCAACCTCCTCCCCGGAAGTGATTTTGAGGGACGAGGTTTTAAAGCAGTACATACAGTCCGTGTTGACATTGCGGTTAATCAGCGCCGCCATGACCAGATTAAGCTCCATGGGGCTGGCCGGCTTTTTGATAAGCACGACCTCAAATTCCCCGTCGTCCAGCTGTACATATTTACCGGTAATGCGCTTAAACCCTCCCACGGAAGTGGAATTGGTAATCATACCGAATAAAAATTCGGCTTCCACGGAAACCTCCTCGCTCTCCACCTTCATCCGGCAAGACCTGACGCCGGGGAGTCTGCGCATCCCTTCAAGAATATATGCCATGTGGCCCAGCACATTCTTGATATCCTGAGGTGTCTCATAGGAGACGTCCGTAAAAAGCCCGAACGCCGCAATGTAAACGAAGAAATCATCGTTAAACCCGCCGATATCGCAGTTAAAGGTCTTTCCCTCTATAATTGCCTCCGCCGCGCGAATCATATCCCTGGGGATATGAAGGCTGTTGGCAAAATCATTGGTGCTTCCTGCCGGTACATATCCGATAGGAATTCTCCTGTCGCACTGCATCATGCCGGACACCACTTCGTCCAGCGTCCCGTCACCTCCGCTGCAGACAATAATATCATAGAATCCAAATCTTCGTTCTTTCACCGCCTGGATACCGTCCCCTTTCATCTGGGTAGGGTAAGCGGTAACCTCATAGCCGGCTTTGGTAAAAATATCTATAATGTCCAGAAGGTTACTTCTGATTTTGGCTTTTCCGGCTCTTGGATTGTAGATGAAAAGCATTTTTTTCTTTTCTGTCATATGAAAATCCTACTGTCTGCCGCCGCTCAAATACTCTTCAATGGACTGCATTGCCTCCTGCTCGTCCTTTCCGTCCGCAACAACAGTAACGGACTCGCCGGAATTGAGGGCAAGGCTCATCATCCCCATAATACTCTTGGCATTCACCTTTTTCCCTTCCGACTGAATATAAACAGAGCTTTCGTGCTGACTTGCCACCTGAACCAGCATGGCAACCGGTCTGGCCTCCAGACCTCCGTTCAATTCAATTTTGATAGACTTTTCAATCATAATATCTCCTCCTTTTCCCTTAATCTTCCCGGCCGCCATGCGCAGATATGCCTGTCAGCCCTGCCTGTTTCCCCGGCTCAATCCGTACGGCCTGCCACCTGCCGCGCTATCTCGCCGAGTTTTCTCAATCTATGGTTTACGCCGGATTTACCTACCGGCGGATTAAGGTAACCTCCCAGCTCCGATAAGGAGCTCTCCGGATGCTCAAGCCGTACTTCCGCCATCTGCCGCAGCGCCTCCGGCAGATTCGACAGGCCGTAGTGCTTCTGTAAAAACAGAATATCCTCTATCTGCCCGCCTGCCGCCTTCACGGTTTTTGTGATGTTGGCGGCCTCGCAGTTGACCTGCCTGTTGACAAAATTGCGGACCTCCTTTTCTACCCGAAGGCTTTCGAGCTGCATCAGCGACACATGGGCGCCCATCACATTTAAAAGGTCCACAAGGCTTTCGCTCTCCTTTAAATATACCACATAATACTTTTTACGTCTCACGATTTTGGCGTCGATTCCAAAGCTGCAGATAACCTGCTGTATCTGCAAAGCCTGGATTTCATGCTCGCACACAAACTCCAGATGATATCCCTTGTTGGGGTCGCTCATAGAGCCACTACATAAAAAAGCACCCCTTAAAAACGCCCGCCTGCAGCAGCTGTTTTTAATGAGCAGTGGATTAATTTCCTCCGAAAACGGATGCATACATCCGCTTTCATCTATTATTTTAACAGACTGCAACACTTTATTGACATTAACTTTTATATTAAATGCTTTTTTCAATAATGTAAAGTATTTTCTGGTTACGAAGGGATTTTCAGAATATATTGCCATTTCTTTCTGATTATTTTCTTTTGCTCCTATTTTACAGCCAAAACAGATAATTGCCGCAAGCTCTGCAAGCTGACAGTGCCGGGAGCCCGGAACCACTTTTTCCAATTCTTCCTTTACATTTGATGAAAATGACACTTTTTACCACTTCCCATCAGCCTCCGAATGGGGGCGGACCACCGTCAAAGGCCTTGTCCCACATCCCGGTGCGCAATTTTAATCCCGTATTCGCCCTTGTTTTTCATGTGCTCATAAAGCCGGTTTGCCAGCGTCACGCTTCTGTGCTTTCCGCCGGTACAGCCGATTCCTATCACCAGCTGATACTTCCCCTCCTTTACATAGTTGGGAATCAGGAAACCCACCAAATCCGCCAGCTTTTCTATAAACGTATGAGCCTCAGGAAAACTCATAACGTAATCCTGAACCTCTTTTTCATTACCAGTTTTATGTTTCAGCTCATCGATATAGAACGGGTTCGGCAAAAATCTCACATCAAAAACCAAATCGGCGTCTGCCGGAATACCATACTTAAAACCAAAGGACAGTACCGTGACCATCAGGCTGTTATAGCCTTCGTTCTGCACGAAAATCCTGTCCAGCTCCTCCTTCAGCTCTCTGGTAAGGAGCCGGGAGGTATCGATTACATAATCGGACTTTGCCCGGATATTGCTTAATATCGCCCTTTCTCTTTTGATTCCGTCCTCAATTCTTCCATAAGGGGAAAGAGGATGCACCCTTCTGGTTTCCTTGTAACGCTTAAGGAGCGTTTTGTCATTTGCCTCCATAAAAAGGATTTCAAAAGCGTAACCGTCATTTTTCAGCTTATCCAAAATTTTCGTCGTCGTCTCGAAAGCCTGGTCCGCGCGGACGTCAAGCCCCAGGGCAACCTTTGTAACCTCGCCGTCGGGCGTTGCTATCAGCTCCACAAATTTCTCTATCAAAAGCACCGGAAGATTGTCCACGCAATAATATCCGGCATCCTCCAGCATGCGCAGAGCCGTGCTTTTTCCGCCTCCGCTCATGCCGGTCACTACCACAAACCGCATAACGCCTCCATTCCCCGCCGCCGGGGCTTTTTACGTAAAGTCTCCTAAGAAGATTACCTCCGGCTCCAAACTGACGCCTGAATGCTCCTTTACTCTCCTTTGCACCTCTTTTATTACCGCCGCAATATCGGCCGCGCAGGCCTCCCCGGCATTAATCACAAATCCACAGTGCTTTTCCGAAACCCGGGCGCCGCCCACGCCATAGCCCCTAAGCCCCGCCTCCATAATCAGCTTTCCGGCAAAATATCCTTCCGGCCTTTTAAAGGTGCTGCCTGCACTGGCAAATTCAAGAGGTTGCTTTTCTTTTCTCCTTACGGCAAGCTCCTCCATCTTTGCCCGGATTTCTTCTTTGTCTCCCGCTTCAAGCGCCATTACCGCCTCCAGCACGATAAGGCGCCTCCTTTTGATGACGCTGGTGCGGTATCCGAACTCCATGGCGTCGCTGTCAAGCTCATAAACCCTGCCGTTTTCGTCAAGAACCGTGACGCTCCTTATCACCTGCTTCATCTCGCCGCCATAAGCGCCGGCGTTCATCATAACGCCGCCTCCCACGGTGCCGGGAATCCCCGAGGCAAATTCAAGTCCCGCAAGCCCCTGCTCCATGGCATATTTCGCCGTCGCGGAAAGCAGAGCGCCCGCTCCCGCCCTGATACGGCTTCCTTCCTTGGAAAGAGCGCCCATTTTACTCCCAATCTGTAAAATAACGCCCCGAAAGCCCTTATCCCCCACAAGAAGGTTGCTTCCGTTTCCCATGATAAACCAGGGAATTCCGTTTTCCTTCAAACGGGGAATCAGCCCGGCGAGCTGAGACGGGCTGCTGATTCTGACAAAACAATCCGCCTCTCCTCCCACACGAAAGGTCGTATGTTTCCACATAGGTTCCTTTGATAAAATATCTTCCTCCGGCACGTAAGCATTCATCAATTTTTCCACTTTTATTCCTCTGGCACATTGCCTGCGATACCGCAAAATACAAAAACAGATTTCCCTGATTATTTGTAACGGTCAGCCATTACATACAATCCGGCGACTTATGAACGGCCTGGATGAACTGCTACACAACAGCGTCCAGAACCAGCTTTGCTGAGCCATAAATCCCCGCGTCATTTCCAAGAGTCGCAAGGGCAAACTTCACTTCCCTGCTTCCGTGGAACACGTTTTTCTCATAATGGGGCCTGATATAATCCATCAGAATTTCTCCCGCCCTGGAAACGCCGCCGCCGATTACAATGGTATCGGGATTGATTACACTGGCAATCACCGCCAGACCGTCTCCCAGATATTTTCCGAATTCCTCCGCAATCTCCATTGCAAGAGCATCCTTCTGCTTTACAGCGTCAAAAACCGTCTTGGCGGAAACCTCGCCGCCTCTTAAGACGCTTTCCTTATCACAGCCCGCAAGCTTCCGGTTCGCCAGCCTTGTAATGCCTGTCGCGGAAGTGTACTGCTCAAGGCACCCGTAGTTTCCGCAGTTACAGCTCTCCGTTTCCGCATCCTCCACATGCACATGGCCGATTTCGCCGCCTGCGCCGCAAACGCCGGTCAAAATCCTTCCGTCCGTGATGATGCCGCCGCCGACCCCGGTTCCGAGAGTTACCATAATCAGATCGCGGCTGCCTCTGCCGCCGCCCTTCCACATTTCGCCCAGGGCCGCCACGTTGGCATCGTTTCCGGCCATAACCGGCAGATGAAGAATATCCTCCAGCGTCTTTTTGATACTGAAAACGCCCCATCCTAAATTCACCGCTCTGTGTACCACGCCTTCGCCGTCAATAGGTCCCGGCGCGCCCACACCAATACCTGCCACATCTTCTATGGCAACTTCCTTTTCCTTCAGCTTTTCGCTGATGCTGTCCGCAACATCCGGGAGAATGTTGCAGCCGTCGTCCTCTGTTCTTGTGGGGATTTCCCACTTGTCAAGAAGGGTTCCCTCTCTGTCAAAAAATCCCAGTTTAACCGTTGTTCCCCCGATATCCACGCCAAAAATATACTTACCCATAAGTATCCCTCCCTTTATTTTTATTATGGTTTCTTTGTTTTATGCATTTAAAAATGTATGCATTTGCATAATTTTAATAGTCGTCGTCCTCCGCCTCGAGCCGCCGCTTCGCAAGGGACTCCTGCACCCTCCGGTATAACTCCTGCGCCGCGTTGTAGCCCATTCTCTTCTGGCGGTGGTTAATGGCCGCAGACTCGCAGATAATTGCAAGATTTCTTCCCGGACGGATGGGAATGTTGTGGCATACCACCTTAATCCCCAGAAATTCCGTATATTCCTCCTCAAGGCCAAGCCTGTCGTATTCCTTTTCCTTGTCCCAGTCCTCAAGGCGAATCACCAGGTCAATGTTCTGGGTATCCTTGACGCTGGATACACCGAAAAGGGTCTTCACATCCACGATGCCGATACCCCTAAGCTCAATAAAGTGCTTGGTAATATCGGGTGCGGAGCCCACCAGCGTTTCCTCGCTCACACGACGGATTTCCACCGCGTCGTCGGTCACCAGACGATGCCCTCTCTTAATCAGCTCCAGCGCCGCCTCGGATTTACCGATGCCGCTCTCCCCCGTAATCAAAACGCCCTCGCCGTAAATATCCACCAGCACGCCGTGAACGGAGATGCAGGGCGCCAGCCGTACATTCAGCCATTTGATAATTTCGGCGGTAAAGGCGGAGGTGGCCTTCTGTGTTTTCAAAAGGGGAATTTCATTTTCCATTGCAATCTGCTTGAAAAGGTCATCCGGTTCCAAATCCCTGCAGAACACAATTGCAGGGATATCGAAGGACAGAAACTTTCTGTAAATCTCCTGCTGGCGCTCCTGCGGCATCGCCTTCATATAGCTGTACTCCACAAAACCGATAATCTGTATTCTGATTGCCTCGAAATGCTCAAAATAGCCGGCCAGCTGCAATGCCGGCCGGTTAATGTCCGGCTGGGTAATCTTAATCTTTGAGATATCCAGCTCCGGTGTCACATTTTCCAGCTTCATTTTTTCAATAATCTGTTGCAACTTTACATTTGCCATGGCCGCTCCTTTTCTCTCTGCCCACTGTTCTTTTTCTAAGTGTTAGTGTATCACACAAACGGGATAATCTCAATAGTTCAGCCTCGTTCCTTCTCATGGAAAAACTCATAAATCCCCCTTGCCACCGACTCCGGTATTTCGTCCACGCCCGCCAGCGCCTCCACCTCCGCGTTTTTAATTTCCTCTATGGACTTAAACCTGCGCATCAACGCCTTTCTTCTGGATGGCCCCACGCCGGGAATCCCCTCCAGAACCGACTGTACCTGGGCTTTGGAACGAAGGGAGCGATGGTACTCGATGGCAAATCTGTGTGCCTCGTCCTGAATCCGGGTAATCAGCTTAAAGCCCTCGCTGTATCTGTCAATCTGTATTTCTTCATTATTATAATAGAGTCCCCTTGTGTTGTGATTGTCGTCCTTCACCATGCCGCACACCGGAATATTCAGATGCAGCTCGCAAAAAACCTGCAGGGCAAAAAACACCTGCCCCTTTCCGCCGTCCATGAGAAGCAAATCGGGGAACTTCGTAAAGCTCCCGAACTCCTTTTCCAGCTCTTTATCCTCTAATATCTTTTGTTCCTCCATGCCGTGGACAAATCTTCTGGTTAAAACCTCTTTCATACACGCATAATCGTCCGGCCCGGAAACGGTTTTAATCCGAAACTTTCTGTAATCGCTGCGTTTAGGCTTCCCTTTTTCATAGACAATCATGGAACCCACGTTGGCAAAGCCGCTGATATTGGAGATGTCGAAAGCCTCCATCCGGCTCACCTCGGAAAGGCCGAGAAGGCCTGCTATCTCCTTCACCGCGCCGATGGTTCTTCCTTCCTCCCGGCGGATGCGCTCCTTGTCCTGACTTAAAACCAGCATGGCATTTTTCGCCGCCAGCTCCACCAGCTTTTCCTTATAGCCGATTTTGGGCACCTTGATATAAACCCGGCTGCCTTTTCTTCTGGTGAGCCACTGTTCGATAACCTCCATATCCTCAATGGTCTCCTGTAGCATCAGCTCTCTGGGGATAAAGGGCGTGCCCGCATAAAACTGCTTTACAAAATCAAGGAGTATCTGTGCCCCGGGAGTTTCCGACACATGTGCCATATAGAAATGCTCCCTGCCAATGAGCTTTCCGTCGCGCACAAAGAAAACCTGAACCACAGCGTCTCTCTCGTCAGCTGCCAGGGCAATGATATCCTTATCCTCCCCGTCGCTGTCCGTGATTTTCTGTCTGGTCGCAATTTCATTGACGCTGTTGTATAAGTCCCTGTACCTTGCTGCCTCCTCAAATTCCAGATTTTCCGCGGCCGCCTGCATTTTCTCCCCTAAATCTTTCAGGGTATCCTGATAACTGCCGTTCAGAAAATCCAGCGCTTTTTTCACCTGCGCCTGATATTCTTCCTCCGTGATGTTTCCCTGACAGGGCGCAAGGCATTGTTTAATGTGGTAGTT
>ERZ779632.1352-NODE-1352-length-10236-cov-5.003340_pt1 | contig 10236 bp, 13 predicted proteins | sample MGYA00514194_ERZ779632 | MGnify/ENA primary metagenome ERZ779632 (study PRJEB29562, sample SAMEA4376704) | mouse gut metagenome | isolation source: Cecum | study: EMG produced TPA metagenomics assembly of the A DSS colitis mouse model was used to assess the...
CGGAGTACCGGGGATGAGCTTCAGCGTGTACCCACTTTCCCGGGCCAGCTTGAACATCCCGACGATACGGTTAAGTTCTTCATCCGAAGGCTCATCTTCCTACCGGTGGTCGCTGACGGGCTCATAATCTGCGTCCATAACCTTGGCCTTAGCAGGCCGGGCAGTTAGGGATGTCCAGAAGGAGCGCAGGGCCGACGCTAGCAGCAGCCGGAACAGACTTCGCTTTCTGGGCTTCAGATGGATGACTTCATCCGCCTTCACTTCGTCGATCTCGCTGAGGGCCACAGTGAGCTTTCCCGCCGCCACATAGGCGGAGGACAGGAAGCAGGACACCGCCGCACTCTCAAAGGCGAACAGCTCCGGGGTCTGCACCCGCTTGGCGATCAGACGCTGGCAGGTCACGCTGGCGGCCTCCAGGTCGTCCACCCGGATGTCATCGGCGGACACGGTGCCGGCGGTAACCACGCCGCTGCCGCTGATGGTCTTGGCCTTGATGCCATAGGCCACCTTCAGACAGCCCTTGACCACCAGACGCTCGGTCTCCAGCGTCTCATAGTTCACGGTTTCCCCCTTGGGGATGTAGACAGTTTTCATGCAATCCACTCCTTTACTTCTCTCTCGGCGGCACCGGGCGTCCGTCGCCCAGCCGCACATCCTGATGGCTGTCGAACACTTCCCGGTAAACCTCTTTGCCGGTGGCGCCGCAGTCCTGGCAGGTCCAGCCCACCTCGCCGTTTTTGACGGCGGCAGCGTTCTCCCCATAGATCAGGGGGCCGCCACAGACGGGGCAGACACCCGCGATATCCTTAAATTCCATATTGACCTCCATTTACGCCGCCGCAGTTCGTTTTATTTGGACGGGCAGGACCATGGCGAAATCGCTGCGGCCCTCGGCCTCCAAAATCACAGGGGCTACGGAGCTGGTGACCTTCATTTTCACAAAGGGCTCTCCACGGAACTGCCGAAGGGCGTCCACCATGTAACGCAGGTCAAAACCGAATCCGATGCTGCTCTCTCCGTCAATCTGGACCTGGGTGCTGTAGCTCCCACTGGCCGCCGCCATTGACAGCCTGCCGCTGGAAAAATAGATGGGGGTTTTATCCATTTTGAGAAGCAGCTTTTTCATATAGTCCAGCTCGCCAAGGAAATCTTTCGGGCAGATGTAGAACTCCTCCGTAAATTCCGTCGGAACAGCTTTGTCCACGTTGAACACAAACGGCCCTTCAATCCGGGTCTGGATCACCGTAATCCCGTCGGTCATTTGGAGGTAATTCACGCCCATGCTGACCGCTATGTCCTGACTGCCGAAAAATTTCAGATATCCCAGCGTCTCGGGCAGTACCATAAAGGGCTGACGGACAGTCAGGCTGGCATCTACATCCCAGGCCATCCGACAACCATCCACGCAAAATACTTTACTGCCGCCGAACTGAACATGGGTAAACTTGGCCTCCAGCCTGTCATCGGGTTTTCTCAGCGCGTATTTAACGCGCTCCACCCGCTCCAGCAGATGCGCCGCATTGACCGTGTAGGTATACTTTGCCTCGACTTTCGGCATAGCGGGGTAGTCCTCCGGTAAAAAGGCCGTGTTCTGAGCACACCGGGGGCCGCAGGACATGGTGAGCTGGAGCCAGCGGTGCTTGCCATTGCTCTTCTCCTCTGTCTCCAAAACCAACCTGCCCTCAAAATGCCCGCAGGCTCGGGCGGCGTCTTTGGGCCGCTGGAACACAAAACTCAGGTTGTCCCCCTCGGCGGGGAGAGATGCGGTCAGCCAAGTATAGAAATCCGTACCGGTTAAGGTGCAGCGCCCGTCCTGGATTCGCACCAATACGCCCTCCAAAATCGGGAAAACCGCTTTTTTTACTGTTTTACTCACCCGGTCCAACGCCTGGGAAAATTCTTTTGCGTCAACAATAGCTCTCATGCCGCTTTCCTCCTTCTTTTTTGAATCTCCGGCCGCACGTTGACGCCCCGGGTGGAAAATGTGACCTTCCGCACCGTGCTGTCGCCAACCGCCAGAATGTTATAGACCATATCCACCACAGCGGTAGCCGCTGTGATATTGGCCGCTATGCTTTGGGGCGCCGATACCGACGTCTCGGCGCAGGACAGCTCCGTGGGAAACTTGTCCGTTTCCTCCAGCACATCCGGGTAGACCGTGCCGATAGGCGGGTAGTAAGTCTTGCCGCCCCGCCGCACGCCGCAGACCACCTGGCCGGTGTACTCACCGTTGCCGCTGTCGATGTAGATCAGTTCTTTTGCCTGGTTGAATACCCTGTGGCACAACTGCCGGGACTTGTTGTTGTCCACGGCCCCCAGCAGAATGACCAGCTCCACGATACGCCTGTTGTTATAGTAAGCACTCGTACTCCATCTCCAGGGCGTCAGCAATTCTTTTAACTGGTCCTCATCCTCCACAAAGGTGGGAACGCATTCTGTCTCCATGCCGAACATGCGGGAGTACCGCTCCGCCAGCACCTGGGCCTTGTTTTCGCCCAGGTCGGCCGGGGTGAAGTTCTGACGCACCAGGTTCTTCTCCTCCACCACATCGCCGTCACAGATGATGTACCGGACGGGGCGCTCCAGAGAATACAGCAGCCGGTACAGATGGGGCGCAATATGGCCCCCGGTGCCGCCGGCGCCCAGCTGAACGACTTTTACGGGACGGGTTCTGGAAAATTTCATGGCCGGTCTCCCCAAAACTTCTCCGACTCCAGGACTTCCCGCAGCCGGATTCTGGCTTCCTTCCTGCCCTGTGTCTCCCCGATTTTGACGTTATCACGCCACTCCCGGGGGAACGCCTCACCCAAGCTCTCGAAAACCAGGGCGGGGTCCAGCTCGCAGTAGGTGCCGCCGCAGGACATGCGCACCGTGATCTCCGGGAGAAACCGATCCAGGCGGCCCAGCACCGTATACAGCCGGGTGGCCTGTTCATCCTGGTCGTCTACCGGAGAAAACTTTGCCGCCATGCTGTTATGGCTGTGGATGTCCATGTAGTGGAGATACCGCTCCTCCGGAAATTCGTCCCGGCGCAAATCGGCATTGATATGCGCCTTGGAGACCTCCTGGGGTGGAACGTGAACCACAAACTCCTCCAGCTCCTTGTCCCAGAGGATGTGAGCCAGGGCCTCAAACTCCGCCGCCTCACTCATGTAGCAGCGGAAGAAAGAGACGATCTGCTGAAGCAGGGATTGGGGAATCAGGGGCAGGGCCGGGGTAAACCCGGCCCTGATGTGTGGAAACTCCACCACGTTGTCTTTGGGGGCGATAAACTCGCCCAGCTTGGTCTTGCGCAGCTCGTAGACCTTGCCGTCCCCGGAGGGAAACAGGCAGATAGTCTTGTCCGACGCTTTGGCCTCTTCCAGAGAGGTGAACACGCCCTTGTAGCCGGCGATGCCCTTGCTCTGGGCTGTGACCCGGGGCTTCACCAGACAGTCGGGGCTCTTGTCCTTGGACTTTTTTAGCCCGTCCAGGAATACCTTGGACCGCTCAATCTCCTCCTTAATGGACTGGATCGTGGTTCCCTTGGGGTCAGTGATAGTCTTGGTAACCTTGCCATACTCCACCGACCAGGACACCCGCTTGCCCTCGCCCAGCTCGGGAAAGTCATCCGACTTGGCGATGCGCAGCTCCTCGAAGGTCATGGCGCCGTCGGTGATATCATCCTTGGCGCTGCCGTAAGAGAAGATAGGCGGTTTCTCAAACAGAGACTTGACCGCCGTCTGAGCTGCTTGGGTTTCCTGCTTGTCAATAGCCACTGAAATGGGATTGGCGGGCTCGGCAGCAGGGACGGGATTCTGTGTTTGGGTCTGCGGGGCAGACGGTTTCTCCGGCTGAGGCTGGGGCGTCGGGGCCGCAGCCTCAGCCGGGGTCTCATGGGCCGTAGGGGATTCCACTCTGGGTTGCTCTTGGGGAACGGCAGGCTGTTCCGCCTGCGCTGCCGGGAGGTCAAAAGGATTGATGTCACTGGCAGGACCGCCACCTCCAAAGATGGAAGCCACGTCCAGCTCCTCGCTGTCCTCCATGCCGGGAAACGGAAATGTGTTGTTGGGTTCACTCATAATGCTATTCTCCTTTCATTTTTGAACAAAAAAAGACCGTGCCCGCCTCCAAAAAGGCAAATACACAGTCGTTCTTGTTCGTCTATTTTATTTCAAGGTCGATTGAAGTCCGGTGCGTTGGGGCGCACTACGCCCCTGGCCGCTTTCCATTCCTCCCTAACTTACTCCGCCCTGAAATACACCTACATTTTACCATCCGGGACAGGACCTGTATAGTTGAGGTTTTTTCAACTAAAAAAGCCGGCGGCGCAAAACTGCGGCCGCCGGCTTAATAAAGTAAGTTATTTTTTACCGCGTTCAAAACGTGCCTGCCACGTTTTTACGGTCTGCGCCTTTAGGAAATCCACCAGGGCGTCCAGCTCCTGGGCGTTGTCAAACTGTTCCAGTGCGCCATAATATGCCCGCCGGTCCTCCTCATGGATGATGATGGGCGGATGATCCAGCAGAAGCAGCAGATAATTCATCAGCAGCCGGCCGGTCCGCCCGTTGCCGTCGGCAAAGGGGTGGATGTTCTCGAATTTTGCGTGGAAATAGGCCGCTGCGGTCAGGGCCTGCTTTGGCCGGATATCTTCCAGCTCCTTCACAAGCTCGCCCAGCTCCTCCGGTACATCCTCCGGCAGGGCGCCGACCTCCTGAGCTCCGGTCACATAGTCGTGCTTTTTATACGCGCCGGGCCGCTCCCCCTTCTGGTAGCGCAGGGTGTCGTAGGTTCCCTGGGTCAGAAGTCCTTGCAGTTCGCAGATCAGCGCCTCGCTCAGCGGCTCCCGCTTCTCAAAGGCATCCAGCATCCGATAGTAGGCCGCCACAGAATTTTGAATCTCAAACAGGGAGCGTACATCTCCGGTATACCCCGTCACACCCCCGTGGTCGAAGATCTCCCGGGTGTCGTGGTAGGTGATCCGGTCGTTCTCGATCTTGGCGGAGTGGTAGATGAACGCCACACCGTTGCCGTTCATCTCACAGGCAATATCGGCGGCAGTTCTAATCTGTCTGCTCTGCCAGACGGAGATAACATCCTGATAATCCATCCAAAATCACCTCACAGAGACTTTAGCATATTTTTTGCTCTCATGCAAGCTGTTTGACAGATTCAGACCCGTTTTGTCACCAGCTCCCGCACAATATCATCTCCCAGAAGTTGGCTGGTACGGTAGATATCCTGGCAGAACGCTTTTAAGCTAAAGTCCATGCCTGGCTCCTCTTTGTCCAGCAGCACTCCGGTAACAGTGAAGCGGCAGGCCGCCTGTGCCTGGTGAAGCTGGTCCAGATATTCCTGGGGCAGTTCACACTCGCCGTCAGTGACAAACACGATATCGGCGTTTCCAAAGCCCTCCTCCTTCATCAGGCGCAGGGCTTCCTCCATAGGTGTCTGGAAGTCGGTGCCGCCATTGAGAAAGGTCTCGGCAGCGGACAGCTTGTCCTGCATGGTGTACTCCCCAGGCCGGAACAGGTCGGTCTTGAAGTCCCCGTCTCCAGCGAAATGAATCAGAGCAAAGCTGCGACCGCTGTCTGCGGCAATCTCCAGCAGAGTCAATGCAACAGCCTTCCCCCATGCGGCGGGGTCGCCTCTTGTGGAGATGGATTCATCCAGGCAGCAGATGATATCCCCCATACCTTTATAAATGGGTTCCCGGCGTTGGTACTGCTTGATCTGCTTCCGCTGATACTTTTGCAGGAACAGCGGTATCGTCTTGGGGGAGGCCAGCATAGCCAGCTCCGATGTAAGCGCCCGGGAGAGATTGTTGCCCAGTTCCAGGGAATATTTTTCGCCTCGGCCATAGGCGTAGCCGTTACGCTTGCCCTGGGCGAACATTTCCCGAAACCGGCCCAGGTACTTGGAGATGTCTTTCAACACCTGGCTCTTCCGTACCAGATCAAGCAATCCAGTGTTGACCTCGTTTTTCTCCAGCTTGCCCGGCTCATCGCTCCAGGCACCGATGATGTTCTGTACCTCCTCCGCCTTCTCTGTCGCCGCGCTGACCGCCTGAGCAACAATGGCGGTCATATCTTCCTTATGCTGTGCGGCACTGGTGTCGATCATCTTGCCCACAGCCTCCACCTGGCGGCGCTTACTGTCCAAACGGTTAGCAGCGTCAACCACAGACTGTTCTAACTGGGCGTCACGTTCCTTGCACCGCTGCATCCGCTCCAGCAGATCAGCCAGGTCCTGCTGTGCCTGTTCTTCTGACTTTTCCAGCTTCTCCAAGGTGTTCAGCTCGCTTTTGTCCCCGCCCAGGTCAGAGAGAAGGTCGTCCAGCTCTCCGGCGGCCCGGGCAATAAACTCCGACGCAGCTTCATAGGCGGGCAGCTCCCGACCCTCGCAGATACTTTTCAGCGTGGAAAAATCCTCGCTCTGGGTGATGTGGTTCAGGATCGGCACGTTGAATTTTCGGGCCGCCACGGACAAGGATTCCTCCCCGGAGCGCCGGGGAAGCAGGGAGTAGAAAGACTGGAACACGTCCCGAGACAGGGCTGGGAACGAAGCCAGCTTCTTTTCAGCGTCCTGCTCAATCTGATCCAGACCACCGTCATCGGCCCGGAGATCGGTATAAATGCTGTCCTCCAGTTTGGTGGAGCGCATGACCCGATCGGTGCATTCCGCCTCTATTGGCGCAGCTGTCTCCGCTAAAGGAGAGTTCAATACAGAGTCAATGGTGCGGTATTTCTTCATCATTATGGTTTCCCCCTATCCCCAATATTTGAGCATCCAGGAGGCCATAGCGTATTTGGCGTACTCCGGATGGCTTGCGAGGTATGGAAATTCAGTTTTTAGAGCATCCTCCGCTGAATAGAGGTCATACTTCCCCGAATTATTGATGTGATCCAGATATTCAAAATAATTTTTACAGCAGGGCTCCATCTGAGCGTGATAAAGGGCGGCGTTTTTTAACAGATACTCAGTTATCCCGACGGAGCAGCCGAATTGGCAGACACGCTTATCGTCCGCTTCCCTGTGGACACAGAGATGGCACTTGACGTCCGGTGTCTCTCCGCACAAATGGCTTGCCAAATCGCTTAAAAAGTCGGCGAACAGGAAAATGGCTTCAGCCTCAGTCGCGTTGGAATAGCCATCCTCGTGAACGTGGGACGGGCCAAAGCCTGACATCCACGTTGTCAATATTTTTTGAGCCCTATCACAGTCGAGTTCCGGAAACTCCCGCTGCAAATAGGGAGCAGCGCCAAGCATGTTGGTCTCACCAGATTGACGCAGCTGTTCCAGATAATCAAAGTATTTTTTCATAAAGCACTCCTTTTTTGAAATGGAATCGTACATTTGATTTCAGAGGGGATTCTTGTTCCCCCGGAGCATTTCAACACGGTCCGCCGGCGGCACCGTGAAAGGCCCCGGCGGGCATGATCCATTCCCGCTGTTCCATATCGGATGCGGAAAACTCGCCGCTGGTCAACTGGTACAGCGCCTGCGGGTCGCTGTGGCAGAAGCAGCTTTTCGCACTGCCCACATATTCTGCCAGCGGCTGTTTGTTGTCCAGAGTAAAGCCCAGGACACGTTCATCTTCTTCCACTTCCACAAACCGCTCCGGGAACAGCTCACGGATTCCTGCCCAATGGCTGGGCAGGCTGAAAATACACATCATGCAGGAACAGCGGTTCCAGCCGGCAGCGTAACAGGGGTGCGGCGCAATATGCCACCGCTTGATAATCTCCCAGACCTGAGCCTCATCCCAGTCGATGACGCTGCGCCATTGATGTACCAGACGGTGGGCCTTGGCAGTGGCATTGGTGCGGTGGATCTCCATCTCGTTGTACTTCGCCCGACCGGCGCTCTCCTGACGGCGTTCGCCGGAGACGACCAGAATCTTCACGTCCCTCGCAAGCGCGTCAATATCGGAATAGAGCTTGCTCTCCACCTGGGCCTTGAGGGAGCCGGAGCACCAGCGTCCCTGGTGACAGCTGGATTTTGCGGGAAATTTCATACGCTGGCCGTCCTGCTTCAGCAGCTCCAGGTTGCGGATTACCGTGTCCGCCACCATAATTTTCAGGATGGAGCTGCACCAGCGCGTGGCAAGATTACTGCTCTTCGCCGGATATTTCATACGGCATCCCATGCCTTCCAGCTCTTTCCGTTCCAAATCACTCAGAATCTTCTCACGGAGCTGAGCGGAGCGGAGCTGTTTTTCCGACAGTGGGCATTCAATCGTTTTACCGCTGGCCGGGTCGGTATACTGGATGGGCCAACTCGCGCCCAGGCGGTATACCTCGCCCCAAAAACCGTTGACACGCCAGGACACCCTCAAGGTGATTCCCAGGTATTCGGCCACGGCCCGGACATAGTTCTGTGTGACGGGCCAGTCCATTTTCCGGGTAGGGTGGCCGCCGTCAATATCGTGGTGCCACAACTCCATCTTTTCGCGGGGCACACCCCGTTCCAGCAGGTCCAGGACACAGGCAAGGCTGTCCTTGCCGCCGGAGAACAGGACGATGATCTTATCGTAGTCCTCCAGCGGCAGGAGGCGGTCCAGGTAGATTGCCTCCATGTGTGCTGAGTCATTTCGCCCGGGCAGCGCCGGAGCCTGACCAACACCTCCACCATAGACGGTGCGGACAGGCGAGGGCAGAGGCGGGAATAGCGTTAACTGCTCATACACAAAAATACCTCCCAAAATAGAAAAGAATCGAAGCGGCACAGCGTACCGCTTCGATTCGTAGGTTCAGATGAGACTCAGCAGAAAAACTGAATCTCCTCCACACAAAAATGTTCTTTCCATTTTCGGCAAATCAAAAAGAACTGTGCCGAAATAATATCCAACAGCTCATTCAAATCACTTTGGGGAATCCGGCCGGCATTGTTGGCGACGATGCACTGTCCGGATCGGGTCAGCCATATCTTTGTGGCGTTTGGTGATGGCTTCCCTTTGGCAATGTGGACATGAATGGGCTCGTCGTTCTCATTCGACCAGAAGAAAACCAGATATCCCCCTATACGGAACAAACTAGGCACAGTGTATCCCTCCCTGCGCAGCATAGCGGTAGAGCAAATGGGCGTTGTTGTGCAGAAATTCATCAAAGAACGCCATTTCATCCGAAGAAAAGCCTTCCGCAAATTTCCACTGATAAGTCGGGAGTACACATCTGGCCGAGTCAAATCCGGCCTCTGTGGGGCGCTCAAAGTGGACTTCTACGTTCTGCTGACCATCAGTCTCGATAATCTGAGAATGGGTGATTTCGGTTTCGTCTGCCAGTGTAATGTAAGGATACATCATATTGATTCCGCCCTTCTGCACTGTCGTTTTGCTTTATTTTATCAGATGGACAGGAAAATATCAATAATTTCTGCGGCGGTATTGGTGATGGATCGCATACTATTGCGCTCAGTTTTCCTCAGAGGCGCCGCTTCTGGGCAGGAACTGGCCAGCTTTATCCAGCAGCCACGCTTTGATCCCATTTTTACAGGTCACACCGCTGACTTGGGACGGGCACCCCACAATGGAGCACATATCGCAGGTGCAGCTGTTCTCATTTCGTACAAGATCCTCCGCCAACTGGTCGATGAAACAGGCCAAGTCGGGGGACAGGGTGAAGGGCTCCAGCTTGTGGACGCAGTCGCCGCAAATCACAAAGCCGGTAGTCACATCTTTTTTGCAGAGCACACAGGATGCCATAATCTATATCTCCTATCATTTTTATTGGGCGGGAGGGCTGTCCCCTCCCGCCGCTGATGTTCAGAACGGCAAACTGCCATCGTCCGCGGGCTCCCCGAAATTTGGAGAGAAATCACCCGGCAGACCGAAAACGTCCCCGCCAGCCGCCTCCACGGGGCCACCGGCGCTGGCCGGGGGCTCCTGGTCCTCCTTGGACTTGGAGTCGCCGAAGTAGACATTGTCAGCGACGATCTCAGCGGAGCGACGCTTGTTACCCTCCTTGTCCGTCCAGTCCCGCATCTGCAGGCGACCGGAGACCACAGCCATGCGGCCCTTGGTGAAATACTTGCTCACAAACTCGCCGGTGGAGCGCCAGGCCACGATGTCGATAAAGTCAGTGACCCGCTCGCCGGTGGTTTTGTCCTTGAAATCCCGGTCGCAGGCGATAGAAAAGCTGGCAACGGGGACGCCCGCCTGGGTGCGGCGCAGCTCCGGGTCACGGGTCAGACGGCCCATAACAATGATGTGGTTTAACATATTCAACAGCTCCTTATAAATAATAATAAGTGGTAGTT
>ERZ779632.1353-NODE-1353-length-10232-cov-8.072123_pt1 | contig 10232 bp, 8 predicted proteins | sample MGYA00514194_ERZ779632 | MGnify/ENA primary metagenome ERZ779632 (study PRJEB29562, sample SAMEA4376704) | mouse gut metagenome | isolation source: Cecum | study: EMG produced TPA metagenomics assembly of the A DSS colitis mouse model was used to assess the...
GGTGACAAAGACGGGGGAGGTGTACAGCAGCACCGCCGCCACCGACATGGAGCTGAGGGTAATGGCGTTGAAGTAGCACCAGTTGAAAAAGAGCAGAGAGCACACCCCGGTGCCGAAAAAGAAGTACCAGTCCCTGGGGTGGACGCGCAGGGCGCCCCGGTCGGTAAACAACAGGAAGAGGCCGTAGCCGGCACAGCCTACCAGGGAGCGCAGAGCCACCCCCTGCATGGAGGTGAGTCCGGCGGCGGTGAGTAGCTTCAAGAACATGCCGATGCACCCCCAGAGGCTGGCGGCGGCGATGATATTCCAATAGGCTTTGGTCATAGGACTTGTCTCGCTTTCACAGATGGGTTATACTGATATCCTCGGCGGCTGCCTGGGGCCGCCCCTACATCATACAGAGAAGCTGAGGAAATAGCAAGATGGTCTATGGAAAAATTTTGCCGGGCGTGTTCCATGCCCGGCCCAACCGGTTTATCGCCCATGTGGAGGCGGAGGGCCGGCTGGAGGTCTGCCATGTGAAGAACACCGGCCGGTGCCGGGAGCTGCTGCTCCCCGGCGCGAGGGTATGGCTGGAGGAGAGCGCCAACCCCGCCAGAAAGACGAAATACGACCTGATCGCCGTCGAGAAGGCGAGGCCGGAGGGTCCGCTGCTGATCAACATGGATTCCCAGGCCCCCAACCGGGTCTTTGGGGAGTGGGCGGCGTCGGGCGGGCTGGGCTTTGTCCCCGCGCTTCTGCGGCCTGAGACGGTCTATGGCGGCTCCCGGTTCGATTTCTTCTGGGAGCACGGTCCCCGCCGGGGCTTCTGGGAGGTGAAGGGGGTCACTCTGGAGGAGGGCGGGACGGCCCGCTTTCCCGACGCCCCCACCCTCCGGGGCGTGAAGCACCTGGAGGAGCTGATTCAGGCCCATGAGGCGGGCTATGAGGCGGGGGTGTGCTTTGTTGTCCAAATGGAGGGGATGGACCATGTGGAGCCCAACGACGTCACCCATCCGGAGTTCGGCGCCGCCCTGCGCCGGGCCGCCCGGGCGGGGGTGGAGGCGCTGGCCCTGGAGTGCCGCGTGGAGCCGGGGCGGCTTGCGATCCACAGAAAAATCCCGATCCGCCTGTGAAGGGTAAAGTTTTTTGCCATACGGTCGATATTCTCTGTAGATACAGCAGAAGGAGGGGTCCAAAATTCTCGATACAGTGGAAGGAAAGGTTCCAGATGCCGTTCCGGCGCCCAAAAAGGGGGACCACATCTCCATCGACCGCTTTGAGGTGACGCACATATTTGAGGAGCGGGAAGAGGAGGAGAAGGTTGAGACAGCCATGGCCCTGTATGAAAAGGCCGCCAGAGCTCGGATGCCCAGTATCGCTCCGGACAGCTTGGACGACAGCAGCGAGGAGGAGCGGGAGGCCAGATCCCAGCAATTGAAGCTCCAGCAGAAATGCCAGGATATTGCCGCTTTGATGATGGTAGAGGAGCTGGAGGACGAGGAGATCGAGTAACAGGATTGGGAGGTATGGACGATGGAAATACGGCGTGTGTTGTATGGGGAAAGCGCCAGCCTAGCCTCTGAGGTCCGCCCGGCCCAAAAGGCGGAGGGCGGGACAGCCGAACCGGTGAAGGAGCCCACTGACCGGCTGGAGCTGACCCGCCAGTGGGTGGAGCAGCTGGAGGAGCAGAGCGCCAGATTGAAAAACGCCTTGCTCAACGCGGGCAGGCCGGAGGACGAGGACAGCGGCGGCCTTTTGGGGTATATGGAAACGGAAGAGGACAAGCTGGACGCCATGTCCGAGCAGCTGGACGTCCAGATGAAGTGCCTGAAGATTGCCATGAACCTCATGAAGGGCAAAAAGGTCCCCCCGGAGGACGAGCGGTACCTGATGGAGAACGACCCAAACGGCTACAAGCTGGCCATGGCGATGAAGGTCATGGCCAAGGAGGACAAAAAGGAGTGCGAGAGCGTCCTGGACGACGAGGACAAGGAGGGCGGCGAGCGCTCTGAAACGGGAGCGGCGGAGTCCTCCTCCGGCGGAGAAACGGCCGCGTCCTCCGGCGGCGAGGCTGTTGAATAACGAAACGTCCGGCAGACCGCGTGTCTGCCGGACGTTTGTCATATCTCCCTTCGCCCCTCCAGGGCGCGGACCAGGGTGGCGTCGTCGGCGTACTCCAGATGGCTGCCCACCGGAATGCCATAGGCCAGGCGGGTGACCTTCACCTGAAAGGGCTTTAACAGCCGGGACAGATACATGGCGGTGGCCTCACCCTCGGTGTCCGGGTTGGTGGCCATGATGACCTCCTCGGTTCCGCCCGCGGCCACCCGTTCCACCAGGGGGCGGATATACAGATCGTCCGGCCCCACATGGTTCATGGGGGAAAGCACCCCGTGGAGGACATGGTACAGCCCGTTGTACTCCCGGCTGCGCTCCATGGCGACCACGTCCTTGGGGTCGGCCACCACGCAGATGGTGGAGGGGTCCCGTTTGGCGCTGGCGCAGATGGGACAGGGGCCGTCCCCCTCGGTCAGGTTCTGGCAGACGGGACAGGTGTGGATATGGGCCTTGGCGTCGGTAATCGCTCTGGCGAAGGCCCCGGCCTCCTCCTCGGACAGGGACAGCACATGAAAGGCCAGCCGCTGGGCGGACTTGACACCCACCCCGGGCAGCTTGGCGAAATGCTCCACTAAATTTTCCAGAGCGGGGGGAAAGTACTGCATATTCATTTATCCTCTCAGCGCCGCGATGGCGGCGGGAATATCGTCCGCCCCATAGATGGCGGAGCCGGCCACCAGCACGTTGGCTCCGGCTTCCACGGCTAGAGGGGCGGTCTGAACGGTGATGCCTCCGTCCACCTCCAGCTCGCAGGCGGGGTTATAGTCGTTAATGATGTTTCGCACCCGCCGGATGGTCTCCAGCTGAGACTCCAGAAAGGACTGCCCGCCAAAGCCGGGCTCCACCGTCATCACCAGCACCATATCCAAATCCTTGATATAGGGCAGAATGGCCTTTGCCTTGGTGATGGGCCGCAGGGCTACCGCCTTTTTCATGCCGTACTCGTCCATAACCCGCAGAGCCTCGGCGATGCGGGTGGGGTGGTCGGCCTCCAGGTGGATGGTGAGCAGGTCCGCCCCCGCCTTGGCGAAGGCCTCCACATAGCGCGCCGGCTTATTGATCATCAGGTGGACGTCCAGAAACATACCGGTGCACTTCCGGATGGATTTGATCACCGGCACACCGATGGTAATGTTGGGGACAAAGACGCCGTCCATCACGTCGATGTGGATGTAATCGGCGGTGGAGGCCTTTTTGATGTCCCGTTCCAGGTTGGCGAAGTCAGCGGACAGGATCGAGGGCGCAATCTTTACCATGACGAACTCCTCCTTTTGTGGACAGGCGCTGGGGACAGGCCCGGCGCATAGGATAGCTCAGCGGAGAGAGGCCCCGGGCGGGGGCGGAAATGCTCCAGGCCGGCCCACGGCCCAAACCCGTCCCCAGCCGCCTGGCCGGCCCGCCGCTTTTCAGATAGCCGCTCGACGGGGGCCATGCGTCCCCATCGGGCGGTGCGGGACAATCAGTTGTAGAAGTCCGCGGTGTCCGTCTCCACCGCGTGGAAGCCCTGGGCCCGGAGGGCGTTGAGAATCTGCTCCTTGTGGTCGTGGCCGAAGGCCTCCAAAGTGACCCGCAGCTCCACGCCGGACTGGCGGTTGATGTTGACAAACTGGTTGTGCTCCAGCTTGATGACGTTGCCGTTGTTCGCGGCCAGAATCTGGGCCACGGCCAGCAGAGAGCCGGGCCGGTCGGGGAGCTGGACAGCGAAGGTGAAGATCCGCCCCCGGCGGATCAGGCCGTGCTGGACCAAGGAGGACATGGTGATCACGTCCATGTTGCCGCCGGACAGGATGGAGACCACATTTTTGCCCCGGCAGTCCAGGTGGCGCAGGGCGGCCACCGGGAGCAGGCCGGCGTTCTCCACCACCATCTTGTGCCGCTCCATCACATCCAGGAACGCCTCCACCAGCTCGCTGTCGTCAAGAACCAGCGTCCGGTCCACGTTTTTCTGTACATAGGGGAATACCTTGTCCCCAGGGGTCTTTACCGCCACGCCATCGGCGATGGTGGAGGCGGCGGGAAGGGTGACCACATGCCCGGCCTCCAGGCTGGCGGTCATGGAGGCGGCCCCGGCGGGCTCCACGCCGATGACCTCCACATTGGGGTTGAGCAGCTTGGCCAGTGTGGACACGCCCGCGGCCAGCCCGCCGCCCCCGATGGGCACCAGGATAACGTCCACGTCGGGCAGGTCCTGGAAAATCTCATAGGCGATGGTGCCCTGGCCGGTAGCCAGGGTCAAATCGTTGAAGGGATGGACGTAGGTCAGTCCCTCCTCCTCGGCCATCTTCGCGGCCAGCTCCGCGGCGTCGTCAAAGACCTCGCCGTGGAGCACCACCCTGGCGCCGTAGTCTTTGGTGTTGTTCACCTTCACCAGGGGGGTGGTGGTGGGCATGACGATGGTGGCCGCCACCCCGGCGGCCTGGGCGGCGTAGGCCACCCCCTGGGCGTGGTTGCCGGCGGAGGCGGTGACCAGTCCCCGGTCCTTCTCCTCCTGGGTCAGGGTGCTGATCTTATAATATGCGCCCCGGAGCTTGTAGGCCCCGGTGGCCTGCATGTTCTCCGGCTTTAAGTAGACATTGTTGCCGCAGTTTTTGGACAGGTAGGGGGAGTGAATCAGGTGGGTGGGCCGCAGAACGCCCTGAAGGACGCTCCGGGCCGCTTTGAAGGATTCCAGGGTGAGCATGTTTGTATCTCCTTTGCGTAAAAAGTCAATGTACCCTTTATCATACTGAATTGCGGGGGAGAAGTCAATGCGCAATGAGACAAGTTTTCCGGTTTTTGGCCCGTCAAATGCGTACGCGCCGCGTTCAATATATCCAGGTTGCTGATTTTAGCTGGTTTCCGCTGTTTCAGAAAGCGCTTTGTGATTTGTTCATGTTGTTCGTTTTACAATTTTATTCTTTAAATTATAGCATAACCTTATTTGTGTGAACAGAGAGCCCGGTAGCTTTTGGCTAAAGCGAACGGGGAAAGCCCACCAGCAAAGCTGGTGGTTTCTTCTGTCCAACAGAATAATCGGGAGCCGCTTTCCCAGCGACTCCCGATATGTTTCAGGGCAAATTAGTGCCTTGTTCTCCCACAAGCTGTTTCACATCTTTAGCCAGCTTGTCCAGTTCAGGATATACATGATATTTCCGCAGACCGATGGCCTTTGCGTAGTCGATAAAGGACTTATGCGCGAAGCGGTTGATATTGATCTCAAAGAGGAATGGTATATGTGGAAGGCCTTCCTCCTCCACCAATTCCCGGTAATCCTCACACAGGTTCTCGAGAGATACCTGTTCCGCCTGTCCCGCCTGCTTGGTACGCAGATCATAAAACACAAACTGTCCGGATTGACGGCGCATACGTTCGGAATTTTTAGGGATGAGCGCGGCTCTGGGACGCTGAGGAGAGCCATTGTCGTCGGCGGCCTTGTTCCAGGAATAATAGAACTGATAGTCTTCTTCGGTTCCCTCTTCATCCCTGGAAAACAGGGGAAGCTGTAAGTAAACGCCGCCTGTTACCGTACCACATTCCAGATACTCCTTCAGCATATTCATTGCCGGGCGATCGCCGGACGCCGCCTTCTCAGACTCATCTAAGGCGCGCATGGCGAGATTGAACAGGATTGGATTCAGCAGCGCGATATGGGAATCGTATTTTGGGAGCTCCTCCGGCTTGTCAATCCACAGCTGGATCGCGAAATACAACGCTGGATAAAAGGACTCACTGAAGTCCAGGATATTGGTCGGGAACTCGTTATGCTGAAGATACGCCAGCCACTCCGCCTGGGTGAAGTCGGTGCCCTGGGGAAGGATCTGCGTACGGGCCAGGTGCAGCTCCTGGCGGAACCGGGTGAGGAAGGAACCATCCGCTCCCTGACGCTCTTTGCGCAGCGTACCCGGGAGGGTTGTCTTATGCTTGTTGCTTTGTCCCCGATACCAAAGCAAGGGCACCCTTCCGCCAACCGACATCTTTTGGCAGGCGGAGGACACCGCCCAGGACAGCTCCGCCGGATACTCCGCGAACCCCCGTAGTGGATGTTTGGGTCTGGACAGGACGGCAGAATCCGGCACCCTGGCCCGAGGAGAGGCCGGGGAAGGGGCCGCCGGGGGAAACTCCGTCAAAGCCTGGATACTGTCTTGGTGTTGATACGCCTCGATCACCTCGACGCAAAGGTCAAACCTGCGTTCTTCCAGTTCCTGGGCCTCCCCCTTCCCACGGCGCAAGTCGTCCATGATCTCACTGTAACGCCAGTAAAACGCGGATGCCTTTTTGATAATACCGGCGCACTCCCCGCTGTGTTCCAGGCTATCCATCGCGGCGCAGACCGTATCCAAAAATTTCTGCTCATAGTCCGTGTAAAGGGTGCTGTAGGCAGTGTAAACCTTATAGTCCCCCCGGAACGTAGATTGAACTTTATCAAACCGATCCTTTTCGCTGGCGTCGGCGCACCACTCCCTCAGGACATCGGCAAAGCGGTTTATGCGCTCTACCCCACTCCCTTTCAGTCCCAGGCAATAATCCATAAAAATTCCGAATCGAATTCCATTGAACGGAAGCAATCCATGTTCCGGCTGTTCCACCGATGGGCTTACCGTCCCACAGCCCAATAAAAGGTCGCTGCGGGTACTGTAAATCTGCCAGAAGAACTGCTTCGCCCAAACCTCTTTGTTTCTTCCATAAAGCACCGTACCCACGTCGAACAGATCAGATGTCACCTCAGCCAGCGCGTTGTAACAGCTGGACAGAAGGTATTGGAAGGGACGGAAATCCGTGACAGCCCTTACCCGGCTGGCAAATTCTTCTTCCAGACCATCGGTTTTGTCCAGGGCGAACAGTTTTTTAATGTCCTCATCCTCGTCTCCAGAAGCAAACTGCAGCCGTAAGTTGGACCAAATTTGATAATAGAATTGATAGGACTTCGTTTTGGGAGACCTTTGGAAGCTGAGGAACTGGAACAATTTGTTTTTCAGATTGTCCGGGTCCGTGCCGTGCAGACGCGCGTCCAGGGCAAAGAGATCTTCCGTGATCCGCTCAGCCGCGGCATTCACAAGCATGCTGTAATTATGGTAAAAAACGGAACTGTAATTTTTCTCCTTGCTGGCATCAAGAAGCCCGGCCGCCAGCACACTGGTGAACTCGCAGAGCGAGACGCGGACCAGACAGGTCACAAGCAGCTTGTTCCAGGAGCCTGTCTGGGGGAAATCCAGATAATGGAAAACCTCGTGGACGAGGATTCCCAGGTATTTGGGCGGATTGGCCAACGCCTGATAGGGCAGCTTAATGCACAGGAGCTTCGCGGGCGCCTCCGCGCCGTCATCTCCGCGGACATAGGACGGGAAGCTTTGAGAATAGACAATAGGCGTCAGGCCAAAGCAGAGCAGGGGCACCACCACAGGCTGGCGGTTCCCCGCATCCCGTTCGACAGAATAGAGCAAACGGAGCACATCTTTAATAAAGCCGTAGTAGGCCAAAAGAACTTTGTGATAGGAGCCGGTATTTTGAAGGTAAGAGGGCTGCTCGTTAAAGTAGAAGCGGTCCACTTGTCCGATGGTCATCATCGCGCTGTTCAGGGTATCGATAATTTCATCAAATTGAATGTTGAAATTGTTTATGAGCATGGACTCGGGTCCGATGGGACGGCTCCCACTGTGGGAACGAGACGCCTTGACGATGGCGTTGACCGCCGTGTGGAACTGGAGGGTCAGGTCGCTGTGGAGGCAGGCGTTAAAGGGGAAGGCCATCATGCGGCGGTAATCCTTTAGCAGCCTGTAAAGCGCCAGACGGATGTAAGTCAGCTCCTGATATTCGTCCTCCTCTGTGCCCAGGATATTCCGGGTGATCTCTTTCATATCCCGCTTCATGGCGTCGTCCAGGGCGGTATCCGGCGGCGGAACTTCCCTGCCCGCTGTCTCCGTTTCCGCGCCCGGCAGGTGGCCGCATCCGAAGGGATGAACGATGGTCTGCGACTGATAAACGGCGTTTTGATAGGCCGGATTGTCATAGCTCAGCGCGCCGTTTTCCCCGCGGTAGAAACCCGCTCGCAGCAGGCGGGCGGGGCAGCGGATCACCGCGTCATACTCCCCGTAGCAGCCCTCAAAGGAGATATCGTCCTCGCTGTCCGGGTTGTCGGCTTTCAGCTGGTTGTAAACGCTGGTCAGATAGGAAATGCCCTCCTTGGAGCGGGTAGAAAAAAAGAGCTGCGCGTTGGCGTCCCCCCAGTCGCAGTTGTCGGCGGTACAGTCCATCATCAGCATGGAGTGGGTGTTGTCCACCAGGGCGGCGGTCTCCGCCCCCTCCGTATGGGTCATTTTTTGTATCTCGGACAGCACCTCAGAAATTGCCGCGAAGTGGTTGGAGAGGGTAATCAGGCAGAGGTCCTCGCTGCCCAGAAGCCCGACGATGGCGAACTCCAGATCCATTCCCCGTCCCCTAACCCCGTCCCGAACGTGTTTCAGCCTGTCGTTCAGCCAGGAGGCGACGGTGCGGAGAGGACGGCTCTGCAGTTCCTTGGAGATGTTCAGCACGGAACAGCAGTCCAGGGCGAAGAACTCCCGGTCCGGCCCGCCGCGGAAGGGCGCCCGCCCATCGTTGGGGCAGTCAACGCCAAGCTCCACGATATCCACCGATTGGTCAAACTCTTTGTCGATCTGATAAACCAGAAGCTGCTTCCGGGTACAGGCGTACTCCGCGCCGTGTTCAGACGCGATCGCCACAAAATCTTTGAATTTGCGGACCTTTTGGACATCGACCCTGCCCATATAGCCCAGGCACACCGGCCCGCCCGGCGTCAGGTACGTGCTTGTCCGCTCCCGCCCCAGGACATATTTTTGAAAGCATATTACCGCTCCCTTTACATCCATACCCTTTTCATCTCTCTTTTCTTGGAAAAACAGCCTCAACCGTTGAAACTATACCGGATTGAGGCTGGATTTCATATTTTATTGTTAGTCCTGATCCTCAACGGTCAGGTCCGCTCTGGGCAGGATGCCGCGCACCTCATAGGTTTCGGCGGGGTTCTGATAGTCAAAGAAAGATTTGACTGGGGGCGTAGCCTCACTTTCTTTTTCACCGCTGGGCTGGATGACAAGTGGTCGCCATAGCGTAGGGTTCCATACAACATTCTTCACCTGGGGTCGCCTCCTCCGTAATAAAATTATGCTCCGCCTGACCGCGAAATGCATGTCCGCCAGGCAAATAATACAATTGAAATATAGTTTGAAAACGCGGACAAAAATCCGGCACAAAAAGTATGCCGGTTCTAAATCCGCTCACAGCGAAAACCGCTGCGGGATGATCCATCAGCCGCCCAATAAACGGACATACTTCGCGGGAGTTACTGGCACCCACTTTATTGCTCTGACTCTGTAAAACGCCGCCGCGTTTTGCGGAGCATTTATTAGTGTATCACTGTTTTCTCAAAACCGCAACACCTTTTTTCGGAATTTTTAAAAAAAGCAAAGTGTGCCATAATTTCCAGGCAAGAAGTTATGGCACACTTTATATCCATGATAAACGACAGCTCTAATCCCCGGAAGCCGCTGCGGCAAAACGGATTTCAGCAGGTATATGTGTCATTTCTCAAGAAAACGTATGCCCTTAACGGGGGGACTTAATAGCGGCCTGCGCCGCGGCCAGCCGGGCGATGGGTACGCGGAAGGGGGAGCAGGACACGTAGTCCAGCCCGATGTCATGGCAGAACATGACGGAGGAGGGGTCACCGCCGTGCTCGCCGCAGATGCCCAGCTTCACGCCGGGGTTGGTGGAACGGCCCCAGCGGCAGGCGTTGGCGATCAGACGGCCCACGCCGTGCTGGTCCAGACGGGCGAAGGGGTCGCTCTCGTAAATCTTCTTCTCATAGTAGGCGTCCAGGAACTTGCCCGAGTCGTCCCGGCTGAAGCCGAACACCAGCTGGGTCAGGTCGTTGGAGCCGAAGGAGAAGAAATCGGAGTGGGGGGCGATGTCGTCGGCGCACATGGCGGCCCGGGGAATCTCGATCATGTTGCCCACCTTATACTTCATGTTGGATCCGGCCGCCTGAATCAGCTCGTCGGCCACGCCGGTGACGATGCTCTTCACATAGGCGAACTCCTTCAGCTCGCCCACCAGGGGGATCATGATCTCGGGGACCATGGTCCACTCGGGGTGGC
>ERZ779632.1355-NODE-1355-length-10226-cov-5.150919_pt1 | contig 10226 bp, 10 predicted proteins | sample MGYA00514194_ERZ779632 | MGnify/ENA primary metagenome ERZ779632 (study PRJEB29562, sample SAMEA4376704) | mouse gut metagenome | isolation source: Cecum | study: EMG produced TPA metagenomics assembly of the A DSS colitis mouse model was used to assess the...
GTTCGTGGGATGGGTCGGGTTGGAGTTCGTCTCGGCGTCCTCTTTCGCTTTGTCGATATTTGCGGGGTTGATATGGCCGACGCATTATATCTTCATTCCGGCCCCATTTGTCGCCTTTGAATTGTCACATGCCAGATATGCTTTCGCATTTACGCTCTCTCCCCCTTCCATCTCCAGTACGGCCGCCTGCGTCGTCGGCCCTGCAAAGCGAAAGAATTCCGGGTGCTTTGCCCATTCCAGGACAGCATTTCTCGCCGCCTTTTCATCCACCACTCCCGCGCTCTTTACGAGCTCAACTCCTGTAAAATAGGCCAGACTGAAGTCATCCGTGACCGTGCCCAGAGGCATCCCGTGGGCAAAACAGTCCTCCGGCGGCAAAAACAGCGTCTCCACAAAACCGCCAAAATCCTCCTTGATCATTTCGGCGCTTCTGGTCTCCGTCAGCGCACCCATCGCATCCCCCAGGGCCGCCCCATATATGCTTCCTAATAGCTTTTCATTTGTTTTCATCTTCCCTCCTTATCTTTTTCATTTTATTATGGCTATTCATTTATGTATATAAAAAAATTTTCATAGTCATTTTATTTAATTTTACCATAATAAATATCTCTGTTGAAGAAATATTATCATCTTTGACTTATATTGTCAACATATAACTTGCCATTTATATAAAAAATGCTCATTTCTCGACATTTTCCATAAAATGGCAATTCTTATATTCCGGATAAACAGCCGGACATTTTTTAAATGCGTTTGCATTTCCGACAGCTTTGCATTATAAAAAGCGCAGCTACTGGCTTTTTCGCTGCGCTTTTTATAAAAAACAATGCTTATCTCTCTATTTCATAGTATTCGGCCGACTCATTTCTGGTGATCCAATCCAGATCATAGTTATTGACAAGGTTTATTCTGTCAAGCCATTCCTTAGGAATCTTTTTGCTGCCGTAAAGGCCGCCTGCGATCGCCCCGATAACCGAAGTGATAATATTGGTTTCATTGCCGATACTGATTCCCATCTTTATGGCCCGGATCAGATCATCATCGCAGGCCGCCAGTATCCCGAACGCACAGGGTATGGATTCCGTCGCCGTATAACCCGTTCCAATCAGATCCCTGAGTTCCTCCATGACCTCCTCCGGGGAATTCCCCCTGTGTCCGATCTAAATCGCCAGGCGTATCCTTTTTTCCACGGAAGCGCCGCCCGCAGCTGCCCCGTTCTCCAGACTGATCCGATAACCTTCCGCACTTCCCCGTACTCCGGCTTCCAGCACGTCAGCCATCCCGGCTTCCGATTCCATCGCTTTGGCAACTGCCGCCGCGACCGCAGCAGCAGCCGCCGCCGAAGAACCCGAAGAACAAATATGCAGTGTAAAATTGACCGCCTCCTGTATCGCTTTTAAGCAGTTCCCCTCATTCGCCAGCCCGATGGGAAAGATCATCATGGCAGCCCTGTTGGAAGATTCCGTTATCCGGACCTCCCGCTCTCTGACATCACTCTTCCAGGCTCTCACGATATTTTGGATCTCTTCATCCGAAAATTCCAGATAATTTAAATATTCCGCCCATTTCAGGAATACGTTCCTGACGCCGTCCTCCGACACGCCGCCGCTCCACTTTACCATCTCAAGCGCCAAAAAATATGCCAGACTGAAGGCTTCCGTCACACTGCCTTTTCTCAGCCGATAGACCCCCTAATCGTCGATCTGCTCACTCTCCTCTCACGCCTCATTAATCTGTCGGGCCTGTTCCTTATCCAGAGCCCCCTCTTTTTCCAGTGCTCCCAGCGCGTCCCCGGAAGCCGCTCCCAAAAAAGCGCCCAGTATTTTATCATAAATATTCTTTTTTATCTTCTTCTGCGCCGTCTTTCTAAACTGTACCACGGTGTAAAACAGATCGGAGCGCTCATAATTTTCACAGTATTCCACCGGCTTTCCAAATTCATCGCAGGAGATCATTTCGATCTCTAAAACCGGCTCATTGGGGCTGATGCCGAGATAGGCCGCAAACTCCTTGGAGCAGGCCACAGCCCGGTATTTTTCTTCCACATACCTGAAATATATTCCGACTTTCTCCTCCAGAATCTTATACAGCGAGCCTGTCTCGAGATCCTCCTTCAAAAAATCGATTCCGCCGAGATATTTCGTCACCAGGTACGCATCGTCCACACACAGCGGAATCAGATCCACATACCTGATCCTCCGGATGTGCGTAATGCTGCTTTTTTCGGGAACGACCAGCTTGTTGCTCAACTTTTTGTCGGCAGGTATTTCTTCCAGCAGAATCACCTTGGAATGTACTTCTCTTCCAATATTTCGGAATTGCGCTCCCGAAAATCCCTCCGTATGGCTATTCCGGGCAAGCTCCCCCGGTTTTGCCACCACAAAAGTCCCTTTCCCCTTGACTGCTTTTAATATATTGCGTCGGACCAACTCCTTGATCGCCTCGCGGATCGTCGTCCTGCTGACCTGAAATTTCTCCGCGAGTTCGTTTTGTGTCGGTATCAGATCGCCAACTGAATACTTGTTCTTTACAATGTCATCGATAATCTGATAACAGATATTCATGTAGACAGATCCCCGCTGCCTCTTATTCGTTTTATCCATGTCAAACCATTCTCCTATGCCCATTCATTTGATAAATATGGTAACATTTTATTATTTTTTAGTCAATGTACTATCCATTTTAATTTTTTAATGCTCTTTTATCCGCAAATGGCTATCCATCAAATACATCATCGGGCTTTTCCCGTGAAATGGACTTCAAAATGTGCTTCTCCCGTCGGGCAGCGCAAAAAACAGCGGGGTTTTAGTCTCCCGCTGTTCCTTGTCTATGGGTGTCGGCATTATCAGCCGATCAAAACCTTCTTCCCCTCAAACGCAAACCTGTGACAAAAACGGCTCCGGTCCCCTCACGCCAGATCCCACGCCTTCATCTCCTGGTAGAGCCTCCCCGTCGGAAGTCCCACCACATTGCTGTATTCGCCTCTGATGGACTTTATAAAAGCCGCCGCCTTTCCCTGCACGGCATAGGCGCCCGCCTTGTCCATGGGCTCCCCGCTCAAAACATACTCCAGAATCTCCGCCTTGGTCATGCGGTACATCAAAACCCCGGTGCAGACATAGAATGAGTACTCCTCCTGCTTTCCCTCCCCGTCGATCCAGATCAACGTGACGCCGGTATAGACCTGATGCTCTTTTCCGGAGAGAAGTCCAAGCATGCGCGCCGCATCCTCCTCATCTCTCGGCTTACCCAGGATCTCTCCCTCTATACTGACAACTGTGTCAGCACTGATCACAAGGCTGTCACCTGTGTTATTTTGCCCGATCTTACCCCAGACATCCCTGGCTTTTTCTTTTGACAGCTCTATCACAATATCCTGGGGCAGCGTGCTCTTCGGATTTTCCTCCACGTCGCTTGGCATCACCGTAAATTCCAGACTGATCTGCGCGAGCAGCTCGCTTCTCCTCGGAGATGCGGACGCCAATATGATCTTCTTCATAATGATATCTTTCTCCTCTTATCTATAGTGCATTTGGATCATTGCAAAATTTTCTCCCGATGCACCGGGAATGGTCAATACAGACAAAATAAGGGCGACTTGCCACCGCATCGGAGCCCGCTTTGTCTGTATTGACCATCTCGGTCATCCCGAAACATTCCCTCGCAATTATCCGAAAATACATTTAATTTTCTCATAGACAGCACCGGCCAGCTTCTGGTGCGCCGCCTCATCCAGATGTACCCCGTCAAGCTCTCCCGGGCCGGCATACCGGGCGGCATCCAGAAAATAACACCCGAATTCCCCTGCGACCTCCTGAAAGGCCTGCGAAAAGCCCTCTGATTTTTCTGCCGCCTGTCTTCCGAATATATGCCCTGCATTGTCGCTCTCTTCGATTCTGACCGGCGAGACAAGCAGCACTTTGGGCGCTTTTTTGCCGATGCCAAAATTGGATTGCTGCGCCAGTTTCACCAGTCTTCCCGCTCCGTCCGCGATGCTCTTTGCCTGCACATTAAAATATGTCTTCGTATCGTTTGTTCCAAGCATAATGATCAGCAGATCGAACGGAGAATGGGATTCCATGCAGGGCCACAGATAAGTCAGTCCCGCAAGGCGATTCTCGATGGGGTCGTCCCACACCGTAGTCCTTCCGTTGTGTCCCTCCTCAATAACGGTATACTCCTCCCCAAGAAGTTTCTGAAGCCTCCCCGTCCAGCGGATCTCCTCCCCATACCGGGAACCGTCCGCCGCATTGTACCCCCAGGTATTCGAGTCGCCAAAACAGACAATTCTTTTTTTCATCTTCCTTCTTCCTCCAACAAAAATACTTTACCCCAGCAGTTCCTTCAACATCCGGTTCACCAGCCCGGGATCCGCCTTCCCTTTCATGGCTCTCATGGTCTGTCCCACAAGGAATCCTATCGCCTTCTGCCTGCCCCCCTTATAGTCCGCCACAGACTGCGGATTTTCCGTCAGCACCCTTTCCACCGTCCGCCGGAGAGCGCTCTCATCGTTCACGGTCTTCAGTCCCTGCTCCTCCGCATAAGCCTCCGGATCGATGTCCTCCTCAAACATCTTCACAAACACATCCTTCGCCACAGATCCCGTTATCTCCTTGGCGTCCACAAGGGTGATCAGCTTTGCCAGATGTTTTGGCGAAAACCGGATATCTTCCGGATCTTCGTTCCGTTCCTTCAAGAGCCGCAGCGTCTCTCCCATAAGCCAGTTGGAGACTTTCTTGGGCTGACCGCACAGCGCCGTCGTCTCCTCAAACAGGTCCGCCATCTGTTTCGTCTCCGTAAGGATACCGATATCATACGCCGGAATATCAAACTCCCGCCTGTAGCGTTCTATCCTTTCCGCCCGAAATTCCGGCTGCTTCGCCCGTATCTCCTCCAGCATTTCCTCGCTGACATGGACCGGCATCAGATCCGGATCCGGAAAATACCGGTAATCCCGGGCATCTTCCTTGCTCCGCATGGCGTAGGAATATCCCTTGTTGTCATCCCACCTTCTGGTCTCCTGTACAACCTCTCTTCCTTCCTCCAGCAGATCGATCTGCCGCTGTGTCTCATGTTCGATGACATGCATGATCGCCCGGAAAGAGTTCAGATTTTTCGTCTCCGTCCTCGTCCCGAACTCTTTCGCCCCGGCTTCCCTGACGGACAGATTCACATCCGCCCGCATGGAGCCCTCCTGCATCTTGCAGTCGGAGGCCCCCAGATACTGAATCAGCATCCGCAGCATCTCCAGACAGGCGATCACTTCCTCCGCATCCCGCATGTCAGGCTCCGAAACGATCTCGAGCAGGGGCACGCCCGAGCGGTTGTAATCCACCAGCGAGCAGTCCTCCCTCTCATCGTGGATCAGCTTTCCCGCATCCTCCTCCATATGGATCTCATGGATGCCCACATACTTCTTTCCCTTCTTTGTCTCTATCTCCACTTTGCCGTTTCTGCAGATCGGCAGATAGAGCTGGGAAATCTGGTAATTCTGCGGATTATCCGGATAAAAGTAATTTTTCCTGTCAAATTTGGCGTCCCTTGTGATCTCACAGTTTGTGGCCAGTCCCACCGCGATCGCGTACTCCAGCACCTGTCTGTTCAGAACCGGAAGAGATCCCGGCATACCGGTACAGACCGGGCAGGTATGACTGTTCGGTTCCCCGCCGAACGCGGTGGAACAGCCGCAGAATATCTTCGTTTTCGTGGCAAGCTCCACATGTACCTCAAGACCTATGACCGTCTCATAATTTTTGCCCATGCATCCGCCCCCGCCTTTCTCTTTTCATAGGTGTACGCCGCCCGGATCAGCTTCTTTTCCGCAAAGCAGTCCCCGATCAGCTGCATCCCGATGGGCAGTCCGTTTTTGTCCTTCCCGCAGGGCACGGAGATCCCCGGCAGTCCCGCCAGATTCACCGCGATCGTGTAGATATCTCCCAGATACATTTTCAGAGGGTCCGATAAACTCTCCCCCAGCTTCGGTGCCGTGGACGGCGCCACCGGTCCCAGGATCAGATCAAACTCTGCGAAAGCCTCGTCAAAGGCTTTTTTGATCAGCGCCTTCGTCCGCAGCGCCTTCAGATAAAAGGCATCGTAATAACCGGAACTGAGCACAAAACTGCCCAGCATGATCCGGCGTTTCACCTCCTCGCCAAATCCCTCGGACCGCGTCTTTTTATACATGTTGTGAAGCCCCTCAAAGTCTCCTGTCCGATAACCGTACTTGATGCCGTCAAACCGCTCCAGGTTGGAGCTCGCCTCAGCCGTGGCGATCGTATAGTAGGCCGGGACGGCATATTTCACCATGCCCAGATCAAACTCCTCCACGAAAGCGCCCGCAGCTCTCAGCGTCTCCGCTGCCGCCAGCACCACCTTTCTCACCTCCGCGTCCAGCCCCTCTCCGAAATAGTCTCTCGGAATGCCGATCCGCATTCCCTTCACATCCTCCGTCAAAGCTTCCGCAAAATCCCTCTCTGCGTCCGGCGCCGAGGTAGAGTCCTTCTCATCGTAGGAAGCCACCGCCTCCAGCAGGTACGCCGCATCCTCCACATTCTTTGTGATTGGGCCGATCTGGTCCAGGGAGGAGGCATAGGCCACCAGACCGTACCGTGACACCATGCCGTAAGTCGGCTTCAATCCCACCACGCCGCAGTAGGACGCCGGCTGCCGGATGGAGCCCCCCGTATCGGACCCCAGAGCCATAAAGCACTCCGCCAGCGCCACCGCGGCGGCGGAACCGCCGGAAGACCCTCCCGGCACACGCCCCGGATCCACGGGGTTCTTTGTCACGCCATAAAAGGATGTCTCCGTGGTGGACCCCATGGCAAATTCATCCATGTTGGTCTTCCCGATCATCACCGCCCCCGCTTTCTCCAGATTTTCCACCGCCGTGGCGGAATAGGGGGGGACAAAATTCGCCAGGATCCTGGAAGCGCAGCTTGTCGGCACCCCTTTCGTACAGAGGTTGTCTTTCACCGCCACGGGCACGCCCGCCAGAGGGCCGCAAAGCTCCCCGGCCTCTATCTTTCTCTGTACCACGGCCGCCCGGATCAGCGCGCTCTCCCTGTCCGCCGTGATATAGCAGCGGTACTCTTCCTCCTTCTCTCCGATGCGCTCAAACACCGCCTCCATCGCCTCTATGGCGGTGTGCTTCCCCTCCTTTATCTTCCGGGAAAGCTCCGCCGCCGCATAATCCAGAATACTCATTTTTCCGTTCTTCCTGTCTGTTCCGATCCGCTTCTCTTATCTGTCAACGGCCGGCTCAACTCTCAAATCAAGACACATGATCTCGAAATCAAAATACTCGTGTCCTATCTTAAAATATCCCGGCAGCCTGCCCACACGTTTAAACCCGTATTTCTCATACAGATGGATCGCCGCCGCATTATCGCTCCTCACCTCAAGCTTCAGGAACTCGATCCCCGCCCCGCGGGCGTACCCGATCAGTTTCTCAAGAAGCATACCGCCGATCCCCTGATTCCATTCCGACTTCACCACCGCCAGTCCCATGTCGGCGTAATGGCTCATCCGGCGCTGCATTCCTCTCAGACTGCCGTTGCCTACCAGTTCTTTGTCTTTCCACGCACCGTAATGGACGAACCCCTCCGAGCGATGCATCTGCTCTAAATACTCCCTCTCCTGCTCCACCGTGGCAGGAAGCCCTTCCTTCCCGAAAGTCAGATTATCCGTCTCTCCGCCTGTCCGCTTCATACAGGCGATCAGCTTCTCCGCATCCTCCGGCATCATTTCCCGTATCTCAATGTGCTCCATATTGTTCCTCCCCGCTGATTCTGCGATCCCGCGGCCCCATAATGCCGCTTCCAAACATCAAACCATTCACTCGAACGTCTTCGGCACCACAAACATGTCTTCCTTCCGCTCCGGCGCGTTCAGCAAAGCCGCCTCCCGGCCGTCCCCGTTTGTCACCACATCCTCCCGAAACACATTCCGCGCAGGCAGCACATGGGACATCGGCTCCACGCCTGAAGTGTCCAGCTCGTTCAGCAGATCGATATAGTCGAGCATCCGCCCCATGTCCTTCTTCGCCGCTTCCCTTTCCTCATCCGAAAGCTCCAGTTTCGCCAGGATCCCTACGTATTCCATTGTAGCGTCATCTATCACATTCGCCATTTTCTGGTCTCCCCTGTTCCTCCGATATCCAATCCGCCTCACTCATGCAGTTCCAAAGGCAGACCGTCCGGATCAAAGAAAAAAGTCATCCTTTTCTGTGTATATTCATCATACCGGATCGGCTCACACTCTATCCCGCATTTCTCCAGTTCGGCAACTGCACTCTCCACATCTTCCACACGAAATGCCAGATGACGCAGACCGCTGGCCTCCGGTCTGGTGACGCGTTTCGGCGGATTCGGCTCCGCAAAAATTTCCAGCTCAACCGCCTCCGGTCCGTCTCCGATCTTCAGATCCAGTTTCCAGTCCTTCCTCTGGTTCCGATAATTTTCTCTCACGACCTCAAAGCCGAGTTTATCCACATAGAACTCTTTTGCGGCATGGATATCCGACACAATGATCGCAACATGATGAATTGCGTTCAATCTCATCTCACAATCCTCCTTCTGCCGATGCATTCCCCGCCGATCTGCAATCCTGGCAGATACTTTACAGCTCTTTGATCCTCCGCAGGGCCTCCACAGCATTCTCGTATGTCCCGAACGCCGTCAGCCTGAAATAACCTTCCCCGCTGGGACCAAAGCCGGAGCCCGGCGTGCCGATCACGTTGGCGTTTTCCAGCAGATAGTCAAAGAACTCCCAGCTCGTCATATTGTCGGGCGTCTTCATCCAGATGTAGGGCGCGTTCACGCCGCCGTATACCGTGTAGCCCGCCTCCTTCAGACCGTCCCGCACACAGGCGGCGTTGTTCATATAGTAAGCCACCTGTTCTGCCAGCTGTTTTTTTCCTTCCTCGCTGTAGACTGCCTCGCCGGCCTTCTGGATAATATAGGGAGCTCCGTTGTACTTTGTCCCGTGGCGGCGCGCCCAGAGCGCGTGCAGCTTTGTCCCGCCCGCTTCCAGATCCTTCGGAATCACGGTGAAGCCTAACCGTACGCCGGTAAATCCCGCGTTCTTTGAGAAAGAACGGATCTCGATCGCGCAGCCTCTCGCCCCCTCGCACTCATAGATGCTGTGCGGCACATTCTCCTCCGAAATATACGCTTCGTAGGCCGCGTCATAGATAATGACAGCCCCCACCCTGTTCGCATAATCTACCCACACCTGCAGCTCATCCTTCGTGATCGCGCTCCCCGTCGGGTTATTGGGGTAGCACAGATAGATGATATCCGGCGTCCTCTCCGGCAGTTCCGGAGAAAAACCGTTCTCCGCGGTACAGGGCATGTAGATCACATCGCTCCAGGTCTCCTTTTTTGCATCGTAGGTGCCCGTCCTGCCCGCCATCACATTGGTATCCACATAGACCGGGTACACCGGATCGCAGACCGCGATCTTATTGTCCTTGCTGAAAATTTCCTGAATATTTCCGCAGTCGCACTTTGCGCCGTCGGATACAAATATCTCATCCGCCGCAATATCGCATCCTCTCGCCTGATAATCGTTCTTCACAATGGCATTCCGCAGAAATTCATACCCGAGATCCGGCGCATAGCCGTGGAATGTCTCCGGTCGCGCCATCTCATCCACCGCTCTGTGCAGCGCCTCGATGATCACCGGCGCAAGGGGCTGCGTCACATCCCCGATCCCCATCCGCACAAGATCTTTCTCCGGATGTTTCTCCCTGTAGGCATTTGTCTTTTTCCCGATCGTCGAAAACAGGTAGCTCCCCGGCAGTTTTAAATAATCCTCATTAATTCTGTACATTCCCACAACCTCCTAAATCTCATATTCTCCTTCAAAAACGGTGGAAGCCGGACCGGTCATATAGATCACGTTGGCCTCCCGATCCCACTCTATCAACAGTTCACCACCTAACAGTTTAACAGTTACCCTATTATCCGTCAAACCATTTAACACGCAGGCGACAGCCGTCGCACAGCTCCCGGTCCCGCAGGCCAGCGTCTCCCCGCTTCCCCGTTCCCAGACGCGCATCTCCACATGGTTCCTGTCCAGCACCTTCACAAATTCCGTATTGACCCGTCTGGGAAACCGCTCATGATTTTCAAACAGAGGACCCGTTCTCTCCAGGTCAAGACCTGACACATCTTCCACAAATATGACAGCATGCGGATTTCCCATCGACACACATGTCATAT
>ERZ779632.1357-NODE-1357-length-10214-cov-5.558618_pt1 | contig 10214 bp, 8 predicted proteins | sample MGYA00514194_ERZ779632 | MGnify/ENA primary metagenome ERZ779632 (study PRJEB29562, sample SAMEA4376704) | mouse gut metagenome | isolation source: Cecum | study: EMG produced TPA metagenomics assembly of the A DSS colitis mouse model was used to assess the...
TGGATTCTGGTGGGTGTGACGAACCTGGGGTGGATCAACAAGCTCTCTATGGCGGCCCTCTTTGTCCTGACCATCGTTCTATGCGGGGTGGTGTTTGGCGCCAGCCCGCCAGCGGGGGAGGGCTTTGCCTTTGAAGCCGTCAGCTTTGGCGCAGCGGTAGAACTGGCGGTAGCGATGCCCCTGAGCTGGCTCCCCCTGGTCAGCGACTACACACGGGAGGCGGAAAAGCCTCTCCGGGCCACTCTCGCCAGCACCTTGGTGTATGGACTGGTTTCTACCTGGATGTACACCATTGGCATGGGGGCGGCCCTGTTCACCGGGACGGGCGACATTGCCGCCATCATGGTAAAGGCGGGGCTTGGTATCGCTGCCCTGTTAATCCTGGTCCTCTCCACCGTCACCACAACCTTCCTGGACGCCTGGTCCGCCGGCATCTCCGCCGAGTCTCTCAGTCCCAGGCTGAAGGGGAAATGGACAGCGGCGGCGGTGACGGCGGCGGGCATTGCCGGGGCGGTTATGTTCCCCATGGACGACATCACCGGCTTTCTCTATCTGATCGGGTCCGTCTTCGCTCCCATGATCGCCATCCAGATCGCGGATTTCTTCCTGCTGAGACGGGACCGCGGCGGCGCGGATTTTGACCTGCGGAACCTGGTAATCTGGGTCCTGGGCTTTGGGGCCTACCGCTGGCTGATGGGCATAGAGCTGATCGTGGGCTGCACCCTGGCGGACATGGCATTGACCGTTTTACTGTGTCTGCTGGCGGAAAAGCTGCCGGGCAGGAAAGAGCAGACTTCATAAGGCCTTTACGGAGAAACGCCTAAGCGTTTCTCCGTTTATTTATGAGGAGGGCAGCCCCAAAAATTCTATCTTTGCCAGGATGTCAAAAACGAGGGCAAATTTTTGTTGGGAACGGCGGGAGGCTTTTTCTTGCAAGGCTTTCCGCACTGTGATATCCTGTTTTAAATAAAAAAGTGAGGGGGCACGGCTTATGTTGATATTGGATTTTATCAACGTCGGCAACGGAGATTCCATCCTTGTTCAGGAACTGGAGGGAGGTGTGCGGCAATTCGCCATGCTGGTGGACTGCGGTCACGACAACCTTGTCCGGGATGACCATCCCGCTCTTCTGGACCTGCGCTCCCGGCGCATCTACGCCGGGGACTTTCTGAAAAAGCAGGGAATTGAACGTCTGGATATACTCTTGGCCACTCACTTTCACCGAGACCATATCGGCGGCCTGGGCCGAATATTGGAAGCCGTGACGATAGACAAACTGATTTCCACCTACACTCCGCCGGACGGAAACGGCCCTTTGGACCCCGACGGAGACAACGGCCTCCCCGGCGCGGCCCGGAACCTCCTCCGGTGCCTGGATATCTACGCCGGGGCCTTCCGGGAGCATCCGGGGCGGGTGGGGGAGTTTGTGGAGCTTCCCGGAGACAAGGTGGAAACCCTTCCATTGACGAAGAATCTGACCATGGACATTTACGCCGGGGAGCCCGCCCTGTACCCCCGGCAGAAGGCGGTGTACGACGCGGCCTTCCGGGGGGAGCGGAACCGCCATGAGCTGATGCGCTGGACAAAGTCCATGAACATCTCCAGTCTCCGCCAGAGGCTCTATTATCACGGAAAGGAAATCGTCCTTGGGGGCGATATGTACGGCGCAGTCTGGGACAATGACACCCTGGCCCCCTGCGATATTCTCAAGCTGCCCCACCACGCCTCCTTGACATCGTCTACCCGGAAGTGCGTCGGCCGGCTGGCGCCCAAAACCATTGTGGTCAGCGTGGCGGCGGGGCGGCCCGATGAGCGGCCCCATCCCTACATCATTTCTCTGCTGCGGGAGTATACGCAGGACCTGCGCTTCACCGACGCGGTGGATATTCCCGGGCTGGTGGAGCCGGTGTTTCACGAGTCGGTACATATAGAAATCGAATAAGGCAAAGGCCGGGACATAAGTCCCGGCCTTGTTTCGCGGATTTAATCGTGGGGAATCTCGTAGACCACGCCGCCCACGGAAATGCTGGCCATGTCCTCCAGGGGGATGATCTCGTCCAGCACCCGGCTCTTGGTGCAGAGGGCAATCGCCTTTTCTTCATTCGACATAATTTTGCCACCGCAGTTGTCCAGGGTCAGAACGGTGCCATCAGTTTTCGTCAGGAGGATTTCCACGTTGTCCAGATACCGCTCCATTTGACGGGTGTCCTCCGGGTCCTGCCGTCCGCTGGGGGCGTCGCTCCAGACGAGCGCCTTGTCCGCCGTATAGGCTGCCCGGACGCCGATGGGAGAGACGGTGACCTCGTCAATGGTGAAGTTCAGCCCGTCCTGGGAGAATGTCTCGCCGCCGCCCAGGCGGACGGAGCAGTCCTCGTAGTCCACCTCGTAGTGGAGATACCACCTGCCCGCATAGAGGGTCTTGGCATCATCCATGCCCTCCTCCCAGTAGCGGAGGCCGTAAAAGGTCGCGTTGACCGTAGCCTTTGTCACGGGATAGTCCATGTTGACGGCTTCCACGTATTGAATCCGGTCGTCCCCCGGGTCCTCGTCCACGAACCAGGCGCTGCCGTGGCTTCCGCCCTCGATGCAGCCCAGTCCTCCAAAGCCGTCCATAATCAACATCTGGTTGTCCAGACTCTTCCCCTGCGGGAAGAACCGCTTTCCGTCGTCCCGGCTGATGGTGTAGACAATCACGGCATTATATTTGTCTCCCATAATGGCGTCCGCCGAGATGGTGATTCCGTCCACGGTGTCGCTGGCCCCGATGGGATACCCGATTTTGTCAATGACCTCCGTCTGGGCTGCGGCCCCGCCGAAGAGGGGCGCGAAGATCTCCGCGGGGCTGGGCAGCACCCCCGCCGCCCCGGCTCCCACCGCCAGCACCGCCGCCATAACAGCGGCGATCAGGGCAGTGCGGAACACCGGGCGGCGGCGCTTCGCCGTTCCCCGGGCGGCGGAGGCGGCCGCCTCCGCCAGGGCCTTTTTTTGAATTTCCGTAAAGCGCAATTCGCTCATCTCCTTTTTGTAGTCAAACAGATCGCTCATAATCCATGCCTCCTAACATATCCTTGAGCCTGGCCCGGCCCCTTGCCAGGCGGGTGTGGATGGTGGCGGTGGGCACGCCGAGAATCTTCCCGATCTCCGCCGCCTGATAGCCCTCATAATAGAAAAGGTAGATTACTATCCGGTAATTAGCCGGGAGCCCGTTTACCGCCGAGAGGACAGAGCCGTCCCCTGCCTCCGGGGCCGGAACCTCCAGCACAGTTTCCAGGCCGCAGGTCCGCTTCCGCCAAGGGCTTTTCAAAAGGTCCTTGCAGGCGTTCGCCGCCATGCGGAGGACATAGGCCCGCTCGTGCTCCGCGCTTTCAAATTCCCGGGGCTCTGTGAGGAGCTTGACAAAGACCGTTTGGCAGATGTCCTGGGCGTCGCAGGTGTTTTTCAGATAGGTGTAGCTGAGGCGGAGAATCGCGTCGGCGTAGGCGTTTGCCAGCCGCTCCGCCTGGTGGTTCTCGTTCATGGTATCAACTCCTTTGGAGCGCTCTTGTTATGGATACGATTCAGCGCAGCGGATACTTTCACTCGCCGGAGATTTTTTTAAAAACAGAACCGCCCCGGATACCAGGGCGGTTCTGTTTTTAAAAAAGTACCTAGGCCTTGTTTGAAAATTGGCGGAATGCCCAACGGCGAGAGATTTTTCCGCCAATCAAGGCAAATTTTCGCAGGCGGGCTGACGCCCGGCAAGGAAATTTAACGCAGAGTGGCGGAAAAAGATCCGCTGTTGGGGCGTTTCGATATTTTTCATACAAGGCCTAAACCAGCTTCATCGAAAAACCGGCCTTAAAAAGAGCGCCTGGAGGCCTCTTTCATTTGTTCCGCCTAAGCGGCCTTCCCAAGCTATGGCCGCCGCTCAGCGCTCTATGTAGGACAGTGACCCGGCAAACCGCACCGGCGCCCCGGGAACATAGCGGCTGCCCTCAAACTGATAATCATAAACCGCAAGAACCGCGTTATAGGATTGTTCAAACCCCTTGGGATACAACTCCGCCAAAGCGGCGGCCATCGCTGCGCCCAGGGGCTCCGCTACCACAGCCGGGTTTTCAGAAGCGACCTCGTTCAGCTCATAGTCGAACACCTCCGGTTCAAAGGGCCAGAGGTCGCCGTCAAAAAAGTCCTGCGTAAAAGATGGAACCGGCTCCCCGTTCTCGTTCTGTCTGAAGCGGTTCTCAGCATAGGCCGCCAAAGCGTCCCTGCTCTCAAAATTGCCAAGCCAGATGGAAACGATGCCTTCTTCTTCCATAGTGATTCTCCTTTACCTTGATTTGATGGGTCGTATTCAGCGCAGAACGGAACTGCTGAGGATATAGAATTCCTCCTGGCTGGGAAGAACCCTCTTCTCCATAGGCGGCAAAGCCCTGTCAAAGTGAAGGGCCGCCTCTTCGTCAATCTGCATGACCGGGCTGTCCCGATAAACCCAAGGTCCGCCGTCCAAAGCGCCGGGCCGCAGTTCCTTAACCAGCATGGCAGCAGGATAACTGCCATCCTCCATCTGAACCTGATGCCGCTTACAGCTCTGGAATCCCCGGCTCACATAATTGGCGGGCGAACCGAAGATAACCACCGCGCCCCAGCCCAAGGCGGCCGCCTTAGCAAAGGAATGCTCCATCAGCGTCTTCCCATAGCCTTGCCGTTGATGCTCCGGCGCAACGCACACAGGACCGAACGTCAGAATCTCCCGGCGCTCCCCGGTTTCACCGGTAAGGGAGGCCTTGGTGTACAGAATGCTGCCAACAATCTTTCCATCCAGTTCCAGAACAAAGTCCAGCTCCGGCAAAAAGTCCGGGTGATCCCGCATGATGTGAACCAGATAGTGTTCGTGGCAGCCAGGGACATAGAGATTGTAAAACGCCCTTCGGGTGAGGTCCTCCACGGCCTGGTAATCGGCTTCGCTCTCGTTTCGGATGTTCAGCATAAAACAACTCCCCATATCTGGTATCAGGGCGCCCCGCCCTTGCACGGCGGGCGGGGACGTGGTAAAATAGGAATGCTACCTTTCTTTTTACTATACCAAAGGTCAGCCGGATTGTCCACAAAAAAACAGTGGTTTTTCGCCGAACATGAAAAGGAGTTTCTATGAAGCAACGCATACTGTTCCTCTGGGTTCTGACCTTGGCTCTGCTGGCTGCCTGCAGCCCGGTGGAAGAAGCCAAGCCCTCTCCGCCGGAAGAAGAGGACTCCCTGACACTGGAATCTCTCTTTGTGGAAGTTCCCCGAAGTAGTCTTTCCGCCCAGGAGCTGGCTCGAGCAGTCCGAGAACTGCCGGAGGCCCTGAAAAACGCCCTGGCGGCCCAGGGGATAAATGTGGAAACGGTCCAGGTCTCCGTGAGTTCCTCCCCAGAGGCCGCAGCGCAGGCAGTTGCCGAAGGAGGCGTAGATGTGGCTTTCCTCTCCGCAGAGGACTTTGCCGCCCTGGACTCCCCGCCCAAGCTGATTCTGGCGGCAGGGCCGCTCTCCACAACACGGAGCATAGACGACGCCGGCGGAGCATTCCAGCCCGGCGTCTCGGTGCTGATTTGTGCCGCACCTACGGACTGCGGAATTGAATTGTCCGGCTCAGGGGGGGTGCGTGGAGAAGGGCCCACATGGGACAGGCTCTCCGAGGCCCGGTGGGGCCTTTTGGAAAACGACTCCCTCCTGGGCCGCCAAGCAGTAGATCTGTGGCTCTTTGATCACTATGGCAGCAAGACCACCGCCGATCTGAAAACCGTGACGGTATATGACAGCTACGAGGCTCTGATCCGTGCCGCAGCGGCGGAGGAAATCGACCTGCTTCCTCTGTGGGACACCCCCCGGCAGGATTGGGCAGAGGCTTGGACCATGGACAGCTCCAAAACTGACAGCCGCGGCGTTCGGGGCCTAGGGCGGCCCGCCCCTCTTGAGGAGGAACTTCCGATACTGGCGGTGACAAGCCGGCTTTATACCGGCACAGCCGTAGTCCGTCCCGATGGCGGGGCACTGGCAGAACCGCCCTTTTCATCCGCTTTGGCGGCGGCAGTGAACAGCATTCTCCCGGAACAGCCGGTGTTCGGTCCCCACACCTACGCTCCGGCGGCAGACGGTGATTTGGCCCCTCAGCGCAGACTGGCTCATTTGGGCTAGTTTTTCAGGATATCTCCGCCGTAGGGCGCCATTTCCAGACGGATAAAGAAGCCCTGATCGTGGGAACACACCGGGCAGGACTTGGGGGCCTGAAGTCCCTCTTGGATGTGCCCGCAGTTCAAGCACAGCCAGCCACACTTCGTGTCGGAGACGAAAAGCTTTCCGTCTTCCAGGAGCTCCGCAAACTTGGCAAAGCGGTTGCCGTGGGCCTTTTCGATTTTGGAAATCTGCTCAAAGGAGGACGCTGCCTGAGGGAATCCCTCCTGCCGGGCCGTCTCGGCGAAGCTTGGATAGACGGGATCGAATTCCTCAAATTCATTGTGCTGGGCCATGCGCAGAAGCTTGGCAACATCGTTGGTAATATCCACAGGGTATCCGCCGTCGATGTGGACAGTTTCTCCGGCCACGTCCTTCATATGGTTGTAGAAAATTTCCGCGTGTTCTTTTTCCTGGTTCGCGGTGAAGGTGAAAATGGCCTCCAACACATGAAGCTGCTGCTTCTGGCAAAGGCTGGCCGCAAAAGTATAGCGGTTCCGCGCCTGGCTCTCTCCGGCAAAAGCCCGCATCAGGTTTTTGAGCGTTTCGCTCTCTTTCAGGTTTTTGGACATAAAATACTGCCTCCCTACTTTCAATAGTATGGAGGCAGTATTTCCTATATCTGTGGAATTATTCCATGTCAAATACCCGGCTTCGCCGCCGGCGATCCAACCTGATTAATTGTTGAACTGCCAAAGCGCACGAAAGCTTTTAGACTTCCTTTTACCCTTTGGGCATACGGAAATTCCAGGCGGCAAAACCGCTAAAATCCTCACAGCTCCCGAAAAAGAAGTTAGCAGAGCTTTGCTCCGGCCGGAATCGCATCGTCCACCATCAGCAAGTGAAGAACTTCCTCTCCCTTCTCCTTGTGAATGGCGGAAATCAGCATGCCGTTGCTCTCGTGTCCCATCATCTTCCGAGGCGGCAGGTTCACAATCGCCACCAGCGTTTTGCCCACCAAATCTTCCGGCTCATACCACTTGTGGATGCCCGAGAGAATCTGACGGTCCACGCCGGTACCGTCGTTCAGGATAAATTTCAGCAGCTTCTCGCTCTTCTTCACCGCTTCACAGGACTTGACCTTGACAACTCTGAAGTCGCTTTTGCAGAAGGTGTCGAAATCCACCTGCTCTGTGAGCTGCGGTTCCAGCTCCACACCGGACTCCGCCTGCCGGGCGGCCTCTACGGCGGCTTCCAGCTCCTCCAGGGCCTTCTCCATGTCCACCCGGGGGAACAGGTTTTCTCCCTTCGCCACGGCAGCGGTCTCGGAGAGGCCGCCCCACCGGGCGGCGGATTCCCATGTCTGGCAGCCGGCGTCCGCGCCAACCTGGGCGAAGAGCTTGTCCATAGACTCCGGCATAAAGGGGGTCAGAAGAATGCCGCAGATGCGGGCAGCCTCCAGCAAATTATAAAGTACATGAGCCAGCCGGGAACCGTTGGCCTCCATATTCTTCGCCAAGGCCCAGGGAGCGTTTTCGTCAATATATTTGTTGGCCCGCTGGATAACCTTAAAAACTTCCGCCAGAGCATTATGAGGGGCAAAGGCATCCATTGCAGCGGCATAGCGGTCCCGAAGGCCGGAAGCCAGCGTTTTCAGCTCCGTATCAAAGGGAGCGGGGTCCGCCCAGGAGCCGCAGCCGGCAGGGAGCTCCCCTCCAAAGTATTTGCCCACCATGGCGGTGGTGCGGGAGACCAGGTTCCCCAGGTCGTTCGCCAGGTCCGTGTTGATCGTCTGAATCAAAAGCTCATTGGAGAAATTGCCGTCAGACCCGAAGGGGAATGTCCGCATCAGGAAAAAGCGCAGCGCGTCCACGCCGAACTGCTCCGCCAGGATATAGGGGTCCACCACGTTGCCCTTGGACTTGGACATCTTGCCGCCGTCCAGCAAAAGCCACCCATGGCCGAAGCACTTCTTGGGCACCGGCTCCCCCAGGCTCATGAGCATGGCAGGCCAGATAATCGAGTGGAACCGGACAATCTCCTTGCCCACGATGTTGACCCCGGGCCACCAGCCCTGTTCGTAGTCGTCATAGCGGTCATTGCCGTAGCCCAAGGCAGTGATATAGTTGCTGAGGGCGTCCACCCAGACGTAAACCACGTGGCCCGGATCGAAGTCCACGGGCACGCCCCAGGAGAAGCTGGTCCGGGAAACGCACAGGTCCTCCAGCCCTGGGTCGATGAAGTTTCGCACCATCTCGTGGACCCGGGAGCGGGGCTCCAGGAAATCCGTGTTTTCCAGCAGGTCCCGAATCTTGTCCGCATACTTGCTCAGACGGAAGAAATAAGCCTCCTCCTCCGCGTCCTTGACAGGGCGGCCGCAGTCGGGACAGCAGCCGTCCTTGAGCTGGCTCTCGGTCCAGAAGGATTCGCAGGGAGTGCAGTACTTGCCTTTATAGGACCCCTTGTAAATGTCGCCGTTTTCGTGCATTTTGCGGAAGATATATTGAATGGACTTGACATGGTAATCGTCGGTAGTGCGGATGAAGCGGTCGTTGGAGATGTTCATCAGCTTCCATAGGTCCCGTACGCCCCGGGGACCGTCCACAATCCGGTCCACAAATTCCTGGGGGGAAACGCCGGCCTCCTTGGCCTTCTCCTCAATTTTCTGGCCATGCTCATCGGTGCCGGTGAGGAACATGACGTCCTCGCCCAGCAGGCGGTGGTAGCGGGCCAGTGTATCCGTGGCCACGGTGCAGTAGGTGTGGCCGATGTGGAGCTTGTCCGAGGGATAATAAATGGGCGTGGTAATATAAAACTTTTTCTTTTCCATGGTCTTTCTCCTTTAAAACGGCGTCCCCGAATGGAAGGTACGCCGGGATTGACGGGGATGTAATGGTTTATTATACCGGCATTGCCGGGAAATTACAAGCGGGATTTTCCGCCCGGGCGTGTCCGCCCCCACAGGATAAAAGCTCCGGATAGGGCGCTCCCTTTCCGCCTGCCTCCGGAGCCGGCTCCGGAGGCGGAGACGCGAAAGAAATTGAAGGAAGGCGGAACCTGTGTTATGGTGAGACTCATCCACCGAGAATGAGAGGAACGTCCGGCATGAGGAACGAATACGACAACAAAACCTTTTTTGCGGAATACGCCAAGATGTCCCGCGGCAGGGAGGGGCTGAGCGCCGCTGGGGAGTGGAGCCAGCTCAGGCCCTTATTTCCGCCCCTCCGGGGAAAAACGGTTCTGGATTTGGGGTGCGGCTATGGCTGGCACTGCCGCTTTGCGGCGGAGCAGGGGGCGGCCCGGATGCTGGGGCTGGACCGGAGCGGGCGGATGATTGAGGAGGCCCAGCGGCGCGGCGCAGAGGAAGCCGTCGAATACCGCGTCTGCGGAATCGAGGACTACGAGTGCCCGGAGGGCCGGTGGGACTGCGTGGTCTCCAATTTGGCCCTGCACTACATTGCGGACCTGGAGACGGTGTTCCGAAAGGTATATGGCACGCTGAAGGAGGGTGGGGACTTCCTCTTCAACATCGAGCACCCGGTTTTTACCGCCGGGGTTGGACAGGATTGGATTTATACAAGCGAAGGAACGCCGCAGCATTGGCCGGTAGACGGCTACTTCCTCCCGGGGCCGCGCTCCACACATTTCTTGGGATGCGACGTTGTAAAACAACACCACACTGACCCAAATATTGATGGGCCTCTTAAACTGCGGCTTTGCGCTGAGAGCGTTGGTGGAGGCGGAACCCCCGGAGGAGATGCTGGACATTCCCGGGATGCGGGACGAGCTGCGCCGCCCGATGATGCTGCTGGTAAAGGCGGCGAAAAAGGGGACCGCGCCGCCGGAGTCAGGGACCCTCCCGGTCCGCTAAGCTTCCGTGCCGCTTCCACCGGCCCGAGAGATACCAGCCCACTGACAATGCCAGGCCCACGGTCCAGCCCACGGCGCAGCCATAATACATATAGTCCGGTCCGAAACGGTCCGCCAGGCAGTATACCGCGGGGACCCGGACCAAGATCAAAGACAGAATTACGTCCACCATGGGAAACACGCTGTCCCCCGCGCCCCGCATGGCGTTGTTC
>ERZ779632.1358-NODE-1358-length-10208-cov-13.936373_pt1 | contig 10208 bp, 12 predicted proteins | sample MGYA00514194_ERZ779632 | MGnify/ENA primary metagenome ERZ779632 (study PRJEB29562, sample SAMEA4376704) | mouse gut metagenome | isolation source: Cecum | study: EMG produced TPA metagenomics assembly of the A DSS colitis mouse model was used to assess the...
TATTGAGAAATACATCGAGCGGCTTGGGGAGCGGTTCAACATCCGGGAGATCGCCTTCGACCGCTGGGGCGCTGTGCAGATGGTGCAGAACCTTGAGGGGATGGGATTCACGGTGGTCCCGTTCGGTCAGGGATTCAAGGATATGTCCCCGCCCACCAAGGAGCTGATGAAGCTGGTGCTGGAGCAGGGCATTGCCCACGGCGGACATCCGGTCCTCAGGTGGATGATGGATAACATCTTCATCCGCACCGACCCTGCGGGCAACATCAAGGCGGACAAGGAAAAATCCACGGAGAAGATTGACGGTGCTGTGGCCACGATCATGGGGCTTGACCGGGCGATCCGATGTGGGAACGATGCAGGGGCTTCCGTCTATGATTCCCGCGGATTGTTGGTATTTTGATTTTTTGCCAGTCTGTACATCGTATTTTTGGTGGTTCCTTGTATGGCTGTTTTCACAGCATCCGTTTATGATGTCTGTCGAAGGAGGTGGAAGGATGGAAGAGAAGGATTTCCTTGAACTGCTCATATCGGAGCGGATGGGGATGCACCATGACAGGTTTAAAAAGGACTGCCCGCCTACAGCAGAACAGGCCGCAGAAGCGGAGAAAGCCGACAAGGCGCACGAGATGCTGTACAGGCAGCTTACCGCAGAGCAGAGGGAGCTGCTGGAACGGTACGAGGATGGTGAAAATTCAAGTGTCGTAAAGGAGAATGAATTTTATTACCGTGCAGGCTTCCGGGACGGGATAAACCTTGACCGGCTGATAAAAGAAATGAAAGAAAAAGGGTGACAGGGCACCGGCAGACAGGCACCGTTTCGACGGTGCCTTTTGGCTGTCCGTATTTGGGGAAGGGAGAGTGGTTCTTATGGGATTGTTCAGCGGATTGTTCAGGGCGAGGGATGCGCCCCAAAACCGCACAGCGGGAAGCGCCTACAGCTTTTTCATGGGCGGCAGCACGAGCGGGAAAAGGGTAAACGAGCGCACATCCATGCAGATGACGGCGGTGTACTCCTGCGTCCGGATACTTTCGGAGGCGGTGGCGGGGCTGCCGCTGCATATGTACCGCTACACGGATAACGGCGGGAAAGAGAAGGCAGCGGGGCACCCGCTGTATTTTTTACTCCATGACGAGCCGAACCCGGAGATGACTTCCTTTGTGTTCCGGGAGACGCTGATGACGCACCTGCTCCTCTGGGGCAACGCTTACGCGCAGATCATCCGCAACGGCAAGGGAGAGGTCATCGGGCTGTACCCGCTGATGCCGGACCGGATGTCGGTCGACCGGGACAGCAAAGGGCAGCTTTATTATGAATACACGGTGAGTATGGATGACGCGCCGACCGTAAAAGGCAGCACGGTCATCCTGCCGCCCACGGAGGTGCTGCATATCCCCGGCCTTGGCTTTGACGGGCTGGTGGGCTATTCCCCCATTGCCATGGCAAAGAACGCCATCGGCATGGCGATCGCCTGTGAGGAATACGGGGCGAAGTTCTTCGCCAACGGCGCACAGCCGAGCGGCGTGCTGGAGCATCCGGGGACGCTGAAAGACCCTTCAAGGGTGCGGGAGAGCTGGCAGTCCACCTTCGGCGGCAGCCACAATGCCAACAAGGTGGCCGTTTTGGAGGAGGGGATGAAATATACTCCGATCTCCATCTCGCCGGAGCAGGCACAGTTTCTGGAAACACGGAAGTTCCAGATCAATGAGATCGCGCGGATCTTCCGTGTGCCTCCGCACATGGTGGGCGACCTGGAAAAGAGCAGCTTCTCCAACATCGAGCAGCAGAGCCTTGAGTTCGTGAAATACACCCTCGACCCGTGGGTGTCAAGGTGGGAGCAGTCCATGGCGCGGTCTTTGCTGACGCCGGAGGAAAAGAAGCAGTATTTTGTGAAGTTTAACGTGGACGGCCTGCTCCGTGGCGACTACCAGAGCCGCATGAACGGGTATGCCGTGGGGCGGCAGAACGGGTGGATGTCCGCAAACGACATCCGGGAGCTGGAGAACCTCGACCGCATCCCGGAGGAATTGGGAGGCAATCTGTACCTGATCAACGGGAACATGACAAAATTAGCCGATGCGGGGCTTTTCGGGAAAACGGAACCTGCACTGGGAAAGGAGGAATCCAATGAAAACGAAGAAGTTCTGGAACTGGAAGAAAGCGAAAAACCAGGAACCGGGGGCGGGGGAACGCATCCTGGAACTGAGCGGCACCATCGCAGAGGAGAGCTGGTTTGACGATGACGTCACGCCGCAGCTTTTTAAGGATGAGCTGAACAGCGGGACGGGCGACATCACCGTGTGGATCAACTCACCGGGCGGTGACTGTGTGGCGGCGGCACAGATCTACAACATGCTCACCAACTACAAAGGAAAAGTCACGGTCAAGATTGACGGCATCGCTGCAAGCGCCGCCAGTGTGATTGCCATGGCAGGTGACACCGTTCTGGTATCCCCCGTTTCGATGCTGATGATACACAATCCCGCCACCATCGCCTGGGGAGACCACGCGGAGATGCAGAAGGCCATCGATATGCTCGCCGAAGTGAAGGAGTCCATCATCAACGCCTATGTGTTAAAGACGGGGCTTTCCCGTCCGAAGCTGTCGCACCTTATGGATGCGGAAACCTGGATGGATGCAAACAAGGCGGTGGAGCTTGGATTTGCGGATGAGATCATGACGCGGGCAAAAGCAGAGCCGGAGGAGGAAACTGAAGGGGAGGAAGAAAAGAAAAAGCCATCGGCCCCAAGTTCCATGCTGTTCTCCCGCAGGGCGGTCAATAACGCGCTTTTCAACAAGATGGCAGCCAAATATGGGGAAACCAAACCGAAGATAGAGGAGCAGGCACAGATCCCTGCACTGGAAACAGAAACCGGCCGTTCCGTGGACGCACTCATGGAGCGGCTCAATTTATTGAGACATTGAGAAGGAGGATTTCATTATGACGATTCTTGAACTGCGTGAGAAACGCGCGAAAGCATGGGAGGCGGCAAAGGCATTCTTAGATTCCCACAGGAAAGAGAATGGCGTCCTTTCCGCAGAGGATGACGCTGCATACACGAAGATGGAGCAGGAGATCACAGACCTTGGGAAAGAGATCGAAAGGCTGGAGCGGCAGGAGGCACTGGATGCGGAACTGAACCGCCCAGTGAATAAGCCCCTCACGGCAAAGCCCGGCGGCAGGGCGGACATGGACGGGGAGGAGAAGACGGGGCGGGCCTCTGACGATTATAGGAAGAACTTCTGGAACGCCATGCGCTCCAAGGTGCCGATGCCTTCTGTCACCGACGCCCTGCAGGTCGGCACGGACTCCGAGGGCGGCTACCTGGTGCCGGATGAGTACGAGCGCACACTGGTGGAGGCTTTGGAGGAAGAGAATGTCTTCCGGCAGATGGCAAAGGTCATCAAGACCTCCAGCGGCGACCGCAAGATCCCGGTGGTGGCAAGCAAGGGTACGGCATCCTGGATCGATGAGGAGGGCGCGTTCCCGGAGAGCGATGACTCCTTCGGGCAGGTTTCCATCGGCGCTTATAAGTTAGGCACCATGATCAAGGTCTCCGAGGAATTGTTAAATGACAGCGTGTTCGACCTGCAGTCCTATATCTCCCGCGAGTTCGCCCGCAGGATCGGGGCGAAGGAAGAAGAGGCGTTCTTCACCGGGGACGGCAAGGGCAAGCCGTTAGGGGTGCTTGCGGCAACTGGTGGTGCGGAGGCGGGCGTGACCGCTGCGTCCGCAACGGCTGTGACGGCGGATGAGCTGATGGACCTGTATTATGCGCTGAAATCACCGTACCGCAAGAAGTCCGTGTGGGTGTTAAATGATTCCACGATCAAGGCCATCCGCAAGCTGAAGGACGGGAACGGGCAGTATTTATGGCAGCCTTCCCTTGTGGCAGGCACGCCGGACACTATCCTCGGCCGCCCGGTAAAGACCTCCGCCTATATGCCGGCCATTGCCGCAGGCGCAAAGTCCATCGCTTTCGGTGACTTTTCCTATTACTGGATCGCTGACAGGCAGGGACGCTCCTTCAAGAGGCTGAACGAACTGTTTGCGGCCACCGGGCAGGTAGGCTTCCTTGCATCGCAGCGTGTGGACGGCAGGCTGATCCTTGTAGAAGCGGTCAAGGTGCTGCAACAGAAGGCGGCAGCCTAAGCTTTTTTTGAGGAGGTGGCGGCATGGCAGTGACGCTGGAAGAGATGAAGGGCTACCTCCGTGTGGATTTTGACGATGACGATGCCCTGATCGAAAGCATGGTCAGGGCATCGGAAAAGATCTGCATGGACGTGGCAAGGATGGATAACACACGGAAATTTTACGCTGCGGGGAATGCAAAGACTGCCGTACTGTATGCCGCGGCCTACCTCTATGAACACCGGGAGGAGGCAGACCACCACGCCATGATGCTGACGCTCCGGGCGCTCCTTTCCGGCAGCCGGAAGGAGGTGTTCTGATGGAGGCATCCCTTTTGAATGTGAAGGTCACTTTCCAGAAGAATGCCGTGGAGGTGGACGACAACGGCAACCACAAAAACGCATGGACAGATTATTATTCCTGCCATGCCACGGTGGGCGGCGAGGCAGGGCGGCAGACCAGCGAGTCGGAAGCGGCCGGGACCGTGGCGGATGAATCGGATATTTCGTTTACCGTCCGCTGGTGCAGGAAGGCATCTATGATGGATTCCACAGGATACCGGGTGGTATTTGACGGCGGGATTTACGATATCGTCGCCATCGACCACATGAACTATAAAAAGAAATGCCTGAAATTCAAGTGCAGGAAAGCGAGGCGGTGAGGATGGCAGGAAAAAGGGTGGGCATTGACAATTTTGCGGCTGTGCTGGAGCAGTCGCTCTCGGATTATGGCGTGTCTGCAACGGCAAATGTGAAGGCAGCGGTCACGAAGGCGGGGGAGGCCGTAAAGGACCAGATACAGTCCACGGCACCAAGGGACACGGGGAGGTATGCAAAAAGCTGGTCTGCGGACACCGTGAAGGAGACGGCATCCGCAAAGGCGGTGGTGGTCCATTCAAAGAAACAGTACCGTCTGACACACCTTCTGGAGTTCGGCCACGCAAAGAGGGGCGGCGGCAGGACGAAGGCGCAGCCCCATATCGCGCCTGCGGAGAAGGCAGGGTTTGAACTGCTCCTGGCTGAAGTGGAAAAGGGGGTGCAGGGATGACCCACGGGGAAGTCATGGCCATGGTTGAAGAGATGGGGCTGCCTTATGCATATCATCATTTTGCGGAGGGGGAATCCCCGGAGCCGCCCTTTCTTGTATTTCTGTACCCGGAGGCAGATAATTTCGCGGCGGACGGAATCGTGTATTTCAAAATGAACCGGCTTCACATAGAGCTGTATACGGATCTGAAACAGCCGGACCTGGAAGAAACGGTAGAAGCCGTCCTGCTGAAGCATGGAATCTTCTACAGTAAGAGCGAGACGTGGATCGAGTCGGAAAAGCTGTACGAAGTTTTGTATGGAATGGAGGTATGATATGAAGAGCAACAAAGTGAAATTTAACATCTGCAACTGCCACTATGCTTTGCAGAAGGCGCAGGAAAACGGGAAGGTGGGGTTTGAAAGCCCCGTGGCGATGCCCGGCGCGGTATCCCTTTCCCTGGATCCCAACGGGGAGCCGGAATCATTCTACGCGGACGGCATCGAGTATTACATCATAGCCAACAACATGGGCTATGACGGCGACCTGGAACTGGCGCTGATTCCGGAGAGCTTCCGCACGGATGTGCTGAAGGAGGAGGCGGACAGCAACGAGGTGCTGGTGGAGAACGCAAACTCCGAGACGGCGGCCTTTGCCCTGCTGTTCGAGTTTGACGGGGATGTGCGCAAGATACGCCATGTGCTGTACAACTGTTCAGCGAGCCGCCCCAAGATCGAGGGCAAGACCAACGAGGAGAGCCGGGAAGTGCAGACGGAAACGCTGACCATCAAGGCAAGGCCGCTTGCAAGCGGCTATGTGAAAGCCAAGACAGGGAATAAGACCTCTGCGGAAACTTATGCGGGCTGGTACAAGGAAGTATATATTCCGGAGCCGAAAGCGGCAGACGAAGAAGGACAGGGCTGAAGGAGGGTGAAAGAGTATGAGCATAGTCAGGAATATCGAGATTGACGGGCAGGACGTACTGTTCAAGGCATCGGCGGCAATCCCGCGCATCTACAGGTTGAAGTTCCAGAGGGATATTTATAAGGACCTGCGTGTCCTGGAGAAGAGCATCGGTGAGGGGGATGAGGAAAGCTCCAACCTGGATTTATTTTCGTTGGAGATGTTCGAGAATATCGCCTACACCATGGCAAAGCACGCCGACCCTAAGATTCCCAATGAAGTGGACGAATGGCTGGATGGTTTTAATACATTTTCCATTTACCAGGTACTGCCGCAGCTCATAGAACTGTGGGGATTGAACGTGAAGACAGATGTGGAGGCTAAAAAAAACTTCGCCCAACTGAGCGGGAAATGACGACACCCTTATTCCTGCTCCGATGCGTACAGCTTGGGCTTTCGATAGCGGATCTTGACCTGCTGTCCATTGGATTGATCAACGATATGTATGCCGAGAGCAGGAACGATGAATGCGCCTATGCAGTGCTTGGGACGCAAGAAGACATGGATCGCTTTTGATTGAAAAAACAGCCATTTTCTGCTATAATCTGATGACAGGAAATGGCTGTCAAAAACGGAAGAATGATAAAGCGTAAACCAAAAATACAGAAATGGAGAAGAAATGCAGATACATGGTAATGGTATATTGAATTTACCTCTTGATAATAACGGGCGAACGAAGCAACATATTTGTGATTTTATTATTGATGGAAGTCGTGAATTTGTGGTTGGGATAGATGATTTTCCTATTGAAACAACAGAGGAGTTGGTGTATGGCAACAATGTATTGCATGTAGATTACTTGCTATGCGTGGATGAAAACAACGAAAAGTTTACATTATATGATTGCATTATTATTCCACTACAGTGCCCCAAAACAAGGGAGGTAAAAGTTATTTGGAAAAGATATCTTTTGGGATATCATATAATAAATGAAGAAAATGAAAAAATCTGTTGTGCTGAATATGTTGTTCAGACAGATGGGAAAAAATACCCTTTTCATATGTTTGTTGGAAGGACAGATTTTGATGTTTTGAATGGCAATGTTCATATAAGTACAGACTGGCATACGGAAATGTCTAAGATTGACGGTGTCAAAATTAGTGTGACTACTGAAAAGCCGTTATCTATAAGCAATATTGAAAAAGTAGTATTGAGGTTAATAGAAATATATTCTTTGCAAACAGGTTTTTTCCCACGGATACAAAAACGCAAAATGGCAACAGAAGATAATAAAGAATTTTATTATTGGGAAGAATTTGCTTCATATGGAAAAACGGCTATTGGAAATATACGATTAGAGTATGCTTTAGGTGTGGAAAAAGAGCAGGATTATTCTTGTGTATATGAAAAGTGGTGGAATTTAAGAGAGAAAGAAGTAACAACATTTAATTTATTTTCTTATATTACAACAGATGATTCCCCAATTATGGAAGTACCAGTAGCGACATGTATTCAATGTTTAGAAGGTTATTTTAGGATTCATCATACAGAAGATTTATTTAAGTTCTCTGAATCAGTGAAAAAACAGATTAAAAAAGAAATTAAACAAATGTTTGAAGATTCATCTTCTCTAAAAATTATTTGTGAAGAAAATAGAATTGATTTTGGAGGAATAAAAGACAGTTTATTTAGATCAATAGGATATATCAATGAATATAGTTTAAAAGAAATTTTGATATATGCAATTGAGCAATGTGATATGACTAAAAAGCTTTTTGAATATGAGAGAATAACAAAAGTTGATGAAAAGAAAAATTTATTGGATGTGTTTTTAAATAAGTCAGCGGGGCATAGAAATTGGTTATCACATTTAGTAGAGCAAAAAAATAAGTTTGTGAATGAAGAAATAACATTAGCAACTAAAAAGCTAAAATTGTTGTTTCGCCTAACATTATTAAATGATATAGGAGTTGAAATATCGGAGTCTTCTTTAGATAGGGTAATTAATAACATCAATAAGTGGTACAAAAATAATAATTTAATATAACACGATACATAGGCACTTGCCATAACGGCGGGTGTCTTTTTTCATGCATTCTTTCAGGGAGCCTCCGGGCTTCCTTTTTTCGTGGGGGAAGGGGGCGGCTGTAGTGGCGGCATCAAGGATACAGGGCATCACGGTGGAGATCGGCGGCGACACTACGAAACTGACGGCCGCATTAAAAGGGGTAAACGGCGAGATACGCACCACGCAGTCACAGCTTCGGGACGTGGAAAGGCTCCTGAAGCTGGACCCCGGCAACACGGAACTGTTGGCGCAGAAGCACAGGCTCCTTGCACAGGCGGTCGCGGAAACAAAGGAAAAGCTGGAAACCTTAAAGACGGCAGCACAGCAGGCAAACGAAGCACTGGCAAAGGGGGAGATCACCCAGGAGCAGTACGATGGCTTGCAGAGGGAGATCATCGAGACAGAGGAAAAGCTGAAGAACCTCGAAAACCAGGCGAACCAGTCAGCAGTGGCGATACAGAAGATTGCCGCCACAGGCGAAGACTTGAAGAACCTTGGAGATAAGATTTCCGGTGTCGGCACTACCCTCACCAAAGGCGTGACCACGCCTATCGTGGGGCTTGGCACGGTGGCAGTGAAGACAGCGGCAGATTTCGATACCGCCATGAGCCAGGTGGCGGCTGTGTCCGGGGCAACGGGAAGTGACCTGGATGCATTAAGGGATAAAGCCCGTGAGATGGGGAGCAAGACCAAGTTCTCCGCATCCGAGGCGGCGGAAGCCATGAACTACATGGCAATGGCCGGATGGAAGACTTCTGATATGCTTTCCGGCATTGAGGGCATCATGAACCTTGCTGCCGCCTCCGGGGAGGATTTGGCAAGCACATCTGATATCGTGACGGACGCGCTCACTGCCTTTGGTCTTACAGCAGCGGATTCCGGGCATTTTGCGGATATCCTTGCGGCGGCAAGCAGTAATGCCAATACCAATGTTTCCATGATGGGCGAGACCTTTAAATACTGTGCGCCCATTGCCGGGGCTTTGGGATTCTCCGCAGAGGATACCGCAGAGGCAATCGGGCTGATGGGCAATGCGGGCATCAAGTCCACACAGGCCGGTACCGCACTCCGTACCATCATGAGCAACCTTTCCGGGGAAGTGAAGATTTGCGGTTCGAGCATCGGGGAAGTGACCATTGCCACCACCAATGCGGACGGGAGCATGAGGGATTTGAGCGCCATCCTCGCTGACTGCCGGACGGCTTTCGGCGGGCTGTCCGAATCGGAGAAGGCAGCGGCGGCAGAGGCGCTTGTGGGGAAGAATGCCATGTCCGGCTTCCTTGCGCTGATGAATGCCGCCCCTGCTGACATTGAGAAGGTGAGCAGCGCCATAGCAAACTGTGACGGGAAGTCGGCGGAGATGGCGGCGACCATGCAGGATAACCTTGCGGGGCAGCTTACCATCCTGAAAAGCCAGTTGGAGGAACTTGCCATTTCTTTCGGTGAAATCCTCATGCCCGCCATCCGCCAGATCGTCACATGGATACAGGGCTTTGTTGACAAGCTGAATGGAATGGATGAGGGCACCAAGAATACCATTGTCACTATCGGATTACTCGCTGCGGCAATCGGCCCCGTGCTTATCATCATCGGAAAAGTTGTGTCGGCAGTGGGCAGCATCATGACCTTCATCCCGACACTGATCGGCGGCATTTCCAGTATCGGCGGAGGGCTTAGTGCGTTGTGGGGAATCCTTGCGGCGAACCCCGTCACCTTAGTGATTGCTGCCATTGCCGCATTGATAGCCATCTTTGTGGCGCTGTGGAATAACTGTGAGGGCTTCCGGGAGTTCTGGATCAACTTATGGAATGTCATAAAAGATGCCGCCATAGCTGTGTGGAATGGATTGAAGGATTTCTTTGCGGGCATCTGGAACGCCATCACCGGGGCGGCGCAGTCCATCTGGAACGGGCTGAAAAGTTTCTTCAGCGGCCTGTGGGACGGGATAAAAAATATCTTCCAGACGGTGCTTGATGTGATCCAGGCGCTCATCGTGGCGCGGTTCGAGTTCTACAAGACCATCATCACAACCGTGCTGAATGTGATACAGACGGTGGTCTCCACGGTATGGAATGCGA
>ERZ779632.1359-NODE-1359-length-10195-cov-7.383333_pt1 | contig 10195 bp, 12 predicted proteins | sample MGYA00514194_ERZ779632 | MGnify/ENA primary metagenome ERZ779632 (study PRJEB29562, sample SAMEA4376704) | mouse gut metagenome | isolation source: Cecum | study: EMG produced TPA metagenomics assembly of the A DSS colitis mouse model was used to assess the...
AGGTGAAGCTATGCAAATTGCAAGAGTAATCGGCTCAGTGGTGAGCACCTCCAAGTCCGACCGGCTGACCGGCCTGAAGCTGCTGGTGGTCCGGAACATCGACCTGGACACCATGGAGGAGAAGGGCTCCCCCATCATCGCCATCGACGCGGTGGGGGCGGGGGAGGGCGAGGTGGTTATGCTGTGCGCCGGGTCCTCCTCCCGGATGACCGAGACCACCAAGGACAAGCCGGCGGACTGCACCATCACGGCCATCATTGACTACATCGACATCGACCACAAGCGGGTCTTTGACAAGCACCAAGAAGGAGGTGAGCGGTAATGCTCTCCAAAGAACAGGTGGAGGAGATTGTACGCCTGACCATCGCCCAGATGGGCGGCGGGACCTCCCCCGCCCCGGTCCAGAGCGTCCCGGCGGCGCCCCAGGCGGTGCTGCGTCCGGCGGCGTCCGCCCAGGCCCCGGTTAACGTGGGGGGCTGGATGTATCAGGACGCCAACGCGGCGGTGGAAGCGGCCTGGACGGCCTTCCAGCGGTTCACCCAGCTTTCCCTGGAAAAGCGGCGGGAGCTGGTGGAGGCTATGCGTCAGGCCGCCCGGGACAACGCCCGGCATCTGGCGGAAATGGCCCATGAGGAGACGGGCTACGGCCATGTGGAGGACAAGGTGGTCAAGAATCTTCTGGCCGCCGACAAGACCCCCGGCCCGGAGGACATCCCCACCGAGGCCTATACCGGCGACGGCGGCTTTACCCTGGTGGAACACGCCCCCTTTGGGGTGATCGCCTCGGTGATCCCCTCCACCAATCCCACGGCTACGGTGATTAACAACGCCATCAGCATGATCTCCGCCGGAAACACGGTGGTGTTCAGCCCCCACCCGGCGGCGAAGCGGTCCTCTCAGGAGGCCATCCGGGTCCTCCATGAGGCCCTTGTGGCCCATGGAGCGCCCTCCGGCATCATTACCACCCCGGCGGAGCCCAGTCTGGAGAACTCCCAGGCGGTGATGAAGCACCCCAAGGTGCGGCTGCTGTCCGTTACCGGGGGCGAGGCCATTGTAAAGGTGGCTATGAACAGCGGCAAGAAGGCGGTCTGCGCCGGACCGGGCAATCCCCCGGTGATTGTGGATGAGACCGCCGAGCTGGACAAGGCGGGCAAGCGCACGGTGGACGGGGCGTCCTATGAGAACAACATCCTGTGTGTGGCGGAGAAAGAGGTGTTCTGTGTCAGCACCGTTTTTGACCGCTTTCTGTCCGAGCTGGAGCGCAACGGGGCGTTCCAGATTCGCGGGGGGGACATCGACAAGGTGCTGCGCGCCGTTCTGGTGGAGAATAACGGCAAATACACCCCCAGCCGGAAGTTTGTGGGCCGGGACGCCTCCTATATTCTGGACCAGTGCGGCATCTCCTACACCGGCAAGCCCCGGCTCATCATCTGCGAGGTGGACGGTCATCACCCCTTTGTCGTGACAGAAATGCTCATGCCGGTGCTGGCCTGCGTCCGGGTGTCCGACGTGGACGAGGCCATCCGGGAGGCGGTACGGGCGGAGAACGGCTGCTGGCACTCGGCCATCATGCACTCCACCAACGTGCGGAACATGAGCCGGGCGGCCAAGGCCCTGAACACCACCATCTTTGTGAAGAACGCCCCCTCCTACTCCGGGTTGGGAATGGAGGCCGAGGGCCACGCCACCCTCACCATCGCCACCCCCACCGGTGAGGGGCTGACCTCCGCCCGGACCTTCACCCGGGCAAGGCGGTGCGTCCTCCACGACGACTTCCGGATCATTTAGCCTATGCTGGACATGATTTTTCAAGCCGGCGTGGTGGGGGCTGGCGGCGCGGGCTTTCCCACCCATGTGAAGTACAAGGCAAAGGCCGAAGTCTTTATTGTCAACGCCATTGAGTGCGAGCCCCTGCTGCGCACCGACCGGTACATCGTGGAGACCTTCGCCCCGGAGATCGCGGCGGCTGCTCTGCGTGTCAAGGCCCACCTGGGGGCGGAGCGGGCGGTAATCGCCGTGAAGGAGCACAACGCCGGCATGGTGGACGCCCTGCGCCGGGCGGTGGAGGGCAAGGCCATTGAGCTGTATCTCTCCCCCTCGGTCTACCCGGCGGGAGACGAGCAGAACCTGATCCACTGCGTCACCGGTCGGGTGGTGCCCACCGGGGGCCTGCCTCTGGACGTGGGGTGCGTGGTGTCCAACGCCGCCACTGTGTATCAGGTGTACGAGGCCCTCCAGGGCCGGCCCGTCACCGACAAGGTGCTTACCATCGGCGGCGCGGCGCAAAATCCCATGACGGTTTCCGCTCCTATCGGCACCCCTCTCAGCCTCTTACCCGACCTGGCGGGCGGCCCTGTGGGCGACTGCGTGTACATCATTGGCGGGCCCCTCATGGGCCGGGTGGTGGAATCCCTGGAGGGGGAAGTCGTCACCAAGACCACCGGCGGCCTGCTGGCCTTCCCCCGGGACGCGGCCATTCTGAGCCAGAAGGACGGCGATCTCCAAAGAGAAGCCCGGATGGCCCGGGCGGTGTGCTGCCAGTGCTCCATGTGTACCCAGATGTGCCCCCGGAATGCCATGGGGCTGAACGTACAACCCCACAAGGTCATGCGGGCCCTGGCCGCGGGGAACTGCGGCCTCATCGGCGGGGACACCAACGGCGTCTGGTCCTGCTGCGACTGCGGCATCTGCACCTACTACGCCTGTAACTTCGGCCTGCACCCCTCCAAAATGATGCAGGCCTACAAGGACCGGATGCGGAAAGAGGGAGTTAAGCCCGTCAAGGAGGTCAAGTACCAGCCCCAGGGCTTTGACACCAAGCGCCTGCCCACGGCACGGCTGCTCAGCCGGCTGGATTTGGAAAAATACGACGCCGACGCCCCCTTCGCCGGTACGGTGGAGGTCCAGGCGGTGCGCACCCCCCTGAAAATGCATGTTGGAGGGCCTGACAAGCCGGTGGTGGCAGCCGGTATGGCAGTCCAGAAGGGCCAGCTCATCGCCGAGCCGGAGGGCCTGGGGGCCAGAATACACGCCTCCATTTCCGGGACTGTCACCCAGGTGACCGGGGAATGGATTGAGATAAGGACGGTGACATGATGGACGCGCTGGGTATGAACGAGGTCATGAGCATCCCCACCGGATTTCTGGTGTGCGACACGATGCTCAAGGCGGCGGAGGTAACGCTGGTCTCCTCCGGCTGCGTCTGCGCCGGAAAGCACTACACTGTGGTGTCCGGCGAGGTGGCGGCGGTCCGAGCCGCTGTGGAGGCGGGCCGGGAGGCGGCCTCCGGCGTTCTGGTGGACTCGCTGGTCATCGCCAACATCGAAAAAAGCGTGGCCCCGGCCATTATGGCCTGTACGGATACCGAACACCTGAAGTCGGTGGGCGTGATGGAGACCTACTCCCTGTGCGCAGCCATCCACGCCGCCGACGCCGCCGCCAAAGCGGCGGACATCCGCCTGCTGGAGGTGCGGCTGGGCCGGGGACTGGGCGGAAAGTCCTTCGTCCTGCTCACCGGCGAGGTGGCGGCGGTCACCGCCGCCGTGGAGGCGGCTGAGGCTTTGGAGGAAACCCAGGGCCTGATGGGGAAGAGCGTGGTCATCCCCGCGCCCCACCCCGATTTGCTGCGGAGTATGCAGTAATTTGTGAACCCACCGCCGCTGGCGGAAAACAATAAGTAATATTCCATTCAAATTATAAACGGAGGTTATCAACATGAAAGAAGCTCTTGGAATGATCGAAACCAGAGGCCTGATCGGCGCCATCGAGGCGGCGGACTCCATGGTCAAGGCGGCTAACGTATCCCTCATCGGAAAGGTCCAGATCGGCAGCGGCCTGGTCACCGTTATGGTGCGGGGCGATGTGGGCGCGGTTAAGGCCGCCGTGGACGCCGGAGCCGCCGCCGCCAAGCGGGTGGGCGAGCTCTTTGGAGCCCATGTGATCCCCCGGCCCCACTCCGACGTGGAGTACATCCTGCCCTCCCTGGACAAGGCGGAGTAATGATTACCGGTCGAATCACCGGTACAGTGGTGGCCACGGTGAAGGACCCCTCTATGGAGGGGGTGCCCCTGCTGACGGTGAAGCTTATCGTCAACGGGAAGGACGCCGAGACTGTGGTCGCCGCCGACCACACCCGCCAGGCCGGGCCGGGGGACTTTGTGTTCCTCATCCCCAAGAAGGAGGCCTCCCGGATTTTCCGGGACAATCAGGGCCCTTATGACATGGCGGTGGTGGGCTTTATCGACAGGTACAACGAAGAGCTGTAGGGGGGTAGGGGAATGCGAATTGGAAGAGTGGTGGGCAATCTGGTGTCCACTGTAAAGGATGATGCCCTTCCACCCTACAAGCTGCTGCTGGTGGAGTATCTCAACCCCATGACCATGGAGCCGGAGGGGGAGCGGGAGATCGCCACCGACTGCGTGTGCGCCGGAGTGGGGGACATCGTGGTGGTGGACACCGACGGCGGCGCGGGCAACATGCTCCACGGGGACAACAACGTCATGACCGACCGGATCTGCTGCGCCATCATCGACAGCTTTACCTGCCATGGACAAAAGACCGTCACCCGCCACGGCGAATACTACTAAGGAAGAAGGGAACGACTTATGCTGAGAGGAATCCCCAACTGCATCAGTCCTGAGCTGCTGAAGGTTCTGCACGAGATGGGCCACGGCGACACCCTGGTCATCGGCGACTCCAATTTCGCCGCCGCCTCCATCGCGGCGGCCAAGGGGCACGTCAACATCCGCTGCGACGGCCACCGGGCCACCGAGATTTTGGACGCCATTTTGCGGCTTATGCCCCTGGACGACTTTGTGGAAAAACCGGTGACCATCATGAACAAGACCGAGCGGCACAAGGATCTGGAGTGTACCGTCTGGGACGAGTTCAAGGCCATCGTAGCCAGATACGACCCCCGGGGGGCGGACGCGGTGGACTTTATGGACCGCTTCCCCTTCTACACGGCGGCCCAGAACGCCTACGCGGTGGTGTCCACCACCGAGACCGCGCCCTATGCCTGCGTTATCATCCAGAAGGGCTGTCTGTAACGTTTGAACAGCTGGATCATTCCCGCCCCTTTGGGGCGGGAATGATCCAAATTTCAAATCAGGAGGTCTGTGAATGAAAAACTGGAAACGAGAAGTCATTGACGCCGGTATCCGCATGCTCAGCGAGGGCATAACCATCGGCACCTGGGGCAACGTCACTGTCCGGGACCCGGAGACGGGGTACGTCTACCTCAGCCCCAGCGGCATGCCCTACAGGACGCTGGTGGAGGACGACATCGTGGTGGTCCGCCTGGACGGCACGCGGGTGGAGGGGGAGCGCAAGCCCACCATTGAGACGGAGATGCATCTGGCTATTTACCGGGCCCGTCCGGAGTGCAACGCGGTGATTCACACCCACCCCATCTACTCCACCGCCTTCTCCGCCATGGGGGAGGACATCCCACTGCTGCTGGACGAGGCGGCCCAGGTGCTGGGCGACACAGCGCGCACCACAGCCTACGCCCTGCCCGGCTCCCAGGAACTGGCGGACGAGTGTGTCAAGGCCCTGGGGGACAGGGCCATGGCCTGCCTGCTGAAATCCCACGGCGCGGTGTGCCTGGGCAAGGACCTGGAACAGGCCTTTGGCAACTCCACCGTGCTGGAGGCCACCGCCCAGATTTACAGCGTCATCCGCTCCATGGGCGGGCAGTTCCAGCCCATCTCCCCGGAGAATATCGCCTTTATGCAGGCGTTTGTAAAAACCAGCTACGGACAGAGGTAACGCAACGCCCCCGGCGCGAGACGCGCCGGGGGCCGTTTGTTTGTTCAGTCCAGCAGCTGCTCCTTCCGCAGGAGATTGGTCATAAAACGCTCGACCTCCTGAAACAGGACGGTCTGGCCGCAGTCGTTGTCAAAGACGTAGTCATAGTCGTACCGCTCCACATCATCGTCGGCGGAGTTGCCGTATACCGCGGCGGACAGGCCGGGGCGGCTGGAGCGGATGAGCAGGGCCACGGTTTTTCCGCCGGCGAGGCGGAGAAATTCCCGGATCTGGTCCGCCTCCCGGATGTGTACGAACAGGATGTCCGCTCCGGGGTCTGTTTGAAACGACTGTACCTCCCGGACCAGATACTGGTTGGGAAAGTCGTTGTAGGCAATGAGGAGCTGCTTCAGGTCGGCAAGAAATCTGCGGGCCCGGATATCCTTTTCCCCCTTCCAGCCGCACTGGACGGCAATCTCCTTAATCGGCGTGATGGAGGATATGGTTTTGACATAAAACAGCTGGCCGGTAAGCTCGCAGATGGTGTCCTTTCCCACGCCGCCCTTGCCGTTGATGACGATAACAAGCTTGCTCCTGAGCCTGCGGCGTTTGCGGCATCCGGCCTCAAAATGCTCCATTGCGGCTCCCCCTCTGAATGCTGGTAATAAAAACAGTATAGACCATACCGCCGGGAAATGCAACCCTTTTGCCGCTGCCGGAACGCCGATTCTTCCCGCACTTTGGCTTGAATTTCGCGTCCCGTTTGTGGTATGCTGATAGAGTAAGCGGTCCCAAATATTGCCGTGAGGAGGAATTGCCATGGATAAGGCTGTTGTAATTCGCCCTGCTTTTTCGCCAGGGCGGCGGATCATCGCTGTCAGTGATATTCACGGCAACCTCCCCTTTTTCCAGGCGCTGATGGACAAAATCCGGCTGACGCCGGATGATATTCTCATTCTGCTGGGCGATATGGTGGAAAAGGGACGGGACAGTCTGGCTCTTCTGCGCCATGTTATGGAGCTGTCCCAAACCCACACTGTCTACCCCGTTTGCGGCAACTGCGATGGGCTGGTGCTCCGGTTTTTTGAGACGGACGAGCTGGACCGCCGCTTTTTCGCCTCCTATCTGCGCTGGCACCCGGAGTCCACCCTGCGCCAGATGGCCCGGGAGGGCGGCTTTGACCAGGTGGAGGACCTGCCCAGGCTGCGCCGGGAGCTGCGGGCGGCCTTCCCGGAGGAGTGGGCCTGGCTGCGGACCATGCCCACCATCGTGGAGACGGAGCATCTGGTCTTTGTCCACGGCGGCGTCCCGTCCCTGGAGGGGATGGAGGAGCTGGACCGCTGGGGCTGCATGAAAAACGACGACTTTTTGGGCCAGGGGCACTCCTTTGACAAGTGGGTCATTGTGGGCCACTGGCCGGTCACCCTCTACCACGAGGATATCCCCTCCTCCGCCCCGATGATTCTGCGGGACCGGAAAATTGTTTCCATCGACGGCGCCTGTGTGCTGAAGGTGGACGGCCAGCTCAACGCCCTGATGCTCCCCTCAGAGGCGTCGGAGGACTTTACCTGGACCGCCTGGGACGGCCTGCCCTCCGCCCGGGCGCTGGACCCCCAGCCGGCCAGCGAACACCCCCTTAACATCCGTTGGGGCCGGTCCGCCCTGGAGCTGCTGGAGGAGGGGGAGGAGCTGTCCCTGTGCCGCCACCTGGAGACCGGGCGGGAGATGTATATTCTCAACTGCTACCTGCGCCGGGACCGGTCGAAGGGCCTGTGGTGCGAGGACTCCACCGACTACCGTCTGCCCGTGGAAGCGGGAGACGTCCTGACGGTGGCGCGCCGGATCAAAAACGGCGCTCTCTGCAAAAAAGATGGGGTTACTGGCTGGTATTTCGGGCGGCTTTCGGAGGATTTGACATAAAATCCCGCGGCGTGTCTTTACCCCGCCGCCCCTTTGTGGTATACTAACTCCAATTAAGTTCGAAACTGGGAGGACCAATTATGGATTTGAGCGAGAAAATGGTAAGCAGCCAGACGATTTTTGAGGGAAAGATCATCAAAGTGACCCTGGACCAGGCCCGGCTGCCCGACGGCTCGCTGGCCAGCCGGGAGGTGGTCTATCACCCCGGCGGAGTGGCGGTGCTGGCTTTGGATGAGGACAACACGGTGTATCTGGTGCGGCAATATCGCTATCCTATTCAGAAGCTGCTGCTGGAGCTGCCCGCGGGCAAGCTGGACCACGGGACGGAGGAGGACGCCATCCTGGGCGCACGGCGGGAGCTGAGCGAGGAGACCGGCCTGGAGGCGGCGGAGTGGACCTATCTGGGCTGCACCCTGGCCTCACCCGGCTTCTGCGATGAGGTGCTGCACATGTATCTGGCCCAGGGCCTGACCCGGAAGAAACAGCACCTGGACGAGGACGAATTTCTGGATGTGGTCACCATGCCCTTTGACGAGCTGGTCAGGCAGGTGATGGACGGCACCATTACCGATGGAAAAACGGTGTCCGCCACTTTAAAGACAAAGGTTTTATTGGGATTGTGAGAAACGGAGGTCAAGGAATGGGAAAGACCGTTTTAATTGTAGAGGACGAGCAGAGCATTGTGGACATCCTGTCCTTCAATCTGACCAGGGAGGGTTATGATACTCTGGAGGCCCTGGACGGTCCTACTGGCCTGCAGCTGGCTCTGGAGCAGAACCCGGATCTGGTGCTGCTGGACCTGATGCTGCCCGGCATGAGCGGGTTTGACGTGTGCGAACAGATCCGGGCGGCGGGCAGCTCCGTCCCCATTGTCATGCTCACCGCCCGGGAGGAGGAGGACGACAAGGTGTTGGGCCTGGAGCTGGGGGCGGACGACTACATCACCAAGCCCTTTAAAAACCGGGAGCTGATGGCCCGGGTCAAGGCCAATATCCGACGGGTGGCCATGGCTCCCACCGTCCCGCTCCCGGCGGAGCGGCCGGCGGAGGTTCCGCTGGGCCGGCGGGTGCGGGTGGACGAGGAGCGGGCCACCATCTTCAAGGACGGCGTGCCCCTGGAGCTGACCCAGCGGGAGTATGACCTGATCCGGTTTCTGGCCGCCCGCCCGGGGAAGATTTTCTCCCGGGAGGCCCTGATGGAGCACGTGTGGAACTATGAGGGCTATGTGGGCGATGTCCGGGCGGTGGATGTGGCGGTGCGCCGTCTGCGGGAAAAGCTGGAGGACGACCCCGCCTCCCCCGTGTTTATCAAGACCAAGCGGGGGATGGGGTATTATTTCGGGGAGTAACACAAGAGAGGGGGCCTGTCCATGCTCCGCGGTCTGCATATGAAGCTGGTCATGATTATGGTTCTGCTCATCCTGTCGCTGATGATGGTGGTGGGGGCCTTTCTGATTAACTCGGTGACCGCCTTCTATCTGGACGATTTTTACAGCCAGATGGCCGATGTGTTTGCCGATCCGCTGCTCTACCACGACCTGACCACCCCCGCGGGGGAGGAGGAGAACGGGGCGGAGCAGCTGTCTCTGGTGCTGGACGCCTACGCCGGCGAGCTGGGCGTGGACAACCGCAACCGCAAGCTGTACATCCTGGACGGCAATGGCGTGTGCCGCGTCTCCCCCGATGGGGAAGATGTGCGTCTGGAGTACACGGAAAATCTGGTGTTCGCTATGACCACCGGCCTGGAGACCAACGAGGCGGGGGACGAGAGCAACATGGCTCTGGACTATATGGACGTGGCCATCCCCATTCACCGGGGCGGGCAGGATTACATCATCTATATTCTGGATAACAAGGCCACCTCCAACGATCTGACCAATCAGATGCTGATCCTGATTATCGAGGCGCTGGTGTTCGGCCTGATTATCTCCATCCTCCTGTCCTTTTTGCTGTCCAAGACAATGATCACCCCCATCCAGAGTCTGACCGAGGGGGCCATGCGGGTGGCGGAGCGGGACTTTTCCCGAAAGATAGCGGTGTACTCCCAGGACGAGATCGGCGTACTGACCGACACCTTTAACGACATGGCCCGCCAGCTTCAGGACACCCTGCGCCAGGTAGAGAACGAGCGCAACAAGCTGGACACCCTCTTCCTCCACATGACCGATGGCGTGGTGGCCTTTTCTCGGGAGGGCCGGGTGATCCACTCCAACCCCGCCGCCGCCCGGATGCTCCGCAGGCGGATCGGGGGAGAGAGCACCTATGAGGAGCTGTTTGGCTCCGCCGCCGCTCTGGAGCAGGTGCTCAACGCCCCCGACCATGTGGAGGGGGATCTGCAGGTCCGGGACCGCTATCTGGAGCTGCTCATGGCCCCCTTCGACCGGGGTCGGGAGGGAGGCGGCGCCCTGGTGGTCCTCCACGATGTCACCGAGCAGCGCAAGAACGAGGAGCTGCGCCGGGAGTTTGTGGCCAACGTATCCCATGAGCTGCGCACCCCCCTGACCAACATCCGCTCCTACGCCGAGACC
>ERZ779632.1363-NODE-1363-length-10184-cov-5.931681_pt1 | contig 10184 bp, 7 predicted proteins | sample MGYA00514194_ERZ779632 | MGnify/ENA primary metagenome ERZ779632 (study PRJEB29562, sample SAMEA4376704) | mouse gut metagenome | isolation source: Cecum | study: EMG produced TPA metagenomics assembly of the A DSS colitis mouse model was used to assess the...
CCTCCTTAGTAATTGACCCATTTCTTCTGACCCCGGAACTGTATTAAAGTCACCACGAAAATCATCAAAAACAGAATCACTGCATAAGCCGACGCATAACCGAACTTATAATTTCTGAAAGCCTCCTGATAAATGCGGTAAACAAGCACGTTTGAGGATGTGCCCGGACCGCCGTCCGTCATAACGTTTACCAGGTCAAACACCTTAAAGGAATTGATAATACACATGACGGTGCACAGGAAGGTGGTTGGCGAGAGCAGCGGAAGGGTAATTTTTATAAACTTCGCCCATGCCCCCGCCCCGTCAAGGGACGCCGCCTCATACAAATCTTCGGAAATGTTGGAAAGGCCCGCCAGAAACAGAATCATATAATAGCCCACATTTTTTATGATAGCTACAATGGTGACGGTGGTCATCGACCATGAGGTGGAGGTCAGCCATTTGGGTACATTTTCCACGCCAAGCTGGCCTAAAATGCCGTTCACAGGCCCCTGCCCGCGGAACAGGCACATGAAAATAATACCTACCGCCACGCTTGAGGCAAGCTGCGGGAAGAAGAAAATCGTCTTGAAAATCTCGCTTCCGCGAAGCTTCTGCATCAGCAGAACCGCCAGAATAACCGCAAACAGCAGGGTAAAAATAACGCTTACCACAGAGTAGTAGATATTGTTTTTCAGTGATGTATAAAAATACTGGTCCTTAAACAATGTGGTAAAATTGCGCATACCCACAAATTTCGGAGAACTGAACCCGTCATATTCCATCAGGGAAAGCATCAGCCCCCATACCACCGGCACAAGCGTGAAAATAAGAAAGCCGACGATATTCGGAAGCAGAAACAGATAGCCGGCCACAGTCTCACGCTGTTCCATTTTTGTCATCTTTTTCTTTGCTTTTTCTTTTTTCATACAAAAACCTTTTCCTATTATAAGTTCCGCAGGCAACTATCGGCGCCTCCTGGTCCGGAAGGATTTATCACCGCTTTCCGCAACGTTAAATCCTTCCGTGCACTTTCGGATGCCTGCTGTTTTTTCAGTTCAATAATGGGGCTGCCGAAGCAGCCCCACTTTCGTCAACATGTTTTCGGCAGACTTATGAAACCTGATTTTCAGATTACTGTCCCAGTATCTCTGCCCTTCTCGATTCAAAATTGCTCATGGTCGTATCGATATCCTGCTCGCCAATCATGTAAAGCTCCTGCTCCTCTTTCAGAATCGTCTCTACGGCAGAGTAATTCGGGTCGTAAATAACGTCGGGAACATTGTTTTTGGAGAACACGATTTTTGCAAGGGTGTCGTCCGGCTGTTTTGCCGCGTCAAGGTAAATCTTTTCAATATCGGCGTTGCTGTAGGCCGGCAGGGTTGCATGCTCGGCAATGATGGTTGCGCCGGGCTCCGTACACATCCACTCGATAAAGTCATAAGCCTCCGCCGGATGCTTGCAGGACTTTGCGATGGAAAGGTAGTTGATGGAGCTGGGGGCGGTGTAATCTGCTGCACCCTCGGGAACCGGCATGGGCATTACTCTGTACTGGAAGGGCATCTCGCCTGTCTCATACTTGGAGTTGTAGCTTGCAACGCCCCATGTACCGTTCTGGAAGGTTGCCACGTATTCCGCCGGGGCGGATGTAAACAGGGAACCTGCATTCTGGCTCAGTTCCAGCTTTTCTGCAAAGGGAACATGGCCGCCGTCGTCCTCAAGGGCTTTCCACAGCTCAAGGCTCTGGCGGATTTTGGCGGTATCCTCGTCCATCACACTGCCGCCAAGCTGCTGCAGAAGTACAAAGTTATCCATACCTACCAGACCGCCGTAGGTTCCGTCTTTTGTAAGCTGTTTCGCCAAATCCCGATATTCATCCCAGGTGAGCTGTTCCTGACTGAAAGGAACGCCTGCCTTTTCAAAGAGGGCTTCGTTGGCAAACATCAGCCATACCGCGCCTCTGTAGGGAAGTCCGTAAAGGCCGTCCTCATTGGAGGTCTTAAATACCTCGCCGTAAACGCCGGTGTCAAGTCCCGATGCTTCCACATAAGAAGAAATGTCCTGAATGGTGTCCTTTGACTTGTATTCCCCGTAAGGGCTCAAGCCGTTTACGCAAAGCACGTCAAATTCCGTACCGCTGGCAAAGGTTGCCAGAATCTTTTCCGCATATTCTGTAGGCGGGAAATAAGTAACTTCAACCTCCGCCACCTCGGACTGGGCGTTGTACGCCTCAACCGCCGGGTCTAAATATGCCGTCTCGTCACTCCATGAATAAAACTGGAGCTTCACCTTTTCTCCTGTGGCTTCTGCAGGAGCCGCATCAGAAGTATCGCTGCTGCCCGTATCCTGCGCGGTATCTTCCGCAGGCGCAGCGTCGCTGTTTGCACTGCCGGAATCAGAACCGGAGCCGCAGGCCGCCGTGCTGAATGCCATCAAAACTGCAAGGCCAAGTGCTGCTAATTTCTTTCTTTTCATCTTTTTCATCCTCCTTTTATCTGAGAATTGCCTCAATCCTCGTAAGTTCTTCCTCTGTAAAGCCGGAATTTTCAAGCGCCTTTACATTTTCCTCAATCTGGGAAAGCCTGCTGGCGCCCAGAATCACTGATGTCAGCTTTCCTTTTTCCAGAGCCCAGACAAGCGCCATCTGTGCCAGGGATTGTCCCCTCTCCCCTGCAATTTCATTTAGGCTGCGGACTTTATCAAGCTGCTCTTTTGTAATCCTCTCCGCATTTAAGAACTGGCTGTGTCCGGCCGCCCGGGAATCCTCCGGGATTCCGTTTAAGTACTTACCGGTCAGTATTCCCTGCTCTAACGGACAGAATGCAATACCGCCGATTCCTTCTTCTTCCATCACGGGAATCAGGCTTTCCGTCTCCCGGAAAAGCATGGAATAATGATGCTGATGAATCAGACACCTTACCCCCATGGATTTCAGCATAAGGGACGCTTCCTATAACTGGTCCGGGCTGTAATTCGACAATCCTATGTACAGTGCCTTTCCCGATCGGACGATTCCCGCAAGGGCGTCCATGGTTTCCCATAGGGGCGTCTGTGTATCCGGGCGGTGATGGTAAAAAATATCTACATAGTCAAGCCTCATCCGCTTTAAGCTGGCGTCTAAAGACGATACCAGATACTTTTTGCTCCCTCCGTCGCCGTAGGGGCTTTTATTCATCACGTAACCGGCTTTGCTTGAAATAATCAGCTCATCCCGATATCCCTTTAAGTCCTGTTTCAGAATACGGCCAAGGGTTTCCTCCGCCGAGCCCTCCGGCGGGCCGTAGTTATTAGCTGCATCGATATGCGTAATTCCCATGTCAAAGCATCCGCATATCAGCTTTCGGGCATTTTCGTAACTGCTTCCATAACCGAAGCTGTGCCAGATTCCAAAGGACATGGCCGGCAGCAAAAGGCCGCTTTCGCCGGTACGGTTATATTTCATGCAGTCATATCTGTCTTCTTTGAAGAAAGAGTTTATGATAAGCACCTCCTTTTTTGTTTCATGGAATAGGTTCAGTATATAGCCAAACTGTACATAATTCTTTCCACAAGGAGATGAAAATTGTGCAATTTCAGTCATTTGGCATCAAGCGCTGACATGCTTCGTACAATGACTGATTGCCTACAGAATGATTCCGGCCATCTGACCGGCCTCTAAAGACTCCACCTGAGAAACCTCTGTTTTTTCCGCGCTCGTCTGTCTCCATTTAAGAGGAGAAACTCCCTTTGCGGCGGCAAACTGACGGTTAAAGGTGGACGCGGTAACAAAGCCTGTCTGTGCTGCCACTTCGCTGATTGGCATTTCCGTGCTTAAAAGCAGCTTGCAGGCGGCTTTGATTCGATATTGATTCAGATATTCAAGGGGCGGCGTATGGGTCACCTGCTTAAACACACGGCGAAACTGCTCCTCGCTTAAGGCGCAGATTTCCGCCAGCATTTGAATTGTGATTTTTTCCATATAATGCTCCTGAATATAGACAAGAACAGGTATCATTTTGTTTTGCGCCGGCTGCCGGGGAGTTTCATCGGATATTTCCTCCTGACAGGCTGCATATTCCGCAAGAAAGGATAGCAGAAGCCCCTTAATGGTATTGGCCCTCACCTCGCTCTGGTGAAACAGGTGGAGCATCATTTTCACCTTCCGCATCAGAGACGGATATTCGCTTTCCGGGAAAATATTGTCGGCCGCCGGATTATCCATAAGAAGCCTCTTATCATTTCCCAGCTCCTCATATCTTGTCCCCTTTAAGGCCGCCCCTGTGTCCGCCATTATCCATTCCCACTTTCCTGCCATCCCCTCCTGTGCGGCAAACATATGGATGGTATTGGGTGCAATCACGCAGATATCTCCCGGCTTATAGGCTACTTTTTTATCCTCTATAAAGCCGAAGCCCCTCCCTTCATAGCAGTAACCGATTTCCATACAATTGTGAAAGTGCGCTGCCATTTCTCCCTGTTTTCCATGTCCCCATACATTGCCGATAAAGGCAAAGGCCGAGGTGTGAATCGGGATATTATAGCGGCGGTATTCCAGCTTAAAATCATCATATGACAGTTTTTGCATAATATCTGCTCCTAATCATAAAGATTTTTTTCTATAATAGCATAAGATGATAGACGGGTCAAAATACTGCGTGGCGTTTCAGCCTTGCAGAATTGTTGTATAATGTTTAAAAAAGGAGGCCTGTGATGGATGAATCTAAAATTTCTTTAAAAATTTCCAGGTGGATTGATATTCATAAGGAAGAAATTCTTTCCGATTTAAAAAAGGCAGTTGAAATTCCAGGTATTTCCGATCCTGATTCCGGGACGGCGCCCTATGGACAGCCCTGCCGGGAGGTGCTTGACTGTATGCTGAAGGCTGCAAGGGGGTACGGCTTTGAAACCGAGAACTACCATTATCATGTGGGAGGCGTGTTTTTTAACCGCCCTGCCTGTTGCAGCCCTGCGGCGGACTCTGCGCCGGACTTTTGCTCTGGTGCCTGCCGCCCTGCGGCTTCCCCCCGGCGCATAGGTATCTGGTCCCACCTTGACGTGGTTCCGGCCGGGGATAACTGGTCTTTTCCGCCTTTTACCCTGACGGAAAAGGACGGTTTTTTAATCGGAAGGGGCGTTCAGGACAACAAATGCGCCGCTGTGGGCGTACTCCACGCCTTTCGCTGTATCAATGAGCTTTTCCCGAAGCTTCATTATGAATATGCGCTTTACATGGGCTGCAGCGAGGAAAACACCATGGACGATGTGAAATTTTTTGCAGGCCGCTATGAGCAGCCTGACTTGTCTCTGGTTGCGGACTGCGGCTTTCCCGTGTGCTACGGAGAAAAAGGGATTATCGATGTGTGCTTTACCAGTGAAAGGGCGCTGCCGGACTATCTTCTGGAATTTTCCGCCGGAACCGCATCCAACACGATTCCCGATGCGGCTTCTATAACCCTGCGTCTGGATGAAAATAATACTTCCACAATTACCGCACAGGGAGTTTCCGCCCATGTCATTGCCCCGGAGCGCGGAAAAAATGCGATTCCTCTGCTGCTGGAAAACTTAAAAGCGGACGGAATGGTGTCCGGGGATGAGGAATGGTTTGATTTTCTCATGAAAATCAGTGCGGACGGCTACGGGAAGGCTGCCGGGATTGCCTGCAGCGACGAAGTGTCGGGAGCCCTTACAGGAACCGCCACCCGGGCAGAAATTTTAAACGGCGCTCTCAATATCTGTGCCAATTACCGCTATCCGATTTTTGACGGCAATGCCCTCTCCGACGGCTCACGGCTTCTTGACAGTCTTGAAGCCCTTGCCGGGGCTCATGGATTTTCCATGAAGGTTGTCAAAAATTCGAAACCCAGCTATTATGAGCCGGATTCGACGGCAGTAACCACGCTTACGGACGCTTTCAACAGAATTACGGGTCTTGAGACGAGAGCCTACACCATGAGCGGCGGCTCCTATGCAAGGCAGCTGAAAAACGCCGTCGCTTTTGGAATGTCCATGCCCGGCAAGAGTATTTATAAGGAATATGAAGGCGACCCGCGGGGGGATTACCATCAGGCCAATGAATCCTTAAACATCAGGGAATATTTAAAAGCCATTGAAATTTATATCCAGTGTATTTTAGAATTAGATAAGCAGGAAATTTGATAAAACAGAGAAAAGGGAGAAAATATGGACACCAGAGAATATGCCTGTTATACAAAAATACTGAAAGAACAACTGATTCCGGCCACCGGCTGCACGGAGCCCATCGCACTGGCATACGCCGCCGCCGTGGGAAGGAAAACCCTTGGCAGGCTCCCCGAAAAGGTTACTGCGGCGGTCAGCGGCAGCATTGTCAAAAATGTAAAGAGCGTGGTGGTTCCCGCCACCGGAGGGATGAAGGGTATTGAAACCGCAATTGCCGCCGGGATTGTTGTGGGGAGGGAGGACAGCGCGCTGGAGGTTCTCTCCTGCGCGCCGACAGATACCGCGGAAAAAATCAGACATTTCCGGAAACAATGTCCCATTAAAGTGGAATTATCCGAATCGGAGAGAGTCTTCGATATCCAGATTACAATGGAGGCGGAAAATCTTTCCTCGCTGGTGCGTATCGTTGACACCCACACGAATATCGTGCTGATTAAGCGGAATGACGAAGTCCTTCTGGAAAAGGAAATCCCCGGGGAGGACGGAAATGTGCAGGAGGGAGAGCTGCTGGAAATCTCCAAAATTGTGGAATACGCACAAAACTGTGCCCTCACGGATGTGTCGGAAACCATCGAGCATCAGATTGCCTGCAATACCGCCCTGTCTGCGGAAGGCATGAGCGGCGGCTGGGGCGCGGAAATCGGAAGAATCCTTTTATCGGGAAAGGAAGCTCCCGACATAAAGCTACGGGCAATGGCGGCGGCGGCGGCCGGTTCCGACGCGCGCATGAGCGGGTGCGAGCTTCCGGCGGTGATTAATTCCGGCAGCGGCAATCAGGGACTTACCGTCACCATGCCCATTGTAGAGTATGCGAAGGAACTGGGCGCCAGCCACGAACAGCTCCTTCGGGCGCTGGTTCTCGCCAATCTCACCGCTGTCCGCATCAAGCAGTCCATCGGCTACCTCTCCGCCTACTGCGGGGCTATCTGCGCCGGCTGCAGCGCGGCGGCCGGCGTGGCGTTCCTTTACGGCGAAAATGAAAGCATTATCGAGCATACTGTGGTAAACGGCCTGGCAATTCTTTCGGGAACCATCTGCGACGGCGCCAAGCCCTCCTGCGCCGCCAAAATTGCCATGGCGGTAAACGCCGGGCTTTTAGGATTTCAGATGGCGCTGGCCGGCAAGGAATTTGTCCACGGCGAGGGCATTATCAAAAAGGGCATTGAAAACACTATCGAGGAAGTGGGCGTCCTTAGCCGGGACGGAATGAACATCACCAATAAGGTAATTCTGGACATTATGGTAAAAGAATAGTAGTTGAAATCCTCCCGGATTCCATGTAAAATACACTGGAGAACAATTATATATAAAAGGAGGGTGACGCCGCAGTCTTTCTTCTGCGGCAGCGAACATGAAAAAAATTCAAACGAAAATCATGGTTATGGTGATTCTCGCCACAATGGGCGTTGCTTTTGTCAACGTGGTTTTAAGCACGATGATTTCACGAAACTCCACGGTATCGGCAATCGAACAGTCCCTGACCGAAACAACGGAGCTTGCAGCTCTTGCCGCACAGAATATGATATCCACCTATACTCTGACCATCTCGGAAATTGCTTCCTCCCCGGTTCTCACCGACCCGGAAGCTTCTCTCTCCGAAAAGCAGGCTTTTCTCCAGTCAAAGGTAGACGCCTACTATATGCGCTTCGGCGGCATGGCGGACGCTGGCGGTTTTGACTCGTTTCACAATGCGGATATCTCCGGGGAGGCGTTCTTTCAGGCGGCCCTTGAGGGAAAGAGCTATATGTCCACTCCCTACAGAGAAGGAAACGATATGTATCTTGTGGTATCCGCGCCCGTAATTTCAAACGGCACTGTCCAGGGCGTCGTTTATTTCCAGTGCGATACCAACCTTCTTCAGTCTATCATAACCGAAATACAGATAGGTGAGGAAGGGGACGCCTATATTCTGGATAAAGAAGGAACCACTATCGCCGCCGTTGAAACCGAGGAGGTTCAAAGTCAGGAAAATCTCATCAGCGAGATGGCAGATAACCCGGATGACGAATACATACAGAAATTAGGCTCCATAGAAAAGAAAATGATTGCCGGTGAAAGCGGTATCGGAAGATATACTTACCCGGCTGAAGACAACGCGGCGTATATCCAGGGATATGCTCCCATTCCCGGCACGGATGGGTGGAGCGTTGCGGTGACATTAAGCGAGGACGAATTTCTCCATTATGCATATGTGGGAAATAACGTGCAGCTCCTTATCTGTGCCTTGCTGTGCATTATCGTAATCGTAATTTCCGCTTTTGTATGCCGCTCCATTACAACCCCCATTGTCAGCTGCGCAAAGCGGCTTCATGCGCTTTCCGAAGGCGATTTAAAGAGCCCTGTCCCGGAAGCACGCGGGAAGGACGAAACCCGCACCCTTTCGGATTCCACCGCTCATCTTGTGGAAAGTTTCAGGGTCATGATGAATGAAATCGGCAGCATATTGAACAGTATTGCAGACGGCAACCTGACCGCAGAAAGCGTAAAGGAACATTATCCCGGCGATTTCAAAGCCCTTCAGGCGAGTCTTGCCACTATCACGGATAAGCTGAACCAGACGATGAGCGGTATTGCGCAGGCAACCTCCCGTGTATCGGAGGGCTCCGCCGAGGTCGCCTCCTCCGGCATGGCCCTTTCCCAGGGCTCCATACAGCAGGCCAGCGCCGTAGTAGAGCTTTCCGGCACCCTGTCGGATATGGATGAGGATGCGAAAAAAACCGCTCTCCTGTCGGAGAAAACCAAAACCACAGTAAATAATGCCGGAGCACAGCTTCAGGAAAGCCGCCAGCACATCAACGAACTGAATGAAGCCATGGAGCTGATTACTTCCACCTCTGGCGAAATCAAGAAGATTATAGATACCATCGACGACATTGCTGCCCAGACCAATATTCTGGCCCTCAACGCCTCTGTGGAGGCTGCAAGAGCCGGCGAAGCCGGAAAAGGATTTGCCATTGTGGCAAACGAAGTGCGGGAGCTTGCCCACAAATCCGACGAAGCCGCAAAGGCAACCATGAATTTAATTCAGCGCTCCATCAGCGCTGTGAGCAGCGGCAGCGAAGCCGTGAAAGAAGTTACCGTTTCCGTAACCGCTGTCGCCACCCTTGCCGGACAGGTAACGGAACAAATGGACAGGATGGCTGAGGCTGTGGAACGGCAGACCACTTCCATCAATCAGGTCAATCTCGCCGTCAGCCAGATTTCCGAGGTTGTGCAGTCCAACTCGGCTGCCGCCGAAGAAAGCGCCTCGACCAGCGAGGAGCTTTCCAATCAGGCCGCGGTTCTCAATCAGCTTGTGGAAGGCTTTACGCTCCAAAATTGATATTAAAAGACAAAAATAAGAATGCCGATGAACTTGTGTGAGTCTTCTTACAGGTTCATCGGCATTTTACTGCAATCAGCCGGCTTGCGAAACGCGCTGCCCGCTCTGCTTTTTAAACGTACATTTACTGGCCGCTTAAATTTTAATAACCGCTTTCACAATATCCGCCTTGTTGTTCACGCTCAAATCCATGGCCTTCTGAACGTCATCAAGGTCAAACATCTCCGTCACAATTCCTTTCAGGTTCACCTTTCCGGCTGCCACGGCTTCAATTGCCATGGGATAAATATGGCGGTAGCGGAACACCGTCTTAAAGGTCAGCTCCTTGTCCAGCACAAGGCTCATTGGAAGGGTCATCTCTCCGCTCCTGCTGTAGCCCACAAGTACAATGTTGCTGCCTTTTTTCGTCATATGGATTGCCTGAACCGTGGTAATCTGCGTGCCCGCCGTCTCAATTGCCAAATCGCATCCCTTTCCTTCTGTCAGCCGCATCACTTCTTCCACGGCGTCCGTTTTGCTTCCGTTAATCACTCCGTCCGCTCCCAGCTCCAGTGCTTTTTCCAGACGTTTTTCCATGATATCCACCACATAAACCTTAGATACGCCCATAGCCTTCAACGCCATCATGGTCACAAGGCCGATGCATCCGCTGCCTAAAACCACGGCGCTCTGCCCGGCTCTTGCGCCTCCCTGCATTGCCGCATGA
>ERZ779632.1365-NODE-1365-length-10165-cov-8.632740_pt1 | contig 10165 bp, 8 predicted proteins | sample MGYA00514194_ERZ779632 | MGnify/ENA primary metagenome ERZ779632 (study PRJEB29562, sample SAMEA4376704) | mouse gut metagenome | isolation source: Cecum | study: EMG produced TPA metagenomics assembly of the A DSS colitis mouse model was used to assess the...
GAACTCCTTCTGCTCGGCGTGGAGGTCGGCCAGGGTGCAGATGGTGCGGGTCTTGATGTTGAAGGCCACCAGGTCCATGGAGTGGATGTTCTGGCAGTCCGTTTCCACGGTGGTGCCCACAGGGCTTCCGTCCTCCACCCACATCAGACCGCAGGACCAGCGGCCCCTTCCGGCGGAGGCGACGGCCCCCACCCCGGCGCAGACCACCGGGCCGAAAATCTTGTGCCCCGGCTGGATGTCAGCGGGGATGGAGGGCTTGTCCGGGTCGATGGGGTGGTAGTCGTTGAGGAGGGCGGCGGCGGTAATCACGCCGTAGGGGAAGTCCCGCTCGTCCAGGCCCAGCTCGGACAGGGAGCACAGCATCCCGTTGGACAGCACCCCCCGCAGCTTGCCCTTGGTGATTTTCTTCCCGCCGGGCAGAGTGGAATTGTGCAGGGCCACGGGGACCAAATCCCCCTCGTGGATGTTCCAGGCCCCGGTGACGACCTGGACGGGCTCCTCCTTGCCCACGTCTAACTGGCAGACCCACATGTGGTCGCTGTTCTCGTGGCGCTCCATCTTCTCAATGCGGCCCACCACCACGTTGGAAATCTCCCCGCCCATGTCGTGGGTCAGCTCCACCTTGGAGCCGGACAGGGTCATGGCCTCGGCGAACTCCCGGTCGCCGGCGTCAATCTCAACAAACTCGTTGAGCCATTTTCTGGATAAATTCATAGTGTCTGTACCCCTTTCTTAAAACTGCTCCAGGAACCGCGCGTCGTTTTCGAAAATCAGCCGCAGGTCGGCGATTTTGAAGCGGCGCATGGCGGTGCGCTCCAGGCCCATGCCGAAGGCCCAGCCGGACCACTCCTCCGGGTCGATGTGGGCCATACGCAGCACGTTGGGGTGGATCATCCCCGCGCCCAGCAGCTCAATCCAGCCCTCGCCCTTGCAGGTGGGGCAGCCCGCGCCGCCGCACTTGTGGCACTGGACATCCATCTCGCAGCTCGGCTCGGTAAAGGGGAAGTGGTGGGGGCGGAACCGGGTGACGGTGCCCTTGCCGAACAGCTCCTCGGCCAGGAGGTTCAGGGTTCCTTTCAGGTCGGCCATGGTGACATTCTTGTCGATGACCATCCCCTCCACCTGGTGGAACATGGGGGAGTGGGTGGCGTCAATCTCGTCCTTGCGGTAGACCCGGCCGGGGGCGATGATGCGGATGGGCAGAGGCATGGTGTCCATGGCCCGCACCTGCATGGGGGAGGTCTGGGACCGGAGCATCACCCGGGCGTCCTGGTCAAAATAGAAGGAATCCGACCAGTCCCGGGAGGGGTGGCCCTCCTCGGCGTTGAGGCGGTCAAAATTCAGCTCGGCCAGCTCGATTTCCGGGCCGTCCAGCACGGTGAAGCCCATGCCCACAAAGATGTCCTTAATCTCGTCCAGGGCGCGGTACATGGGGTGCTTGTGTCCCCGCCTCACCGTCTTGCCGGGGACGGTGACATCCAGAGCCTCGGCCTTCAGGCGGGCCTCCAGAGCGGCGGCCTCCAGCTTTTGGGCGGCGGCCTCGATGGCGTTCTCCAAGGCGGTCCGGACGTCGTTGGCCAGAGCGCCCATGGCGGGACGCTCCTCGGCGGACAGCCGGCCCATCTGCTTGAGCACGGCGGTGAGCTGACCCTTTTTGCCCAGATATTTGACCCGCAGCTCGTCCAGGGCGGCGGGGGCGTCCACCGCCTCAAAGGCGGCCAGGGCCTCGCGTTTGATGTTTGCTAACTGTTCTTTCATTGGTAAAACTCCTTATTCTGATACTTTTGAGGTGCCTGGAACATCGTCCGCCTTACCCGGGCAGAAAACTGCCTGGCGAGTTTGAAGCGGAGATATTGTAGCGGTTCATATTGTACAGCCCCTTGGAAATATCGGTCTTTCCGGTTTTGGAGGTGACGGTGGCATCAAAGTGCTCCCGGATGAAGTCCGTGGCCCAGTCGTCCGTCTTTCCCAGAGGGTAGGCAAACAGGTGTACTTTTGTTCCAATGTTCTCCTCGATCAAGTCAATGCCGGCCCGCAAATCAGGAAACACCCGGGCCTCATATTCCGCCTGGGTCTCGCCGGGCGCCCTTGAGATGCCGCCGTACTCGCTGTTATGCAGGATATTCGTATGGGACCCGAACTCGACCAGCCCGGACTGGTCCATCTCCCGGCACTGGTCCCAGCTGAGAAAGCCCGATTTTCCATCGACAATATGGCCGGCGATCAGGTTGATGACCGCCTTGGCGTTATACTCCTGAAGGATGGGGAAGGCCAGCTCGTAATTGCTGGCATACCCGTCGTCAAAGGTGAGCATTACCGCCCGCTCCGGCAGCGGCTCCCCCGCCGCCAGCTCGCGGGGCAGGACGGTGGTATAGCCGTGGTCGGCCAGCCATCGCAGATCCTCCCGAAGCCGGGTTTCCGTAAGGACCCAGTCGGTAGGCGGCACTCCCTCGCGGATAAAGTGGTGATACATCAGCACATACAGGGTGCTGTTCCGGCTTGGTTCCGGCTCAGGTTCTGGCTCCGTGTCAGGCTCCGGCGTGACACTGGAGGGACTGTCCTGAACGGCGGAACGGTCCGGGGCGTCTTCGGACGCCGAGGGCTGGACCATGGATTGCGCCTGATTTGGATCGAAAGTTATGCTGACGGCTGGAAAAAGTACGGACTCGTCCGTACTTTTTCCGACGCTGGACGCGTCGGAAAAATCCGTTTCAGCACTATGACAGGCGGCCAGCAGAATCAGGCATAACAGAACGGCCAGCGGTTTTATCGATGGAATACGCAGCTTCATGGAAATCCTTCCTCTCTCTGTTTTTTATACAAAATAAAAAAACCTCCGTCCCTAAACCATCAGGGACGAAAGGTAAACCCTCCGCGGTACCACCCACATTCGCGCCCGCGGCGCGCGCTTGGCCTCCGGTAACGGCGGAGAACCCGTCCCCCTCTCAGGGGCCGCTCCCGGGCGAACCAGACGGGCTGTCCCTCCAGGGCGGCTTTCAGCCGACGGCCGCCCCTCTCTGATGAGTGTTTCCCGTCATTTTCCCGTTCCTCACATTTTAACTAAAGGTATTTATATCACAGATTTCCTTGCATTGCAAGAGGTATTGTGATAGAATTATGAAACTAAAAAGCGGATTCTTTTACATGGAGGGAACACAAATGAAAAAAATTCTGTCCTTCGCGCTTGCGGCGGCGCTGACCGTCGCCCTGTCCGCGCCGGCCCTGGCATGGGAGAGCCATTTTGGGGACGTCCCCTCAAACCACTGGGCGGCGGAGGCCATTAACCGGGCTAACGATGACGGGGCGATGGTGGGTACTGGTACCTTCCCGGAGACTGGCCTGGCCCGGTTTGAGCCGGACGCCGACCTGACCAGCGCCCAGTTTGCCGTGATTGTGGCCGGGGAATTCTACCGGGATATCCCGGATGGAGTGGCTGGCCCCTGGTACGCTCCCTTCCGGCAGGCCATGGAGGACGCCGGCTGGGACGAGGGCGCGGGCATTCAGGATTGGGAGGCCCCCATGACCCGGTATCAGATGGCAGTTGTGCTGTATAATATTGCGGAGGAACAGAGGGTTCCCCTTCCGGACCGGGAGGGCCTGGAGGCGGCCCGGGACAGGATTTCCGACTGGACCCAAATCCCGGAGGAATACCGGCAGGCCGTGGCGGTCAATTACGCCCTGGGTCTGCTGTCCGGAGCGGATGAGAGCGGCGCCTTCGCGGGGGACCAGTCCCTGACCCGGGCTCAGGCGGCGGTAGTCTACGGCAAGCTGAAGGACGCCCTCTTCGCCTCGGGCGGCCCCATGGAGCAGGTACTGTCGGAGCGGGAGCGGCAGCTGGCGGAGGCCGGCCTGACCTATGAATTTACCCGGTATCCCGGCAAAATGGGCACGGTTTATGTGGAGTACCAGTTCGGCACCTCCCACGGGACCGCTTGCGTCATGGGCTATGTGGATGCGGAGGGGCGGATCTTGGACATTGGCGACCTTCTCCCCCGCTATTTTACGTACGGCGCGAACTACCTTTCCCCCAGCGAGATTACCTTTAGCGAGGACGGGACCAGGCTCACCTTCATCACCCCCATCAAGGAGGGCAAGGGCGGATATGGAGAGCCGGAGGAGATCAAGGACTGGGGGGACACCCTGTGTACCGTGGACCTGACGGCGGGGACCATCGTGTCCATGGAGCCGGTGGGGGAGAAATAACCGGGAAAAAAGCGCGGCGGAGATGGACAAGCCGCCAATATCGTGATAAAATAGGGGCGCTCTGCACAGCCGGAGCGCCCCTGTCTTGATCCGGCGAAATTCGGGCATACTTCCCCAAGGGAAGCGAGAAATTCCCAGCAAAACGGTGGGAAATAATAATGGACAAAATTGGTACTGTATGGTAGAATAGGACAAACCAAAGGCTCCGGCGATCCATTGCCGGGGCGCGGAGATATAAGGGAGGGTTCCCCATGCTGGAACTACAGCATATCAGCTATGATGTAGAGCAGGACGGCGACAGCAAAGGCATCCTGCATGACATCAATTTGACCATAAGCGAGCGGTTCGTGGCCATCACGGGGCCCAACGGCGGCGGCAAGTCCACCCTGGCCAAGGTGATCGCTGGCATCCTCACCCCTACCCAGGGCCGTATCCTCTTTGACGGGGAGGATATCACCAGGCTGTCCATCACCGACCGGGCCCGCAAGGGCATCAGCTTCGCCTTTCAGCAGCCGGTGCGGTTTAAGGGGCTGACGGTGAAGGACCTGATTACCCTGGCCAGCGGCAAGGACATCGGCGTGCCCGAGGCCTGCAGCTACCTGTCGGAGGTAGGTCTGTGCGCCAAGGACTATATCGACCGGGAGGTGGACGCCTCCCTGTCCGGCGGCGAGCTCAAGCGCATCGAGATCGCCACCATCATGGCCCGGGGCACCAGCCTGTCCGTCTTTGACGAGCCGGAAGCCGGCATCGACCTGTGGTCCTTTACCAACCTGATCCAGGTCTTTGAGCAGCTGCACAGGAAGATTAACGGCTCGATTCTTATCATCTCCCACCAGGAGCGGATTCTGAACATCGCCGACCGGATCATCGTCCTGGCTGACGGCCGGGTCATCAACGACGGTCCCCGGAAGGATGTCCTGCCCACTCTGCTGGGCGGCGCCCCCGGTGTGTGCGGGGCGCTGGCGGATAAGGTGCGGTAAAGGAGGAGTTTATCATGGACGCGATCCAGAAGAGCCTGCTGGAGCAGGTGGCCGGGCTCCATGAGGTCCCGGAGGGGGCCTACAACATCCGGGCCAATGGCCAGAAGGCGGGGCGGAACACCACCGCCAACATCGACATTGTCACCAAGACGGACAAGGACGGCATCGACATCATCATCAAGCCGGGGACGAGGAATGAGTCGGTCCACATCCCGGTGGTGCTGAGCATGAGCGGGCTGAAGGATATGGTGTACAACGACTTCTTCATCGGCGAGGACAGCGACGTGACTATCATCGCCGGCTGCGGCATCCACAACTGCGGCGAGCAGTCCTCCGAGCACTCGGGCATCCACACCTTCCACGTGGGGAAAAACGCCCGGGTGCGCTATGTGGAAAAGCACTACGGTGAGGGGGACGGCTCCGGCGAGAATATCATGAACCCCACCACGGTGGTAGAGCTGGACGAGGGGGGCTACATGGAGATGGAGACCACCCAGATCAAGGGGGTGGACTCCACCGTCCGTACCACCACCGCCAAGCTGGGGCCCCATTCCACTCTCATCATCAAAGAGAAAGTCATGACCCACGGCAAACAGCTGGCTAAGTCCGACTTCACCGTGGACCTGGACGGCGAGGGCTGCCACACCAATGTGATCTCCCGCTCGGTGGCCCGGGGCCAGTCCCGGCAGGTATTCCTGGCCCGGATCAACGGCAACGCCGCCTGCTACGGCCACTCCGAGTGCGACGCCATCATCATGGACGAGGGTGTGGTCTCCGCCATTCCCGAGGTCACCGCCAACTGTCTGGACGCCCAGCTGGTCCACGAGGCGGCCATCGGCAAGATCGCCGGGGAACAGCTCACCAAGCTCATGACCCTGGGCCTCACCGAAAAGGAGGCCGAGGAGCAGATTGTCAACGGGTTTTTGAAATAGGAGGTATCCTATGTTACCCTTAGCCACCGCCGCCCAGATGAAGGAGCTGGACCGCCGGGCCATTGAGGAGTGGGGGGTTCCCTCCCTGGAGCTGATGGAGCACGCCGCCCAGGCTGTGGCGGACACGGTTTGGGAGCTGATCCAGCCCGACGAATCCATTTGCGCCTCTTCCATCGGCGTTATCATGATGTACAAGAAGGACGCTCCTCCGCCCACTGAAGAGGAACAGCGTCAGGAGGAGAAAATTCGGGAGATCGTCGAGTCTAAGAACACCGACCCCACCCCCCGGGTGGCGGTTTTCTGCGGCCACGGCAACAACGGCGGGGACGGGATGGCCTGCGCCCGCTTGCTTATGGAGCGGGGTGGCTGCCATGTCCGGGCCTTTTTCGTGGGCGATCGGGCCAAAATGACCCCGGACGAGAGGGTCATGGAGGAACGGCTGATTGCCGCCGGGGGCTGTCTGGAGGACTTCACCATCGACCTGACCGACCGGGAAACAGCGGAGGCCACATTCACCTTTGAACAGCAGAAGATTTCCGCCTGGCTGTCCACCTGCGACTGTATGGTGGACGCCCTGTTCGGCATCGGCCTGACCAGGCCTGTGACCGGCCCCTTCGCCGCCGCCGTCCGGCTGATGAACGGGCGGACGGTGGTCTCCTGCGACATCCCCTCCGGGGTGAACGCCGATACCGGGGAGATTTTAGGCGAGGCTGTCCAGGCCACCAAAACCGTCACCTTCACCCGGCCCAAGCCGGGGCTGTATGTGGGAGAGGGTGCCGCCCGGGCCGGGGAAGTCCGCGCCGTGGACATCGGCATCCCCCACAACCTGGAGTGGGAGATGTTCCGGGACTTGCCCCGACTGGAGATGGTGGACTCCCCCAACAACGGATTGCCCCGCCGTCCCCGCGCCGCCCACAAGGGGGATTTTGGGAAACTCTTCATCCTTGCCGGGTCGGAGGGGTACACCGGCGCGCCCGTTCTGGCGGCAAAAGCCGCTCTGCGCGCCGGGGCGGGGCTGGTGTACTTAGGGGTGCCCTGGGATATCTACCCCATCATCGCCATCAAGTGCGACGAGGCCATGCCGTTTCCCCTGCCGGAGGACTATGACGCCATTTTGGACAAAGCGAGGGGCTGTGACGCAGCCCTCATCGGTCCCGGATTGGGACGGGCTCCAGAGGTGGAAGCGCTGGTGCTCCGCCTGCTGGCGGACCTGGACGTCCCTATTGTGCTGGACGCCGATGGCATAAACGCCCTTTCCGGGCATATAGATGTATTGGACAAACGCTCCGCTCTCACCGTCCTCACTCCCCATGAGGGGGAGTTTTCCCGGCTGACCGGCTGCGCCCTGCCCATCCGGGACCGTCTCACCGCCGCCCGGGAGTTTGCCCGGGACCACGGCTGTGTGCTGGTTCTCAAGGGTCAGGGCACCATTACCGCCGCGCTGGACGGCTCGGCCTGGGTCAATACCACCGGCAACCCTGGCATGGCCAAGGGCGGCTCTGGGGACGCGCTGGCGGGGATGATTGCCGCCCTCCTGGGTCAGAAGCACCTGCGCGGAGAACGCCGGGAGGGGGACAATACGGCGGAGCTGGCGGCGGACGCCGTTTTTTACCACGGCGCGGCGGGGGACGCCTGCGCCGCGAGCCTTGGCGAATACGCCATGCTGCCCACCGACCTGATCGAGGCCATCCCCCAGGTCCTGCGGCAGTGGTCTGAGATTTGAGTATGGAGGTAACGCCGTGCGCAAGCTGGTGCTTTGCGTACTAATGATAACCCTCCTCGCCGGCTGCGGGAGCGCGGGGGTGAGCGAGGCGGAGGAGCTGGCCCTGACCATCCGGGGGGAGTATCTGGCCATGGACCGCTGCGCGGCCCAGGCGGCGGTCACCGCCGACTACGGACAGCGGGTGTACCAGTATGAAATGGCCGTCGCGGTGTCCGGCGAGGAGGCCACGCTGACCCTCTCCGCTCCGGAGACGGTGGCGGGCCTTACCGCCCGGCTCACGGGGGAGGAGAACCTTTTGGAGTTTGACGGCGTGTCGGTGGAGACCGGCCCGCTGGACGATACCGGGCTTACCCCTATCTCCGCTTTGCCCGCCCTGCTGGAGGAGGCCCAGTCCGGCTATATCACCGCCTGCGCCATGGAGGAGGACGGAGCTCTGCTCCGGGTGGACTGCGGCGACCCGACCGGCTCGCCGGGAGCGGGCACTGAGACCGTCCTGTGGTTCGACGCCTCCACCCACGCCCTGGTAAAGGGCGAAATCAGCGTGGACGGCTTCCGGGTAATCGCGTGCGAATTGACCGATTTTACAATGTAAAGAGTGATACCAATGACAGACAGACAAATGGTCCGCGCCTGGGCGGAGGTCGACCTGGACGCCCTGGCGCGCAACTACCGCCTGCTGCGGGGGCTGGCGCCGAAGGCCAAATTTCTGGGCCTGGTGAAGGCCAACGCCTACGGCCACGGGGCGGTTCCCATTGGGCGGAAGCTCCAGAAGCTGGGGGCGGATATGCTGGCGGTGGCCTGCCTGGACGAGGCGGTCGAGCTGCGCCGGGCGGGGATTGTCATCCCCATTCTGTGCCTGGGCCAGACTCCGGTGGAATTGGCCCCTGAGCTGCTGGAGTATGACGTCACTCAGACGGTGGGCGACCTGGCCACTGGGGAAGCCCTCTCCGCCGCCGCGGTCAAGACCGGAAAGACGCTGAAGATCCATGTCAAGCTGGATACCGGCATGGGACGGCTGGGGTTTTTCTATGCGGCGGACCACGATGAGAAAACGCTGGAAGACACCGCCATGGACATCGACGCCCTGTGCGCTCTGCCCGGCCTGGAAGCGGAGGGCATTTTTACCCACTTCGCCGACGCCGACGGCAGTGAAGCGTACACCCGGACCCAGATGAATCGGTTTGAGGACGTCCGCGGGAAACTGCGCGATCAGGGCGTCAATTTTAAAATTTACCATTGCGCGGCCAGCGCCGCCGTGTTAAACTACCCTTGGATGAGTATGGACATGATCCGCCCCGGCATCGCCCTGTACGGCTACTGCCCCGCGCCCGGAATGGACAACCCGGGCTTAAAGCCGGTGATGACGGTGAAAAGCCGGATCGCCGTTGTCCGAACCCTCCCCGCTGGGAGCTTTATCAGTTACGGCCGCGCCGCCACGCTGCGCCAGATTTCCAGGCTGGCCGTTGTGCCCATCGGCTACGGGGACGGCTACCCCCGAGCTCTGTCCAACGAGATGGACATGCTGATTCGCGGTATTCCATGCCCCATTGTAGGCCGGATCTGCATGGATATGTGTATGGTGGACGTCACCGGCCTGGAGGATGTACAGCCCGGCGAGGTGGCCACCGTCTACGGACCGAAATTGACGCGGCGGGCGGCAAAGCTGGCCGGGACGATCTCCTATGAATTGTTATGCCAGCTTACCCCCCGGGTTCCCCGCCTCTATTTTGAGGACGGCGCCCGGATTCTGTGAAAATCCGCTGAAAATTCCGGGGACAGGCTCTCAAGCCGCCTGTCCCCCGCCGTGACCGCCCGGCTTGTCCGGACATAGGATGAGGTGGAGCACAGGGGGGCGTTTCCCCCCGGGTTTGCAGGGCGCGGCGGGCTTTGGAGTGGGCCGGGGCCGGGTGCGGTCCTATGACGGCCCAAATTCTCTTTCCTGGTGAGGTATAATCCTCGCCGCCCCGTGGGAGAATCATAGTACAGCGTTACATACGATTCCTTCGGCTGTAACGCGGTGCTATCTTCCAGCGGAGTGTGAATGTACTTGGATAACAGCGTAAAACGAGGCGACATCTTCTATGCCGATTTGAGCCCCGTGGTGGGCAGTGAACAGGGGGGCGTGCGCCCTGTCCTCATTGTGCAGAACGACACCGGCAACCGGCACAGTCCCACCGTGATTGCCGCGGCCATTACCTCCCAGACGGGAAAGGCCCGGCTGCCCACCCATATCTCGGTGGCTCCCCTGAGCTGCGGCCTGCCCAAGGAGTCTGTGATTCTGCTGGAGCAGGTGCGCACCCTGGATAAGCGCCGCCTGCGGGAGAAGA
>ERZ779632.1367-NODE-1367-length-10140-cov-4.800000_pt1 | contig 10140 bp, 9 predicted proteins | sample MGYA00514194_ERZ779632 | MGnify/ENA primary metagenome ERZ779632 (study PRJEB29562, sample SAMEA4376704) | mouse gut metagenome | isolation source: Cecum | study: EMG produced TPA metagenomics assembly of the A DSS colitis mouse model was used to assess the...
TAGGCCAAACTGCCTCCCAGGGCGGTTGAATTCCAGCTAGGCGGCACTCAGCAGAATATTGCTGGGCAGAATGTCGCCGCATTCCGAGGGAACGATGACCTCCCGGATGGGGCGGGTTCCCTTCATAACGTCATAGACGGTGGCGCAGTTGTCGATATCCAGTCCCAGGCAGAAGCCCAGGCTCCCCTGGGGGTCCAGGTCCACGCCTAGCACCCGGCGGCCCATCTGCTGCAGGCCTGCCAGGAGAGCGCAGGACGTGGTGGTCTTTCCCACGCCGCCCTTTTGATTGGTGATTGTGATAACAGCTGACAAAATATCCCCTCCACTCTGCAAAATCTTTTCAGCGGCTCTTAACTTTACTATACTACGTGACGATAAAAAAGTACAGAGGGATATTCTCTTTTTCTGCAAAATTTCAAAAAGATTACTCTGACTTTTTTCATAAAGGGGAGATTGACATGGCATCTATCGGCGGCGTCAGAGGCAATAATATGACCAGCAGCCTTTATAACAGCGCCAATGTTATCAGCGGCCTGGCCAGCGGCCTGGATACGGAAGGCATGATCGAGGGCCTGGTACAGAGCTACCAAACCAAGATTCAGAATCTGAGCAATAAGGCAACCAAAATTGAATGGAAGCAGGAGGCCTACCGGAGCATCATCAATAAGATGTACGGCTTCGGGAGCAAGTATACCTCCTACAGCTCCGCAACCAACCTGATGAGCGCCTCCTTCTTCAACAGCGCCATCAAGGTGGCGACTATGGGAGCAAACAAGGACAAGGTGAGCGCCAGCGGCCGCACCGATAGCGATATCAAGCTGACCAGCGTCAAGCAGCTGGCAACCTCCGCCCGGTACAGTACGGCCAGCAGCCTCAAGGGCGTCAGCGACGATTTCTCCTTGTCGGCAGAGGAGGCTATCAAGTTTGATGATAACTTCGATACGGGCACGCTCTCCGGCTCCCTGACCCTGAAGTACGGCGGTAAGACTGTCAGCGTGGTCTTCGATCCCAGCAAGGACATGATTGACAACAACCTCAGCGCCAGCGAGAAGGCGGCCAAGCTGGGAGAGATGATCGAGAAGAAGCTGGGCGATGCCAAGATCACCCTCTCCAGCGGCGAGACCAAGTCCGCCAGCGAACTGATTGGCGTCGATGTGTCGGGCGGCAAGATCTCCTTCAAGGACAAGTCTACCGGCGGCAACGAGGTGTATATCTCCGGGGCCAGCGACAGCGTGAAGGATACGCTGGGCCTGGATCTGGAAGAGGCGGATGAGAAGAAGCCCGCATCCTTCTCCGTCAGTGACAGCACCAAGCTGACCAAGACGGAGAAAATCGGCAGCTACATTTCCGGCGCAACGATGAATGTCGCCCTGGACGGGAAAACCAAAACCATCAAGCTGCCCACCATCAAGAGCAAGGATGACGGCTACATCCTGGTGAACAGCGATGGCAAAGAGGAACCGCTGACCGGGGAAAGCTATGCTAAGGCCGTGCAGGCCGCCTTGGATAAGGAGTTCGGCGTCGGTAAGATCACCGTGACCAATGAGGCAAAGGATGCCGATGGCAACCCGGATCCCAACAGCCTGCAGCTGAAGTTCAAGTCCCAGGCAAACTCCGACCTGGTCATCAATTCCGACGTGGGCAAGGCCTTGGGCATCGGCAATGTGGCCACCAACTACCTCAACACCAGCAAGACCCTGGGCGAGCTGATGGATGACAGCGCCTGGGATGGCCTCGAAGCCGTCAAGGGCAGGGGCGGTCCCATCGAGAAGGACGGCAAGCTGGTGGACCTGTTCGGCAATCCGGTGAATGAAAAGGGCAACCTTATCGACAAGGACGGCAACGAGCTGTTTGCGTTCAAGCTCAACGGCGTCACCATCGGGAACTACAGCAAAAGCACCAAGCTGTCCGACATTATGAGCGACATCAACGGCAACAGCGAGGCCGGCATAAAGGTTGGCTACTCCCAGACCACCCGGAAGTTCACCTTCACCAGCAAGGACACCGGCTCGGAGAATGAGATCAAAATGGGCGAAGGCCTGGCGGAGACCCTGTTTGGATCGACCGCGATCAGTGAAGAGAGTACGGCCACGTTCGGCGAAATCTATGGCGCGTCCTGGATGAAGGACGGCCAGGAGGTCGAGTTCAAATTCGACAAATTCGCTTGGACAGTCTCGGTTGGGAAGGACGACAAGATTGAGGATGTCGCCGAAAAACTGAACAAGACCATCACAAGCAACGGATTTTCCGCCGCTTACAACAAGTTCTCGGGCCAGCTGGAAATAACCGATAAGAGCGGCGAAAAGATCGCTTTTGACATGTCCTTCAATGATGATATCATGGGACCCTCGAAGCTGGAGTTCAACGATAAATATGCGCCTAAGAACGCCTATACCCCCGGTCAGGACGCTGTTTTCTCCGTGGTAATCAACGGCGAAGCGATGGACATGACCAGAGGCTCCAACAGCTTCAGCCTGGACGGACTGACTCTGACCCTGAAGGATACCTTCAATACCAAGGAGGATATCGCGGCAAACGGCGGGGAAATGACCGAGGCCGTCACCTTCCAGCGCAGCACCGACTCCGACAAGATCGTTGAGGCGGTAAAGTCCATGATTACGGACTTCAATGAAATGCTCGCGGAGGTCCGTAAGCAGTATGCCACGCTGCCCTACAAGTCCAACGGCTCCTTCCAGAGCTATGAACCCCTCACTGACGAGGACAAGGCCGGCATGAGCGAGAGCGCCATCCAGAAGTACGAGGAGAAAGCCAAGCAGGGCCTTCTTTTCGCGGACCGTAATCTCTCCTCCCTGTACGACAAGCTGCGCTCTGTATTCGCTCCCGGCGGCGCGGATGAGGCCCTGATGCGCCAGATGGGCATCAATCTCTCCTATTCCTCCACGGATGGCTCGGCGGCCGTCACACTGGACGAGAACAAGCTGCGCTCCATGCTCGAAAGCGATCCCGATGCAGTGACGGATATGTTTACCCGCACTGCCGAGAGCAGTGGCGGAACCAACGGCATCATGCAGCAGCTGAAGAACCATCTGGATGTCTATGGCAGCACCACTGGCGCCACAAAGGGTATTTTGGTGCAGCAGGCTGGTACGCCCCTCAGCTCTTTGACGCTGATGAGCAATACCTGGCAGGATCAAATTGATGATATCAATACGGAAATTGAGAAGTGGCAGGATAAGCTGAGTACTCAGGTGGATAAGTACACCAGCATGTTCAGCAAGCTGGAGACCCTGATCTATCAGATGAATTCCCAGAGTTCCACGCTGGCCGGCCTGATGGGCGGCTGAGGTACCCGGATGACAGAAAGGAGCGGCGCCTCGTATGGATAGGAGAGGCTATCAGCAGTATAAACAGCAATCCGTGGGGTCTATGACGCCCGGCGAGCTGCTGCTGTTGCTGTATGACGAATTGGTCAAGCGTGCGACGATGGCCTCCATCGCTCTGGACAAGGAGGATTTTCCCGCCTTTGAAGCCGCTGTTGACCGGTGTACCGACATTGTCAATTACCTGGATGAGACGCTGGACCGCCAGTATCCCATCAGTCGGGATCTCAGCCGCATGTACGAATACTTCACTTACCAGCTGGGCCGCATCAAGATCGGCCGGAACAAAAAAGAGCTGGAGCAGCTGCGGCCCCTGCTGGCAGACATGCGGGACGCTTTCCATGTCGCTGAGAGAAACAGCGGCGTGCCTCAGGAGAGGGATGGGCAGCAGATATGACCCGGGATGATTGGTTGGAGTTGACAGTTCTGGAGCGAAAGAAGTATAATTACCTTACCGAGGTGCAGGACCTGACCCGGCAGCTGGCCGAATGTCTGGACCGCAACGACCAGGTGTCTGCCCGGATGCTGGTGGCCATGCGGCAGGACCCCATCCGGCAGCTGGCAGAGGTGGACAGCAGCGAGAAAGCCCGCCTGAACGCCCTCACTGAGGAGGACCGGAGCAGAGCGGAGGCCCTGCGCCGGGGGGAGCAGTCCCCCGGAGAGGACGGTGAGCGCATCTTCCTGGAACAGGCGGGCAAGACCCGGCGCCTGCTGGAACAGGTGGTGGAGCTGGACCGCCGGACCAGTGTGCGGATGGCGGGAGAGCAGTCCTTTTATCATAAGTAAAGAGCCGTGCCTGTTCCGCCGGCCGGGGCCGGCGGAACAGGCGCGCTTGCAAGAACAGGAGGCGGCGCCGCGGCATGGCGGAACTTCGTCTGGAACAAGTAGGAAAGCGTTATACTGAGGAGCGGCGTGCAGTTTACGCTCTGAAAAACATCAGCCTGACCATTGAGCAGGGGGAATTTGTCTTCCTCATTGGCAGCAGCGGCGCAGGGAAAACCACTCTGCTGAAGCTGATGAGCGGCGAGCTGTCCCCCGATGAAGGGACGGTATTCCTCAACGGGGCCAATCTGGCCCGTATGATCGGCCCCTGGCGGGTTCGGGCGACCCGGACCTTCGGTGTGGTCAGCCAGCAGGGCCTGCTGATCCGCAAGCGCACGGTGGGGGATAACCTGCTGCTGGCGGCCAATGCCGCCGGACTGCGGCGCAAGAGCCAGGAGGCGGTGACCAAGGCGCTGGGCATCGTCGGTCTGCCCGGTGTGGAGGCCTGCTATCCGGCGGAGCTGTCCATCGGGGAGAGCCGGCGGGTGGAGCTGGCCCGGGCGGTACTCAACAGTCCTTCCATTCTGCTGCTGGATGAGCTGACTGCCAATCTGGATGACGATGTCATCTGGGATCTTCTGCACCTGCTGCAGGAATTGAACTCCCGGGGCACCACTATTGTGATGGCGACTCATGCCAGCCAGTATGTCAATATTATGCGCAAGCGAGTCATTACTCTGGTGGACGGAAAGGTGGCGGGAGACGTTAAAAAGGGGAAGTACGGCGACATCATCTGAGCGCGCCGGCTGCCATAGATAGCAAAGACCCACAGCAATGCTCCGCATGACATCCGGCACGGCTTCTCTGCCGCCTCGCCGGGGGGCCCCTGGGCAGAGAGAAAAGCCGGGCATCCGGCACATGAGAAACCCGCCGCTGGCATGACTCCGGCTGGGGGAAAAATTAGGAGGAAAACGCATCATGAATTTCAAGAACATGTCCATCAAGAAAAGCCTGATCGTGGGATTCGGCACTACAATCCTGGTTTCTCTGGCGATCATTATCGCCTCCCTGATGATGATGAATTCCCAGAAGGGCGCCTATCAGGACATCATCGACCACTACGTAGAGGCCAACCAGCGGGCTTCCGAGTGCCGCATCGACTACAATATCGCCGCCCGGGACCTGCGGGACGCTGTCCTCTCCGGCGATATGAGCAACCTGGATACTGCCAAGACCAAGATGGCTGCCCTGGAGACAGCCATTACGGAGCTTAATGAAAGCTTCCCCATGGATGACAAGTCCCAGCTCAATACCTTCATCAATACCATGACGGAGTGGGGCAAAGAGGCCCAGAATATCATTGAGGTAGCCCGTACAGACCGCGAGAGTGCCGTTCCCATGATCGTGAATCAGTGTTCTCCCAAGCTGGCTGCCGCCGCCACGGCCGGTGACAATCTGGCTGCCCAGCTCCAGAGCGGACAGGAGAAGATCATTAAGCAGCAGAACACTTCTTCCACCATCGGCATCGTTGTCATTGTTGCGGTGATGGTGGTCGCAACCTTGATCGTGGTGCTGATAGCGACCAAGATCATCCGGAGCATTGCCGAACCCAGCAATCAGGTCCGCGCCGCTCTGGTGGGCTTCAGCCAGGGCAACCTGGGCGTGCCTGTGGAGTTCAGCGGCAAGAACGAGCTGGGCGAGATGTGCGATGCCCTGCGTACCAGTCAGAAGGTCCTCCACAGCGTCATTCAGGACATTTCCGAGACCACCGGCCAGATGGCCAAGGGCAACTTCGATGTGGAGCTGACCGCCACCTTCCCCGGCGATCTGGCCCCCATCCAGCAGAGCGTGAATCAGTTCGTGATCCGTATGAGCGACACCATCACCAACATCTCCCAGTCCGCAAGCCAGGTGTCCGCCGGCTCCGAGCAGGTTTCCAACAGCTCTCAGTCCCTGGCCCAGGGCGCCACTGAGCAGGCCAGCGCCGTGGAGGAGCTTGCCGCCACCATCAACGATATCTCCGCCAGCTCCAAGCAGACCGCCGCTTCCGCTGAGGAGGCCCAGTCCAGCGTGGCCCAGGCCGGCGCTCAGGTGAACGCCAGCAACGAGTACGTCAAGCAGCTCAACGTGGCCATGCAGAACATTTCCGGCTCCTCTGAGGAGATCAGCAAGATTATTGCCACCATCGAGAACATCGCTTTCCAGACCAACATCCTGGCTCTGAACGCCGCCGTGGAGGCGGCCCGGGCGGGCAGCGCCGGCAAGGGCTTCGCCGTTGTGGCCGATGAGGTGCGCAACCTGGCCAGCAAGTCCGACGAGGCCGCCAAGGCCACCAAAGATCTCATTGAGAACTCCATTACCGCCGTCCGCGAGGGTGCCGACGTGGTGGGCAAGGTCACCGAGTCTCTGGAGCAGACCACGGTCCTGGCCAGCGGCGTGTCCAAGCTGATGGACCAGGTTACCGAGGCTGTGGAAAGCCAGACCACCGCGATCTCCCAGATTACCGAGGGTATCGATCAGATTTCCGCCGTGGTACAGACCAACTCTGCCACCAGCGAGGAGTGCGCGGCGGCCAGCGAGGAGCTGTCCTCCCAGGCCAACATCATGCATCAGCTCATGGCCGAGTTCAAGGTTGGCAACAGAGGCAGCCTGGGCGGCGGCGGCTTCAACGGCAGCAGCGCTTTCTCCGCCGGCGGGGACGGCTGGGCGGAGGTTCCCTCCAGCCAGGAGCCTCCCATGCTGGGCGGCCGCAGCAATGATAACCCCTTCAGTGGGATCAAGTATTGATTTTTGATTGCAGCGTCCATTTTTGCAGTAAATACATAGTGGATATGGCGTCTCGATTGGTCGGGATGCCATATCCACTATCCCTGCCCATACCGGTTTAGGAATGAGGTGAGCGATATACCCCAGGAGTGGAAAAAGCAGGACCACGCGCTGATTTATGCGCTGGATATCGGGACCCGCAGCATCATCGGCGTAGCGGGCCGGGTGGCGGACGAGCGTCTGGAGGTCCTGGCCATTGAGAAGGAAGAGCATGGCCGCCGTGCCATGCTGGACGGCCAGATTGAGGATATCGATCAGGTGGCAAAGGTGGCCCGCCGGGTGACCGAGCGGATGGAGGCCAGGCTGGGCTGTAAGCTCAGCCGCGTATGTGTTGCCGCCGCAGGCCGGGCCCTCCGGACGGAGAAGGGGCATTATGCGATGGAGCTGCCCCAGGTTACCCGTATCGGAAGCGATATCATCAGCCAGCTGGAGAGCGGCGCGGTGGCGGATGCGGAGAGCCATCTCAGCGAGGAGCAGGACAGCCAGCGGCGCTCCTATCTGGTGGGCTATACGGTGTCCGGGTATCTGCTGGACCGGTATCCCCTTGCCACCTTGAAGGATCACAACGGTCAGCAGCTGGAGGCGGAGGTGGTGGCCACCTTCCTCCCCAGCGAGGTGGTGGAGAGTCTGTATACCGTGATGGAAGCGGCGGGTCTGGAGGTTGCCAGTCTGACGCTGGAGCCCATTGCCGCTTTGAACGCGGTGATCCCCGCAGACCTGAGGCTGCTGAATCTGGTTCTGGCGGATATTGGCGCGGGTACAACGGATATTGCCATCTGCCGGGACGGCGCGGTGGTGGGGTATACCATGGCTACCACCGCCGGAGACGAGATCACGGAGACGCTGATGCGCCGCTTCCTCATTGACTTCGCTACGGCGGAGCGAATGAAGATGCAGCTGAATGAGCCATCGGTTGTTTACCGGGATGTGCTGGGACTGGAGCAGAGTGTGGCCGGAACGGAGATTCAGGATACGCTCCGTGGCGCGGCCAAGACGCTGGCCCAGGAAATCGCCCAGCGCGTAACCGACATCAACGGAACACCCCCTTCGGCCATGTTCCTGGCGGGCGGCGGCAGCAAGCTGCTGGGCCTGCGGGAGCTGGTGGCTCAGGAGCTGGGCATGGATGAGCGCCGGGTTGCTCTGGCGGGCAACAACTACGACATCAGCGCCTTCTCCCGGGAGTACGAGCTGAATGACCCGGAGTATGCCACGCCACTGGGAATTGCCGTTTCGGCAGGATTGGGGCTTATCAGTGACAGCTACCGCATTCTGCTCAACGGCAAGCCTGCCAAGCTCTTCCGCAGCGGTGCGCTGACGGTGCTGGACCTGCTGATGATGAACGGATACACCTCTTCGGATCTGGTGGGCCGTACCGGCAGGACGCTCAGTGTCACGGTGGACGGCCAGCGCCTGACCTTCCGGGGACAGAGCGCTACGCCCTGTGTCCTCCGGTGCAACGGGAAGGATGCCACCCCCTCTGCCCTGGTGTATGCCGGGGATTCCATTGAGTTTACGCCTGCCGTCCCCGGCGCCTCCGCAGAGCGGACGCCGGGAGAGCTGCTGGGTGAGGAGTACTCCGGCGGCGTGCTGATTAACGGCCATCCGGCGGCGCTGGATACGCCGCTGCGCTCTGGCGATCAGGTGATATCCACCGTGAGCGCCGCCCTTCCGGCGGAGGACGAACCGGAGGAGCCGGAGGTTCAGCCGGAGGTGTGGACGGGCGCGGCAGAGCAGGCGGATGTTCCCGTGTCCCGCCGTCCCCTGTTCCTGTATCTGAACGGGGAAGCACTGGTGCTGCCCGGCAAAGCGGACGGGAGCGCCTACTATCTGATGGATCTGCTGGACCGATCCGGCATTGATTTTGAGAAGCTGGACGTTCCGCTGGTGCTGCAGGTCAACGGTGCGGACTGTCCCTTTACCCAGGAGCTGCGCAACAACGACCAGGTGACCATTCGCCGGGGACAGTGACATTCCGGGAGATTGGCTGCAGCAGTATGCAGCACCCGTCATAAAGCGAGGAAAGTTTTTCATGAAAAAGCAAACCAAAGTTCTTCTGCTGGCTGTGCTGGCCCTGTGTCTGCTGACCGCCTGCAAGAAGGAGAATGCGGCTCTGGAGGTATATACTCTGGGGGAGAGTGAAGCGGACGCGGTTGTCGCGCTGGACACGATTCTGGAGGAAGACGAGGCGGTCCTGGCCTCCATCGATGCGCCCACCGACCAGGCGGTCACGGAGGGACTGGAGATTCACCACACCTACCACTATCGGAAGATGCACGATCCGGCAGCTTTGGCCGCGCGCTATATCGCTCTCTTGCGGGAGGAGGAGCAGGGCTTTGCCGTCATAGACGGTGAGAACCGCAAGATACTGGAGGAGCCGGACACCGATCTGCTGTGGGGCACCGTTATACTGGGCAAGGCTGCAGCAGAAAATGAGGAGGCCGGCAGGCGGATTCTCCGTGTGATCGTAGGCTGGTCGGAATACGCGGTAGCCGTGCAGGTGGCCTATGTCAACGGCTCCATTCTCCCGCCCATTGTGGAGAAGGAGGAGGAGGAGGAAAAGACGGAGGCCGCGCCCAAGCCCACCGATATTGCGCAGCAGGTGGAGTATTTCACGTCCCTCAATCCTCAGGCTCTGGGGCTGGAGGGCGATGATATGAAGGCATACATGGTCTTCCCCCAGCAGGGCTGGGTCATGATTGACGATGTTTCCTGCCGGGAAATCAGCGTATACCGCCAGGATGCCCAGACGGCCACCAATGTGCTGGCGGGAACCTTCTATCTCAGCAGCGATTTGACGCATATCTATAAGAAATCCGACAACGAGCAGATTATTCCGCTGCAGGTCAGCACAGGTGATTAGCGCCTGCTCTCTTCGGAAGCCCGCGCTGTCATAGAAGACAACAGGAAAGGAGATCATCACCATGATGGATAGCATTGCGGCTGCCAGCATGAGCATGAGCCAGATGCAGATGGCGACAGCTTATGACACGGCAATCATGAAGAAATCCATGGACAGCATGGAGAGCCAGGCACAGGCCCTGATTAACGACATGCTGGCTGCTGTGCCCGCGCCGAGTCAGTATGGCTTTGATGTATACGCCTGAGGCAGGGAAGAAATAGAAGAAACCAGGGACGGCGGCGCAATTGCGCCGCCGTCTTATAGCAATCATCAGAATTCCTGGCAAAAGCTCGGGGATACAAAGGGCGCATG
>ERZ779632.1369-NODE-1369-length-10133-cov-3.912383_pt1 | contig 10133 bp, 5 predicted proteins | sample MGYA00514194_ERZ779632 | MGnify/ENA primary metagenome ERZ779632 (study PRJEB29562, sample SAMEA4376704) | mouse gut metagenome | isolation source: Cecum | study: EMG produced TPA metagenomics assembly of the A DSS colitis mouse model was used to assess the...
CTATTATTTAAGAGAATCCCATCCTGATAACGTACCTCATCTGCAGCTGGTTGAGCATGTGCTGGAGGTGGAGGACTTTATTTCCGGCGAGTTGGAAAAGATTCGCAGCGGAGACCCGGCAGACGGGGACGCTACTGCTCTGGTGGCGGATTTGGACAAATTTTTGAATATGCTCAAAAACGGAGGAGCTGCCGCAGGGCAGGAGGAGCCTCCCGAAAATGTGCATGAGGAGCCCAGGCATTTTTATATCGCACCGGTGGCTACAACTGACAGTCGGTTTTATAAGATATATCTTACCTTTTATCCGACGACGGAAATGGCCAACGTCCATGCGTATATAACCGTATACGCGTTGAAAGAAATTGCGGAAGATTTGCTGTATTCCCCGGAAGACATTATTTCCGACGAGAGCAGCGCGGAGACAATCTTAAAAGAAGGTTTCCGTATTCTCCTGCAGGCACAGTGTACCGAGGAGGATATCCGTCAGATTATCGGCGTGGGCTATGATATCAAGGAAGTGGATGTTTACGAGTGTAAAGCGGAAGAGTTCCTTCAGGGCTTTGACTTCGGCGAGGACGAACCCGCAGCCGCGCCGGTGATTGACTTAAACGCCAGTGTGGAAGAAATAGAAAGCAAGGCGGAGGCAGGAGCCGGCGATGAGAAGAAGGAGGCAGAAGCGCCTGCAAAATCCAAGATGGCGCCGGGCGACTTTGTCATTAAATCCAAGGAACCGGGCAAGAGGAAAACCCTTGCGAAGGATAAGAAATCCGATAAGGCGTCATTTATCAGCGTAAATGTCAGCAAGATGGACCAGCTGATGGAGCTTATCGGAGAGCTGGTTATCTCCGAGTCGGTAGTGCTGCAGAGTCCGGACCTCAATGTGCCCGGATTGTACCTGGATAATTTCCATAAGGCGGCGGCACAGCTTTCCAAGGTATCCACGGACTTGCAGGACGTGATTATGTCCATGCGAATGGTGCCCCTTACCAATACTTTCCAGAAGATGAACCGTATCGTGTTCGATACTTCCAGAAAGCTCGGAAAAGACATTGAGTTCGTCATGGTGGGCGACCAGACTGAGGTGGATAAGAATATCATTGAGCATATTTCCGACCCGCTGATGCATATCGTGAGAAATTCCGTTGACCACGGAATTGAAACAAAAGAAGAGCGTATCGAGAGCGGCAAGCCTGAAAAAGGAAAGGTTACCTTATCCGCGAAGACGGAAGCGGGCAAGGTATGGATTAGCGTCTCGGACGACGGCGCCGGTCTTGACCGGGATAAAATTATTGCAAAGGCGAGAAAGCAGGGGCTTTTGGACGATACGAAGCCGGATTCCGCTTATTCCGACAAGGAAGTATATCAGTTTATCACGCTTCCGGGATTTTCAACCAACGAGCAGGTTACCGAGATTTCGGGAAGAGGCGTCGGTATGGACGTGGTTATCCAGAACATCCAGGCAATCGGCGGTACGCTGGAAATTGAAAGCACGGCGGGCCTTGGCAGTACCATGAGCCTTAAGATTCCTCTCACCCTCGCCATTATCGACGGAATTGTAATGGAGACAGGTAATTCCTCCTTTGTAATGGAAACAGGCGTGATTAAAGAGTTTATCCGCGTAAAAGAGGAAATGATGATTCACGAGCCCAACGGCGACGAATACATAATGATTCGCGGCGAATGCTACACTGTGCTGCGCCTGGGCAAATGGTACGGTTTAGAGCAGTATGAGGAGTCGGTTGAAAAAGGAATCATGCTGATTCTTGAAGTGGAAGACAAGAAAATCTGCCTGTTAGTGGATAAACTGGTTGGAGAGAGAGAAATCGTGGTTAAGCCGATTCCTTCTTACATTGGAAAAGTAAAAGGCTTATCCGGCTGTACGCAGCTTGGTGATGGAAGCATTGCTTTAATTTTGGATGCGACCGGATTAATAGAATAGCATGAAGAAAGGAGCGGCAAATATATGAGTGAAGCAAATGAAGTAAGAACCCAGGGCGGTTCGGACGGACATGACGAGCAGAAAGGCAAGTATATGACCTTCAAGTCCGGAAACGAATACTTTGGCCTGGAAATCCAGTATGTAAATGAAATTATTAAATTTCAGTCGGTTACCGCTATTCCCGAGACGGAGGATTATATCAAAGGTCTGATTAATCTTCGCGGAAAAGTCATACCGGTAATAGACGTGAGACTGAGATTTAAACAGCCCCCTCTGGAGTACAATGACAGAACCTGTATCATTGTAATTAATGTAAAATCAATGATAGTGGGACTGATTGTAGAAAAGATTGCAGAAGTGGTTGAGATTAAAGATGAAAATATCCTTCCGCCGCCGAGCATTGGCCGCGTAGACAAGGGACACAACAAATATGTCTACGGTATCGGCAAGGTCGGAGAGTCGGTGAAACTTTTGTTAGACCCGGATAAACTTCTCAACGACGAGGATTTATCGGTAGTTGAAGGCGCAATTGAAATGAATATGGAAGATGAATGAGAGGTGTGTGAAAAATGAAAAACATGAAGATGAGAACAAAATTAATATTAGGATTTAGTATTCCTGTTCTGCTTACGATTCTTACCGTAGTGGTGAGCATGTTCATTACAACTGAATGTGTAAATATAGTGGCAGAAATGAACGAAGCGGGAGCTCAGGAGCTGCATGAACATTTTACGGCTCATGAAGAAATTACCGATACTGTTACCGAAGAGCTTATGGAAGTGGTTAATGAAGGAAAAGACAGCCGTGTGGAAAGAATGAGAAGCATCATGCAGATTTCCAACTGGATTAGCTTTGGAATTCTTGCAATATCGGTTGTCATTACAATTCTGGTAGGCCTGGCTTTAATCAAGGCGATTATGCGCTCCGTGCGTCAGTTGTCCGCAGCGGCAAAGGAAATTGCTCTGGGTCGTGTAAATAACATTGAAATGACAAAATATAACAACGATGAATTTGGCGATTTGGTAGACGAGTATACCAAGGTTATTGACAATATCAAACAGCAGGCAGAAGTTGCAGAGGAAGTTTCCAACGGTAATCTGACAATCTCCGTAACACCCGCATCTACTGAGGACGTTCTTGGAAACTCCTTAAAGAAACTGGTAGAGGATAACTTACATACACTTTCAAATATCAGCGACGCAGGTTCACAGGTTACCATCAGCGCTTCACAGGTTGCAAGCGCAAGCCAGGCGCTGGCACAGGGCTCTACAGAGCAGGCAAGCGCAATTCAGCAGATTACGGCATCTATTGACGAAATCGCTGAAAAGACCAGACAGAACGCACAGCAGGCAAACGACGCTGCACAGCTTGTAGTTACGGCAATAAACGATGTTAAGAACGGAAATTCCCAGATGAAGCAGATGACGGTTGCAATGCAGGGAATTAACAAGTCCTCTTCAAGTATCTCCAATATTATCAAGACCATTGACGATATTGCATTCCAGACGAACATCCTTGCTCTGAACGCGGCAGTTGAGGCGGCAAGAGCCGGCGAGGCTGGTAAGGGCTTTGCGGTTGTTGCAGAAGAGGTTAGAAGCCTTGCGGCCAAGAGTGCGGAAGCTGCAAAGGAAACGGCGGAACTTATCCAGGATTCCATTGAGCAGGTAAATTCCGGTTCCAAGATTGTGGACGATACAGCAGCGGCTATGGAAGAAATCACCAAGGTGGTACAGGAAAGCGAAATCATCATCAACGGTATCGCGGAATCCTCCAACTATCAGGCAACGGCAGTTTCTCAGATTGAGCAGGCAATTTCACAGGTATCTCAGGTTGTACAGACAAACTCCGCTACCAGCGAGGAATGTGCGGCAGCCAGTGAAGAGCTTTCAAACCAGGCTTCAAGAATGAGAGATATGCTTTCCATTTACAATTTAGGAAACGGCAGTTCTGCTTCTTCATCCAGAAGCAGCGCTTCTTCCGTAAGTATGGATAATGAACAGGTAATCTCCCTTGGAGACGGATTTGGCAAATACTAAAAAGCATGGCTTTTATAGGGCACAGGATTTGCATCCTGTGCCTTTTTGCAAACGCCGTTCCGCAGAGCGTGACGGCGTTTGTTACAATAAGCTGGTTCGCGGAGCGTGACGGCGTTTGTTACAATAAGCTGGTTCGCGGAGCGTGACAGCGTTTGTTGCAGTAAGAGGAGAAATTTATGAAAAGAATATCTGTAAGTAAAAGGCTGACATATATTATCTGCATGGCGCTTACCCTGGCAACAGTCCTTTTTGCCGCAGGCTGCGGAAACGGCGCGGATAAAAAGGCAGAAGGTGATTTGACAGAAGATGCGGCTGCAGAGGAAGGCAGTCAGGCGCAGGGAGCAGGCGCAATTGGAGAAGGAAACACGGTATTTCCGTTCACAGTAGTGGACAAGGATGGGAACGAAACAAAATTTGAAGTTCACACGGATAAGGAAATCGTGGGGGAAGCGTTGGAGGAGCTGGGGCTCATTTCCGGGGATGAGGGCGAGTACGGTCTCTATGTAAAGACGGTAAACGGCATCACCGCCGATTATGATGCGGACGGCGTGTACTGGGCTTTCTATGTGAACGGCGAATATGCGGTGTCCGGCGTTGACAGCACGCCGATAGCCGAGGGAGAGAGCTATTCCTTTAAGGTGGAAAAGGGATAAAATGAAGCTTACTACCCGGGAAATTACAGTTTTTGCAATGCTTGGAGCCGTTATGTACGCTTCGAAGATGATAATGGAAGTCATTCCTAACGTCCATCTTCTTGGAGTGTTTACCATTGCCTTTACAGTGGTTTACAGAAAGAAAGCTCTGTACCCGATTTACACTTATGTGATTCTAAACGGGATTTTCAGCGGTTTTGCAACCTGGTGGGTGCCTTATCTTTATCTTTGGACAATTCTTTGGGGGGCCGTCATGCTGCTTCCGAAGGAAATGCCGGCAAAGCTTTGTCCGGTCGTTTATATGGGAGTGTGCGCGATGCACGGTTTTTTGTTTGGCGTCTTTTACGCGCCGGCACAGGCGATTTTGTACGGAATGAGCTTTAAGGGAATGCTTGCCTGGATTGCCGCAGGGCTTCCCTGGGATTTTCTGCACGGCGTAAGCAATTTTTTCTGTGGGATACTGATTGTGCCGATAATTTCCCTGCTCCGCTTTGCGGAAAGAGACAGATAATTTATTTTTACCTGTCGAACAGAAAACAGAATAAAGATGAATGCGCGGACGTATATGAACAGTCCGCAGCTGTCTGCAAAAAGAATGGAGGATTAAGATGATTGATTCAAAAAACATGCCAAAGCTTGGTTTTGGGCTGATGCGTCTGCCTGAAAACGACGGAGTCATTGATATGGCGCAGGTATGCGAAATGGTTGACGCGTACATGAAAAAGGGCTTTAACTATTTTGACACCGCTTATGTTTACCATGGCGGAAAATCGGAAACAGTGGTAAAGGAAGCGATTACCCGGCGCTACCCCAGAGAATCTTTCTATGTGGCAACGAAGCTTCCCGCATGGGAAATGTCGGAACCGGAGGACAGGGACAGGATTTTTGAGGAGCAGCTTTCCCGCTGCGGCGTTGACTATTTTGATTTTTACCTTCTTCACAGTATTGAAGACGGAAATAATTATGATACTTATGAGAAATACGACTGTTTTAACTGGGGTGTGCAGAAGCGGACAGAAGGAAAAATTAAGCACTTTGGCTTTTCCTTCCACGGAACGCCGGAACTTTTGGAGAAAGTGTTAGACGCCCATCCCGAGGTTGAGTTTGTACAGATTCAGTTAAATTACCTGGACTGGAATAATCAGCTTGTCCAGTCGGGAAAGCTGTACGAAATTTTAAGCAGACGCCAGATACCGGTTATCGTTATGGAGCCTGTAAAGGGCGGAACGCTGGCGAATCTGGAGCCGGAGCTTCTTGACATGTTCAAGGCGGCGCGCCCCGACGCTTCCGCAGCCTCATGGGCGCTGAGATTTGCAGGCTCCCTGGACGGAGTGGTGACGATTTTAAGCGGAATGTCTACAAAGGAGCAGATGGAGGATAATCTGAACACCTTTGAGAATTTTGAGCCGCTTACGGAGGAGGAAAAGAAGGTTATCGACGAAGTTGTAAAAAAACGGCTGGATATGCCGCTGATTTCCTGTACCTCCTGCCGCTACTGCTGCGACGGATGTCCGGCGAAAATCAAAATTCCCGATGTGTTCCGGGCGTTAAATACCGTCCGCCTGTACCCGGAGGACGGAAGACCGAAAATGTTCTATCAGGGCCTCACCGCCGATTCGGGAAAGGCCGGCGACTGTATTGCCTGCGGCCAGTGCGAGGGCGTATGTCCTCAGCATCTGCCCATTATCGAGCTGATGAAAGAAGCGTCGGAGAAGCTGGACGCGTAAAACGGGAGAGCCGGTTTTGGCAGACAGCCGCGGAGACTGTGCGGGAGCCGGATGTGCGGAGCTGCTAAAAACAGATTAAAAACAGACAAAAACAGATAAGGGGCTGTGGCACCGGCGGTGCGGCAGCCTCTTTCAGAACAGGGGAAGGGATATGGCAGGCAGGGAGACAGGAAAAGATTACAGAGAGTTGTTTGCAGAGGAAACCGCAGACTGGTTTGCGGGGGCGCTGGGGGAGCCTACGCCTGTGCAGAAGGAAGCCTGGCCGGTCATTGCCGCCGGCGGTCATGTGCTGGTGTCAGCCCCCACCGGCGCGGGGAAAACCCTGTCCGCCTTTCTGGTTTTTCTGGACAGGATGAAAAAATCGGCGCTGGAGGGGAAACTTGGGCAGGAGCTTTACCTGATTTACGTTTCCCCTTTAAAATCTCTGGCGGCGGATATCCGCGAAAATTTGAGAAGACCCCTTGCGGGAATCGGAGGCGAGGGGATTATCAACGCGCAGATGCGTACCGGTGATACGCCTCAGAGCGAGAGAGCGCGGATGGTGAGAAAACCGCCTCATATCCTTATAATTACGCCGGAATCCCTGTATCTGATGCTCACCTCAAAGTCGGGGCAGTCCATCCTCCAGAGAGCAAAAGCGGTGATTATCGACGAGCTTCACTCTCTTATCGACACCAAGAGAGGAGCCCATCTGATGCTGTCCCTGGCCAGGCTTGACGCTCTGTGCGGGCAGCCCTTGCAGCGTATAGGCCTGTCCGCCACCATCGCTCCTCTGTCTGCGGCGGCCCGTTATCTGGCGCCGGAGCCGGTAAGCGTAATTGCTCCTTTTATGGAAAAAAAGGTCCGTCTTGAAATCCTTGGCTCCTATGTGGACGTCAGTAAAAGAAAAAAAGACCCTCTCTGGGAGGAGCTTTCCCGTCTGGTATATGAGTACTGTCAGGGAAAGCAGAGCGTCATTGCCTTTGTGGAGGGCAGGAGATATGCGGAAAAGCTGGCGTATTATGTGAATCTCCTGGGGGGAGAGGATTTTGCAAGGGTTCATCACGGAAGTCTTTCGAGAGGGCAGAGGGAGGAGACGGAGAAGGCGCTGAGGGAGGGAAGGCTGCGGCTTTTGTGCGCAACCTCATCTATGGAGCTTGGAATCGATGTGGGGGAAATCGACCGGGTATTGCAGGTGGGATGTCCCCGCACCATTTCAAGCACAAGACAGAGGCTGGGACGGGCGGGCCACAATCCTTTCCGCACCAGCGTTATGTATCTTTTTCCAAGGACGGCCGCAGAAAGCGTTCTCTGCGGAATGACCGCAAGGCTTGCCTCCGAGAGCTATGTGGAGCCGGTTAACCCGCCGGAAGGGTGCCTTGACATACTGGCCCAGCATCTGGTTTCCATGGCGGCTTTTAAGAGCTATCAGGTGGATGAGGCAGTAGAAATTCTTCCAAGGGCATGGCCTTTCCGAAACCTGACAAAGGAGGACGTGAAATCCGTGCTCGAGATGCTGGCGGGAGATTATGAGCACAAAAGAGACGTTCCGGTACGTCCGCGAATCCTCTATGACAGAATCCATGAAAAGGTGGAGGGGGACGGCTACAGCCGGATGCTTGCCGTTTCCGCCGGAGGGACAATCCCTGACAAGGGACTTTACACCGTAAGGACGGAAGGAGGAGTCAGGGTCGGGGAGGCGGACGAAGAGTTCGTCTATGAGACCCGGAAAGGCGACCGGTTTATCCTGGGCGCGTTTGCCTGGCGGGTGTTGGACATCGGAAGAGATACGGTGACGGTGACACCGGCCCCGGCGGAAGGGGCAAGGCTGCCTTTCTGGAAGGGAGAGCTCAAAGGAAGGGATTTGTCAACCGGAATCGCTTTCGGACGCATCATGCACGGACTGCAGGAGGCGGCGGATGCCGGAGGACTTGCGAAAGCGTTAGAGGAGCTGGGACTGGATATGTCAGCGGTTTCCCTTGCCGAAGGGTATTTAAAGCGTCAGATTGCAGCGACGGGGATGCTGCCGGATGATGGGGTGATTTTGGCGGAGCATTTCCGGGATGCGGCGGGAGGCAGTCAGATTATGTTCCATTCCGTATTTGGCAGGCGGATTAACGCCCCTCTTTCCCTGTTGGCGGCTCATTTGGCAAAAAAAGAGCTCTCCGAAAATGTGGGGAGCGTGGACGAGGAGGACGGCTTTCTGCTCTATGTGTACGGACAGGAAACACTGCCGGAGGGGATTCTGGAAAGGATAAGCCCGGAGACGGCGGAGGAGATTTTAAGCGCAATTCTTCCCTCAACGCCTCTTTTTAATATTGCCTTTCGATACAACTGCGGCAGGGCACTGATGATGGGCGTTCGGGGAAGGAACAGACAGCCCCTCTGGATGCAGCGGCTTCGGGGCGCGGAGATGTTGGAACAGGTGGTGCGGGAGGCAAATCACCCTCTGATGCGCGAGACCAGGAGAGAATGTATGGAGCAGCTCTGGGACACGGCGGGTGTGCGGGAGATACTGGGCAAAATCCGCGCAGGAGAGATTGTGGTGCGGGAGATTTATTCGGAAATCCCTTCGCCTATGTCGCTGCCCCTGCAATGGGCCCAGGAGGCGGCGGTGATGTACGACTATGCGCCCACTTCCCGGGAAATCCATGTGGCGGTGGAGGAGGCTTTGCAGCAGGAAAAGGAACTCCAGCGTCCGGGGGAAAAGGAGCTTTCGGACATTCTGGCAAGGGAAAAGCTGCCGGAGGACGAAAAGCAGCTTCATTCCCTCCTGATGGCGGAAGGGGATTTGGCGGCGGGAGAGCTGGATGTTCCCGTGGAATGGCTGGAGTCGCTGGCAAGGCAGGGACGGGCCGTTTACCTTGAGCAGGGGCTTTGGATTGCGGCGGAGCAGGAGGAAGAATATGGGGCGGCGCTGGGAGGCAGCGAAAAAACAGCGGCGCAGATTTCGGAGGAAGCGCTTCGGATAGTGCGGCGCATGCTGCGTTACCGCGGCGCATTTACGGCAAAAGAGACGGCGCGGCGTTACGGCTGGCAGGAGGAGGAGGCCGCCGTTTTGCTTGAAACGCTGTGTGAGAGGAAAGAGGCGGTCGCCGCCGCGCTTGAAACTTTGCGCGGGCGGAAGGAGGCGGCAGACGGTGGGGCGGAGCTTTATTATTACCATGCGGCGGTCTATAACCGCGCCAGAACGCGCACTGTAAAAAGACGGCGGGAAGAAATTTCCACCTGTCCGCGGGAATCTTATGCGGCTCTTTTATTTTCACGCCTTTATCGCATGACCCTGCCGGAGGAGGATTTACGAGAGAGTGTTGCTTCCTTTACGGGGACGGCCTTTCCGGCGGCACTGTGGGAGGAGGTGATTTTTCCTGCCAGAGTCAGAAATTACAGGGAAAGCTATCTGGATAAGTTGCTGTCCTCCGGGGAATACTTCTGGCGCATGGAGGAGGGCGGGAAGATTTGCTTTGAGGCTTCGGAGCGGATAGAATGGGAAGCGGAGCCGGAAATTCCATGGGAGGGGCTCTCCGAAAAGGAGCGGATTCTGGCAGAGGCGCTTTTAAGGCGGGGAGCCAGTTTTATGCAGTCCCTGAACGGCGTCTTTTGCGGGGAATCGCCTTACGGGACATTGATTGCCATGATGGAAAAGGGACTTATCAGCGCGGACAGTTTTGTTCCGGTGCGTCAGTGGCTCGAAAGAAAGAAAACGGAGAGGGCGGCGGCAAGACAAAGAGCAGGGGCGAGAGTAAAGGCGATTCATGCCGGGCGGTATGATTTGATAAGACCCCTTCAAAAAATCGGA
>ERZ779632.1370-NODE-1370-length-10128-cov-7.154373_pt1 | contig 10128 bp, 10 predicted proteins | sample MGYA00514194_ERZ779632 | MGnify/ENA primary metagenome ERZ779632 (study PRJEB29562, sample SAMEA4376704) | mouse gut metagenome | isolation source: Cecum | study: EMG produced TPA metagenomics assembly of the A DSS colitis mouse model was used to assess the...
GCCGCCTTTGACCGGCTCCGCCGCGAAAACCCGGCCCATCCGGCGGGAATTCTTCGTAATTTGTCAAGAGAAATGCGAAAATTTTTATAAATTTTTTTAGTACAGGGAGGGGAGGCCGGGAAAAGCGGCGGCGAAATGCTCCGCCGCGGTGTGAAATCCGAACATTTTCCGAGGGTAGTTATTGATCCATTCCGTGGTCTCCCGTAGCTTTTTCTTTGAGACCCGCTTAAAATCCGTCCCTTTCGGATGGCGGCGGCGGAGCATACCGTTTTGTTTCTCATTGGAGCCCCGCTCGCTGGAGCTGTACGGATGGCAGTAATAGACCGTCGTCCTCTTTTTCCCGGGGTGGAGGCAAGATCGCTCCATACCCTCCACGTCCGCAAACTCGGAGCCGTTGTCGACCGTGATCGACTGGAACACGACCGGGAACAAATCTCCGAGTTTCCGCTCCAGGGCGTCCAGGGCGGCGACAACGCTCGCCGTCTCCCCGTTTTTGAGCTTTATATTTATTTGGTTCCGGGTGGCGCGTTCAGTTATGCCGAGGTCCCGCTCCAGGCTCCCGTCCTTTGCGCTTAACACGGTATCCATTTCCCAATGTCCGGCCTCCTCCCGGGAGTTGACCGCTTTCGGGCGTTCCTCTATGCTCTTACCCTTCGCGGATCGGGCGGCCCTGGGCTTTTCCTTTTTCTTTTTATCCTTCTTGTTTCGCTTATGCGGGAGGTCCATGTTAGAAACACCGGGGATAAAACCCATGTCGACATAGCGGTAAAGGGTCCTGGGCGAAATCTTGGTATCAAATTCCATTCCTTTAACCTCAATTTCCCCGAGGGCGGCCTCCGGGGACCGATAGCCGTCCTTTAGGACCTTTCCGAGGTAGTTCGCCAGCTTGTGATCGTGGCCGATCTTGATCCGCGGGCCCTTGCCAGAGAACGTAGCCTCATAGGCGGCCTGTGCTATATCCGGTATATAGCACTCATAATCTATGAGGTCGGTCGTGCGCTGGACGCCGAGGCCGCGCTTTTTCTCCCGGTAGATGGTGGAGACGTGCCGCCCGAGTTCGTCGGCGATCTTTTGAGGGCTCCAACCGTCCTTGAGGCGGGTTTCAATGCGTAGCCGCTCTCTCCAGGTCAAATGTTTATAATGCTCTCCCATGTCAAAGCCTCCAAAAAAGAAAATCCCCGCTCGACCACTGGCCGGGCGGGGCTCAATTCGTTTACTGTTTCAAAAACTCCTCGATCGCTCTCTTGATGATTTGCGCTTGAGGGACACCCTCGGCGGCACATTTTTTTTTGAAAGCCGCCGCTGTCTCTTTCGGAACGCTTGCGGCGATCATGGTATAGGTTTTCTCGTTATACCGTCTCTTTACCTCTGTCGAGGTTTTAGTTTTTCTTTTTGTCTCTTCCATGGCGACGCCTCCCTTTAAGCGTTAGTACAATCGCCGCGATTGAGAGGGCGGCGCTTACGCCGCATAGGACATAAACAACCATTCCGATTTGACAATGAGCTTTATTTGTGTTATCTTTTGGGCGAGGGGAGGTTTCCCTCCCCCGCCCTTACTCGGTCAGTTTTTCGATCAGCAAGATCAAAACTGTCACGAGGTTTAGGATTGCGGCGATCAGATTGAGCTTGCTTGCGAGGCGGTCGGTCTGATTGCCGCTTTTCCTTTTGGGTTTTCGTGTCTTGCTCATTGTTTACCTCCTTTCTGTCATTATAATAACATACTATTATTAGTATGTCAATACTTTTTCTCCAAAAATTGCAAAAATCCGCCGGGGAAAATTATTCCCTCGGCGGTTGTTATCGCTCCGATCCTATCAGCCAATCCGCCGAGACGGCGAAAATCCGCGTCAGGGCGAGGAGTTCGTAGTCCGTCACAAGGCGGGAGCCGCTCTCGATCCGGCTTATTACGTCCTGTTCCATAATGACGCCCTCCGTTGTCATTTTCGCCGCAAGGGCAGACTGCGACAGGCGGGCCCGGAGGCGGAGCTCCCGGACACGGTCCCCGGATATATTCCCTTTCCTCTCAAACTGGAATTTTTTCACGGTCTCGCCTCCTCCCTATGGAAATATCCCATATTTTAATTGACTTTAACATGGAAAAGTCTCCTCCTCATGGTAATATTCCATAGCTTATCAAAAGAAACGGCGCACCAAAAGAAAAGCCGGGGCCGGAGGTGTGCTCCTCCGGCCCCGCTGGTTACTGCTTGCCCGCCTGGGCGTCGTGGTATGCGGCCGCCACGACTACGGCCTTGAGCGTCTCCTTTCGGAGGTTGAGGTCCGTCGCACATACTTCCGCCGGGGTCCCGCCGTTGACGGCTCCGGCTTCCAGGAGTGCGGCGGCGGTGGGCCTCCAATGCTCGGGAACGTCCTTTAAATCCTGATAGACCGGGTTTTCTTCGTTGAGGACCTCCCGGATCAGGGCTTTTAACTCCTCTTTGCTCATGTTCTCGATCTCCTCTCTCTCATGTTTGCCGGACAGCTCAGCGGCGATTGCGGCAAAATCAGGACAGATAAAGCCGCGAATATACCGGGCGTTTACTTTCACGTTCCGGGTCCCAACGACACCGCCGCTCATGTTTCCCTCTGTGACGGTAAAGGTTGTCCCATTAGAGGCGGTGACAATTCCGATATGATCCCCGGAGCCCACGCAATCCCCGACGCCGTTGTCCTGCCAGTCATAGACGCATGCGTCGCCGACCGCCGGGACGTGGGCGTCACTCTCAACCCATATCCCCCTCGCCTTTGCCACGAGGGTAAACTTTTCCACACCGCACTCCGTCCCGGTCCACGCGGCGATCCCAGCGCGGATGTAAGCCGCCGAGACCGTGGCTGCGCAATAGGCGTCGGTCGTTTTCATGGTGTAACCCCGGGCGAGGGGCTTATATCCATTATAGACCGCCAGGATTTCAGCGTGGAGGGCGCTCCCCTTCTTTGCCCCGATCCATGCCTGGATCGTATCCGCTACCCGCCGCCGGAGCTGGTTCTCCGTCACAGCTACCGCCTGGGCTTGGACGTATCGGTCAAAGTAGGTTTTGCCGTACCCGGCGCGGCGGGCCTGTGCGGCCTCGCTTTGGTCCCTGGGCCGTTCAAACTGGAGGAGGACGGCGTCGGAGGCCGCCCGCACGTCCTTGGTTGTTTTCAGCAAAGAGAAAACGCTTTTGAAACTTCCGGCCAGCTCCCGGAGCAAAAAGTCCACTTGAGTTTCCACGTCCCCCACGGATTTCCCCGTCGTCCTGGCATAGGCCAGGAGGGCCGCCTTGCGGCTGGGGGTGGTCCACTGTGCGAGGCCATATCCCGCTCCGTCCCCGGCGAAATTGGTATAATTCCCAAAATCAACGGCTTCGGTGTAAGTATCGTCCGTAAAGCCGAGCCGTTTTTCACTGGTATTCTGGAGGTTGCGGGGATTCAAAGCGCTTTCGTCCTTGAGGTTCCCCATAAGCCCCGCCGCCCCCGCGGGCGTCAAGCCCGCGGCGGTGAGACGGCTCCAGATATATTTTTCTCTTTCTGCCCCTGTCATTTCAGCAGCTCCTCCCCCTTATTTTCCGTGGTGCTTTTCAGCTTTTGAATCAATGTTACAAGAAAGGACGGGAGCGGGACGCCGATCTGCGAAATGTTCTCCAGGATCGAAATGCACTCATTGAGAACGAGCCAGATTGTCACGAGGAGCCCGAAAAAGAAGAATCCGCCGAAATCGACGCCGAGCTGTCCCGCCGCCGTCTGTACCACCCAATCGGCCACGATCGCCACGATCACAGCCAGGAGATAGGCGGCCTTTTTCACGATTCCGATAATACCCACACGGGAGCAAAGCTCTCCCCGGGTCCATGCCCGGACCATGCCGGACGCATAGTCCACGACCATGACGAGGAAAAGGACCGCCACGGGGAGGGCGAGTTCCTGGAAGTAGGCCGCGGCTCCGGCCACGGCGGCGGCGATCACGCCGCGGAAAATATTTTCTTTCATTGTCTTTTGTTCCTCCTTCTTAAAGTCCGGCCTTTATGGCCGCCACAATCTCCGCCTTGAGGGTTTTCCCGGCGAGGCTGATCCCGTGCTCCTTTGCGTATTCCTTGAGTTGGGGGATCGTCATAGCCTCCAGGTCCACGGCCTCCGGCTCGTCTGCCAGGGCCGCCGGGACGGCCTCCTCGTCCTCCCCGGTGTACGCCTCCCACCCGTAGACCCCGGGCTCCCATACGTTGGAGGCCACGGTGGAGACCCATTTCCCGCCGCCGTGGGAGACCTTGTCCCCCTCGCCGTATGCGTCGTGGGCCCCTACGGGCTGACTCCAGGCGGGCCACTCCTCGGACGGGTCGGCGATCTGCGTCCAGAGGGAGGCCGCCGCCGCGGGCTCCCACCCCGTTTGTGAGGTGTGCTCCCGTATGCACCGATAGAGGAGGCCCTCGTGGGACCGGATCGCCCCGGCCTTATAGCTCACGCTCGGGGCCCACTCCCCAAACTGCGCGGCGTGTTCCGCGGCGGTGGCGTCGTCGATCTGTCCGCCCTCGGCCAGCGTCACAAAGGCCAGCGCCGCCACGGCCACGCCCGGGGCCATGTCCTCCACGGCGGAGGCGATCGGGGGAGTGTGATCCACCTCCACAAGGACGCTCTCCAGCTCGTACCACTCATAGAAAAAGCCTCCTTCCTGAGCCTTGCGGAGCTGATTCCCTACGATGCACTCGTAGACGCTCCGCTTGTCCTCCTGTTCCTTTGTGAATGAGACGACGGGGTCTAAGACCTGGATCACCTCGTCGGATTTTATTCGGAGGTAGCGGCGGGGCCGCCCTCCGTCCCTCATGATTCCAATCATGTATTCGACCATTGAAAACTCCTCCTTTTGTCTGCCTCCCGGACGGCGTTTTCAAGACTGGCCGGACCGGGAGGGGACGTGTTGTAATAGCGATCATCCGGGGCGCTGGGACCAAAAAGCCGGTCGTATAACGCAGACAGGCCCCCTGAGAGGGTGTGTATTTGTCAATGTCTCCGGAGGATACCCCTGGCCCCTGCGGCTACGTCGCATTGGGGAGCTTTTGGAGGCGTGAGCCGACGACGCCGTTGTGTTCGGTGGTCGCGAAGTAGCCGACGACGTAGAATGGCCCCGCGATGGCTCTGTTACCATAGCAGCCGCCGACATCGAGGATTTGGCCATTGATACTATAACTGCAATAATCCGGGACGAACGTCGTCTCGGACTCGCCGACCTCCGATGGATAGATAAAACTCGGGTCGTTTGTGTCGTGTCCCCATGCCTTAATCCATCCACTCGCCGCGGCCCGTTTGTTGCTCCGCACCACGGCCCCGGTCCCGTTGTAGGCGTCGGAGAAGTTGGCCGGGTTGTTATAGGTGCAAATATTGGTGTCGGAGAAAATGATCCCGTCTCTCCACTCGCGGACGTTGCCCCACGGGTTTTCAATGTTCCGATACTGGACGGCGGTCTGGCCGTCTGTCCCTGCGGCGCGGCCTGTGTGGTAGGTCATGGAATCGGTGGCTCCGGTTTTACTCGAGTAATGTTCGCTAATGCCTTTTCCGATCGCGGCTTGTCCGTCCCAATTCGCATACTCCACAATATACAAAAACCACCACGTCAATTGTAAAGCATAATCCGCTTGCCAATACTCCGAGCCGAGGGCATGAATCCCGCTCCTGAAGGTGGCGAGGGTTGTTGCAGTTTTAGGGTCCTGTCCGCTCCTGGACATATAGGAGCTGTCGCACTCATAGCGGCCAATATAGACCACGTCGCGCTCTCCCTTGCCGTCCCCCCGGTCCCGGTGGGCCGGGGAAACCTGATAACCCGGGGTCGCCTTGTCCGCGATCTGGACCTTAAAGGGCGCGTGAGATACCTTTACCCAATATTTCGGAATTTTCACAAGGACGTTATTCCCGTCCGTAACTTTTGTCATGCCGGACCACGGGAGGCGGTTGTCAAAGGGGGAGGACCCGGCCCCGTTTCCCACGGCTGGGACGGGGTCCGTAAAGAGGGCCGCGTCGTCGCCTCTTGTGAGCTTGGTCGTGCTGGAGCCGTCCCATGACACGCCGTAGATGTTGACATGGACGAGAGAGATTGTTTTTGTTTGGCCGGAGGCGTTGATCCGGACAGTCCCGCTTTCCTCCAGTCCGTTCTTGTAGGCGTAGATCGTGTATGTTCCTGCTTCCCTCACCGTAAAGACAGCGGAGCCTGTGGAGGTCTTTGTCTGCGTGTAGGCACCCTTTACACAAAGTACGGTCGAGCCGCTTGCCACGTTGACGGTAATCGTGGACTCAAAAGTCGGATCGACATCGTACTGTTTTACCGTGTCTACCACAACGTCGACAGGATTCAATGTGAGGCCGTCCCGCTCCGCCGAGACGCTCCAGGTCCCATAATCCGGGACATTGAACACGACCGCCGCTCCTGTGGAGGTCTGCTCGTAGCTCTCGGAGCCGTTGGAGCACGTCACAACGGACCCCGCCGCCACGGTCACAATAATTTGAGGGTAAAGCCCGCCCGCCGCCTGGGCGGTCTCCAGGGCCTCTTCCGCGGTCTTTTTCGCCTCCCCAGCCTCTTTCTTCGCGTTGCTGGCCTCCGTGGAGGCGGAAGTGGCCGCGTTCTGTGCCGTCTCCGCCGCGCCCTGGGCGGTCGACGCCGCGTCCGCCGCGGTCTGTGCGTCCTTCTTTGCCTGTCCGGCGTCCTGGGCCGCTTTCTCCGCCGTTTCCGCCGCCTCTGTAGCTTTACCCTCCGCCGCGCTTGCGGCCTCTTGTGCGTCCTGTGCGGCGTCCTGGGCGGCCTTGGCGGCCTCCCCCGCCGCTGTTGCCGCGTCCGCCGCCGTCGTGGCCGCTTCGCGGGTCTCCGAAACGGCGGCGATCAGGTCGGCGTGGTCCTTCGCGGTGAAATTCCGCCCGATCCGCTCACCCGCTGTCCACGCCTTGGCGGTCCCTTCTATTCCGCGCTGGCATCCGGAGAGGGCGGTCTCCGTTTTGGCTGTATAGAGGACGGTCTCGCCCTCCTCGTCCGTGCCAATGGTGGCGAGGTTCGGGGCGGGCGGAAACGCCGAGGCGTCCGAGACCTCAATAATGGTATCCGCCGCGCCGAGGTTGTTTGTGAGGGTGGCTTGCGGCGAAAACGCAATACCGGGATAGAGCACTGTTGCCATAGAAAAACCTCCTAAACCGTTTTATCTCCTCTGGACTGAATAAAGCCCTGGACAATTAGATCAATGCTGATATAGGCGAGGTCGTCCGGGCGGACCTCGAGGGACAGCCAGCTCCCCCGGGGGATCATGTTGTCCTGGCCTGTCAGAAGGTCCGTAATGTCGAGTTCCGCCGTCCTCCCGTAGAAGTCCGCCTTTTTTATCCCGTTGATATAAAGCCCGAACCGTTGAGGGTTCCCATATTGATAAATCCCCGGCGTGATGTTGTGGGAATGGCCTGGCACCGTTACCTTGTGTGAGTGCCCCGGTATGGTGATCGTGTGCTTGTGGTCCGGGATGGTGACGCGGTGAGAGTGGCCGGGAATCCTGGTTGTGTGAGAATGAGACGGGATTTCAACCCGGTGATTATGATCTCTAACGTTATGCGTGTGGGGCGGGATGGTGTGAGAATGCGCCGGGTGTGTATGAGCTCCGGAAGGTATCCAATGGACAAACCCCGTTATTTTTGCCCCGTCCGTCAAGGCGATTTTTGCGTCCTCCCGGATGCCATGATTATGTACCTCTTGCCCGGTTGCTTGACTTGGCCGCACGTTTGAGCTCTCAAGTGCGGTAGCTCCAGAGGTATCCCCGCCGCCGCTGGAGGTGGTTTGCTCCCCTCCGCCGGAGCTGGTGGCCGTGGTCCGGCCTCCGTCGGAGCTTGTCCGGGTTTGATCGTCGCTGGTGGTGGTGGTTGAGGTGGTCCGCCCCCCGTCGGAGCTCGTGCGGGTTTGGTCGTCGTTTGTGGTAGAGGTGACAACCTTCGCGGTGTCGCTCTCCGTGCTCTTGGAGTAGGCCCGGAATTTTGTCATTCGCACCTTGACGAGGACCTTGTTTATAATCCGCATTTCCTCCGGGATGAAAAAGTCCATTACCGCCCCGGAGGCGCGGTCGCAATTCGCCTGGAGGGCTTGGCTATAAATTTGGGTCGCTCCCTGGGCGTAGGTTTGCTCTATCCTCTGGCGGTCCGCCATATCGGCCAGGGAGGAGGCGATCGAGGTCTCCTTGTTCGCCACAACCAGGGAGGACCGCTCCGCGTCTTCATAGTCCCGCTTAATCTCTGTTATGAACGTGTCCACGCTCTCCCCGATCTCCGGGTAAACTATGCGGAGGCGTTTCCCGACCTCGGCCTTGTCGAAGTCGGAGGCAGTCATTTCCTGATAGCCGACCGAATAGGAGACGGCGGGCTCCTGGAGCTCCCGGAGCATAGCCTCCGCCGCGGCCTTGAGGGAGGACGGGTCCTCATAGCGGCGATCTATCCAAACTCTTTCAATAATCCCGTATTTGTCCGTGATTGCTTTCGGGCTCTGGAGGTATGGGACGCCGCCGTTTACACCTTTAATTCCAAGCTGGTTCACGCCTTCGCCATATCCCAGGGGATAAAGGCGGGTCACAATATTTTGAGGGTCCCGGCCCCGCTGGTAGCTTGTCATATTGTGCCGCCGCCGGACGTACATTTCCGGGCGGCCCGTGGTGTCCAGGCGTTTGAGGGACAGCCGCCACGGGTAAACCGCCGTATTGGTCCGCCATATGTAGGGGCCCGCAAGGGGCGTCGCCACGGAAAATAGGGCGGAGAGGAGGGACTCTTGCTCCCACCCATATTCAAATTGGTTTCTATAGTCGCACTCGTCCAGGACCCAATTTTTCACAAGCTGGTGATCCAGGACGTACCGGATCACGTCGGGGGTATAGGTCCCGAGGTTCCCGACAACGTGATACCCGAAAAGAATATTGTCAATCAGGGTTGCGAGGACGTGCTCGCACTGATAGGCCACGCTCCCGGACTCGTCCACGGTCAGGGTCTCGGGCATGATCCGGTAAAGCTCCCCGCCGTTGTGCCGGACATAATAGAACGGCTTGCAATACTCGTTTTTCGGGTCCTTATACGGGAGGGAAAAATAGAAATGCCAAACGGAGTTCATCCGCTTCTGTTCTGAAATGGCGTGAGCGTTCTCCGCAATCGCCACTCGCCGCCGCTGTTTATCAAAAATTTCTATCATAGGTATCTCTCCGTATAAATGAGCTGTCCCCGGAGCGGGCCGCCGGAGGCACTCTCAATGATGAGCCGGAGGAGTTTCCTGGATACGGTAATCCAATCCCCGGACTGTGTGTGCAAGACGTTTTCTCCATTCAAGAGAACGAGGAAAAGCTCGCTGTCTATCCGCAATTCGCCTCCGGGCGGGATCATGAGCTGGAAGGCCGTCCGCTCCGTGGTCTGCGTGGTCGCCTCTAACATGGAGGTCAGGACCTCGGAGACCTTGAAGGGAGCCGGTACATTTTTCGAACCCACCGCCGCCGCGGCGAGCCGGTCCGCAAGTTCCAGGGCCGTGGGGACGTTCTTCGAACCTCTGGCTTTGGCGGCCAGTGTGTCCCGGGCATCCAGGGCCGCGGGTGTGTTCTTCTGGCCGTATGTATACCCCTGGAAGGTTTCGGAGAGGGCAGTCCGGATCACCACGTTGGCCGACATTCTCGCGGTCGTAAAGAGGCCGTCCGCCACTGAGAACGCGGAAATAACAGAGATCGTCCCCCGGGCGGAGCCCTGGAGGGCCTCTGCGTACCGGTCCCGAAAATCGACGGGAATCGCGGCCCCGGCAACCGCTCCCATAGCCTCGGAAAAGCTCTCCGCGATTTCGACCCGCCGCTCCTCCTGATTGACGGAGTACCGGGCGAGGCTATACCGTTTGTCGTTATACATGTTAGTTGATCCCTACCTCCACGGCCCCCTCCGCAATCGTGGGCATATATCCCCGCTTGAGTTCGACGGACTCCGTCAGGGGCTTAATGTAGACGGGCTCACCGGAGACCGCGGCGGAGTAAAGGGCGGAATAGGTCCAGGTCCCCCACGCGGTCGAGGGGCGGTTGAACGCCGTCGCCTGAGAGTTGCGGGCAATAATCTGGCCGGAGGTCTGCTCCGCTGGGGCCCCGAATGTGAGGGGGACGCGCTGGTAATTGTCCCCGGACAGCTCGGAGC
>ERZ779632.1371-NODE-1371-length-10127-cov-18.412728_pt1 | contig 10127 bp, 10 predicted proteins | sample MGYA00514194_ERZ779632 | MGnify/ENA primary metagenome ERZ779632 (study PRJEB29562, sample SAMEA4376704) | mouse gut metagenome | isolation source: Cecum | study: EMG produced TPA metagenomics assembly of the A DSS colitis mouse model was used to assess the...
CGGAAATCTTTCATCTTTCATGAAATTAACATATATTTGTGGAATATTTATAGGGAATTTATCCCGACCTTCTGTCTTTATTTGCAGAACCATGAAATTTAATTCAAAAATACAACTATGATGAGAACAGCCCAACTTTTTTTAATCATCGGATTGACTGTATGTACATTTTGCAAAGCACAAGACATACCCGTTCTGCCCCAAGAAAAGTTCCGGCACCATGAATTTTCCGTCAGCTATGGTTTCCTGCCCATTACCGATGCCAACAGCATGGCCGAGGAGTGCTTCGCTCCGGTACTGAGTTTCGGAGTTTATACACGCGAAAAGACAAACTACTACGGTGCCCTGAATATCAGCTACATTTATAGATTCAACCGCAAAATCAGCCTGGGAGTAACCGGAGGAATAACCGGCAACAAAGGGACAGCCAGCAGCCTTTACGAAGCTTTGGATGAAAACACCAAAGACAACCGAAGGTATCTGTATGTTCTTCCCACCTTCCGGTGGCACTGGTTTACCCGCCCCAAATTCTCTCTGTATACCTCAGCAGGGCTCGGTGCCTATTTCCTTCGGAACAGTTTTGGAGGAGAAGTCTTTCACAAGACAAGATTCGCTTATCAATTCAGTTTTCTAGGCATCGAATACGGAAGCCGGTTTGCCTTCTTCACAGAATTCGGAGTAGGATATACCGGAACAATCGTAGCAGGCGGCCGTTATCGTTTCTGACTTATGAGGTCGCTACCGCCAGTGTCAATACACTGATGCGCACACCCTCCACTTCCTTGAGCGCATCGGCACAAGCCGTAGTGGTGGCACCGGTAGTCAATACGTCATCTATAATCAGTACATGCTTCCTTGCAAAAGCGTCAGCACGACGCAGACAGAAGATACCGTCCACATTCTCCCACCGTTCATAAGAGGATTTACGGGTCTGCGTTTCCGTATGCCTCATACGGGCAACGGAAGCAGTATCCATGGGAATACCGGTGACAGCGGAAACGCCGCGGGCTATACATTCGCTCTGATTGTACCCACGCATTTTCCGCTTACGCGGATGCAGAGGAACGGGGACAATGACATCCACATCACTGAAGAAACCGGTAGCCGACAACTCCGCCGCCATAAACCGCCCCATCACTTCGCCAAGGTCTTTCCTCCCTCCATATTTCAACTGATGGAGAATGCGGCGGAAATCACTCCCTTTATGGTAAAAGAAACAAGATGTAGCATGTTCCAGAGGTATCTTCCCCCAAAACATACGTTCCACCGGATTGTCCTTACGAAGATGATAGTTTGTCCGGGGCATATCCATATTGCACTTCATGCAGATGCCCTCTTCACCCTCTTGCAAGATAGCACCACACACGGCACACTGACGCGGGAAGAAGAGATGGACAAAAGAAAAGAACCAGGTTTTAACTATGTTTTTCATCGTATAGTATTAAAAAAACGGCAACAGAGCAATACACTCCATCGCCTTGTTTGCTATAATGGCGAGACCTCACCTGCCAGCTTCAAGAACAACGGATGCAGCGGTCCGTTAGTGGCAATGATATGATGTCCGTCCAAAAAGGCGTCACTACCGCAAAAGTCAGTGATTCTTCCACCAGCCTCCAGCACCATCAGCGCAGCCGCAGAAAAGTCCCATTTGCCGATAAACGCCTCAAGCCAGGCATCAAAACGTCCGGCAGCCACATAGCAGATGGCAAGCGCAGCAGAACCGGTCATGCGGATACCTGCCACACGCCCGTAAAGTTCATGAATCAAATGCTCACCGGTACGTGCATACCGGTCGGAATTATAAGGGAGTTCCGTCACTACAAAGGCGTCCTCCACCTGCTGGACAGACGAGACCTCCATCCGTTCTCCATTCACATAAGCGCCACCTCCCTGCCAGGCATAAAAACATTCATCCCGGCAAGGGTCATAAACAACTCCCAGCAACAGAGAATCCTTGTCGCGCAAAGCGATGCTGACACAATAGGGAGCATTATCATGAATATAATTCGTTGTCCCATCCAACGGGTCCACTACCCAACAGTAGGGTTCATCGTGATAGACAGCAGAACCTTCCTCGGCTATAAATCCAGCCTCGGGAAGAAGTTCCCGAAGCGCAGCCACCACCCGCTTCTCCGATTCCTTGTCTACATAAGAGACATAATCATGAGGTTGTTTCTTCCGTACCGCTTCCCGGCTGAAGTTTTTCCGCTCTTCTTTCAAGAAATATCCGGCTTCGCGGGCTATGCAGCAGACAGACTCTGTCAATATCTTCAAATCTTCCATCTCTCTACATATTAGTTCCCCGCAGCCCCTTCTGCCTGCCGGTAAATAAGCCGACCACGCTGGCTGACCGTCCATCTTCCATCTTCCAAACGCACATTCTTTGTATCATCATCTTCCACATTCCAAACATATCCCCCCGCAGGAAGGCCACGGCGCTCCAGAATCTCATTCGGCATTCCCTCTTCCGAAAAGAACAGTTCCACTTGGGTAGAATCGGGACTGAACACCAGAAACAACATCTTCTCCGCATCATCCACAGCGTTCATACGGACTCCTTTTTCCCACAGACGGATACAGTCTTTCTGAGTCTCACTCCAGGTATATCCGGCAGATGCAATGCAGCCATGCTTATCCTTATCATCACCAACGACATGTACCGTATCGGCTTGTCCAACAACTTCCGCAGTCTTTCTACTCTTGCTACCACAAGCCACAAACAGTGCTCCGACACATAGCAAGCACATAAATGTTCCTCTTACATTCATCTTTTCTCTTTTTAATTGCTTTTTGCTTGACAAAGTTAAGAACAAATAACCAATTTAAAAAATTTCCATTCATTATCAATGACATTCAGCCATAAATATTCAAATGAATAAAGTTTAGAATAAAACGGTTACCGTTCTAAACAAGAAAAGAATGTTCACCCACTTAATCATATATTACGACCACATAATCACAAAATGTCACAAATAGTACATTAGCGTCTAAAACAGCCTTGTAGGGCTACACACATTTTCATAAATTTGTAAAACATGTTATACTTCTATACCCGTTGGCGGAATTAAATTCAAAGAATACTTATGTCTAAAAAGTTGCGCATATCGTTGATTTTTGGTAATTTAGTAGTGGCCAAACTATTAAATACAAATCCCCGTATGCACAACTTATATACAAAATTCGCCAAAATTCTTGAGATATGCAAGCAGCTTTCTGATAAACTTGTGAATGAAAAAGGAAACATTCCTCGTCGTGGTCCAATTTCTAAATTTTCGGATTTGGAAGTTGTTGCATTATCTCTTGCAGCTGAATCTGAAAGTATAGACAGCGAGAACTGGCTCTTCGAATCAAAGCTCAATGAATACCAAGACAAGATACCCAATCTCATATCACGCAGGCAATTCAATGACCGGCGGAAACACACCGCGGGATTGTGTAAGCAAATCCGTAAGCGAATGGCGGAGATTATAGACGGCGGAGAAAACCTCTTTTTTGTGGATTCCAAACCTATAGAGGTATGCCGTGTTGCAAGAGGGAAACGGTGTAAAATGGGACGTACAGGAGAGTTCTCGCAAGCACCGGATTTCGGATTCTGTGCGGCACAGAATACTTATTATTTTGGCTACAAACTCCATGCTGTCTGTGGATTAAGCGGTGTCATACATTCTTATGACCTTTCAAAGGCAAGTATGGATGACCGTAAGTTCATGAAGGATGTCAAGCTCATTTATCACGACTGCAACATGTATGGGGACAAAGGATATATCGGAGCGGACATACAACTTGATTTGTTTGAAACAGCGCATATAAGGCTTGAATGTCCCTATCGTATCAACCAAAAAGACTGGAAGCCCACTTTCATTCCTTATGCAAAGGCCCGCAAGAGAATAGAAACGCTCTTCTCACAACTGACGAATCAGTTTATGACCATCAGAAACTATGCTAAAATAACAAACGGTCTATTTGCCAGAATTATTGGCAAGATTAGTGCGATGACCGTATTGCAATATATCAACTTTATTAACGGAAAACCTATTGGGAGAATTAAATACGCACTAATTTAATTCCGCCAATGGGTATGCAATCATTCTTTCCTACTCAGGGGTTACGTGTGCCTAGTGGAATGTTTTTGAGGTCAAGTTATTGTGGGAACTATCATAACGCCACCACCGATTTAAATAATCGGGTGAATATCTTGCATATTCATAGGGATGTCAGTCTTTTTAAAATATTCGAAACTGACTTTCAAATGTATTATGTCAAGTCAGTAGCCGGCTCCGTAAGATGCGTGCGCGACCATAAATGAAACGGAAAGAACTATTACTTGGGATTCCGGTGGCGGCAATTGCCATCGTTTGCATTGTTTGCATCGTTTGTGTCGTTTGCAGCGGTTGCAACAGTTTCCACGGACGGCAACGGGCCACTCATGGAGGGGACAACTCCTCTGCCGATACCCTGCAAGGCTCTCCCCGTGAGTTGCCCCTGCCGGAAGTTCCGGCTTTGCTCACCGCCCCCGAAGAACGGGCGGCCTACGTGCTGGAACACTTCTGGGACGGGATGGATTTCCGTGATACCCTCCGCAGCCGCGACCGCCTGTTCATGGAGCAATGCTTCGTGAACTTCCTCTCCCTCTTCCCCCATGCGCTGCCCCAGTCGCTGCCTTCCCCCGTAGGCAGGCTGCTGCAACGGGCGGCAGTGGATTCCGTCGCCTTCCGCTTGGTCAATAGCCTGGCGGAGCATTATTTGGACGACCCCAATTCCCCCATGCGCAACGAGGAGCACTACATCCTCTTTCTCGAAGCCCTGCTCAGCCTGCCCGGCTTGCCTGAAGCGGAACGCATACGCCCTGCCTACCGGCTGGAGACCACCCGGAAGAACCGTCCCGGCACCATTGCCGCCGACTTTGCCTACACCGACCACCGGGGAAAGAGGCAGACCCTGCACGGCACGCCAGCCCCCCGGCTCCTGCTGCTCTTCTACGACCCTGCCTGTTCCCATTGCGCGGAGATACTGGATGCCTTGCAGGAAAGCCCGGCTCTCACCCGGCTGATAGCCGCCGGAGAACTGGCCGTGCTTGCCGCCTATACCGAAGGCGACCGCCGCCTGTGGGACGAGACGAAAGCCGCCCTGCCGCAGGAATGGACGGTGGGCATCGACAACAGCCGCATCGTGGAGCGCGAGCTATACTCCCTGCCCGCCATGCCGGTCATCTACCTGCTGGACAAGGATAAGCGCGTACTGCTGAAAGATTCCTCCCCGGCCGGTCTTGAGGCATTTCTTTCTCCATGCCCGAAATAGAATTACGTGAGTTCGATATAAGAGATTGACTCACATCTGAGCAGTTATGAGTTAAATGTGATATACGGACTATCTCAATCAATCAGCCTCATTACTATCAGCAATATGAGTCAAGCATTTTATATCGAATTCACGTTAGAATGGGTGGAGCTTCATGATTCGAACACCCTGCTCCGTGCCAGCATGCAGGCGCCCACCACGCCCGCCTTGGCCTTCAAGCCGGACTGGATGATGACGGCATCGCGGTTCACAAGGTTCAACGAGTATTTCCTCACGGCGGTGCGGATGGGCTGGATGATGTAGTCGCCCGTCAGTGAGAGCGTTCCCCCGATGATGACCAGTTCCGGGTTGAAGATGCTGATGAGCCCAGCTATCTGACGGCCCAGCTTCTGCCCTATCTCTTCCACAATCTCGATGCAGAGCAGGTCCTCCTTCTCCACCGCCTCGATAATTTCGTCCATCGTGATCGGGTTTTCGGCCTCCGCCGCCCGTTCGGAGAGGATGGAACTTTCGCCCCGCGCTATCCGTTCCAGCAGGGTGCGGTGCAGGGCCGAACCGGAAGCCTCCGTCTCCAGACACCCCTTCTTGCCGCAGTGGCACAGTATCTCGTTGTCGAAGGCGTTGACGTGGCCGAACTCGCCCGAGAAGCCCGACTTGCCGGTGTATATCTTCCCGTCGATGATGATGCCGATGCCCAGCCCCCAGCTGATGTTGACAAAGAGGATGTCCTTCTCCCCCTTCACGCAGCCCTGCACCAGCTCGCCGTAGGTCATGGCGCGTGTGTCGTTGTCTATGCATACGTTGCATCCTATCTTCTCGCGCAAGACTTCCGCCAGCGGCCGCTCGGAGAAGTTGAAGGTACTGAAGCTGTAGCCCGACTCGGGGTTCACCCGCCCGGAGATGTTGAGGTTGACATTGAGTATCTTCCCGGTTTCGATGCCCGTTTCGCGGATGAACTCCCGGACGAGGACACACAGCTCTTCCAGCCCCTCCGCCGTATTCTTGAACTTATAGGGGATATTCATCTTCAGATCCACCATGTCTCCCTTGAAGTTCATCAGCCCGATGTTCAGGGTGAACTTCTTGATGTCCACTCCGATGAAGTAGCCCGATTCCGGGTTCAGGCCGTAGAGGCTCGGATGGCGGCCGCTGACGGTCTCCAGCTTGCCGTAGTCGTTGATGTAGCCGTCGTCACACATCTCGTTGATGAACTTGGTGACGGTGGGTACGCTCAAGTTGAGCTCCCTGGCAAGGTCGGGAATTGTGGAGCTACCGTTGTGCATGTAGTGGGTTATGATCCGCTTCTTGAGGAGCCCGTTCTTGCTCCCGATTTCTATTTCATTTAGTAAATTATGTGCCATATGCTTATTGTTTGTCCACATTATCCCTTATATACCTAAATTCCATATTTTTTCGGACTCTATTCGGTCGATATTTTGGTGTGTATAACCGTATATCCATAATATATTTAGAAATAAACGATTAATAATCGTTAATTATTAAACAATCATTAATGAAAAATATTACAAGATGATGCAAATATAATAAATATATTTATATTTGCAAGGTGACAATTAAACATTTATCATAGTAAGTTAATTTAAAATCTATACTTCGAGCGAGAAACACAACTGTTCGCCGCTCCGTAAAGACAAGCAACACCTGATAAGCTTATTTTAAATTTATTAAATATGAGTACTCGCAGAGATTTTTTAAAAAAAACAGCGTTGTTCGGCGCTTCCATGGTGGCTGCCCCTTCGCTGATGGCCGGCGGCCGGGAGGAAGGTTCATTCTTCGTTCCCGGGCAGGAAGGGATTACCCCCGCACCGGCAGCAGGCAACGCACTCCGCATCAGCGGCACCTTCCTGGATGAGATTTCCCATGACATCCCCCACCAGAACTGGGGCGAGAAAGAGTGGGACCGGGACTTCCGCCACATGCGTGCCATCGGCATCGACACCGTCATCATGATCCGTTCCGGCTACCGCAAGTTCATCACCTATCCTTCCAAATACCTGATGGGCAAGGGATGCTATGAGCCGGGCACCGACCTGCTGGACATGTTCCTCCGCCTGACAGACAAGCATGGCATGAAGTTCTACTTCGGCCTCTACGATTCGGGCCGCTACTGGGACACGGGCGACCTCTCCTGGGAGATTGAGGACAATAAATATGTAATAGACGAAGTGTGGCAGCAGTATGGCAGCAAGCACAAGAGCTTCGGCGGATGGTACATCAGCGGCGAGATAAGCCGTGCCACCAAGGGGGCCATCGATGCCTTCCATGCCATGGGCAAGCAGTGCAAGGACGTTTCCGGCGGACTGCCCACGTTCATCTCTCCGTGGATTGACGGCAAGAAGGCCGTCATGGCAAGCGGCAGCAAGCTGACCAAGGCCGATGCCGTGTCGGTGGACGAGCACGAGCGCGAGTGGAACGAAATCTTCGACGGCATACACGACGTGGTAGATGCCTGCGCCTTCCAGGACGGGCACATCGACTACGACGAGCTGGATGCCTTCTTCACGGTGAACAAGAAGCTGGCAGACAAGTACGGCATGCAGTGCTGGACCAATGCCGAGAGCTTCGACCGCGACATGCCCATCAAGTTCCTCCCCATCAAGTGGGACAAGCTGCGCATGAAGCTGGAGGCAGCCGGGCGTGCGGGTTACGACAAGGCCATCACCTTCGAGTTCTCCCACTTCATGAGTCCGCAGTCCGCCTACCTGCAGGCAGGCCACCTGTACGACCGTTACAAGGAGTATTTTGGAATTTAGAATTTCATTTTTCATTATTAACAGTAAACTAACATGAAATCTACAGTCAATTTCTCTTATCTGATTTTCCTCTCCGTGGTGGCCGCTCTAGGCGGATTCCTCTTCGGCTACGACGCGGCGGTCATCTCCGGCACCATCTCGCAGGTGACGGCCCGCTTCTCGCTGGACGAGATACAGGTGGGCTGGTTCGTGGGCTGTGCCCTGATAGGCTCCATCATCGGCGTGCTGATGGCGGGCAAGCTGAGCGACCGCTGGGGACGTAAGGTGACGATGCTCGTGGCAGCCGTCTTCTTCTCCGTGTCCGGCATCGCCTGCGCGTTTGTCGGCTCGCTCGAGCAGCTGGTGGTGGCACGCATCCTGGGCGGCATCGGCATCGGCGTGGTCTCCATCGTCTCGCCGCTCTACATTTCCGAAGTCTCCATCGCGCAATACCGCGGACGCCTGGTTTCGCTCTACCAGCTGGCCGTCACCATCGGATTCCTGGGAGCCTACCTCACCAATTTCCAGCTGCTCCACTTCTCGCAGAGCGGCGCGGTGCTCAATGCCGGATGGATGAACCTGGTGTTCGTGTCCGAAGTGTGGCGCGGCATGCTCGGTTTCTGCAGCCTTCCGGCCATCCTCTTCTTCTGCATCATCTTCTTCATCCCCGAGAGTCCCCGCTGGCTCATCCTGAAAGGGCGTGACGAACGTGCCGTGCGCATCTTCCGCAAGATATACCTCTCCGAGGTGGAAGTGGACACGCAGTTGCAGGATACCAAGTCCGTGGTGCAGTCCGAAACCAAGTCCGACTGGAAGTTCCTGCTGCAGCCGGGCATCTTCAAAGCCGTGCTGATAGGTGCCGCCATAGCCATCCTGGGCCAGTTCATGGGCGTGAATGCCGTGCTCTACTACGGCCCCACCATCTTCGAGGAGGCCGGCCTGTCGGGCGGCGACGCCCTGTTCAGCCAGGTGCTGGTGGGCATTGTCAACGTGGTGACTACCATCATCGCCGTGTTCATCATCGACAAGGTGGGCCGCAAGAAGCTGGTCTACTACGGTGTGTCCGGTATGGTGCTCTCCCTGCTGCTCATCGGCTTCTACTTCCACTTCAGCGAAAGCATGGGCCTGCCCAACTCTTTCCTGCTCTTCTTCTTCCTTTTCTATGTCTTCTGTTGTGCCATCTCCATCAGCGCGGTCATCTTCGTGCTGCTGTCCGAGATGTACCCCACGCGCATCCGCGGCATGGCCATGTCCATCGCCGGCTTTGCCCTGTGGATAGGCACCTACCTTGTGGGCCAGCTCACCCCCTGGATGCTCCAGAACCTTACCCCCACCGGCACATTCCTGCTGTTCGCCCTCATGTGCATGCCCTATATGCTCATTGTCTGGAAGCTGATTCCCGAAACCACCGGCAAGTCGCTGGAGGAGATAGAACGCTACTGGATGAAGAAGAGATAAAATCGACCTGACACTATATATAAGGAATACTCAACTAAATACATAAACTATGGATTTTAAAAAATTAGCAGAACAGTACAAAAGCGAGTTGTTTGACAATGTGCTTCCTTTCTGGCTGCAACATTCTCAAGACCTCGAATGCGGAGGCTACTACACCTGTCTGGACCGCGACGGACACGTGTTCGACACGGACAAGTTCATCTGGCTGCAAGGCCGCGAGGTGTGGCTGTTCTCCATGCTCTACAACAAGGTGGAGAAACGACAGGAGTGGCTCGACTGCGCCATCCAGGGCGGTGAATTCCTGAAGAAGTACGGCCACGACGGCAACTACAACTGGTACTTCTCCCTCGACCGCCAGGGCAACCCCTTGGTGGAACCCTACAACATCTTCTCCTACACCTTTGCCACCATGGCGTTCGGCCAGCTCAGCCTCGCCACCGGCAACCGGGAGTATGCCGAGATTGCCAAGAAGACGTTCGACATCGTCCTCTCCAAGGTAAACAACCCCAAAGGCAAGTGGAACAAGCTGCATCCCGGCACGCGCAACCTGAAGGGCTTCGCCCTGCCCATGATTCTCTGCAACCTGGCACTGGAGATAGAGCACCTGCTGGACGAGGA
>ERZ779632.1372-NODE-1372-length-10115-cov-10.110239_pt1 | contig 10115 bp, 8 predicted proteins | sample MGYA00514194_ERZ779632 | MGnify/ENA primary metagenome ERZ779632 (study PRJEB29562, sample SAMEA4376704) | mouse gut metagenome | isolation source: Cecum | study: EMG produced TPA metagenomics assembly of the A DSS colitis mouse model was used to assess the...
TATGCTTTGCGGCCTGCCTGGATTTTTCCCAGGCAGGCCGCTTTTCGACAGGCTGCGGCGGTTTTGATATTCCAATCAAAGCCGCCTGCTTTTTTGCAGAAAATCTCCCGCTTCCCCGAAAATATGCACAGGAGCGTGATACCATGCACAGCGAAAAGCCAAACGATCATTCGATTCCCATAGAGATTGCGGATCTGCTGCAGATCCACAGCCTATCCGGCCTGGCCCTCTCCCCGGACGGCGGGCGGGCCGCCTTCATAGAGCACCAGTGCAACGATACGCTTGACGGATACAGCTCCAATCTCTGGACCTGTGATCTGAGCAGCGGCTCCACAACCGCTGTCACCGCCGATGGCAAAAAGCGTGTCTTCTGCTGGACGCCGGAGGGCGCCCTGCTCCATGCCGTCCCCGGAGAGGAAACCGCGTTTATCAGGCTGGACCCCGACGGCCGGTCTTGTCCCGCCTTTACGGTGCCCCTCCCCGTCAAGTCCATTCAGCCGGTGACAAGCGCCCTCTGGCTCATTGAGGCCACCAGCTATGTCAGCGAGGAGGCCAGGGGATTGCTGCATGAAAAGACCTGCGTCATCCTGGAGGAGCTTCCCGCCCACTACAACGGCGTAGGTTATACCTCCGGCAGCCGCAACAGCCTGTACCTGTTCGACGAGACCACCGGCTCTCTCCGCCAGATTACACCCCGCCAATTTGAAACCATGGGGTTCAGCCTCTGCCTGGAGGAGCGGAAGATTGTCTGCCACGGCCACAGTTTTACCGACGTTCGGGGCATCCGGGGCTGCATCTTCCTGTACGACATCCCCACGGGGACCGGCAGCGTTGTGGTGGAGCCCAACACCTACCGCATTTACTACGCCACGATGCTGGGGAAGGACAAGCTGGTCTTCGCCGGAACCAAGGGCAGGCACGACAGCAACGAAAACCCCACCTTTTATCAGCTGGATCTCGCCAGCGGGGAAACCCGTGAGCTGTGCTATCCGGACCACTATGTGTGCGGCCTGGGCGTTGGTTCCGACTGCTGCTACAGCGGCGGCGTCACCGCCATGCGCTCTGGCGGCAGCATCTACTTCACCTCCGCCCACTTTGACTCCTGCCACCTCTTTGAGGTAACCTCCGACGGAGGCTTCCGCCAGGTCAGCGCGCAGACAGGGTCCGTGGACTGCTTTGACATCCAGGGGGAGCGGGCGGTCTTTATCGGCCTGCGGAACATGGGGATGCAGGAGGTGTACACCCTGGACCTCCGCACTGGCCGGGAGAGGCGGCTGACGTCGTTCAACCAGGCCTATACAGACAGCCACAGGGTGTGTGCGCTCCAGCCCTGCTATTTCACCAACCACGACGGCGTCACCATCACCGGCTGGGTGATTCCCCCCGCGGGATATGACCCGGTCCGCCGCTATCCCGCCATTCTCGACATACACGGCGGCCCCAAGGCCAGCTACGGCATGGTCTACTACCACGAGATGCAGTTCTGGGCCAACCACGGCTACTTTGTCTTCTTCTGCAACCCCAGGGGGAGCGACGGCCACGGCGAGGCCTACTCTACCATCTCCGGCATCAACGGCACGGTGGACTACGATGATCTGATGGAGTTTACCGACCACGTGCTGGAGACCTATCCCCAGATTGACCCGGCCCGGGTGGGCGTAACCGGCGGGTCCTACGGCGGCTTCCTGACAAACTGGATAGTGGGCCACACGGACCGGTATGCCGCCGCTGCAACACAGCGCAGCATCGGCGACTGGATGGTGCATTATGCGGCCTGCGACAGCGGGTACTGGGTGACCAGCGAGCAGTTCCCGCCCTCGCCCCTGTACGATACCGCCCGTGCGTGGGATCTCTCCCCCTGCAAATACGCAGCGCAAATCAAAACGCCTATGCTGTTCATCCACTCCGACGACGACCGGCGCTGCCCCTTGAGCGAAATGATGGGCGTCTATGCTGGCGCGGCGCTGGCCGGCGTCCCTGTTCGCATGTGCCTGTTCCACGGGGAGAACCACGAGCTCTCCCGCGCCGGCAGGCCCCGCAACCGCATTCAGCGGCTGACCGAGATTACACGGTGGATGGACCACTATCTGAAAGGAGAGGAGCAAGCATGAAATACCCTGAACTGCTGTCCCTGCGCCGCTGCTCCCACCTGAGTGTCTCCCCCAGGGGAGGCCGGTGCGCGTTTTTGGTTCACACCCCCTCGGAGGCCGAAAACAGCTATGTTGGCCGCGTCTATGTCAGCGCCTTCACCGGCGATTCCGCCCCCGTAGGGACGGAGGGGGTAACCGGCCTCGCCTGGATAGACGAACATACCCTTCTGATCTCCCGCGCCAACTGCGGCGGCACCGCGCTTTCCAAGCTCTCGGTAATGGGCGGCGCGGAGGAGCCTTTTGCCACTGTGCCCTTTGCGGCGGCTGTGGATGGCTTTCTGGGTGGGGAGGCCCTCCTCTCCGCCCGCCGCCCCATGACAGAGGAGAAGGCACGGGAGGACGGCAGCTGGACAGTCCTGGATGAACTGCCAATTTGGGTGGACGGCGTGGGATACCGGTCCAAGATCCGCCGCAGGCTCTTCCTCTGCGGCAGCGACGGTCAGATGCGCTGCATCTCCCCCGAGGAGATGGACGTCCACCTGGTTAGCACGGACGGCTCCCGGGTGGCCTACGCCGGGTACACCCCCGGCGTGCTGGACGGTACAGCGGATGAGATCCGCTGCTGGGACGGCGCTGACCGCTTGGTCTGCAAGGACGCGGGGGAGATCCAGCAGATCGCTCTGGGCGTCGGCACGGTATTCTTTGCCGTCCTCTCCCCGGATAAGGAGGCTGGCGCCGCCCCCGTGCTGATGCAGGTATCCGCTGCCGGCGGAACCCCGTCGATGCTGTACGCGTCCGAGCTGACGGTAGGCAGCTATATTGTTTCCGACGCCGGCTCTCCAGGCAAGGTCTTTGCCGTCAGCGGCGATACCCTCTACTTCGCAGCCACCGAAAAGGGCGTTTCCCAGTTCTACAGTCTGGTCCCCGGCGGCAAGCCTCAGCGCCTGACGGACGCGGCCGGCAGCATTGATCAGCTGGACGTCCGCGCCGGACGCATCGTCTTTGCCGGACTGCGCGGCGCTAACTGCCACGAGGTGTACTGCCTGGCGGATGGTGAGCAGCAGCTCTCCTCTCTCCACAGAGAGGGCTCCGTCCCCTACCGCCCGATAGCGCCTATCCAGCACCAGACAATCCAGGGCTGGGCGCTGCGTGAAATAGCGGAGGACAGGACCCGCCCCGCGGTTGTCTTTCTCCATGACGGACCGCAGCAGGCGTTTGGCGAGGTCTACCATTTTGGAATGCAGCTGCTGGCACAGCACGGGTACGAGGTCCTGTTCGCCAATCTGCCCGGCAGCGTCGGCTACGGCAGCAGGTTTGCCGAGCTGGGCGGGCGCTGGGGCGGCGAGGACTGCGACGCCCTCCTTGCATTTATAGATGCCGCCCTTGCGGAATGCCCCGAGATTGACCCGTCCCGTCTGGCGGTGATGGGAACCGGCTATGGCGCGTATCTCGCCGCCATCGCCGTGGGCAGTACGAACCGCTTTGCCGCGGCCATCTGTGACGGCGTGATCTCCAACTGCATCTCCATGGAGGCAACCAGCGACCACGGTGCCGTCTTTGCGGCCAAGCAGATAAAGGCAAGCAGCTATGCCAATCCGGAGGAGCTGTGGAGGCGCTCGCCCCTGAGCCGGATTGCCTCCATGAAAACCCCCACGCTGATTCTCCACGGCGAGGATGACCGCAGCAGCCATCTCTCCCAGGGACAAATGCTGTTTACCGCCCTCAAGGTGCAGGGTGTGCCCGTCAGAATGGGTATCTTCCCGGGGGAGAGCCACCAGTTGGCCAGCACCGGCACCCCGGCGGCCCGGGACCGCTACTATCAGGAGGTGCTGCGCTGGCTGGACATGTATCTGTAGATCTGAAAAACGGATACATTGATTCAGAACAGCTCATAGAAGAAGATTTGGAGGTATATCAATGGTTAATTTCAGCTTAGCGGGCAAGGTAGCGCTGGTCACCGGCGCGTCCTACGGCATCGGCCCGGGCTACATCGCCACCCCCCAGACCGCGCCCCTACAGGAGCGCCAGCCCGACGGCTCCCAGCACCCCTTCGACCGATTTATCCTGGCCAAGACTCCCGCTAACCGCTGGGGGGAGGCCAGCGATCTGGCGGGCCCCGCCGTATTCCTGGCCTCCGCCGCCAGTGATTTCGTAAACGGCCACATTCTATACGTGGACGGCGGTATTTTGGCCTATATTGGCAAACAGCCCTGAGGGGGACCGCTATGAATATCTTACAGAAGATTTCCGCTGTCGGTATTGTGCCGGTCATCAAGCTGACAAACCCGGAGCGGGATGCCGCGCCTCTGGCAAGAGCTCTGTGTGCGGGCGGGGTACCGGTGGCGGAGGTCACCTTCCGCGCCCCAGGAGCGGACAGGGCCATCCGGCTCATGCGGGAGGCCTGCCCGGAGATGACAGTGGGCGCGGGCACCGTTACCGCAGCGGAGCATATCGGCGCCGCTATCGCGGCTGGGGGAGAATTTCTGGTTACCCCCGGCTTTGACCCGGATCTGACTGCCTATGCGCAGAAGCAGGATATCCCTATCTTTCCCGGCTGCACTACCCCCACCGACTACCACGCCGCGCTGAAATTCGGCCTAGAGCTTATCAAATTTTTCCCCGCCGAGCAGTCCGGCGGTCTGGCGAAGATCAAGGCCATGAGCGCACCCTTTCCACAGTTCAAGATCATGCCCACCGGCGGGATCTCCCTGAAAAAACTTGCGGAGTACATCAGTTGTCCGGTCATCGCCGCCTGCGGCGGCTCCTACATGGTCACAGCCAGCCTCATTGAGGGGCAGAAGTGGGACGAGATCACCGCGCTGTGCAAAAGGTCCCGGGAAATTGTAGAGGAGGTCAGAAAGTAATGGCAACGGTTGTCACCTTCGGTGAATTGATGATTCGCCTTCAGCCCTACAACTACGAGCGATTTGTCCAGGCGGACCGCTTGGCCTTCACCTTCGGCGGCGGAGAGGCCAATGTTGCGGTAAGTCTTGCCAACTATGGTGTGGATACGGCCTTTGTGACCAAGCTCCCCGCCCACGCCATCGGCCAGTGCGCCGTCAATTCCCTGCGGCGCTACGGCGTGGATACCAGCAGGATTGTCCGCGGCGGCAGTCGGGTGGGCATCTACTTCAGCGAGAAGTGTGCCTCCCAGCGCCCCAGCGTGTGCATCTATGACCGGGCCCACTCCGCGATTCAGGAGGCCCAGCCCGGCGACTTCGACTGGGATGCCATCTTCGATGGCGCCGCATGGTTCCACTTTACCGGGATCACCCCGGCGTTGAGCCCCAATCTGGTGGAGATCTGCGTGGAGGCGTGCCGAGCGGCCAAAGCGAGGGGGATGACGGTCTCCTGCGACCTGAACTACCGCGGCAAGCTTTGGACCCGGGAAGAGGCGAGGGCCGCTATGACAGAGCTCTGCCGGTATGTGGATGTGTGCATCTCCAACGAGGAGGACGCCAAGGATGTGTTCGGCATTGAAGCCGAAGCCACAGACATCACCGCCGGAGAGCTGAACCGGGCAGGCTACAGGTCTGTCGCCAGGCAGCTGGCGGACCGATTCGGCTTTGAGAAGGTGGCCATCACCCTCCGGGAGAGCCGGAGCGCCGTTGACAATGACTGGAGTACCATGCTCTACGACGGGACGGACTGCTTCTTCTCTAAGCAGTACCACCTGCACATTGTGGACCGCATCGGCGGCGGGGACAGCTTTGGCGGCGCATTGATTTACGCGCTGCTGTCCGGAAAGTCCAATCAGGCGGCAGTGGAATTCGCTGCTGCTGCGTCCGCGCTGAAGCACTCCATTGAGGGCGACTTTAATTTCGCCACCATCGCCGAGGTGGAGAAACTGTCCGGCGGCGATGGCTCCGGAAGGGTTCAGCGGTGAATTTGAGGAAGTCCCTCTGCCTACCATAATAGGAAAGGAAGCCATTTGTAATATTACTTCCGAATTAGAACATAGGAAATCTGGTTATGCTGAAAGAAATTCGTCCGGATTGCTCTCCAGGGCATAGGGCGGCAAAAAGAACAGCTCAATTTTATCCCGATGCCTGTCCAGCCAGGCGGCAGCCTTTTTCCCATGATGTACCTTTAGATTGTCCAAAATCAGGAAAACTTTTCGCTTGGAGGTCCGAACCAGCCGGTTCATATTACTTCTGAAAAATGATATGGGAAAATGATGGTCGATTGTAAATGGTATGGGATGGCCTGCTTCCAATCAAGGTGACGGAGCTGCCGGGAGCCTTGAAGCGCAAGGGCAGGAAATTCAAGGACAGGGAGAACAAAAAGTGTTACGGCACAAGTATTTCAGACCGCCCGGAGATCGCTGCCCAGCGTATGGAAGAAGGTCGTTGGGAGGGCGGCACCGTGTCGGGGAAGCGGACCGGCCACGAGGCTGTTGTCCTCACCCTGCTGGAGAAAAAGAAGGAGAACTACCTTGCTATCCGCATCCCCGGCAAGACCAGCAAGGCCGTAATGGACGCCATGGCCGCCCTCCGGGCTGAGTATGGCCAGCACTTTCCGCAGGTCTTCAAGACCATTACTGCGGACAACGGCAGCGAGTTTGCCGGCTTCGCGCAGACGGAAGCATGGGGCAGTAAGGTTTTCTTTGTCCACCCTTACACCTCATGGGAGCGCGTCCAGAACAAGCGGCACAACGGCCTGTTCCGGCCGTTCGTCCCCAAGGGCGTCTCCATTGAGCTGTTCACCGATGAGGACATCCTTGCAGCTGCTGACGAGTTGAATGGACGGCCTCGGAGAAAGCTCGGTTACTGTACCCCGGAGGAACTTTTTGAGGCCTTCCTGGATACTGTTTACGCAGCCTGACGGCCGCGCCAGCCCTGGTCACGGACAGAGCCTCCGGCTCCATCCGTGACCATGGCTATGATGACCTGCTTTCTGCCTCGGGGGGTCTCTATACTTTACCGAGGAGTTTTTTCTGTCCATAGCTATAAACTTTTTGCCCCCAGCATAACTGGGGGTTTTCTTGCTCCAAAAGAAGAGGTCCGAGCATTTCAATGGGAAATGCTCGGACCTCTCAATTTCTTAGAATCTGTATTTACAACCGGGGGATGCTGGATATCCACGGATTTTTACTCTCAGACCAGGAGATTTTCCGCAGGCATCCTGACGGATGGCAAGAAAAATCGACGTAGTATGACGGGAAAAAGACCCGCCAGACCATATTCAACGGTTATGAATACAGGCTCTTAAAGAGCAGATGCCTCACTCCGCCTCCAGGTACAGCTGCACGGCCTGATAGTCCCCCCGCTGGGGCGGGATGGGATACCCGGCGTACATCAGCTGGTCCCCGCTGTAGCGCCTCTCGCCGCCGTTGACCCGGTAGAGCGCGTTGGGGTCCAGCCCCTTCAGGCGCAGGGTGAGGAAGGGCTTGGCCGCCCAGGTGCTTCCCGTGACCAGGGAAACCAGCGCCTCCCGCCGGTCCGGGGACACGTGCTGCCAGGCGGTATAATCCCGGTTGTGGAAGGGGTCTGTGAGCCGGTAGTAGTCCCCCTCCTGGATAAGACGGCTGTGGTGCTTGAAGGTGCAAACCTGCTGGCGCACCGTCTCCTTCTCCTCCGCCGTGCACCTCCCCAGGTCCATCTCATACCCGAAGGTGCCGCACATGGCCACCACTCCCCGGGTCTCCATGGACGTGGAGCGGTTGGTCTGGCCGTTGGGCACGGCGGAGACGTGGGCGCCCACAGTGCTCACCGGATAGCAGAAGCTGGTGCCGCACTGGATGCGCAGCCGGTCAATGGCGTCGGTGTTGTCGCTGCACCAGATCTGGGGGGTATAGTAGAGCATCCCGGCGTCAAACCGGCCGCCGCCGCCGCTGCACCCCTCGATGAGCAGACCCGGATAGTCCCGGTGGAGCCGCTCCAGCAGGTCGTACACCCCCAGCACGTAGCGGTGGTACGCCTCCCCCTGCCGGTCCGCCGGCAGGGCGGCGGACCACACGTCGGTCAGGGACCGATTCATGTCCCACTTGATGTAGGAGATCTCCGCGCTGTCCAGCACCCGGCGCAGGGCGTCGTAGATGTGGTCCCGGACCTCCTGCCGGGAGAAGTCCAGCACCAGCTGGCTCCGGCCCAGCGTCTGGGGACGGCCCGGGGCTCCCAGGGCCCAGTCCGGGTGGGCCCTGTAGAGGTCGCTGTTCTCGCTGACCATCTCCGGCTCGACCCACAGCCCGAAGCCCATGCCCAGCGCCCGGATCCGGGGCACCAGGGCCTCCAGGCCCCCGGGCAGCTTCTTCTCGTTGACGGTCCAGTCGCCCAGGCCGCTCAGGTCGCTGTCCCGGGCGCCGAACCAGCCGTCGTCCATGACAAACAGCTCTATGCCCAGCTCCGCCGCCTCCCGGGCAATATCTACCAGCTTCTCCGCGTCAAAGTCGAACTCCGTGGCCTCCCAGTTGTTGATGAGCACCGGCCGCCTGGCGTCCCGATAGGGGTCCCGGATCAGGCGGCGGCGCATGGCCCGGTGGAACCGGTGGGTCATGGGGGTCAGGCCGTCGGGGGAGCAGACCAGGGCCGTCTCCGGGGTGGTGAAGGTCTCCCCGGGGCCCAGAGTCCAGCGGAAGTGGTGGGGGTGGATGCCCATCACCAGCCGGGTGTCCGCGAACTGGCTCCGCTCCGCCTGGGCAATGAAGTTGCCGCTGTAGAGCAGGGCCGCACCGTAGCAGAGACCGTGGTCCTCCCCCGCACCGCGCTCGCAGAGGATCACAAAGGGGTTGTGCTGGTGGCTGGAGGTCCCCCGGACGCTGCCCACCCCCTGGACCCCGGGGCGCAGGGGCGCACGGTCCAGATTCCGTTCCCGGACGTGGCCGCCGTCAAAGGTGATGAGGTCCAGATCCGCCCGGGAGAGGTCCAGGCACAGGCTCATGGCCTGGCACAGCCTCACATCTCCGCTCCCCCGGTTGGTCAGCCGGGCGGCCCGGGTGATGAGATCGTCCTCCTCGCACACGCCGTAGAGGAGCTCCACCTCCACGCCGGAGCTGGGGTCCCGCAAAATCACGCTCAGCGTCTCCCAGCCCTGGCCGTGGAAGGCGGGCAGGCCCTCCAGCTCGTATTTCCCAGGGCGGATCCCATAGCCCGTATAGCGGAGATCCAGCAGGAGGCTGCCGTCGGTCTGCTCCACCTCCGCCGCGCTCAGGCGGTAGTCGCCCACGCCGCAGGTGGAGTACTCCTGGGGCAGGGTGTCCAGGGAGTAGACCCGGTCCGCTCCGGAGCCGCTGGGGTTGGGGGAGAAGCCCCGGTCCGCGTACTGGAGCAGATAGCCCAGGTCCCCGTCCCTGAGCCGGGGGCCGTAGTAGAGGTGGAGCAGGACGCCGTGGCTGTCCGCCTTCATCTGATAGGTGGTGCGGCAGGTGTGCAGGGTAAATGTCCCGCTCTGCTTATCGTAAACAATCATAGGGTAATCACCTTGTCGTCAAGAAATGTTTAGTGTGACAGCCCCGGCAGCAATTACTTGTCACCGGGGCTGTCTAAGAGAGAAGGAGAGGAACGCAAAATAAAGGGGTTACTTTCCGCCCGTGCCGGCGATGCCCTCCACGAACTGGCGCTGGAAGATGAGGTAGAGGACCACCATGGGCAGCATAGCCAGCAGGGAGCCGGCCATCAGCACGGGGAAATTGGTGGAGAACTGGCCCTTCAGGGTGGAGAGGCCGGAGGAGAGGGTCATCATCTTCAGATCGGAGTTGACCACCAGGGGCCACATCAGATCGCCGTAGGCAAATACGGCGGTGAAGATGGTCAGGGCGGCCACGGAGGTGCCCGTCAGGGGGAACATGACCTTATAGAAGGTCTGCCACTGGTTGCAGCCGTCCAGGTAGGCGGCCTCGCCGATCTCCTTGGGGATGCCCATGTAGGTCTGCCGCAGGAAGAACACGCCGAAGGCGCTGACGATGCCGGGGAACACCAGGGCGAAGATGGTGTTGGCCAGGCCCATCTTGGCCACCATCTGGTACTGGGGGATGATGAAGATCTGGCTGGGCAGGGACATCTGCACCAGCACGATGCCGAACAGCAG
>ERZ779632.1373-NODE-1373-length-10114-cov-7.632767_pt1 | contig 10114 bp, 12 predicted proteins | sample MGYA00514194_ERZ779632 | MGnify/ENA primary metagenome ERZ779632 (study PRJEB29562, sample SAMEA4376704) | mouse gut metagenome | isolation source: Cecum | study: EMG produced TPA metagenomics assembly of the A DSS colitis mouse model was used to assess the...
GCGCGCTCCAGCGGAACCGGCCCGGACCACGACCCGGCAGCCCCCTCCTTCCGCACGGGGCTGCTGGTCAATCTGACTAATGTAAAGGTGATTATTTTCTGCATCACTGCCCTGGCGGGCTATGTGCTGCCCTATAACCCCTCCCTGTGGGCGCTGCTTCCGGTGGGAATTTTTCTGCCCTTTACCGGGCCGGTGTGCAATCTGGTGTGGCTCTTCGCCGGGGCATCCCTGCAAAGGCTCTTCGCCGGCCACCGCCGGGCGGTGGACCTGGTAATGGCCCTCTCCCTGGCACTTTGCGCGGCGAGCATGGTGTGGCCCCACTGACGGATCATGCACTGGGCGGCCTGCGGCCGCCCCCAAAGAAATTTGAGGTGACAGATATGACAACACAGGAACTGCTCCAAAGGGCTAGCGGCGCGAAGGAATCCATGGCTCTGGCGGACACGGAGAGAAAAAACAAAGCCCTGCGGGCTATGGCCGACGCTCTGGAGGACCACGGTTCGGCCATTCTGGCGGCCAACGCCCTGGACGTGGAGTCGGCCCGTGGAACGGTTTCCGATGTAATGCTGGACCGGCTGGCCCTCAGCCCCGAGCGGATCTCCGGAATGGCCCAGGGCATTCGGGAGGTGGCCGCCCTGCCCGACCCGGTGGGGGCGGTCCTCAGCCGGGTGGAGCGGCCCAACGGGCTGATCATCGAGAAGACCGCCGTCCCTATGGGGGTCATCGCCATCATCTACGAGAGCCGGCCCAACGTCACCTCCGACGCCGCCGCCCTGGCCCTGAAGGCAGGGTCCGCCTGCGTGCTTCGGGGGGGAAAGGAGGCTCATCGCTCCGCCGGGGCCATCGTAGCCGCCCTGAAGGAGGGCCTGTCCGCAGCCGGTCTGGACCCGGAGGCACTCCAACTGGTGGAGGACACCACCCGGGCCTCCGCCAACGAGCTGATGGCCGCCCGGGGACTGGTGGACCTGCTCATCCCCCGGGGGGGCGCAGGGCTCATCCGGGCCTGTGTGGACAACGCCGCCGTCCCCGTGCTGGAGACGGGCACCGGCATCTGCCACATCTATGTGGACGCATTCGCCGACCTGGACATGGCCCTGGATATTGTGGAAAACGCCAAATGCTCCCGGCCCAGCGTGTGCAACGCCGCCGAGGTCTGCCTGGTCCACCGGGAGGTGGCCGGGGAGTTTCTGCCCAAGCTGAAGGACCGGCTGGAGCACAACCGCTTCGGCCACCCGGTCCAGCTGCGGCTGGACCCGGAAGCGGCCAAGATCATCGACGGCACCCCCGCCGGCCCCGCCGACTTCGACACCGAGTTTCTGGACTACATCCTGGCCGTCAAGGTGGTGGACAGCCTGGAGGAGGCTGTGGGCCACATCGCCGCCCACTCCACCGGCCACTCCGAGGCCATTGTCACCGGCGACGAGAGAGCGGCCCACGCCTTCCTGACCCGGGTGGACAGCGCCGCCGTCTACTGGAACGCCTCCACCCGCTTCACCGACGGGGGGGAGTTCGGCCTGGGCTGCGAGATGGGAATTTCTACCCAAAAGCTGCACGCAAGAGGGCCTTTGGGCCTGGGAGAGCTGTGTTCCTTCAAATTTGTGATAAAAGGCCAGGGACAGACCCGGTAAAATTGTAAAAATTTCTCAGATGACATTTTGAGAAAGATAGTGTATGATGTGGGCATGGAAATGACGCAGGGGAGACCCTGTAATTATGAGGAAAGGACTGATTCCAATGAGCTGTTTGAGCCGGAAGCTGCGGGAACGGGAATTTGTTGAGCTGACCAGAGAGCTGCTGGACTCCGAGCAGGTGCGGATGATGGGCCGGTGGAAGCACCACGGTCCGGTGACCACCCTGGACCACTCCCTGTTTGTGGCCTTCAGCACCTATCGGGTGGCGCGGATGCTCCATATGGATGTGCGCGCCGCTGTCCGGGGCGCCCTGCTCCACGACCTGTATCTCTATGACTCCAAGGACAGGTCCGCACACCCTGGAAACCAGTGCTTCGATCATCCCCGGTTTGCCGCCCGGAACGCCGCCGCGATTACCTCGCTGAGCGAGAAGGAGCGGAACATCATCCTCTCCCACATGTGGCCCCTGGGGGGCGCTCTGCCCCGTTCTCTGGAGGCCTGGATGGTGGATCTGGTGGATACCATCTGCGCCGGACTGGAGATGTCCCGCGTCTGCCACCCCTCCCGCCTGCGGGAGCGTCTTGGCGTGCGCCCACTGATGCCCGCCCTATGACCAGGAATACAAAACCGCCCGTCCCGGAACAGGATGGGCGGTTTTTGTCGAATTTATTGAATTTTTTTCGAAAAAATTGTGTTTTTTGCACCGAAGAAAATTATTTCCGAATAGTGGAAATACGATTCGATCTGTGCTATAATAGCCTGGAATAAATCTTGTTCTTGATGGAGGAACGAAATGAACGATCAATCCGCCGCGCTTCAGGCCAAGCGGGAAGAGCTGCTTCGGGCCGGCGTACAAATGATGGATCCCGCCGCTGTCTATGTGGAGGAGGGGGTCATGGTAGGAGCGGGCACTCTGCTCCTACCCGGCACTATCCTGCGGGGAAAGACGGTGGTCGGCGAAAACTGCCAGATCGGCCCCCAGGTGATGCTCACCGACTGCACGGTGGAGGAGGGCTGCGCCATCAACGCCTCCCAGTGTGAGGAGAGCGTCATCCGGAAAAACTGCCAGATTGGCCCCTATACCCACATCCGGCCCCACTGCGTGGTGGGGGAGGGCTCTAAGATTGGGGCCTTTGTCCAGCTGAAAAACTGCAATCTGGGCAGGGGGACCAAGATGGCCCACCTGACCTATGTGGGGGACAGCGATGTGGGCGAGGACTGCAACTTCGGCTGCGGCACCGTCACCTGCAACTACGACGGCTTCCAGAAGCACCGCACCACCATCGGAAGTCATGTGTTTGTGGGCTGCAACACCAACTTTGTCCCCCCGGTCGCGGTGGGGGACGGGGCCTTTATCGCCGCGGGTACCACGGTAACGGAGGATATCCCGGAGGACGCCATGGCCATTGGCCGGACCCGGCAGGAGGTCAAGCCGGACTGGGCGGCGGAAAACCGGAAGAAAAAGGGGAAGCTGTGAGGACTTGCCTCACAGAATAATAAAACAGGTATTACAAGAGAGAGCCGGCCGGAGCGCCGGATAAAAAATGGGAGGATGTAAACAAATGATCGCACACGGCAAGGATATCAAAGTCATCACGGGCAATTCCAACCCCGCGCTGGCCAGGGACATCTGCAAGGAGCTGGGGATTCCGCTGGGCAACTCGGAGGTAGGCTCGTTCTCTGACGGGGAGAATTTCGCCTCCATCTATGAGACGGTCCGGGGCTCGGACGTGTTTGTGGTCCAGTCCACCTGCTCCTTTGAGAAGGACGGCAAGCCGGGTACGGTGAATGACGCGCTGATGGAGCTGCTGATTATCATCGACGCCCTGAAGCGGGCCTCCGCCGGACGGATCACCGCCGTGATTCCCTACTTCGGCTACGCCCGGCAGGACCGCAAAACCAAGCCCCGTGATCCCATCTCCGCCAAGCTGGTGGCCAATCTGATCACCACCGCCGGCGCCGACCGGGTGCTGACCATGGACCTCCACGCCAACCAGATCCAGGGCTTTTTCGACATCCCGGTGGACAATATGCTGGGCGCCCCTATTTTTGTGGATTATTTCAACCGAAAGTTTAAAAATGACCGGGACAACACCATGGTGGTCTCCCCCGATGTGGGCTCGGTGGCCCGGGCCCGGACCTTTGCCCAGAAGCTGAACATGCCCCTGGCCATTGTGGACAAGCGGCGGCAGAAGGCCAACTCCTCCGAGGTGATGAACATCATCGGCGACGTGACGGGCAAGAACGTGATCCTGCTGGACGACATGGTGGACACCGGCGGCTCCCTGTGCCACGCCGCCAAGGCCCTGGTGGAGATTGGCGGCGCTCAGTCCGTTACCGCCTGCGCCTCCCACGGCGTGCTGTCCGGACCCGCCATTCAGCGCGTTCAGGACAGCGCTCTGGACGAGGTTGTGTTCCTGAACACCATCCCCGCCCGCCCCAATGTCCACTGTGACAAGCTCCGCTATATCTCCGTGGCCCATCTCTTCGCCGAGGCGATCAGCCACATCTACATGGAGACCTCTGTATCTCCGCTATTCCTGTGATCCGATTCCGGGGCGGGCAGTTGCCCGCCCTGTTTCTGTGGAGGGAACGATATGTTTTTGAAACGCGATACCAGCGGCGTAAGCTGGCTGCTGGTCTGCCTGGGCAACCCGGGGGACAAATACGAGAACACCCGGCACAACGTGGGCTTTATGGTGGCCGACGAGGTGGCGGAGCGGCGGAATAAGCCCATCCAGCGGCTGAGATTCAAGGCGCTGACCAATATCCTGACCATCGACCGGGAGAAGGTGCTGGTGATGAAGCCGATCACCTATATGAACCTGTCCGGGGAGGCGGTGCGCCCGGCGGCGGATTTTTATAAAATCCCCCCCGACCATGTGTTGGTGGTGTCTGACGACACAGCCCTGGCGGTGGGGCGGCTGCGCGTCCGGGCAAAAGGCTCCGCCGGGGGGCACAACGGGCTGAAAAGTATCATCCAGCACCTGGGCACCGACCAGTTTCCCCGCCTGCGGGTGGGCGTGGGGGAGAAGCCCCACCCCGACTATGATCTGGCCGACTGGGTGCTGGGCAAGTTTGTGGGCGAGGACAAAAAAGCCATCGACGCCGCCGTCAAACGGGCCGCCGACGCCATTGAGTGCGTCCTGGCCGAGGGGATCGACCGGGGGATGGGAAAGTTTAACGGATCGTGAGGGACTGGGCTCCGCTTAATATTTTTAACTGTTCCGCGAACGGCCTTGCCTTTCCCCGGCGGAAGGTATAGAATCAGGGTACAGTCCAAACTTTGTTTGGAACAAATCAATAAGGAGTGTTGGTTATGAAAAAGCCAAGCCGTCTGGCCGCTGGCCTGGTGTGCGCCCTTATGGCCGCCGCGCTGATCCTGCCCGCGTCCGCTCACGGCTGTCACGGAGGCTGGAGGTACTACAGCCGCCCCGCGCAAACCACTGTCACCGTCTGCGCCTATGAGGACTGCGAGCTGGCCGGCCGCCATGTCCACGATGGCGTGACTTATTGCGGCTACGCTCACGGAACAGGTGTCTGCGACGGAGCGTGCCGGGCTTTGTGTACGGCGGAGGGCTGCGAGCTGGCCGGTCGCCACACCCACGACGGCGTAACCTACTGCGGATCCCATCATGAGGCGGGTTATTGTGACGGCACCTGCGTGTCCAGTGTCTCCTATGGTCATGGCCACTGCCACGGCAGAGGCTGCTGACAAACGCTTACGCGATTCCAGCGGCGGGGAAAGCCCCGCCGCTACTTTTGTTCCACATGCTCCCGCAGAACCAGCCGGACATAGCTGGGAACCGACCGGCAGTCCTCCTCCGCCAGCCGCTTCAGCGTGTTGTAAAGCTCCTGCGTCATTCCCACTGTTACCTTTTTTTCGATCTTTTTCATCATATCACCTCTATGCATCATTATACACTATATGACATAAAATGCAACCCCTTGTATTTTAATTCGTTCAACGATACACTATATGACATACAAGCGTGCAAGGTGGTGCAAAAAATGCCGGAAGCCATATTGGTGAATCGGACAAGGTTTACATCCTCGTTGAAAAACGAGCTGGCGAAGGAACTTGATTTGCTGGCTCAGAGGACCAGGATACCAAAATCCAGATTGCTGGATGAGGCGGTCGAGGATTTACTGAAAAAACATGAAAGACGGATGACTGAATAAGCCATCCGCTTCCGCGGACAGACCAAACAGGGACACCCCGTTGGGGTGTCCCTGTTTGGTGATCTGGAAGGATGGATGAAAAAGGAATGATGAGATCAAAGATTGAAAATTCACCGTGTCTCCGACAAGAGCGGCAGCCGGTTCCTCGTTAAATTTTTAACCTTTGCTCTGTCAAAGACTTTACCACTCCTCGCCCGGAAATGCCATCCCCAAATCCATTATGCTTCTCATTAGTATTTTGTTATCCTTTCGAGCGTCTCCCAATCAGTTGCAATCTCTTTGGAAACGTTGTATGATGATAGGGCTATTTACAGTGAGAGGAGCCTGGCCTTGGACGAATTACAGCAGCTTCCCATCCCCCTGCTGATGTGGTACCGGGAAAACGCCCGCGGGCTGCCCTGGCGCGGCGATCCCAGTCCCTATCATATCTGGGTGTCTGAAATCATGCTCCAGCAGACCCGTGTGGCGGCGGTGCTGGAGTACTACCGCCGGTTTCTGGAGGCCGCCCCCACGGTGGCCGATCTCGCCGCCCTGCCCCCCGACGTCCTGATGAAGCTGTGGCAGGGCCTGGGCTACTACAGCCGGGCCAGAAACCTGCGAAAAGCGGCAATTCAGATCATGGAGCGTCACGGTGGAATATTCCCAAATACTTATGAAGATATCCGGGCTCTGGCCGGGGTGGGGGATTATACCGCCGGGGCGGTCGCCTCCATCGCCTTTTGCCTGCCCGTCCCGGCGGTGGACGGCAATGTCCTCCGGGTCACCGCCCGAATCACCGGGGACAGCGGGGATATCTCCACCCCCGCCATGAAAAAGAGGGTGACCCAGGCCCTGGCGGAGGTGATCCCCCTGGACGCGCCGGGGGACTTCAATCAAGCGCTGATGGAGCTGGGGGCCACCGTCTGCCTTCCCAACGGCGCTCCCCTGTGCGAAACGTGTCCGGCGGCGGCCTTCTGTCGGGCTTTTCAGGAGGGCCGGACGGGGGAGCTGCCCGTCAAAGCGGCAAAGAAGGCCCGCCGGGTGGAGGCGAGAACCGTTTACCTGCTCTTTTATCAAAACGCCGTGGCCCTGCGCCGCCGCCCGGACCGGGGCCTGCTGGCCGGACTTTGGGAGTATCCCAACGAGCTGGCCAGCGAAAGCGGCGGGCTCCGGCAGTGGGGGCTGTCCGCCCCCGTCCTGGAGCGGGCGGGGACCGGAATCCACATATTCAGCCATGTGGAGTGGCGCATGACCGCCCTGACCGGAGAGCTGGCCGGCCCGGAGCTCCCGGAGGGCTGGGTGTGGGCGGACCGGAACGCCCTGCGGGATGTCTACGCCGTTCCCAACGCCTTTCAGAGCTTCGCCCAACAGGTGGCTGGCCGCCTGGGGAGGTTTGTATGAGATGCGCCCTCTGCCCCCGAAACTGCGGAGCCCTGCGGACTGAAACAGAGGGACAGGGCTGGTGCCGCGTGCCCTCCGTTCCCATTCTGGCCCGGGCGGCGCTCCACCACTGGGAGGAACCCCCGATTTCCGGTACCCGCGGCTCCGGAACCATCTTTTTTTCCGGCTGTCCCCTGGACTGTGTGTTCTGCCAGAACGAAAAAATCAGCCGTCAGGATTTTGGCCGCGCCGTCACTCTGGACCGGCTGCGGGAAATCTGCGGAGAGCTGATCGCTCAAGGAGCCCACAACCTGAACTTCGTCAGCCCCACCCACTACGCCCACGTGCTCGCCGCCCTGCTGGAGGGCTGGCGCCCTCCTGTCCCTGTTGTATTCAACACGGGTGGATATGACAAAACGGATACCCTGCGGGCGCTGGAGGGAAAAGTTGATGTCTATCTTCCCGACCTGAAGTATCTGGACGGAGAGACCGCCCGGCGGTACTCCGCCGCCTCCGATTACCCGGAAACCGCCCAGGCGGCGATCCGGGAGATGGTCCGCCAGACCGGTCCCTGCCGGTTTGATCATAACGGACTGTTATTAAGTGGTACAATCATACGCCACCTTATCATCCCCGGTCAGGTTACCCAGGCCAAGGCGGTGATGGACTGGGTGGCGGGTGAGTTCCCGCCGGGGACGGTGCTTTTCTCCCTCATGAGCCAGTACACCCCCTGGGGGGACCTGTCCGCCTGCCCGGAGCTTAACCGCCGCCTGCGCTCCAGCGAAATACACACCGCCCAAACCTATATGGTCAATCTGGGCCTGAACGGCTTCACCCAGGAGCGGACCTCCGCCAGGGAGGAGTACACGCCGCCCTTTGATTTGACGGGGGTGTAGCCATAAACGATTTTTGGGTCAGTCCCTGGCTCCATTGCCCGCCAGAGGAAACATTCGTCAATGACTGTCGGATCATTCTTAAAAAACTGTGCTTTGGCCCTGTGGAGGCACACAGCTGGTTCGCCACAGAAGACGGGGGAGCGCTTTCTGGAGCCGGTCAGCCGGGACGCGCCGCGTCGGCTTTTGGACAATGAGATTGCCCTGTGCCAGCAGCTTCACCAGGAGCATTTGATTCCCCTGTTCCAGCGGGAGCTGGACCGCTGAAAGGAAAAGGAGCCTGACGCAACCGCGTCAGGCTCTCATTTATGGTAAGACGACCCCTCGTTGATTTTGAACGCCCGATAAATCTGTTCCAGCAGCATGACCCGGGCCAGGTGGTGGGGGAAGGTCATGGGGGACATGGAGAGCTGTATATGAGCCTCCGCCTTGACGGAGGGATGGAGGCCGTAGCTGCCGCCGATGAGAAAGACCAGGTGCTTGTCCTGACTCCCCTGGGATGGGATCATGTGGGCCATCTCCTCGCTGGAGCGCATCCGGCCCTCGACGCACAGGGCCACTACCCGGGAGCTGGGGGGAATTTTGATCCGGATAGCGTCCCCCTCCTTGTCCAGGGCGTTGGCGATCTCCCCCAAGGTGGGGGACTTGGACAGCTTGACCTCCGGAATCTCCACCACCGTCAGCTTGCAGTAGGAAGAAAGCCGCTTGACATATTCGGCACAGGCGTCCTTATAAAATTTTTCTTTCAGCTTGCCCACGCAGATGAGGTAAACGCTCAGCATGCCGCCGCCTCCTTTCCCAGGGAGACGGTAGGTCCTAGGGTATTCGCGGGGGCTACGGTCAGGGAGATGTCCCGCTCCGGGTCGCAGTCCATGGCCAGCAGGCGGTGGGCCGCTGTCTCATAGGCCCGGACAGGGGTATTGTTCGTCTGGGACAGGTGGGCCAGCACCACGGTTTTTGTCCCGTGCTCCACCGCGAAGGCGGCCAGCTCCGCCCCCGCCTCGTTAGACAGGTGGCCGTACTCCCCCAAAACGCGCCGCTTTAAGTAGTAGGGATAGGGGCCGGAACGGACCCAGTCCTCGTCGTGATTGGCCTCGCACACCAGCAGGTCACAGCCCTCCACCGCCCGGCGCACCTCATCGGTGACATGGCCCAGGTCGGTACACAGGACCATCCGGCTTCCCTCCCCGGCGACAGACCAGCCCACGCTGTCCGCCGCGTCGTGAGGGGTGGGGAAGGACTCCACCCACAGCGACCCGATCCGTACCCCGGCCCCCGCCTCCTGGGGCTGAAACAGGCCCTTTACCTGGTCGCACCGGTTTTTTCGGTACCACTCCCAGCAGGTGGCGCGGGTGGCGTAAATGGGGGCGCCCGCTTTTTTGGTCAGCACCCGCAAACCGGACACATGGTCGCTATGCTCATGGGTAAGCAGAATGGCGGACAGCTGCCAGGGCTTGACCCCCAGCTCCGCGAGCCCGGCGGTGATCCGTTTGGCGGAGATGCCCGCGTCCAGCAGGATGTGGGTATCTCCACAGGACACCAGAGCGGCGTTGCCCAAAGAGCCGCTGGCAAAGGTGGTGAATGTAAACAAATGGTTCTCTCCCTCAAAAAACGGGCGGCCTTTGGCCGCCCGTCCGCGTCTTTTCAGCCTACCTGGGCTGTATTTTCCTCGTCCGGCGTACTGACAATCTGGACATCCGCGCCCACGGAGGCCAACTTCTCAATGATCGTCTCATAGCCCCGCTCAATGTGGTGAACGCCATCGATCTCGGTGACGCCCTGAGCGGCCAAACCGGCGATGACCATGGCGGCCCCGGCCCGCAGGTCGCAGGCGTGAACGGGAGCTCCAGTGAGATGGTCCACCCCTTCGATAACGGCCACCTTGCCGTCCACCTGAATCTGGGCCCCCATGCGGCGGAATTCGTCCACATAGCGGTAGCGGTTGTCCCACACCCCCTCGGTGAGGACGCTGGTGCCCTGAGCGACGCACAGAACGGCGGCAATCTGGGGCTGCATGTCGGTGGGGAAGCCGGGATAGGGCATGGTCTT
>ERZ779632.1375-NODE-1375-length-10112-cov-16.214179_pt1 | contig 10112 bp, 11 predicted proteins | sample MGYA00514194_ERZ779632 | MGnify/ENA primary metagenome ERZ779632 (study PRJEB29562, sample SAMEA4376704) | mouse gut metagenome | isolation source: Cecum | study: EMG produced TPA metagenomics assembly of the A DSS colitis mouse model was used to assess the...
CGTAGGCTCCGAAAAGCCTTGATATTACAGTGTCCCTAATAGGAGCCATTCATATGGAGTGTGCCCGGAGGGCGGGATTTTTAAGGAGGAGCTTGGTCAGACGCTGTTTGAAACTTGGCGGTGTACCCAGCGGCGAGTGGTTTTACTGCCGCTGGGGTATGTTGACAATTTTCCAGCAAGCCCTAATGCTTACTGCGGTCCAGACTTTCCATTTCCCGCAGTATCACAACCTTATTATAATCATCCCAGGTGGCGGTGCGGATGCCGGCAATGATTTTTGAGATCTGGTCAAACCCCGCAAATGATATCAGGCAGCCAACCAAAGCAATAAAATTCACCGTGTTATCCATGTGCATAAAGCGGGCCGCCGTGACAATTAAAAGGCCGATTATAATATATACCAATCCCCTTTTAAAATCAGGCACCCCATAAAAGCCCAATTGGACGGTCTGCCAGAAGGACAGCGGGAGCATATCTTTTTGCCCCTGCCGGACCCTTGCTGTTTTTTTCTTCGCCATAATCTCTATCCTTTCACTGCGCCGATTGAAATCCCCTTGACAAGGAATTTTTGGAAAAACGGAAATGCAATTAATACTGGAATGATGGCAATCACCGCGATCGCCATTCGGATCGACACGCCCGGCACGTTGACCGACGCCATATCCCCAGCAAACTCGGAGGTGGAGATAAACTGGATATCCATCAATATTCGGTTCAAAAGGCCCTGAATGCTGAGTTTTCCCGCTTCACTGATATAGATAAAGCTGTTGAACCAGTCGTTCCAATATGCGATACCGTTCAGGAACCCTATGGTTGCCAGCATTGGCTTGGACAGGGGCAGCACCATGTGGGCAAATACCCGGAGCTCCGAAGCGCCATCCAGCCGCGCAGACTCCAGCAGTGCCCGCGGGACGCTGTTTTTATAATAGGTGCGCATAATGAGCACATTCATTCCGTTCAGCAGAAGCCTCGGGAAAATCAACGCCGCAATGCTGTTCCGAATGGACATGTAGCGCGCGTACATGATATATGTCGGCACCAGGCCCGCATGGAACAGGGTGGAAAAGATAACCAGCCCGGTTATGACACGCCCCATGGAAGAGGCGTCCTGGCTGATCGCGTATCCCAATGCCGCCGTCACCGCCAAGGAAAGCGTCGTGCCCACGGCCGTTACAAAGGCCGTGATCGCGTACGCCCGCAAAATGGAGCTGCGGCTGTTCCACAGATACTCATAAGCGGAAACGCTCCATTGTTCAGGGACAAAGGAGTAGCCGCCGCGTATCAGCGCGTTCTCGTCCGTAAACGAGGAAATAACCAGCAGAAGGAACGGCACGGCGCACATCAGCGCCACAAGCATAAGAACGGTATGCGGGAAAACAGCCGTGTTTCTGCGTCCCTTGCGCATGTGTTGCGCCCCCTTTAAATAATCGCGTCATCCGGGCTGTATTTTTTCATCGCCAGATTTGCCAGGCAGAATATTCCACAGCCTACAATTGACTGGTACAGGCAGGCGGCGGACGCCATGCCGATGTCGCCCGTTTTCAAAAGCGCGCGGTAAACATAGGTGTCAATGACGTTGGTGACGGGATACAGGGCGCCTGAATCCATCGGCACCTGGTAGAACAGGCCAAAGTCAGAGGAAAAGATCCTGCCGACGTTCAAAAGCACCATAACCGCAACAGAGGATTTGATCATCGGCACTGTGATCTTACACGCCTGCTGAAGCCGGCCGGCCCCGTCCACCTCCGCAGCGTCGTAAATCTCCGGGTCCACGTTTGAAATTGCGGCGTAGAAAATAAGGGACAAATACCCGAAATTTTTCCAGCAGCTTACATAGGTAAGGATAAACGGCCAGTACCCAGGCTCAGAATACCACGCGACAGCGTCTCTTTTCAGCAGGGGAAGCAGCGTGTGATTTACAAAACCGGACTGTGAGCTCAGGAACGCAAAGACGAGGTAGCTTACGATGAGCATGGAGACCAGGTGCGGAAACAGCATGACGCCCTGATAAAAGCTGAAAAAATATTTGTTCTTGATTTCATTCAGCAAAAGTGCAATCAATAGCGCGATCCCCGTTCCCAGCACAATAAAAGCAAGGTTATATAGAATCGTATTGCGGGTAATGACCCACGTGTCCGTTGTCCGGAACAGGTACTTGAAGTTTTCCCACCCGCACCAGGGGCTGAACAGGATGCCGGTATGAAAATTGACATCTTTAAATGCGACAATGACGCCGATCACCATGGGAATCAGGTTATTGATGGTCAGATATATGATCCCCGGGACGGCAAAGCAGAGGTACGTCAACACTGCCCTCTTTTTGTGTGGAGATAATTTTAATCTTTTCATATTACCCAATTTACCAATATGTCTGTTTGTCGTGGCCTGTCCCGCGGCCCGGCTGCGGGCCGCGGGACAGGCGCCAGCTTGCCGTTACTGCCTCTCGTTCAGCCGCTTTCCAGCCAGCCGTCCAATTGACGCTGCTTTTCAGCTACCACCGCGTCAATGCCTGCCTCTTCCAGCTTTGAGATGAAGGCGGAAAGACTTTCCATGCCCACCGCCCCCGTTTCCAATCCCAGGCGGAACTCCGCCGCCACATTCGACAGCGCCGCCACCTCGCTCCTCACAGGCCTGGAGTCGAACGTAAAGCCCAGCGTGTCCGAGGCCGGCGCTTCCGACATAGCCGCCATCGACTGCTCCCAAATATCCAGGTCGTTCCCCTCCCAGATATAACTGTTGAACTGGCTTCCAAACGCCCATGACATGTTGATATTATAGCCGGAGTTCCCGGCGTCAACGCCTTCGGGATAGGTAATATGCCCATCCTCCGTAAACACGTAATGCCGGCCTTCCAAGCCCCAGTCCAACAGGTTTAATACGTCCTTGTCCGTATACAGCAGGTTGAGAAATTTAACGGCGGCCTCCGGGTGCTTGCTCTGTGCGGCGACGCCCCAGGTGAGAAGCTGTACGTTGGCGGTGCTGATATTGGGCTCCACAATATCGGCGTGGACGATTTCATGGCCGCACGCTTTGGATTCCTGTACGTCCATTCCGGTTTTCGTCATGTAAAAATAACACACGCCGGTTCCGGCTTTCATCTGCGTGGCGATAGACTCGGTGTGGCTGGTGACGTCCGGCGGGATATACCCCGCCTCATACCACCTGCGCATGGTGGATACGCCCTGGCGGTATTGTTCCGTCGCAAAATAATTGACGACCGTGCCGGGATCATCATACATCAACACCCCAAACCCGTCGCTGAGGTTGTCCTTCCCCATCGTAAGCTCCACCGGCGTCAGCGTTGGGTTGCGCTCAATGACCAGGGGATACAAATCGGGCTCGGCGTCTTTGATCGCGGCCAGAATGGGTTCGACATCCGCCAGGGTGCGTACCGTGGAGAGATCCAGCCCGTACTTCTCCACGTAGTCTTTTCGGATATAGAAGCCGGCGCCCCGGGCAATGTCCCGCATGGGCATAACGCCGTAGATCTGCCCATCCACCGCGCCGCCCTTCAAAAAGTCAGGGCCAACCGCGTCGATGATCCCCTGCCCGTATTGATCCAGCAGACCGTTGAGCGGAATACATTGGCCGTTTGCGGCATAAGTGGCAAAGCGCTGCCCGCTTATCATAAACAGATCCATACGTTCCGTGCCGGAGAGCATCAGGTTCACCTGCTCATTGTACGTTCCCAGGGAAATCGGCTGAAGGTCCACCCGCACCCCGATGGATGGCTCCGTGATGGCGTTGATCGCCTGCTCCACCATGTCCAGATCGTTGGCAATGGTGCTGTTGACATAGTACGTCACCACAATTTCCTCTATCCCGTTCCGGTCCGCCCGGCCGTTTTTACAGCCGGGCAGCGTCGCCAAAAGACCCAGCGCGAGGAACATGGCGGCAAGGCGTTTTACAATAGGGGTTTTCACAATAATCCACCCTCCCTTGGCTGGAATCATTTTGCGCCGGCGCTTACCCGCCCTTCCTCGCTGAAAGTTCTTCTTCGCACTGCCGGATCTTCTCGTTGGTCAGGTTATATACCAGAAGTAGGATCACCGCCCCGGCAAAACGGATGCCCGCCGGAATGAGGCAAAACGCCGCGCCGATACCACTGATTACACTGGGCGCGCACTCCGCGACAGGGACAGTGGCGTCAAAGCTGATGGCAATGAGGATCAGGGGAAGCAGCCAGCCTTTGACCATACTGCCCATCTGGGCTGCCACAGAGGTGAGGCTGATGGTAAAACCGGGGATCGACATGCCTGTTTTCCATTCGCCGTACACGACGCAGTCCGCATAGCTGTTGAAAAAGATCGAATAGCTGAACCCGTGCGCAAAGCGGTAGACCATCAGCAGGATGAACACCAGCACGCCGTTGGCGGAGGCGAAGAAGCTCAGCGCCAGCGCGCCCGCGATAACAAACTCAGAAGCGGTGAGCATGGATTTGGCGGAAAACTTCTTTACAATGGAGCCGCTGGCATAGGAACCAACCGTCTGGAGAATACCGCCCCAGAAGATATAAGTGGCCATCAGCCCCGTATCCTGCATCACATAGGTGAAGAAATAGGTCTGGGTCCCCATGATGGTCATGTTGGAGCTGAATCTCAGAATGTCGGTGATCACCAGGCCGATCAGCGAGCGGTTCTGCACCAGGCTTTTCAGCATGACGGACAGGGGGGCTCGCTTCTGCGTGGCAAGGTCTGCCGTCCCGGGCCCTTCGTAGCCCCGGGTTATCCAGACAGTATACCACATGGACAAGCAGTTGACAACGGCGACGCAAATCACCATACCGGCATAGCCGCCCGCCATGCCGAACACAGCGGCCAGCGCCAGGGCCAGCGGGGTCCCGGTGTAGGAATACAATACCCCGGCCAGGGCCGTGTGGAATCCGCGGTTCCGGGACAGGACCGCGCGTTCATCCGAATTGCTGGCGATCACATTCATCAACGCCCCGTTGGCGTTGTAGCACAGGCTGTTGCCGAAAGCGTTGATGATGTACGCCACAATAATGATCCAGGCCGCAGCGGTTTCATTGGTGCTGAGCCGGACGAACTTCAGGACAAATGCAATGTTCGCCACAGGCGCGGCGATCAGGAGCCAGCTCCTGTACCGGCCCCATTTCATTGCGGGGGTGCCCGATGTGATGATCCCGACAAAGAAAGGGACAAACACAACAATCGTAGAGGCCACGGAGTTGATCAGCAGGTTGCTTTCCAGCGAGAACATCAGCACATTGGTCAAAACAAAAGTGAACAGAATGTTACCCGTGTTGTTGTGGAGCGTATCGGTCAGATCCACCAAGCCATACGTCCATCTGAGCAGGTTGCTTAACGGCTTCTTTTCCGTCATTTCCTAATCTCCCTCCCATTTCTTCAACAGTCCATGATACTTTAAAAGCGTCAGAAGGCCTGCGTCCCGGAATTCCTCCAGCCCGCCATGCGTGTCTCCCATTTCACGCGGCCGGGCCGCCAGCTCCGCCCGCGCGCCCTCCACAGCCATTTGGTAATACTCCTTCGGCCGCACATCCCAGGCGGCCAGATCCGCCAGCAGTTCTTTTGAAACCTCAAATTTTGTCAGGCAGGCAGCTATGCCGCCTTCCCCGCCCGCCAGCTCAAACACCATGTGGGGCCCAATCAATCCAAGCCTCATGCCAAGCCCATACGTAACCGCCCGGTCAGCGTCCTCCACAGAACACACCCCCCGGGCCACCAGGTCCTGAACCTCCCGGTTCAGCGCAGCCTGGAGGCGGTTGCCCACAAAGCCCTTGCACTCTTTTTTCAAGACGATGGGCATTTTCCCAATTTCGCTGTAGAGCCGGTATGCTTTCTCAACCGCCTCGCCGGAGGTTTTTTCTCCCCCGCACAGCTCGACCAACGGCATGAGATGGACCGGATTGAAGGGATGGCCCGCCAGAATGCGTTCCGGGTGCTTTGCGTTCGCGGCAATCTCCGTGACCCTTTGGCCGGATGTGCTGGTGGCGATTACCGCGCTGGAATTGTAGCGCTCAATCGTCTCTATCATACCCTGCTTGACCTGCAGGCGCTCCGGCCCGTTTTCCTGGATAAACGCGGCGCCTGTTACCGCCTCCTCCGCGTCACAGGTATAGTGGACGCGCCGCAAATATGTTTCCACCTGTTCCGCCGGCACGGCTTCCGGGGCCATCCGGGACACGCGTTCCAGCAAAACGCGCATCCGCGCCCTGGTGTTCTCCAGGCAGCCGCCGCTGATGTCATATACGGTGACATCAATCCCGCCCAGGAGAAAGGCGGCCGCCCATCCGCTGCCGATCAGTCCGCCGCCATAGACGACAACCTTACGTTCCATATGCCTCCCCCTTACACACGGTACTTGCTGACGACGCTGACCGCGTTTTTGATGCCTGCGGTATACAGGCCTATATCGTTGCCCCACGCGAAATACCGGGCGCCCAGATCCAGATAGCGTTTCATAGAATCCTCTTTTGCCACAAAAGTGCCCACGCTCTTGCCATACCGGCGCGCCGTCCGGATCACCTTTTCCACATTGGCCACCACTTCCGGGTCTCCCAGCTGGCCGGGTTTGCCCATGGATTGGCTCAGATCCCCCGGTCCCACAAACAGCGTGTCCACATTTTCCAGTTGGCAAAGCTCATCCAAATGGGAGAGCATTTCCACATTTTCCACGTGAACCACAGTCAGCCCATTTTCATTGGCGTACCGGGCGTACTGCACACCCGGGGTAAAAGAGTAGTCGCCCGCGCGGGTGCCCGGCCCCCATCCGCGGGTGCCCAGCGGCCAATACTTCGCATTGCCCGCGGCCTCCTTCGCCTGCCCCGGCGTGGAGAGGGACGGAATCTGAATGCCGGAGGCGCCGGTGTCCAGCGCGTGGACAATGGTGGCCTCGGCCGCGTCCTGCACGCGGATGATGGTGCACATGCCATGAAGGTCTCCGGCGCGCACAACATTTTCCATCTGCTCATGGGTCATGAAATAGTGCTCCGTGTCGATGATGATAAAGTCAAACCCGGCGCGGGCCATGATTTCCGCCATGGCGGGGGAATAAATCTTGTAAAACGTGCCGAACACAGGCTCGTCCCGCTTCAGCTTTTCCTTGATCCTGTTATTCAGCAACGTTTATCCCTCGTTCCTTTTCACATACTCGTTCCGGGTGGGGAAGAATATATCAATGTTCAGGATGTCCTCCTCGGTCTCCGAGGCGTCAAAGCGGTGGAGCACATTGGCCGGGATCACGAAAAAGCCGCCCGCCTTCATCGGGTACCGTTCCCCCTCCAACACCAGGTCGCCGTTGCCCCGGACGATCAGCATAATCTGCTCATGGGGGTGCTTGTGCATGGGGCGGGGCCGCTTCAGCGCATCACACTTTTTGATTTCGTTCACCACCACCGTGCTTCCGGTGCCGGGAATGCCAAAGCGCCGGGCCGCCTCGCCAATGTACTCGGGCAGGAATTCTCCGCCTTCATCGTGCCAATTCCCCTGGATATAGCCTTTCATATTTATTTCCCCTTTTTTATCATATTTTCCTGTCTTCCGGCCCTGTCACAGCCCTATCAGCGCCCTCGGATTGTCCCGCATCATCACAGACAGCTTTGCGCCGTCCACATGGTAGGTATCCTGCAAAATCCCAATGAGACGGCGCAGCACATCCACAGGCGAGCCGCCTCCCTTTTGACCGGAATCCGTGTCAATGACAAGCTTTTCCATCGGTACTTCGCTGAGGATGGGGCCCAGCACCTCCACCGGGATGAACTTCGGGAACGCGCTGGCGTTGATTTCAATAAACGCACCCAGGCGGCTCCACTCAACCATTTGCTCCACACTGGCGCCCACGGTCATGAACGGGTGGTTGACCAGAATATTTTCCACCCCAATTTCCCTGGCCCGGCGGACCAGCGCGTCCACCTCTTCCGCGCTGCCATGGCCTGTATACAGCACCAGCTCAGGCCGGGCGGCCATAAACTCCAATACGCGCTCCACCTCAGGCTTCAAACTGCCCGCCTCATCCAAATAGTAGATGGGCTCCTCCTCAATACCCGCCGCTTTCATTGACGATCCGGCAAATTTTCGGCCTCTATGGCTGTCTATGTGCCGCTTTGCGGATAACGTAGGCATGCAGATAAATTTTGCCCCCATGAGATACGCCATATCAATGGCTTTCAGGTTGAACCCCCCCACCGAGTTGTTCAAACAGAGGCCCCCAAAAACTTCGCAGCTGCCGTTCCCAACGTGTTTCTCCGCCGTGGCAGCGCTCAGCATCGTGGGGAAATAGTGATCTTTTACCACAAAAGCGGCATACCCGGCTGTCTCCGCCTGTTTCAGCATTTCCGCAACATCCACTTCCCGTTCCGCAGCGGAGGGTCCGGCATGGATGTGAAGATCTACCACGCCTTTCAGCAAATGCTCGTACATAATAGGCGTTTCCTCCTTATCTTTCCGTGTTTCAGCGCTGAGCTTTTGGTGCTGTCGACAAATTTATTATATCTTAGACCTTGGCATTTTTGCTATTTTGCTTTTTTACATTGCCATCATGAATTCTTATGGCTCCCCGTGTTCCACCCCATATGGGAATAAATCCTGTTGTTATTTTCGATTTACATTGCTATAATACACTTATTCAATATATCCTGCTATGTTGGAAAGGGGCGGCTTCCCATGCGGTTAAACCAACTGGAGTATCTGATGGCGCTGCGAAAATTCGGCTCCATTTCAAAGGCGGCCGACGCCCTATACGTATCGCAGCCCGCTGTGAGCAGCGGGATCCGGGAGCTGGAGCAAGAGCTGAACTGCCAACTCATCCTGCGCACAAACCGGGGCACCACGTTTACGCCAAAGGGATTGGAAATTCTGGAATCTGCCACTTTGATTATGAACGAAGTCCAACATATCAAGGAAACCGCGCGTACGACAGTCTTCGCCGACAACCATATGACCATAGCCGGCCCCACGCACTTCGCCAGTCACGCCCTGATTCCCCTGGTGACGGAATACAATAAGAAGGGCACAAATTTTGTGTGCGATATGCGAATCGGCTCAGGCCCTATCCTGATGGAACAGCTGTTGAAACGAACCCTGGACTTTGGACTGATCTACCTGGACAGCATCTCCGCAAGGGCATATGACGAGGCCCAGGAGAAGGGCTTTTGTTTCCTTCCGCTCATAGAAGAGCCCCTGCTTTTAGGCTGCCGCTATGAACATCCCCTGTCTGGAAAAACGGTTTTTTCTGACGATCTGCTGGACTATCCGTTCGTTTCCATGTATGATTTGGTGAGGTCGCCGCTCATTGACTTTTTCCAAAGCAGGGGTTATTCGAAAAAGATGATAAAGATTTTTGAACCGGGAAGCGCCCGCTCCCTGATTGCGAATTCCGACAGCCTGGCTCCCACATCCCTCGTTGCGCTGCTGGTTGGAAATCTCACCTACCCATTTCCCATTGACCACTTGATTCTGGAGGATTTCCATTGGAACCTGACGCTGGCGCTCTGTTACCATCAGAGCATCGACGGCAAAATTGCCCAAACCATCGCAAAACGTGTCGTTGATGCAACCAAGCAGCTTTTTAAAACACAGTCAGAGTTTTCAGACAAGACCGGCGCACTGACATATCTCTATCCGCCAAAGTGACTTGGGCCTTCTTTTGAAGCTAGGCGCCGTCTGAAAATGGGCAATATGCCCAGCGGCGAGGAATTTTTCCGCCGGGCAGGTCACTGCCCACAATTTTCCCTGTGTCTCTGAGGGGGATATCCTCTCTTTCGTAGACAAGGGCCACGGCGATGATTTCGCCGTCATGTGGGATATTATCCTGTCCCTGCCGCGCTCCGGCTGGTTCGTGACGTGCGCCGCCTCTTGTGTCTGGCAGGACGAGGATGGTGAGGAAACATCACTTGACAGGGGATACATGGAAAAGAAGCAAAGAAAGTGCTACCAATCTTACACAAAACACCGCCTAACGGGACAATAGGCGGTGTTTTTGTATGCGGCGGAAAATCTCTGAACCCTGGCCGCCACTGTCAACGCCAATTTGAAATTGTAAGAAAACGCCGAAGAAATTTTGTCATTTTTCGGCGGGTGAGATAACAAAATCAGGTACTTCCCTGTTCAAAAAGAGTGTTCACGATCTGCTGC
>ERZ779632.1380-NODE-1380-length-10090-cov-11.068660_pt1 | contig 10090 bp, 10 predicted proteins | sample MGYA00514194_ERZ779632 | MGnify/ENA primary metagenome ERZ779632 (study PRJEB29562, sample SAMEA4376704) | mouse gut metagenome | isolation source: Cecum | study: EMG produced TPA metagenomics assembly of the A DSS colitis mouse model was used to assess the...
CCCCCGCTTGTTTACCCCTTGTTTACAATTTCTTCACTCATTCAAATACCCTGGTAAATCGCCCACAAGCTCTTGCAATGAGACGTGAGATGTGGTACTATATATACGCATTCCAGCGATTCCCAGAACAGTTCAGTATGGGGGGCACGGCTGCCTGCGCCCCCGGAAAGGGGGCGGCAAGAGATGACGGAATATACGGCGGCCCGCGTCAGAGAGAGCCGTTTTGCGTGGATCTAGCCCCTGCTGCCCCTGACCCCCTTTTTCGCGGGGCTGGTCATCGTCATCCTCATCTGGGGATGGGAGCCCGCCCAGCCCGCCGGGGAGCCTCTGCCGAAGACGGAGGATCCGGTCAGGACCGAATACCTGGTAACAGCGGAGCAGCTGTCCCGGATGAGCTACACCGACAGCGCCCTGGGCGATCTGAGCTGGCTGGTGACGGAATCGTCCCTGGAGGAGCTGGACCAGGTGCTCCGGGAGTACGGTATCCTGTCCGTGGAGGAGCGCAGTCAATTTCTGGCCCAGGCCATGGTGGAGACCGCCGGAGGCAAGTGGCTGACCGAGCTGGGGGACGAGGCCTACTTCAACCGCTACGGCTACACCACCGGCACCCGGGGGGCCGGCTATCTGCACCTCACCTTCGCCTACGGCCAGATGGCCTTCGCCACCTGGATGATGAAGCGCTCCATTCCCCAGCTGGCGGACATCACCTATCACAATCCAACCTGCCACGGCAAGGCGGAGATCGAGGATGCCTACTACGCCGCGCTGCGTCTGGCGGCCAACCTGGGGCTGGACGTGTCCGCCTACTCCCGGATCGTCTACGACAGCCGCAGCCCGGTGACCACCGGGGCGGACTACATAGGACAGGCCTTCCCCTGGGAGAGCGCGGGGTACTACTGGCACATCACCGGCATCGGGGACGCCCTCTCCGACAGGCCGGGCACGGAGAACACGGACACCGCCTCCAAGCTGGTAGGCGGCAGCAACTGGCAGTCCCGCCGGGAGGCGTACGAGGCCATCTACCCGGTGTTAGAGGATATGGCAACCACGGGCGACACAAACGATGTAAAGGAGAAATGACTTATGGGCTTGTTTGGCAGACCGACAAGGGCAGACGAAGAGGTAACCGCCATGCCGATGGACACGCCGGAGCAGTACGAGGAAGTCCCCGGCCTCCCCACTCCGCTGAGCACAACGGTGATCGCCGCCGGCGTGACGCTGGCCGGCACCCTCCGCGGTGAGGGTGTGGTTCAGGTGGAGGGCAACGTGGAGGGTGAGATCGAGCTGAAGGGCGCGATGATTGTCACATCCACCGGCCGGGTAAAGGGGCCTGTTACGGCGGACGTCGTTCAGGTGGCCGGCCACATTGAGGGCGGCGTTCTGGCTCGGGATCACATGCGCCTGGAAAAGACCGGCAGCCTGGAGGGGGACGTGACCACCGTATCCCTGGTGGTGGAGGACGGCGGCCGCCTCAATGGACGCAGCAGCATGCTCAAGCCTGGGAACGAGAACCCCAAGTACGAGGCCCCCGCAAAGCCTGCGCCCAAGGAGGAGAAGAACTGAGCCAGCGGTCTCCGGAATCCCGTCTATCAGCCCTCCGCCGGGGATCCGGCGGAGGGCTTGCTTCTTTCAAAAAATTTTTCCCGGGGTTCTTTATTTGTTCATATTTTATAGGTATACTGGACATAACTTGATGAAGGAATCGAGGTCCTCTCCATGCGGAACGTCTTTTATCGGGCGAGCAGCGCCCTGGCGCGGTTTATGTACGGAAGGAACGGCTCTGACCAGCTCAATGTGGCCCTGCTGGCAGTCTATCTGGTTGTCTGCCTGCTGCGGGCCCTCTTTGTCCGCAGCGCGGCGGCGGCAGCGTTCTTCAATATCCTGACCCTGCTGGCGGCGGCGCTGCTGCTGTTCCGCATGTTCTCCCGCAATCTGGTCAGGCGCAGGGCGGAGAACGCCCGGTTCCTCGCCTGGTGGTCCCCTATCCGGGGGCGGCTGGCCGGGATGCGCCAGCGCAGTCTGGACAGGGAGCACAAATACTTCACCTGCAAAAGCTGCAAGACCATCTGCCGTGTGCCGGCGGGCAAGGGAAAGATTGAGATCACCTGTCCCAAGTGCGGAGAGAAGATCATCGGCAAGAGCTGAGGGCAGTACGGGGGCCTATGCCGGCGTTTTCCGCCGGCGTACCGCCCTGGAAAACAGATATATCCTGCGTGGGAGGCGTTCCGAAAGGGGCGCCCTCTTGTCTGTCCGGAGGCCATCTCTCCGCCGGAGGCGCCGCGGGGAAACGGGGAAAATGGGGAAAACGGGGGCGCGGCCCTGACAATTTGCCGGTTTTTGCAGGAAACATGCCCTGGTATCCATTGACAAGCCCTGTTCCGGTCATTTATAATACGGAGGAAGTCTGACCGCCTCTCCCGGCGGCGCAAATAAAGAAAGGAAATCACTCCCATGACTGAGCTGCATGTGTCTGACGCCATCCGCTATGTGGGCGTGGACGACACCACCATTGACCTGTTTGAAAGCCAGTATCCGGTCCCCAACGGCGTGTCCTACAACTCCTATGTGATCCTGGATGAAAAGGTGGCCGTAATGGACACCGTGGACCGCCGGGCCGCCCCGGACTGGCTGGAGAATCTGGAGGCGGAGCTGAAGGGCCGCGCCCCTGACTATCTGGTTATCCAGCACCTGGAGCCTGACCACGCCGGCAGCATCGGCCTGCTGGCGGAGAGGTATCCCAACATGACGCTGGTGGGCAACGCCAAGACCTTCTCCATGCTGCCCAAGTTCTTCCCCGCTCTGGCCGCCGCCCCCGCCCTCACCGTCAAGGAGGGGGATACCCTCCCCCTGGGCAGCCACACCCTCACCTTTGTCATGGCCCCCATGGTCCACTGGCCGGAGGTGATGGTGAGCTACGAGTCCTGCGAGAAGGTCCTCTTCTCCGCCGACGGCTTCGGCACCTTCGGGGCCCTGTCCGCCGGGCAGAGCTGGGAGAAGGAGGCCGCCCGCTATTACTTCAACATCGTCGGCAAGTACGGCGCGCAGGTCCAGGCCCTGCTGAAAAAGGCGGCCGGGCTGGATATCCGGACCATCTGCCCCCTCCACGGCCCTGTGCTGCGGGAGAACCTGGGCTTCTACCTGGACAAGTATGACCGCTGGAGCCGCTATGAGCCGGAGGAGAAGGACGCGGTGCTGGTGGCCTTTGCCACCATCCACGGCAACACCGCCCAGGCCGCCGGGAAGATGAAGGAGATCCTGGAGCGCAGGGGCTGCGGCCGGGTGGCGCTGGTGGATCTGTGCCGGGAGGACCAGGCTGTCGCGGTGGAGGAGGCCTTCCGCTGCGGAAAGCTGGTGGCCATGAGCCCCACCTACGACGGCGGGCTGTTCCCGGCCATGGACCACTTCATGGCCCACCTGCGGGACAAGACCTACCGGAGCCGCACAGTGGCCCTCATCGAAAACGGGTCCTGGGCCCCCTCGGCGGCCAAGCACATGCGGGCCTATCTGGAGGCTATGAAGGACGTGACCATCTGCCCCACGGTCCACACCATTCAGGGTGCGGTGAAGGAGGCCGACGTGGCCGCCATGGAGCGGATCGCGGACGAGGTGCTGGCATAGGGCGGTTTCCACAGCCCTTGATGGCCGGCACGCCGGAATCGCTAAAGAGATCACCCCCTCCGTCCAAGCGGCGGAGAGGGTGATTTTCTGTATGCACAGCTGTTGAATACGGGCGTTTATTCCTCCAGCTTTCCCGCCTGCCGGGCCAGATCCCGGAGCAGGCGGTTTTTCTCGTTCACAGGCCCGAAGCGCTCCAGGGGGCACACCACCCGGCGGCACCGGTCCATCACCGCCCGCGCCTGCCGGAAGGCGTCCTCCCCCACGCTCTGGAAGGGCCGCTCCGCCACCACCCGGGCGGCCAGGGCGGCGGCCACCGGGAAGTCCACGTCATTTTCCGGCAGGACCCCGGCGGCAAAGGGCACGCCCTGGCGCTGGAGGCGGCGGTAGACCGGGATCCCCGCCCCACCGCCTCCGATGACGAACACCTCCGGCTCCCCCGCCGCCCGCTCCAGCTCCAGGGAGCCGAAGAGGGCGCTGTAGCTGCCCCGGGTTCCGCCGTAGAGGTCCATGATGTACTCCGCAGAAAAGATCTCCTCCGGCGGGCCCTGGCGGTCAATCCGGTCCCCCCGGACGCAGACCACCCAGTCGCTGACCTTCTGGGCCAGATCCAGCTCGTGGAGGCTCATGAGCACCGCCAGCTGCCGCAGGCGGACCATGTCCTTCAGTATGGCCAGCAGCTCCAGCTTGTGGCGGATGTCCAGGAAGGAGGTGGGCTCGTCCAGCACCAGCACCTCCGGCTCCTGGCACAGGGCCCGGGCCAGCAGCACCCGCTGGCGCTGGCCGTCGCTGATGCGGGAGAAGTCCTGCTCCGCCAGCCCGGAGGCGTGGACCAGCTCCAGGCACTGGGACACCTTCTCCCGGTCCTCCCGGCTGAGGATGCCCAGCCGGCCCGTGTAGGGGTAGCGCCCGGTGGCGGCCACGTCAAAGCAGGTCATCAGCTCCGGGTGGATGTGGCCGGTCATCAGTACGCTCAGGCGGCGGGCAACCTCCCGCTCCGGCATGGGGGCCATGTCCCGGCCGTTCAGGTACACCGCCCCGCCCACCAGGGCCAGCTGGCGGATGACGCTTTTGAGGATGGTGGACTTGCCCGCGCCGTTGGGGCCTATGAGGGTCATGATCTGCCCCTGGTGCAGGGAGAGGGCGATGTCCCCAATGAGGGCCCTGCCGCTGTAGCCGACGGTCAGACTCTCCGTGCGCAGCTTGATCCCGCTCATGGGTTCCCCCCTCTCCCGCCCCGCCGGGAGGCCATCAGGCAGAGCACCACAGGCGCGCCGAACACGGCTGTGACGGAGCTGATGGACATATCCCGGGGGGCGAAGGCGGTGCGGGCGATGAGATCGCAGCCGAGGCAGAAGGCCGCGCCCCCCAGAAAGCAGGCGGGGATGATGAGCACGGGCCGGGCCGTGCGGAAGAGGCCCTTGACCAGATGGGGGACCGCGATGCCCACAAAGGAGATGGGGCCGGCGAAGGCGGTGACGCAGGCGGAGAGGACGCTGGAGAGCAGAATCAGCTCCACCCGGAACCGCCGGATGTTCACCCCCATGTTCTGGGCGTACACCTCCCCCATCTGGTAGGCCCCGATGGGCTTGGACAGCAGAAAGGACAGGGCCAGCCCCGCCCCCACCACCAGGGCCATCAGGCCCACGTTTTCCCAGCTGGTGCCGGAGAAGCTGCCCAGGGACCAGTTGTGGAGGTTGACAATGTTGGAGTCGTCGGCAAAGGTCACCACAAAGTCGGTGACAGCGGAGCAGATGTAACCGATCATCACGCCGCTGACCACCAGCATGCTCATCTGCCGCACCCGCCGGGAGAGCAGGAGGATGAACCCCATGGAGAGCATGGATCCGGCGAAGGCCGCCAGGATCAGCGCCATGGAGCTGATGATCACCCCCCGGCTCAGGAGCAGCACCATGCACAGGGAGACCGTCAGCTTGGCCCCCGAGGAGATGCCCAGCACAAAGGGCCCGGCAATGGGGTTGGCGAAAAAGGTCTGGAGCAGGAAGCCGGACACGGACAGCGCGCCCCCCAGAATGGCGGCCGCCAGCACCCGGGGCAGGCGGATGCCCCAGATGATGCCCCCGTCCGGCGGGGAGAGCAGGGCGGAGAGGATCTCCCCCGGCGCGAAGTACACGCTGCCGGCGCTGATGTTCCACACCAGCAGCACCGCCAGCACCGCCCCCAGCAGGGCAAAGCAGATCAGATAGCGAAAGGCTCGTCTCATGGTTCCCCCTGTCATTTCAGCCGGTGCAGGTAGGTCAGAGACCCCTCCGCCGGGTTCTCCTCCGACACAATGGCGTGGATATCCAGCATCATGTCTCCAACGGACTGGGACTCCTGGAACATGCTCTTGCCCGTACACCACACGTCCCCGCTCTTCACAGCCTTGAAGTCCGCCAGCGGGGCGCTCTTGTCCACCAGCTGCTCTATGGTGTCCAGGTCCGCCTCAATGGCGCTGTTGTAGATGAGCACATCCGCGTCCCTGGCCTGATCGTAAAAGGTCTCCATCTGGATGTTGATGGTGGACAGGGCGTTCTCCTCCTCCGCCAGCTCCTGAAAGGCGTACACGCCCCCGGCCAGGGCAATGGCCTTGGCGATGTAGTCCCCGCTTTTGCGCACGGTGACGGAGCCGTTGGAGGTGACAGAGAAGAAGGCCACGGTCCTGCCGGTGTTCTCCTGCTCCAGGATGGGCTCCAGCCGCTCCAGCTGCGCGGCGAAGTAGTCCTCCGCCTCCTGCCGCCGGCCCAGGAGCACGCCATAGAGCTTGATCCACTCCATCCGTCCCAGGGGGTGGCTCTCGTAGCTGGACCGCTCCACCAGCACGGGGATCCCCAGCCGTTCCAGCTGCTCCTTCACCTCCGGGCTGTGGTAGATCATGGTGGAGGTGAGGGCCAGGCCGCAGCCCTTGGACTTGATGAGCTCATAGTCCGGGGCGCTGTACTTGCCGGCGTAGGCCATGCGCCCGTCCTCCATGGCCTGACGGGCCTCGGGGATGTACCAGCCCTCGGCCTGGGTGCCGGAGAGGGTGACCGCGTCGATGGCGTCCAGGCGGCGGAAGCAGTCCATAGCCGAGGTGGCCTGGAGGTAGATGTTGTCCAGGGGCTGGCGGAGAACAGTCACATCCTCCGGCAGCTCCGCCGGGACCTGACCATCCTCCGGCACCAGCAGGTAGGTCTCCTGGTCAATGACGATTTTGGCGCAGCCCTCCGGCGAGAAGTCCACGGCAAAGCTCTGGGCGTAGGTAAGGTCCAGATGCTCGCTCCAGTCCAGCCCGCCCCAGAGAAGAGCCTGCTCCGCCGGGGGCGCGGGGGTCCCGGCGGGATTCTCCTCCCCGGCGGGTTCCCTCTGGGCGCAGGCGCACAGCAGGGCCGCCGCCAGCAGGAGGGCGGAGAAAAATTTTCGGTATGTCATCGCTGTCTCCTCATTTACGCGTCCTCCATGGACGCGTAGTCAAAGGTCAGGGTATACTCCACCTCGTGGGGCTCGCTCATGGCTACAGTGTCCGCGATGATGGGCAGGGGCGTATCAAAGGCGGACACGAGGATCTCAAAGGTGGAATTGCCCTCCGTGCTGATGGGATCGTACCGCTGGCCGTCCACCTTCATGTAGTCAAAATTGGGGCTGCTCCAGACGATGGTGGCCCAGCACTTTCCGGTCTCGTCAAAGTGCAGCTTCGCGGGGGACTCCACGCTGGCGCGGCCGGAGCCGCCCTCCAGCGTCACGGAGATCGTGTATGTATCCCCCGCCCTGACGCTCTCTCCCTCCGGCTCCGGCGCGGGGGCCGGGGCGGCTGCGGGCTCCGGGGCGGCAGGCGCCTCCCCTGGAGCGGGTTCCGGGTCCGGCGCAGGGGCCGGATCGGGAGCAGGAGCGTCAGGGCTCTCCGGCGTCCCCGACGGCCTGTTCTCCGCAGGCGGGGGCTCCGCCGCTTCCCGGTTCGGTGCGGCGGCCGGGGGGGCCGCCGGTCTGCCGGGCTCTGCCGAATCTTCCACCGGGGAGACGGGCGGCGCTGCTCCGCTGTCCGGACCGGGCTGGTCCGGCGCGCCGCCGCACCCGGCCGGCAGGGTCAGAAGCAGGACGGCCAGCAGGACGATCCACAGGCTGCGTTTCATCATGATGTATTTCCTCCTTTTGGGCTGTCTATTGTCCGGGCGCAAAGAAAAACGCGGCCATCCATCAGATGACCACGGTGTTCCCTCGCCCGGCGGCGCGTGCGGTACGAATCAAAACTCCGTGATCCCGGGACGGACTGATTCCGCCCCTGTACCAAGCAGGCGGCAGGTCTCCTGGCTCACGGCTCCGGCAAGCCCCGCCTTCCCGGAATTCATCCAGTGGCTGCCCTGCGACAGACAGGGGCTCGCGCGCCGCATACAGTGACGGAATCGCACAGGCCTCGCACCTGTTTCCCTATTCTCCGCCAAACCTCCCCGGGCTGGCGGCACCGGCTGCTTCGCAATATGTCGTTTTCATGGCTGCCGCACGTTCGACAGCATAGGGCAAGTATAGCACGTCCTCAGGGGAAACGCAACAGAAATTTCCCTGCCGCCAGGGCAGGGGGCAGCCGTTACTATTAGTTTGCAGGGAACAAGCACCAGTTAGCTTGCTACCAGCAAGCTAATTTTTTTATACCTTAAAGGAGGATTCCACCATGAAAAAGAAGGATGAAACCCGGTATTTCGTAACGGCGGTTGCCAGTGTCCCGGTTTATAAGTCTGCCAGCAAAACGGAAATGTACCGTATGGCTACGAAGCCCGGCTGGGGCGCGGTGGAGTGGTACAGCGCGGCGGACGACTACAAGAACCCCGTAGCCCGTGACCGCAGCGACAAGACCCAGCAACTGTGCTGTGACGAAGACACCAGCGCCAGCCTGTACACGAAGAACGGCGGCTATTTCGGGATCTTCCCCTATGAGGAAATCAACGTGAAGGAAATGCCAAAACAGGCGGCGTGCGCGGCGATCATTTACAGCGATTCTTGCGGGTATAGCATCTGGGCTGAAGACTTCAACCAGATTCACATTTTTGTTACCTACGATGTAAACGGCCTGATTGACAGCTACCGCGTGGAATACGGAGAGGACGCGCAACCCTGTGACGGGGAAACGGAAATCCGCTTTGAAGACCTGTACCAGCAACCGGAAGGGGACTGGAAAGAAACCTATAGGGCGGAAATCCCCGGCACGGTGGAATACCAGCACAAGCAGGAAGCGGCCCGGATAGCGGAAACCGCCGGGGCAACCTGGATGGACGCAGATCAGCAGGAACAGTTCCGGCGCATCTGCAATCTGATCGACAAGATCAAAAGCGGGCGGGACTTCTACCACATTATAAACAAGATCAACAACAACTATGAACTGGACGTGATCAACGCGGCGCGGGAGTATAAAAAGTGCTTCAATTCCGCCCAGTATGAACAACCGGAAGAAGCGGGGCACATGGAAGAACTGCGGGAATTTTACAGGAAATACGGTGATGTAACGGAAATGGACGAAGTGCCCAGCGCGGGAACGCTGGTGGCCGTGGCGGCGGGCATGATAGAGCGGGACACGGCGGCGGACGCAACCCCGGCGCTGGCCTACACGGACGATCTGGGCGTTGCACGGTGCGGGAAGTGCGGAACGGAACTGCTGTGCAACGAAACCGGGGATATGCCGGACATGTGCCCAGAGTGCGGGCGGCGGCTGGAATACGACAGCTTCATAGAGCCAGACGGGCCGGACGTGGACAGATACCGCACAAGGGCAGACAACCAGCAGGAAGCAGGGACGGCGGCGGAAGCCGCCAGCGAGGGCCGGGAAGCGGCCCTGGGCACGCCGGAAACAATGGCGGGCACGGATGCCACGGAAGCGGCAGGGGGCCAGCAGCCCCCGCCGCAGGCCGGGGAAATCAACCTGGGGAAGCTGTACGCGGGAACCAGACTGGAAGCCACGGAACGGGACGAAGGGAAACAGCCGGGCGGGCCGTAAGCGCCACGCCCGGCCAGAAGAAAGAAGGTGAAAAGGGTATGGCTTGCTACACTATGCGCACGTATGAGGAAAGAACCATCATTCAAAAGATGTGGAATGATGGCGCACAGGCAAAAGAGATCGCGGACAAGCTGGAAGCCCCGCTGTCCACCATTTATTCCGAATTACGGCGGGGGCAGGACGGAAGCCGCCTGCAAAACCAGCGGTTGCGCTATAACGCGGATCTTGCCCAGTTGCGCGTTCAGCAGTCTTTTGAGCGGCGCGGACGCAGGGCCGGGAAGCGGGAAGGAGCGGAAAGAGCATGAAGAACTTTGAACAGATCACGGCAACGCCGGAAGCCCTGGGGGCGTTCCTGGCCACCCTGCCCGTTGCGGATGGGCCGTGGGATACGGAATTTCGCCGGGTTTTCTGTGCCGCCTGTTCGGCGGAAAACTGTGACGGGGGCAACTGCCCACACAGCGCGGAACGGAATAACCCTCTGTGGTGGCTGATGCAGGACACGGAACAGAAGCA
>ERZ779632.1382-NODE-1382-length-10077-cov-18.140790_pt1 | contig 10077 bp, 9 predicted proteins | sample MGYA00514194_ERZ779632 | MGnify/ENA primary metagenome ERZ779632 (study PRJEB29562, sample SAMEA4376704) | mouse gut metagenome | isolation source: Cecum | study: EMG produced TPA metagenomics assembly of the A DSS colitis mouse model was used to assess the...
TTCCGGGCGGTGGAGGCGATATGGCCCAGGGTGGCGTCGGTCTCCCCCCGGGCGATGTAGATTTTGTCGATTGCCGTCCCGGCCCGGAGGGCCTCGATGACGGCGTTGCGGCCCTCGATGAGGCCGTCTGGCTCCGCCTCCCGGGGCGGGCGGCGGTTTCGGTCATCTCGCATGAAAAAATCTCCTTTGTACGGCGTTTGCGGATAGTATACCATAAACTCCCGCCGGGGGAAAGGGGGAAGGGGGCTTTTCCTCCCCCCATTTTTCGTCATAGAAAGTTTACACCCCCGTCAAGAAGATTTCTTGTTTTTAGCGGGAGAATGTGGTATACTGCCATAATAGTATCACAAAAAAGGCCGGAGCTCCGCTTCGGTTTTGCAAAGGAGGCTGCAAAGAATGGCCGGCCCAATGAAACCTAACGACCCCAACCGCCGGGAGGATTCCAACGGCGGAGATGACAAAAAACGCGCCCCGCTGGGCTTTTTCAGTATTGTACTGTGGGCGATGATGCTGGTATTCATGCTGAACATGTGCCGCAGCAGGGTGGAAAGCGCCGCAGTGGAGACGGTGGACTACTCCGACTTCTATGAGTGGGTGGACAAGGGCTATGTGGCGGAGGTGAAGCTGGACGCCAACGTATATACCTTCACCTTGAAGGAGGATGCGCCGCCGCTGAAGGAGCTGGTGGACAAGATGTCCGAAAGCTACGGCACCGGGGCGCTGGGCAACCTGTTCAATCAGATGGACCGCCAGGATCTGGAGAGCGCCGCCAGCAGCTCCATCCGCTTCCAGGTGGGCCCGGTGAACGAGAAAGACCTGGTGGGCCGGCTGGTGGAGCACGGGGTGGATTTTTCCCGGGAGCCGGTGACCCAGGAGCAGCAGATGATGAACATGGTGGCCGGCACGGTGCTGCCCATCCTGCTGATGGTGGTGTGCCTGATGCTGCTCTACCGCTATATGTTCAAGAAGATGGGGGCCGGCGGCGGCTTTGGCGGCATTGGCGGCGTGGGCAAGTCCAACGCCAAGGTGTATGTGGAGAAAAAAACCGGCGTAACCTTCCGGGACGTGGCGGGGCAGGATGAGGCCAAGGAGAGCCTAGAGGAGATCATCGACTTCCTCCACAACCCGGGCAAGTACACCGAGATCGGCGCCAAGCTGCCCAAGGGCGCGCTGCTGGTGGGCCCGCCGGGCACCGGCAAGACCCTGCTGGCCAAGGCCGTGGCCGGCGAGGCCAACGTGCCTTTCTTCTCCATCTCCGGCTCCGACTTTGTGGAGATGTTCGTGGGCGTGGGCGCCTCCCGTGTCCGCGACCTGTTCAAGGAGGCCAGCAAGATGGCCCCTTGTATCATCTTCATCGACGAGATCGACACCATCGGCAAGTCCCGGGACAACCGCATGGGCGGCAACGACGAGCGGGAGCAGACCCTGAACCAGCTGCTGGCCGAGCTGGACGGTTTCGACCCCGGCAAGGGCGTCATCGTGCTGGGGGCCACCAACCGGCCCGAGGTGCTGGACAAGGCCCTGCTGCGTCCGGGGCGGTTCGACCGGCGCATCACCATTGACCGGCCCAACCTTGCCGGGCGGCTTGCCACCCTCCAGGTGCACACCCGCAAGATCAAGCTGGCCGAGGACGTGGATCTGAATAAGATCGCCCTGGCCACCGCAGGCTGCGTGGGGGCGGATCTGGCAAACCTGGTGAACGAGGCCGCCCTGCGGGCGGTACGCAAGGGCCGCCGTCTGGTCACCCAGGAGGACTTGCTGGCCTCCTTTGAGTTCGTCATCGCGGGCAGCGAGAAGAAAAATTCCGTGCTCACCGAGTTCGAGCGCAAGCTGGTGGCCTATCACGAGGTGGGCCACGCCATGGTGGCCTATAAGCAGAAGAACGCCGAGCCGGTGCAGAAGATCACCATCGTCCCCCACACCGAGGGTAGCTTGGGCTACACCCTGCTGATGCCCGAGGAGGATAAGACCAACCTGCGCACCAGGGAAGAGCTGATGGCGAAAATCGCTGTGTCTATGGGCGGGCGCGCGGCGGAGGAAGTGGTGATGAACACCATGACCAACGGCGCCTCCCAGGATATCCAGGAGGCCACCAACATCGCCCGGAACATGGTGGCTATGTATGGCATGAGCGAGGAATTCGGCATGATGGCCCTGGGCAGTGTGCGCAACCAGTATTTGGATGGGGGCTACGGCCTGGATTGCGCCCAGGACACCGCCGCCGTGATGGACAAGGCGGTAAAAGCGGTGATCGACGTATGCTACAAGGAGGCGGTGGAGGTCATCCGCGCCAACCGGGAGGACATGGACAAGGTGGTGGCCTACCTGCTGGAGAAGGAGACCATCACCGGAGGCGAGATGGTGGCCATCCTGGAGGGCCGGGATCCGGCCCTGGTGGAGGGGGCCTACACCTCCACCCGCACCAAGCAGCTGCCGGGGGACATTGAGCCCCCCGCCCGGCACGTCCACATGACCGACGAGCCCATCCCCATGCCCTCGCCGGAGGGGGACGTGGAAAAGGGCCCGGATGAAGGGCCGGAGAAGCCGGAGGAACCGAAAGAGTAAACGAAAGCCCCGCCCGGAGCGTCGCTCCGGGCGGGGCTTCGTGCTGGGTTTACCACTCTTCGCCCAGCTGATCCAGCGCGGCCTGGAACCAGGGACGGTTGACGCTTTCCAGCTCATAGCTGGGGTCGTTGTTCAGCTTCTCCACCAGCTCCTCAGAGAGCTCATAGGAGGGCTGGCGCACGCCGTCGATGACCAGGTAGGTGTCGGCGTAGTCGAGCCCGGTCAGGGAGCCGGTGCCGCTTTCCGTACCAAAGAACTCGGCCCAGCCGAAGTGGTCCACGGTGCCGCCCACAATGACATAGCCCTTGTTGCCGGTGGCGGGGTCTGTGTGCTCATAGATATAAGGTGTATTCTCGTCGATGAGGCCGGTGAGGTCGGTGCGCTCGCTGCCGTTGACGAACCAGAGCTTGCCGCCCTCTTGGACAATGGGCGTGTAATTCTCATCGCCCCAAACCATTTCCACGCTGCCGATGGTGTCCTCAACGCCGTTGGGCGGCATGAAAACCACCGACCCGCCGCTCATGAAGTTATACACCTGGGCGGGCAGGCCCGCCGCGATGGACAGTACGCACCCCACCGCCAGCGCCGACGCCAAAATCACCTTGCCCATCCGGGGCATACGCCGCTTCTGGGTCCGTTTCTCGCTATTCTCCAACATGTTCATAATTTCCTCCTTTTTACGCTCACTCATTTGAGCCTGTTCCATCATGTGCCAATAGTTGTTCATCGTCGCTCAGCTCCTTTCTCAGCATGGCACGGGCCCGTGCCATGCGCGTCTGGACCGCCGTGCGGGAGATGTGGAGTACCTCTCCGATCTCCCCCTGGTCGTAGCCCTCCCAGTAGTAGAGGTGGATCACCGCCCGGTACTTGGGAGGCAGGGACATCACCGCCTCCCACACCGCCCGGTCGGCCTGGTCCTGAAAGGGGATGGATTCCTCCAGCTCCCCCACGTTCCGCCGCCAGAAGGATCTCAGCTGGCTTTTGCACAGGTTGGCGGCGCAGGTGAGCAGCCAGCTTTTCTCCCGTCCCGGCAGAAGGACCACCTTGCCCTCCGCCAGCTTGAGGAACACGCTCTGGCACACGTCCTCCCCGTCGGCGCGTGAGCCCAGGTAGCTGTACGCCAGCCGGAACACATCGTCGCCGTATTTGCGGAACAGGTCCGTCAGTTGTTCTGCGCCCATTGCGGGTCACTTCCTTTCGCCGCCGTGATTTGCTGCAATGCTCGGCGCCTTGCTGTTGTCACGCTGCGAGACGGCCAGGACGCTCGGCCGCTTTCGCTGCGGCTCAGGCAAAATCCAGACCCACACAGTGGGTCTTGGGTTTTTGCCTTCGCTGTCCGCCTCTCCGCGCTTCTTTGTAGCTACACCCATAAAACGATTGAGGGTGCCCGATTATCACAGGCCATGGAAAATTTTCCGAAAAAAGCGGCGCGCCACCGGTGAAGCGCCCCCAAAAGGTTAGGGCTTGTTTGAAAATTGTCAACGCGCCCAACCGGCGGGCCTTTTTCCGCCAAGCCGCGTTGACTTGCCTTGAAATACACAAAGTATTTCTGCGCCAAATCGCCTTGCCCGGCGAAAAAATTCCTCGCCGCTGGGCATATTGCCAATTTTCAAACGGCGCCTAGACAAAGATTGAGAGAAGAAATTGTTCAAGCAGCCGAAAGGGCTTGCTGCCTGTGAATGGCAGGCGGCAAGCCCTTTAGCTTTGCCTTGATGCGGCGGTTGTTATAGTAGTCAAGATATTCGAAGAGTTCCCGTTTGAAATGCTCCATGGACTGAAATTCCTGCATATAAAGGAGTTCGCTTGTAATGCGGCGATAGCCGTACCTTCCTCGGTTTTCATGGTAGATTGCCATGATTTCTTCCTTGGCTGATTCGTACTTATCTGAGCACTTCATCCGTTTCAGATGATGTGATAAAAGTTGCCCGGGGCAGTTGAGCGATTGAGAGAAGTATTTTGAGAGAATGTTTTTGCCTCAGCTTCTGAACTACCTGTGCTTTTTGTGCTGGCGTCGCTCGTCTTCCAAAACCAAGGCGTGCAAATTTTTTAGGTAATCCACCTCTGCCCGTAACCGCTGGACTTCTGCCAGCAGGTCTTCTTCCAGCTCTTTTGGCTGCCCCTTTGGCGGACGTCCCTTGTTCCCTCTCCCTCGGCGCTCAATGGAAAAGCCCTCTGGACCAGCTTACAAATAGATTCGCTCCTATGCGGCTGCTCGCATTTTTGGCAGTTCAAACCGTCGCTCCGTTTCTCTGTAACTCAGTTTTTCCTTGAGCATTGTTTCTACCACCAGCTTCTTGAATTCCGGTGTGTATTTCTTGTTCGGTTTCCCTTGCGCCATAAAAATCACCCCACTTGTTAGATAGTATATCATACTGTCTAACAAATGGGGTGCTGTTCACTGCCGGACAGCTCTTTTTAACGCTGTCACTTGGAGATGTACCGCTCCACGATGGCGTTGAGCTCGTCCCAGTGTTCCTCCATATCCGCCACCAGCTTGCACTGGGTGCGGGTGCGGTCCAGGTTCTGGCCCGGGCGGGTGGTGTGGAAGTAGACGTCCCCCTCCAGATAGTCGGTGAGGAAGCGGATGCCGCACTCCAGGGTCATGAGCTTGGCCCCCCAGGGGAGATAGCGGATCTCCGCCTCGGTAAGGGCGTCCCCCGCCTCCGACAGGAAGGCGGCGGTATAGGTCTCAAACAGACCCACATCCAGGTTTACCTTGGACAGGTCGGGCTCATCCTCGGCGCTGTGGTTGGCGCCGAAGCGAATGGAATCGCCAAAGTCGTTAATGGACAGCCCGGGCATCACCGTGTCCAGGTCAATGACGCACAGGGCTTCCCCAGTCTTTTCATCCATGAGGACGTTGTTCAGCTTGGTGTCGTTGTGGGTCACCCGCAGGGGGAGGAGGCCTTCCCGCAGGGCGCTGAGGGCGGCGGAGCAGTCTGCCTCCCGGGCCAGCATGAAATCAATTTCCGCGCCGCACTCCCTGGCCCGGCCCAGGGAATCGGCGGCCACGGCGTTTTTCAGGTTTTGCAGGCGGTTTTCCGTGTCGTGGAAGCGGGGGATGGTCTCGTGAAGGGTGTGGGCGGGGTAGTCCCGCAGCAGCCGCTGGAAGCGGCCGAAGGCTCGCCCGGAGGCGGCGAACAGCTCCGGCGTCTCGGCGGATTGGTAGCACACGGTACCCTCCACAAAGGGGAAGGCGCGCCACACGCCGCCCGCGCTGTCGGTGACGCTGGCGGCGCCGTCCCGGGTGCGCAGGACGGACAGGGTTTCCCGGGTGGGGTCGCCGCCCAGCCGCTTGATCTCCCGGCTCAGGTGCTCGGTGACGTTGACGATGTTCTCCATCAGCTTGTCCGGTTCCTTGAAGGCCACGGGGCTGACGCGCTGGAGAATGGACCGTCCCAGTCTTCCGTCCGGCCTCCGGGCCTCTATGCGGAAGGTGTCGTTGATGTGGCCCTCGCCAAAGCGTTTTACGGTTTCAACCTCCCCGCCGAAGTCGTAGGCCGCCAACACGTGCTGAAGGGTCTGCTCTGCCTGTACCATGCTCATATCGTCTCCTCCCGGCGGATGGCCCGCCTGTTTTTTTAACTCTTATAGCCGTTGGGGTTGCCGGACTGCCACTTGTAAGAGGAGGCGCACATCTCCTCAATGCCCAGCTGGGCCTCCCAGCCCAGCTCGTCCCTGGCCTTGGCCGGGTCGGCGTAGCATACGGCGATGTCGCCGGGTCGGCGGGGCTCAATGGCGTAGGGCAGGGTTTTGCCGCAGGCCTTCTCGTAGGCGTGGAGCACGTCCAGCACGCTGTAGCCCTTGCCGGTGCCCAGATTGCACACGAACAGCCCGCACTTGGTATCCAGCTTCTTCAGCGCGGCCACGTGGCCCTTTGCCAAATCCACCACATGGATATAGTCCCGCACGCCGGTGCCGTCGGGGGTGGGGTAGTCGTCGCCGAACACGTGGAGCTTTTCCAGCTGGCCCACCGACACCTTGGCGATGTAGGGCACCAGGTTGTTGGGGATGCCGTTGGGGTCTTCCCCCATCAAGCCGGACTCGTGGGCGCCGATGGGGTTGAAGTAGCGCAGCAGCGCCACGTTCAGCTCCGGGTCGGCGGCGCAGATGTCCATGAGCATTTTTTCCTGGAAGAGCTTGGAGGTGCCGTAGGGGTTGGTGGTGCCGCCGGTGGGGAAGTCCTCCCGGATGGGGACGGTGGCCGGGTCGCCGTACACCGTGGCGGAAGAGGAGAACACGAAGTTCTTCACCCCGTGGCGGCGCATGGCACTCAGCAGGTACAGGGTGCTGATGAGGTTGTTGGAGTAATACTCCAGGGGCTTGGCCACGCTCTCGCCTACCGCCTTGAGCCCAGCGAAGTGGATCACCGCTTCGATGCCGGGGTGCTGGGCGAACAGGGCCTCCACCTCGTCCTCGTGGCACAGCTCCGTCTTGACAAAAGGCACCTTTTTGCCGGTGATCTTCTCTACCCGGACCAGGGCCTCCTCGCAGGAGTTATAAAGGTTGTCCGCCACCACGATGTCATACCCCGCGTTGAGAAGTTCCACGCAGGTGTGGCTGCCGATGTAGCCGGCGCCGCCGCAAACCAGAATAGACATAAGACCACGCGCTCCTTTATAATTTCGTATTTGCCCGCCGGGGTGGGGCGCCCGCCGTTTTGGGAGGGGCTTCCCGGTGATTGCTGATATTATACCCCAACCGGGGCGTGATGGGAATGGAATTTTTGCGTTTCATTTGCATATTATTGCCGCAATGGGGCTCACCCGCCGCCGGAGCGCCGCTGCCTGCGGTACTCCATGGGGCTCATGCCCTCCTGGCGGCGGAAGCATTGGGAGAAGTAGCTCAGGGAGGAAAAACCCAGGATCTGGGCGATCTGGGACAGGGAGTGGTCGGTCTCGGCCAGGAGGAAGCGGCTTTCCTGGATGCGGCGGGAGATGAGGTAGCTGATGGGCGAGGTGTTGAACTCTTTCCGGAAGGCGTGGGAGAGGTAGTATTTATTGATGTGCACCAGCCCGGCCAGCTGTTCCAGGGTGAGGTTTTCCTTGAAGTGGTTGTCGATGTAGCGCCGGACCAGGCCGCACTCCCGGCTGGACCTGGGCCCGGCGGGGGCCGCGTCGGACAGGGTAAAGTCGTCCCTGCGGGCCAGACGCAGCAAAATGACTTCCAGCAGGTGCTGGCAGATTGCGTCGCACCCGGCCCGGGGCTCCCGGGTCTCCTGGACCAGGGTGCGCAGACAGCCGGATACGGCCTCCTCCGCGAACAGGCGGATAAGGACGCAGCCGCTGGCGTCGGCGCTGGTCTCCAGCCCCTCCACCCCCAATACCACATATTCCATAGGGCTGCCGTCCTGGCTGGTCTCGGTGTGGGGAATGCCCGCGTTGACCACCACCAGGTCGTTGACGGCCACGGGAAAGCGGTCCTGGCGGATCTGGAAGTCGCCGTGGCCGCCGGTGATGAAAAACAGCTCCCCGCAGGTGTGGGAGTGGAGCTGGGAGGTCCACTCCCGGCTGTAGCGGGTGCAGGTCACATAGCGCAGCCGGGGACGGCTGCGCTGCGTGCCCCAGGCTGGGGCACGATCCGACTCTGCCAGGATGTATTGATGGGTACTCATGGCAATCCCTCCCGCCCGGCACAATATTTCACAAATGCGGACTGTGGCTGTCAAAACTCATTATAGCTTCTTTTTTGTTTTTGTGCAACTCTCCACAATAAATTTTGGGAGAGATGGAGAAAAATAGCTGGCTCCAATTTTAAAGGGAAAAGGGCGGGGAGCAAAATTATCAAATTTAACAAAAACAGGGCGGATGACATTTCCCATTTCGACAAAATGCAAAAAAGACAAGAAAGCTAAAAACTGAAGCAACAATCGGATTGTTATATGGCGGCAGAGCGTTTACCTTATAATATGTAAGGAGCGGGGAGGTCTCCCCGCCGCATCCGAATACATATTTGGAAATGGAGGAAATGAAATGAAAAAGATCCTGAGCGTTCTCCTGGCCGCCGTCATGGTGCTGGGTATGCTTGCCGGCTGCAGCAGCAACCCCGGCGGCGAGGCCAGCAAGGCGCCCGATCCCACCAAGGCCCCTGACCCCGCCCAGTCCGAGCCCGCCAACGAGCCTGCGGGCAAGCCCATGGAAGGCCAGACCGTTAAGGTCGCCGCCCTGTCCTCCGGCTACATCGACGCCTATCCCGAGATGTGGGCCGAGGTGTGCGCCGCCTTTGAGGAGGAGACCGGCGCCAAGGTGGAGCTGGTGCTGGAGAAGAATCTGGAGGCCGTCATCGGCCCTTCCATGCAGGGCGGCGACTATCCCGACGCCGTGCTGTGCGCCACCGGCCGCCCGGACGGCCTGACCGAGCAGTTCATCAAGGATAAGCTCATCGCCGACATCACCGATGTGCTGTCCATGAACGTTCCCGGCGAGGACAAGAAGGTCTCCGACAAGCTGCTGGGCGGCTTTACCGACACCACCCTCACCAATCCCTACGGCGACGGCAAGACTTATCTGGCCCCCATGTTCTACAGCCCCTGCGGCCTGTTCTATAACGCCGACCTGTTCGCCAAGAACGGCTGGACCGTCCCCACCACCTGGGACGAGATGTGGGCCCTGGCCGACCAGCTCCCCGAGGGCCAGTACCTCTTCACCTACCCCACCGCCGGTTACTTTGACGCGTTCTTCTACGCCCTGATGCGCTCCTTCGGCCCCGACTTCTTCAACAAGGCCACCTCCTATGAGGAAGGCATCTGGGACACCGAGGAGGGTAAGCAGTGCCTGGAGATCGTGGCCAAGCTGGCCTCCTACACCAACCCCGTCACCCCCGCCCAGGCCAACAACAACGATTTCAAGATGAACCAGCAGCTGGTGCTGGATGACAAGGCCCTGTTTATGCCCAACGGCACCTGGATCGTGGGCGAGATGGCCGACTCCCCCCGTGTTGACGGCTTTGCCTGGGGCATGACCGCCCTGCCCGCCGCCAAGTCCGGCGGCAACGGCTCCAGCTTCTGCTGGATCGAGCAGATTTGGGTTCCCCAAGGCGCTGAGAACGTGGACGGCGGCAAGCAGTTCGTGGCCTTCATGTACAGCGACAAGGCCGCTGAGATCTTCCTGAAGGGCGGCGCGGTGCAGCCCATCGAGGGCATCACCGGCAAGCTGGACGGCGACAACAAGATGTTCTACTCCATCTATGACAACGGCGCCGACGCCGCTATGGGCGGCTTTGCCACCACCAAGTCCGTGGCCGGCCTGGGCAGCATCATGGAAGTGTACTTCGATCCCGTGAACACCCTGGTCAGCGACCCCTCCACCAAGGACGCCTGGATCGACGGCATCAAGTCCGCCAACGACCAGTACCGTGCGAACCTGGTGGGCTGATAGACAAAATCCCTATACAGAAAAGCATAAGCCCTTAAAGCAGGCGGCGGGGCGCCCGGAATTGTAACCGCCGCCCCCCCCCAAAAATGATTGTGTAATAAGATGACAAATTGACCCAGCAAAAAACACACACCGGGGT
>ERZ779632.1390-NODE-1390-length-10046-cov-3.974277_pt1 | contig 10046 bp, 9 predicted proteins | sample MGYA00514194_ERZ779632 | MGnify/ENA primary metagenome ERZ779632 (study PRJEB29562, sample SAMEA4376704) | mouse gut metagenome | isolation source: Cecum | study: EMG produced TPA metagenomics assembly of the A DSS colitis mouse model was used to assess the...
AAGATTGTGGGGCGGGATGTTGGTCGCCATGCCGACCGCGATGCCCTCGGAACCGTTCACCAGCAGATTCGGTATCTTCACGGGAAGCACGCTCGGCTCCTTTTCCGTCTCGTCAAAATTAGGGATAAAGTCCACCACATCCTTATCCAGATCCGCCAGAAAAGCCTCCTGCGTGACCTTCTCCAGACGTGCCTCGGTGTAACGCATTGCCGCCGCACCGTCCCCCTCGATGTTGCCGAAATTGCCGTGCCCGTCGATCAGGGGCAGCCCCTTCTTGAAGTCCTGGGTCATCACCACAAGCGCCTCATAGATGGAGCTGTCGCCGTGGGGATGGTATTTACCCATGGTATCGCCCACGATACGCGCCGATTTGCGGTAAGGTCTGTCATAACGGATGCCCAGCTCATGCATGTCGTAGAGCGTCCGTCTCTGCACCGGCTTCAGACCGTCCCTCGCGTCAGGCAGCGCCCTTGCGATAATCACGCTCATGGCATAGTCGATATAGGATTTCTGCATCACCTCGGAATATTCCGTTTTTATGATTCTGTCATCCATAAAAGTGTTTCCTCTTTATTTTTGAAAAATATTGTCCTGTCACATCAGCGGTCCCAGATAGCGCCTGCTGTTCCATGTCTCCTCAAACTCCCGCCTGACCGTGACGAACGCCCTCTGCTGAAACGGACCGTTCACGGACTGCACAGGCGGAACCGGCGTATATACGCCATGGTTGACAAAACATTCCACATATCTGCTGCGGTAAACCTGGATACATCTCACGCTGCATCTGCCCGCGTCCAGGTCAATCTCGTGGAGCGTCAGTACCGGGCTTAACATATCATTGCCCTGCCAGAATATTTTCAGATACTCATAGTGCTTTCCTCTGTATGCGATCATTTCCGATGCTTTCCTGACCCCGGCGATGAGCAGGCAGATAACCGAAAGTCCGATGGCGATAAGCGGCATCAGAATGCAAAAAATCGGCATACCGTGCCCATGCGCCTCCGCGGAAGGAGGAAAGATAAGGGCAAAATCAATAAACATCCCAATCCCCGGTGAAAGTCCCACAAAAATGAGCAGGAATATCCACTTGGGAAACTTTCCGCCGCTGTTTTTTCCACGGTCAGACATCCAGCTCCGCCTCCTGCGCGTTCTTGTAGATAAATGCTTTTCTGGGCGGCACCTCCGTGCCCATCAGCATCTCCGTCACTTCGCTCGCCATGCGGGCGTCCTCAATCTCCACCAGCTTTAAAAGCCGCCTGTCGGGGTCAAGGGTGGTCTCCCAGAGCTGTTCGGCATCCATCTCGCCAAGCCCCTTATACCGCTGTAACGTGAAAGGACCTTTGTGCCGTTTCCGATACTTTTCCAACGCCTTGTCGTCGTAGAGGTACTCCTCTTTTCCCTTCGATGGCATGGCTTTGTAGAGAGGCGGCATGGCGATATAAACATGCCCCTCATAGATCAGTTCCGGCATAAACCGATAGAATAAGGTGAGAAGCAGCGTGGAAATATGCGCGCCGTCCACATCCGCATCCGCCATGATTATGATCTTGTCATAACGGAGCCTGGAAATGTCAAAATCGTTGCCATACCCTTCCGAGAAGCCGCAGCCAAAGGCATTAATCATCGTCTTGATCTCTGCGTTTGCCAAAACTTTGTCTATACTCGCCTTCTCCACGTTCAGAATCTTGCCACGGATCGGCAGGATCGCCTGATACATGCGGTTTCTGGCGGTTTTCGCGCTGCCGCCCGCGGAATCTCCCTCCACGATAAAGATTTCGCATTTGGAGGCGTCCTTCGACTCGCAGTTCGCCAGCTTCCCGTTGGAATCAAAAGAGAACTTCTGCCTGGTCAGCAGGTTGGTCTTCGCCTTCTCCTCGGTTTTCCGAATCTTCGCCGCCTTCTCCGCACAGCCGATAATGCTCTTCAAGGTATCGAGATTGCGGTCGAAGAAACGGACAATCTCATCGCCCGTCACCTTGCTGACCACTTTCGCAGCGTCCTGATTGTCCAGTTTCGTCTTGGTCTGCCCCTCGAACCGGGGATCGGGGTGCTTGATGGAAACCACCGCCGTCATGCCGTTTCGCACATCCGCGCCGGTGAAGTTCACATCCTTTTCCTTTAAGATGTTAAGCCCGCGGGCGTAGGTGTTAATCACGTTTGTGAACATGGTCTTAAAACCTGTCAGGTGCGTGCCGCCCTCGGCGTTGTAAATATTGTTACAAAAGCCAAGTACATTCTCGTGGAACTCGTTCACATACTGGAAAGCGCATTCCACGGTGATCCCTTCCGCTTCGCCTTTAAAGTAAATCACGTCGTGAATCGCTTCGCGGCTCTTGTTCATATCCTTGATAAAGCCGACAATGCCTTCCGGCTCATGGTACTCGATATGTTCTGTTTCCGGACCTCTCTTATCCTCATAGATAATCGTAAGCTCCGGATTTAAGTATGCGGTCTCGTGAAGGCGGCTCTTCACGTCGTCCTCCTTGAAACGGGTCTTGTCAAAGATGGTATCGTCCGGCAGAAAACTTATGGTGGTGCCTGACTCCCTTGTCTTTCCGACGACGGGGAGCAGCCCGTTCTTCAATTCCAGCGTGGGAATGCCGCGCTCATAATGATCCTCATAGATCTGCCCGCCGGTCTTGACGGTTACGTGGAGCCAGGTGGACAGGGCGTTTACCACCGAGGAACCCACGCCGTGGAGCCCGCCGCTGGTCTTGTAGGCATCGTTGTCAAACTTGCCGCCCGCGTGAAGTGTGGTGAACACAAGCCGTTCCGCGCTGATGCCCTTCTCGTGCATCCCCACGGGAATGCCGCGCCCATTGTCCGAGACGGTGGCGGATCCGTCCGCCTCAAGCGTCACCCTGATGGTGCTGCAGTAGCCCGCCAGATGCTCATCCACCGCATTGTCCATGATCTCGTAGATCAGATGGTTCAGCCCCTTGGTGGAGACGCTGCCGATGTACATGCCGGGACGGACCCGGACTGCTTCCAAACCCTCCAGGACAGTGATACTGGAGGCGTCATATGTGTTTGAATCTGTCTTAGCCATTTTCGTTTAACCTCACTTTGCAGTAAACAGACTGCGGGGAGAATTTTCGACAAAAATCGCGCATTGCAGGATTTCCTTCATTTCCCCTCTGCCGGTATACTGCCGTTGCTATGCGTAGCATACCATAAATCTGGTATTTTTGTAAAGAAAAAGTACCATATTATGGGGAGTGCCCTATGCCTTTCCGGCTGCCGTCTGACTTGTGCAGAGTATGTTCAAAGCTACCGCACACGCCATTTTGCAAGTCGTGCAGGAACAAAAATACGGTTTAAAAGGAATTGTTGCACTGTTATTGGAAAACAGAGAGCTGTGCCGTCGCGTTCTCACTCCTCCACCCGGTACAGATATTCCCGCCCCCGCTTCCCATCCCGTCGCAGGATATCCAGATACATCAGAATCGGCACGGCATCTGCAGCAAGCTCCCGCCTGATCCTGGCCGCCTTCGCAAAATCCGTAATCGTGAAGGGTTCCTGCAGGTCTATCGGAACAAACTGCATAAAATCCTCCGTTCTCTCCACCCGAATCTCGTCATAGAGGGAAAGGGGCATCCTGTCATAGCGCGTGGAACCACGCTTTTTGTTGCGGCTCCAGCCATTTAAGAGCCGGTACTCGTCCATGTCGATCAGCGGAAAGGCAAAAGACAGATTCGGGTCTTTTAAAAAGGTTTTGATCCGGTACAATTCTGCGAAAGCATGGTAGGCATTCCCCGTCACAGGGGACTTATGTTTGTCGGAAAGCTCCCCGCTCTCCTCGTTCATCCAGATCAGCCATTTGAAATGCGGAATCGGCAGAACCACCGTGACAGGGTAAAGCGGCAGGAAGGCGGAAAGCTTCGGCCGCAGCTTCCCGAAATTCCCGTTCTGTATCTCTATGATGTGCCCGTCCCTGTATATATCTGCAATAAACCCTTCCACAGGCACCTCATGGAAGTCCTCATCAGGTTCATAATAAAGCTTCATCACCGCGTGAACCGTCTTCTCCTGCAGCGTGCCGAAACCGTGCGGGTCATTCTGTTTTAACAGCACCTTTAGTTTTGCGCTTTCAAATGCATTCTTATCCATATCAAAAAGTATATCAGATATTGCGTGGTCGAACAAGTGTTTTCTTTCGCGGTATATGAATGCTGTATGAACACAAAAGACAAATTCGGTATAAATTGTGCATTTTACGGTATAAATGGTTACACCGTTTGGCAGTGAAAACATTTACAAATAAAATGAGCAAGGGTATAATAAGATACATTAGCTATGTACGAAACATTACAAACAGGAATACGACTATGAACAAAAAACAATGGAAAACCCGTTTAAAAAAAGGCTTTAATCAAATAAAAGATGTTCTGACAGGCAGAACGCAGATTACAAACCACCTGAAATTTCATGCTCTGATCGGCTCCATCGCATCTGTGCATGTGCTTTTGCTTGTCATTTTTGCTGTTTTTCATATTATGCCTTTGTTCTATTTCAATATTCTCAGTGTCATTACCTATGCGGTCTGCTTTTGGCTGATGTGGGGCGATCGGGAACATTATCTGACAATTTACCTGATTACGTTCATCGAGGTCATGCTGCATTCTTTTGCCGCTACGATCGTCCTCGGCTGGCAGTATGGATTTGCGCAGTATATCATTGCCATAGTCCCGGTCGGTTTTTACATCTGCTACACCCTCGACATCAGACGGAGGAAATTTACCATAGCTACCTTGTCGGCTGCCTTTTCAGCCGTCGCATTTTTGGCATGTAAGTTCCTCTCTTTCTTTGGGGAACCGCTTGTGGAGACAAATAATGTTGCGCTGGAACTTTCACTTTATGTGTTCAATTCCCTCTGTGCCTTTGTGTTCCTGACGTTCTTCTCGCTGATTTTCGTATTTGAGATGAAGCTTTCCAGCGACCGGCTCAAACATCAGAATGCCATTTTGAATAAACTTGCGAGCACCGATCCGCTGACCGGGCTTTACAACCGCCGGAGCATGGATATCTTTCTCAATCAGGCTGTGGAATCGGCGTCCAGTTTCGCCCTGATTATGTGTGACATTGATAATTTCAAGAAGGTGAACGATACATACGGACATGATTTCGGGGATGTGGTATTGAAGGGAGTCGCCGGTATCACCACAGAACAGGTAAAGGGGCACGGTTACGTATGCCGCTGGGGCGGCGAGGAAATCCTGATTCTGATCAATAGCGCCTCGGAGGAAAGCTCCCTGCGTATTGCGGAGAATATCCGCAGAAACGTGGCAAACCGTGTCTTTGAGCTGATCGACAAATGGATTCACTGCTCCCTCACGCTGGGCATCGCCCTGTATGACGGAAAAGAGCCTGTGGAGGAAACGATCGCAAGAGCTGATTACAACCTCTACTGCGGGAAGCGAAACGGAAAAAACGCTGTGGTATTATAAACGGTCACTGCCGCAAATATCACAGCGTTTTTACATGGCGGTCCCCGTGAAGGATACGCTCTCTGTCCGACGCGTTGATCTGCGTCAGTTTTCCGTTTTTGTCATAATAAGTCAGCAGCGTTGAATTCTTGGCGACAGAACGTTTTCCATCGTCTGTAAGAAGGCTGATCACCTGCTCCAGATTCCCTGAGCGAAGGTGCTTTCGGATTTTTTCATCGCGCTCCGCCTGTTCTGCCTCGAAATCCGCTTGCTCTTCTTGAACGTCTGCGCTTTTTGCGGCTTTTTCCGCTCCGATCGAAACATCTGCGTCTGCTGATATTTCTTTTATTTCTCCCGCCGCAGGAGTCTCCGGCCTGGGAATGCCCTTCATGGCGTAGTATTCTTCCGTGTAACGCTCCGCTTCCTCGGGCGTCACATCTTCGGAAACCGTTCCCTTCGGCGGGTCATTCCAGACTTTGTAGAAAAACTCTCCCAGCGCCGAAAACAGGCTCTTAAAAACAGACAGCACACCGACGAACAACCCGCCGTCCATGTTCTCGGATTTTGTGGCGCCGCCCGTCGTCCGTTCACGTTCGTTTACTCTTCCGCCGGATAATTCCAGTTTTACGCCGTCCTGAGCCCTGATCTGGGCGCCGGGTTTCTGATGCAGTTTTTTATCCTCGCCCTTCTCCTCTTTCTTCTTCGGAACTTCCTGTTCCTTTTGCCGGTCAAGACTAAATTTCTCCTGGCTTTCGGCATTTTTGGCGGGCTTTAATTGACTGCTGTAGTCATAGGCAGGATTGTCGCCGTCACCGACTCTGTAGATCATGGTTCTTATCCTTTTCTTAGAATTTCAGCTTTTCATTGATTTTGGCTATCTGCTTTTCGGCTTTTCTGATCACCTTTTCGTTATGTTCCTCCATAGCAAGTTCCAAAACTTCCTGCCAATCTTCCAATTCATCAAGTAACATTCCTTTGTACTGCTCATTTGTCATTCCCATATTGGTTTACCTCCTTTGCAATGATTTTACAATGAAATCCACTCTCATCATATAGACTGCGCCTGCGTGGTGTTGATATAGTTTACTAACCCTTCCGCCGCGATAATCTTCTGCATGAACTCGGGGAATGCCTGACCCTGATAGGTCGTCCCTTTAGTCACGTCGGTGATCACGCCGGAATCGAAATCCACTTCCACCTCGTCCCCCGCCTCAATCGCGGCAGCCGCCTCCGGGCACTCCACGATCGGCAGACCGATGTTGATGGCATTTCTGTAAAAGATGCGGGCAAAAGTCTCCGCGATCACACAGCTTATGCCTGCCGCCTTGATGGCGATGGGCGCGTGCTCTCTTGAGGAGCCGCAGCCGAAATTCTTTGTGGCAACGATGATATCGCCTTTCTTCACCTTATTGATAAATTCCTTGTCGATATCCTCCATACAGTGCGTCGCCAGCTCCTCCGGGTCGGAGGAGTTTAAGTAACGCGCCGGGATGATCACATCTGTGTCCACATTGTCGCCATACTTAAATGCTGTTCCTTTTGCTGCTTTCATGATTTTTGTTCCTTTCCGTTTCCGTCTTTATGATTCTTATCAGATTTCTTTTCATCCTTACTGCAGGCTCTTTTCAGTTTCTTTGACATTTTACAGAGCATTTCCACTGCCATCTGATTAGCGATTAGTCCCATGGGCAGACTCCTTTTTTCTTACTTCCTGCGGTACGGACATCATACATTCATTTTTCAGCTGTCCGCGCGTTACTTTTTGTTTCACGCAAGCTGGCACGGGCAGGAGATCTTCCCCGTCACCGCACTCGCCGCCGCCACCGCCGGGCTTGCCAGATAAATCTCGGAATTGACATGTCCCATGCGGCCCACGAAATTGCGGTTCGTAGTGGACACGCAGCGCTCGCCCTCCGCGAGGATGCCCATGTAACCGCCAAGACACGGTCCGCAGGTAGGGGTGCTTACGATAGCGCCCGCCTCGATAAAGGTCTTTAACAGCCCCTCCTCCATTGCCTGTAAATAGATCTTCTGTGTGGCGGGAATCACGATGCAGCGCATCCCCTCCGCCACATGTCTGCCTTTCAGCACCTTCGCGGCGATCCGCAGATCATCAAGTCTGCCGTTGGTGCAGGAACCGATCACCACCTGGTCGATCTTGATATCGTCCTTAATCTCGTCGATCGTCTTTGTATTCTCCGGCAGATGGGGAAATGCCACCGTGGGACGAAGCGCGCCAAGGTCAATGGTGTACTCTTCGTCGTAGACTGCGTCTGTATCCGCCTCATATATCTTATACTCCCTCGTGCCGTGCTCCTTCATGTAGGCGACGGCGAGATCGTCCACCGGGAAAATGCCGTTCTTGCCGCCCGCCTCAATCGCCATGTTTGCAATGGTGAACCGGTCGTCCATGGAAAGGTTTGCGATGCCGTCCCCGGTAAACTCCATGGATTTGTAGAGCGCGCCGTCCACGCCGATCATGCCGATGATGTGCAGGATCACATCCTTGCCGCTGACCCACTCAGAGGGCTTGCCAGTCAAGTTAAATTTGATGGCGGAAGGCACCTTGAACCACGCCTTGCCGGTAGCCATCCCAGCCGCCATGTCCGTGCTGCCGACACCTGTGGAGAACGCGCCCAGCGCGCCGTACGTGCAGGTGTGGGAGTCCGCGCCGATGATCACGTCGCCCGCCACGGTCAGACCCTGTTCTGGGAGAAGGGCGTGCTCAATGCCCATCTGCCCCACCTCAAAGTAATTCGTAATCTCGTTTTTTCTCGCAAATTCCCGCACACACTTACAGTGCTCCGCGGACTTGATATCCTTATTGGGGACGAAATGATCCGGCACAAGGGCGATCTTGTCCTTGTCAAACACGCCGTCCACCTTCATTTTTTCCATTTCGTGGATCGCCACGGGGCTGGTGATATCGTTGCCCAGCACCAGATCGAGATCAGCCTCGATCAGCTGCCCAGCCTCCACGTGATCCAGACCGGCGTGTGCCGCCAGAATTTTCTGCGTCATTGTCATTCCCATTGTCGTTCCTCCTTGTTTATACCCGCAGTACACGCTCGAAATCCTTCGGCTTTCTCGCTCGCGTGCTTCGCACTATGCATCTGTAATCTGAAAAAATTGTCAGCAAGCTGCCTTTTTTCATCTTACATCTGCGCACCCCGCAGTGCGCGCTCGAAATCCTTCGGCTTTCTCGCTCGCGTGCTTCGCACTATGCATCTGTAATCTGAAAAAATTGTCAGCAAGCTGCCTTTTTTCATCTTACATCTGCGCACTGCTCATTGCTAACGCGCATATTATACCACAACTTGACGGGTTCGTACAGACACAAAAGGAAGGAGCCTTACAGCCCCTTCCATGTCAGCAGTACCTTGAACAGGTCCCCGTCTATCCCGATCTCCATCTTTCCGCCCTGCAGTTCCACGAAACTTCTGGCGATGGCAAGCCCCAGCCCGCTTCCCTCGCTGCTCCTTGCGCTGTCGCCCCGGACAAACCGGTCCGTCAGGCTCTCGGCAGGAATATTCAGCTCATATCCAGACATGTTTTTCATCTCAATTCTGACTTCCCCGTCATCTGCTTCCACGCTCACATATACCCGTGTGTCCGGCATGGCGTACTTGATGATGTTCGTATATAAATTGTCAAAAACGCGGCTTGTCTTCTCACCGTCCAGCATCAGGAACACTTTCTGCTGCGGGAACTGGAAGCGAAAGACCAGTCCTGCTTCCGCCGCTTTGTCCTCATATTCCAGATACATCTGACGCACCAGATGGCAGATATCCACTTTCTCCGTGTGGAAAACCACATTGCCGCTGTTTGCCTTGCTCACCTCAAACAGATCCTCTATCAGCGTTTTCAGGCGCAAGGACTTACGCTGAAGCACTTCCAGATACTCCTTCCGCTGTGTCTCCGTGACGCCTTCTTCCTGTAGAAGCTCCGTATATGTGATGATAGCGGTGAGAGGCGTCTTTAAGTCGTGGGACACATTGGTAATCAGCTCTGTGCGCATGCGCTGGCTTTTCACCTCCTCCTCCACCGCATTGGAAAAACCGTTCTGAATTGCCGCGAGTTCTTCCTGAAAAGGGGAAAACATGCCCCAGTCCCCTTCGATCTCCGTCTGCAGATTTCCCTCAGCCACCGAATGAGCCGCAGTGAGCATTTTTGTGTACTGCTCCTGTATGATACGGATATACTTTCTCAACATACCATAGAGAAATACCGTGTACGGAATCAGCAGAAGCACGCCGAACACCCAGAATATGCTGATAACCGCCAGAACCAGATCATTTGCCAACAACAGTTTAAACAACGGCATGTTCATATTCTGTTCCAGATCCATATGCAGGAATTCCCGTCTGAGGCGCGTACGCTTTCTTCTGACCGCAACCCGCGCATAGCGAAACAGTCTGTAGCAGAGGCACCGTTTCCGCACATACCCCCGAAGTCCGAACACATAGACCTGCGCATATGCGGTAATGAGGGTAAACCACAGCGTAAATTCCGCCGCCAGAAACGGTAAGTTAATCACCCATACAATATCTTTCGCCGCCGTTTTGGTGAGTATCGGAAACGTGGCGCAGAGTATGTGGGAAAGACTATACTCCCAGTTGT
>ERZ779632.1391-NODE-1391-length-10041-cov-8.793311_pt1 | contig 10041 bp, 7 predicted proteins | sample MGYA00514194_ERZ779632 | MGnify/ENA primary metagenome ERZ779632 (study PRJEB29562, sample SAMEA4376704) | mouse gut metagenome | isolation source: Cecum | study: EMG produced TPA metagenomics assembly of the A DSS colitis mouse model was used to assess the...
GGTAGATCATCTCGATGATGTCGTCCAGCTGCCGCTTGGGCAGGGTGAGGGACAGATCCCCCGGGACGGCGGCGGAGAGGGTAGGCCGAACGGTGGACTTGCCCATCCGGTGCTCGTTGGTGCGCCGGCCCCCCACCAGGTCGCCGAATCGCTGGACCAGCACGCCTCCGGCCAGCATATTGGACAGGGATGCCACATGCTTACCGTAGCGGTAGGGCTCGTTGAAGGGCTTGGTGAAGCGGTTGGACACCAGCAGGGCGAAGTTGGTGTTCTCCGAGCGCAGGGCGGGGTCGGCGTAGGAGTGGCCGTTGACGGTGTTGATGCCCTCCACGTTCTCCGCCACCACGTGGCCGTAGGGGTTCATGCAGAAGGTGCGCACGCTGTCGCCGTACCGCTGGGTGCGGTAGACCAGCTTGGACTCGTACACCACATCGGTGATATGCTCAAAGACGGTGGCGGGCAGCTCCACCCGCACACCGATGTCCACCTGGTTGTTCAGCAGCTCCAGTCCCAGGTCCTTGCACTGGTTGGAGAACCACTCCGCCCCGGACCGGCCCGGCGCGGCGATGAGATATTTACACCGCGCCTCGCCCCCCTTGGCCAGGACAAGGCGGTAGCCGTCCTCCGCCGTTTGGATGGAGGCCACCTCTGTGTGGAAGGCGAACTCCAGTTTGTTCTGGAGGCCCTCGTAGATGTTGGTGAGGATGCGCAGGTTGTTCTCGGTACCCAGGTGCTTGCACCGGGCCTGGAGCAGATGGAGGTCGTAGGCCAAGGCTTGGCGGGCCAGCTTTTTGGCCGCGTCGCTTTCGGTGGAATAGACCTCGGTGGTGGCCCCGTGGGCCACGTTGATGGAGTCCACATAGTCAATGAGTTCCATCACCTGGGCGGGCTCCATAAAGTCGGTGAGCCAGCCGCCGAAGGCGGTGGTGAAGTTGAATTTTCCGTCGGAGAAGGCCCCCGCTCCGCCGAAGCCGCACATAGTATGGCACACAGGGCAGAGGACGCATTCCTTCACCTTGCCCGCCACAATGGGACAGCTGCGGTGGTAGATATCCGCGCCCTGGTCCAGGGCCAGCACTTTCAGCCGCGGTTGGAGATGGGCCAGCTCATAGGCGGCGAAGATGCCCGCCTCCCCGCAGCCCAGGATGACGACGTCGTAGTTAGCGTTCATATTGGCGTTCCTCTCTGTTGTGGAATTTCATCTCAGTATATCATATCTCCGGACAAAACACAACGACCCGCCAGAGCTTGACGGGCCGTTTTGGGGAACAGTTCAGCTTTTTTCCTGAAAGCTCGCGCCGCAGCCCCGACAGGTAACGGTGATCTTACCCTTCCCCCGGGGGACGCGGAGCTGCTGGCCGCAGCTGGGACACTTGAAATAGACGTGCTCCTTGTCCCGGCGGATGGTGCGGCGCAGATGGAGCCAGCGAATCACAGGACCGGCGGCCCTCATAAATTTGGCGTTCTCCATACCCCGTCGTTCGATATTGCGGGACAGCATCCGGAACAGAGTGACCGCCAAAAGCGCGAAGCTGATAAGATAGAGAATATCCAGCCCGGTAAACAGAAACACCAGATAGAGCAGCAGATACAGGCCGACCAGGAACAGATTCAGATAATCATTTCCATAGCGGCCATACATAAGTCGCTGGATCGCGTTGCGGATCATAAAGCGCCTCCTTGGCTGAAAAAAGAAACAGGCAGGGCCTGCCTGAAAAAGGTATGGTATATCATATACCTTGACCGGACGGGCCGTCAAGAAGCCATTCGTAAACAATATGTAAATTTCACGAATCTATTGCGCCGGGTTGGATTTTCGTTTATACTGTCACTATCCATCACAATACGGGAGGATCCGACATGAAGCGCATCGACAAGGAAAACTACTACCTGGACATTGCCGGAACGGTGCTGGAGCGCTCCACCTGTCTGCGCAAGTGCTACGGGGCCATCATTGTGCAGCACGACGAGATTGTATCCAGCGGCTACAACGGAGCTCCCCGGGGGCGGAAGAACTGTATGGACCTGGGCTATTGTACCCGGGAGGCCATGAACATTCCCTCCGGGGAGCGGTACGAGCTGTGCCGCTCGGTCCACGCCGAGGCCAACGCCATCATCTCCGCCGCCCGCAGCGAGGTGCTGGGGGCCACCCTCTACATGGTCTGCAAGGACCCCAAAACAGGAAAGCTGATCCCCCACTCTACCTCCTGCTCCATGTGCCGCCGTCTGATCATCAACGCCGGCATCAGGCGGGTGGTCATCCGGGATACCGAGACGGAGTATTCGGTGGTCCACGTGGAGGACTGGGTGCGGGAGGATGACTCTCTGCCCCAGCAGGCATAAGCCACAGGTGAAAGCCCCCGGGCGCGCCCGGGGGCTTTGCCTTTATTTTTGCTCCTTCCGCTTCTCCTCCGCCTGGGCCTTCGCGGCCCGGACGGCTTTTTTCTTTTTACGATGTACGCCTATCACAATAAACAGCATAATCAGAAGCGCGACCACAGCCGCGGCCGCGGCGATGAGCACCCAGCTGTTCCCGCCCTGGGGTTGGACATAAAAGATTCCCTGGGCGCCTGTCATGGTCAGGAGGAGATACTGCCCGTTCCGGACCGCCTCCACCTGGCGCCACTGGCCGTTTTCATACCGCCAGACCAGGGCGTCCCCGCCGGAGGGGTTGAGCAGACGCAGGGGGACGGTTTCCTCCGGCCCCAGGTCAGCGCCGACGAGGGTGATCTCCCATGCCTCGGCCCAGATCTCGTCCCGCTCCCCAGCCTCCTGGGGCGGGGCGACGCCCCCGCTTTCCACCAGGAGCTCCACCTCCTCGGTGAAGCGTCCCTCAGCCAGAGCGATGGACAGCTTGTTCACCTTCCCATCGCTGGCCACCAGAGTGACCCAGGGGGTATACACCGCCTCCAGGGTGATATCGGAGTTCAGGCCGGAGGTGTCGAAGTCCGGCCAGGAGCCGTAGCTGTCCTCCCGTTCCGGCACCGCGGGCAGGTCAATTCGGGACAGGTCGTCCCCATACAGGAAGGGGAGCCGGGCCACCGTCTTTCCCTCCGCCGTCAGGGTCAGGGTAAAGGCGGTGAATTCCAGGGGCACGTCGGGCAGCTGGCTCAGCTCCTCGAAGGAAATGGGCTCGGCCCGGCCGGCATAGCTTACGCCATCCACGCCGGCGGCGCCGGTATCCACAAACCGGTTGCCGGACAGTACGCCTCCCGTCTCAACGCCGCCGGCGATGGCCCCCAGGCTCTCCTCCCCGCCCTCAATAGTGGCGATGGCACAGCTGTCCCGCAGGCGGCTGGCCCAGCCGGCGACGCCGCCGATATAGCTGCCGCCAGACAGGGAGCTTTTGGCGTAACAGCTCCGGATGGAGGCGTCGGCATAGCCGGCCACACCGCCTACATAGCCGCCTCCGGTGCTGGTCACTGGGCCATAGTTCTGGCAGTCCAGGGCGGTGCCCAGGTCCATGCGGCCCGCCAGACCGCCCGCGCAGTCCTTCTTGGCGGTGACAGCCCCCCGGTTCAGACAGTTCATCAGCACCGCCTTGGTCTCATAGCTGCTGCCGAAGGAGAAGCGGTCCGCCCCGTCGTCCTCCGGATCCAGGTCAAACTCAATGGCCATGGCTCCCACAACGCCGCCCACGTTGCGGTCGCCGTCCACCACGCCGGTGTTGGAGCAGTCGGCCACCTTGCCCTCCCGAGTGGCGGCGATGTCCTCCTCAGAGGTGTCCTGAATCACGCTGTCCAGACCCTCCTCCACATCGTCCATCAGATCGCTGAGGGTGTCCAGCAGCAGGTCAAAGACCACATCGCACTGCCGGTTGATGGCCCGCAGATCGGCGGTCAGGGTGGCGTTCCCCGACTGGAGGGCGCTGTTCAGTCCCTCCATCTCGTCAAACAGGCTGTTCAGAGATTCGTAAAGGCTGTCGCCGGACTGGCGGAATTCCTCCCCCAGAGGGGTAAACTCCGCGGGGCCGTTGGCGGTGAGATCGTCCACCGCGTCGCCGATGGTATCCAGCGCCCGCCGCAGCAGCCGCCCGATGGCGGCGGCGGAATTGGAGGCGTCCTCCAGATCCTCCAGGGCGCCGCCCAGGTGGTAGGACAGGGCGTCGGAACGGCTCAGTGCCCGCTGGAGCTGGGACAGGGCGTCATCCAGATCATTTCCCGCCTCCCGCAGGGCGCTGAACGCCTGGCTCAGCTCGCTCCTCGCCGCGGCAAGATCCGCCCAGGAGATGCTCCAGTTCTCCAGATCCACAAATCCGCGGAACGCCTCCAGGGCGTTTTCCAGCCGGTTGACCGCCGCGGTCAGATCCGCGCTGGACTGCCGCAGGCTGCCCACAGCGGCGCGCAGGTCATCCACAATCTGGTCGCCGGTGTCTACCGCGCCGCCCAGAGAGTCCATGGCGTCCCCCAGCTGGCGGGACATGCGCTCCAGCCGCCAGCCCACTTCGGACAGGTCGTCCAGGGCGGGGGAAATTTTGTCCAGCGCGCCGGTGATGTCGGCGGTGAGGGTGTTGACCGTTTCGATGTTCTCGTCGGTGAAGTCGGAAACCCGGTCCAGAAGCTCCCTGGTGCTGTCCTTGGCGCCGCCGGCGTAATCCCCCATAGCGGTGAGACGGGCGGAGACGGTGTTTCCGGTTCGCTCCGCGTCGTCCAGGGCGCGGTTGATCAGATTTTCCAGGGTATTCAGCTCCTGGCGCAGCTGCTCCAGGGTGTCCTGACCGGGGTCCACCAGCACATAGGGCTCCGCCTGGCCCACAATGCCGCCCACATCCTTCCTGCCATGGATGGTCCCGGTATTGACGCAGCCGGCCAGATAGCCGTTCTGCCGTCCGGCAATACCACCGGTATTGTAGCCCACATGGGGGTAGCCCACCGGGCCGCTGTTGGCGCAGCTCTGGACCACGCCGCTGGAGTAGCCCACAATCCCTCCGGTGTCGAAGCAGCCGCCCAGGAGGTGGTAGGTCTCGTCATCCGCCGCCGCCAGCTCCTCCAGCGCGGCCCCCGCGTCCGGGCCTGTCAGGTCAACGCCGTTTTCCGTCTGAGTGAGATTCACCCCGGCGGCGCTGGTACATTTGAGCAGCAGCCCAAGGTTGCGCCCGGCAATGCCGCCGGTGATGCTTTCGCCGCTGACAGAGCCGGAAACGGAACAGCCGATGATCTCGCCGGTGACGCTGTTCTGTCCGGCAATGCCTCCCACGGAGCTCTCCCCCAGGACCGCGCCCCGAAAGAAGCAGTTTTGCAGGGTTCCGGCGTTGTCCCCCGCGATACCGCCCACAATGGAGCGGGTACCCCCTGGGGCTACCGTCCCTTTGACGGTCAGGTCCCGTACCAGTCCGCCGGGTTGGACATAGCGGAACAGCCCCTGGGTGGAGCCGGCGGCGGTGAGCGACAGGCCGGAGATGGTGTGTCCCCGGCCCAGGAAGGTTCCGCCGAAGGTGGGGATGGGGGTGAAGTCCACCCCGCTCAGGTCCAGGTCGGCGGCGAGGGTGACCGTCTTGCCCTGGGACCAGGTGTCCAGAGCGCAGTTTTTGGCAAAACGCTGAAGATCCGCCGCGCTGGAGATGGTGACGGTATCCCCGTCCGCGGCCCGGGCAGGCAGGATCGGAGCGGCCAGCATCCATGCCGCCAGGAGAAGGGAAAACAGACGGTTGACACTTTTACGCATGGGTGTCCGCCTCCTTTCCCGAGGTGATCGCCGCCGGTTGGGGCGGGTCCTCCGGCTGGACCGCTCCCGCCGCCACCGCCGCGTTGATGCTGCCGTGGAGGGTCCCGCTGAAATCGGCGTCCACCATGCCTGAAATGTAGCCCCGGACGTGGCCGTCCACCCGCATCGCGCCGGTATGGGTCTGGATGGGGAGCCGGGCCTTGAGGGTAAAGGCGGTCTTTTCGATGATGATGTCGCCCAGCAGCAGAATCTGGGGCAGGATGCCCATGACCAGGAAGATGGAGATCAGGGTACCCCGGCCCAGACACACGCCGATGGAGGCGATGGACGGGTTGGTGGACAGCAGGCCGATGGCCACGCCGGCGGAGGCCAGAATGGTGCCCGAGGTGACGATGGTGGGAAAGGCCTCGTTCAGCGATTCGATCACCGCGTCTTTCAGGGGCATGGTCTGCTTCAGCTCCACATATCGGTTGGCGATTACGATGGCGTAGTCGATATTCGCGCCCATCTGGATGGAGCTGACCACCAGATAGCTGAGGAAGAACAGGGGCTCATTCTGTAAGTAGGGGAAGGAGAAGTTGATCCACACGCTGCCCTGGATGACCAGAATCAGCAGCACCGGCAGGCCGGCGGACTGGAAGGTGAACACCAGCACCAGAATCACAAACACGATGGTCAGAACGCCGATGAGCAGGTTGTCGTTGCCGAAGGAGGAGGACAGGTCGAAGTCGCTGGTGGAGTTGCCCACCAGGAGGGCGTTTTCCGGGTAGTAACGGCCCACAATTTCGTGGAGGGTGTCCAGAAAGGCGAAGGTCTCCTCCCCCTCCTCGGGCAGGTTGAGCCGCAACACCAGACGGCTGTAATTCTCCCCCCTTAATTGCAGCTGGGCGTCGGTGAGCTGGACGTGGAGGTCCTCGATAGTCTCGGTCATGTCCGCGTCCAGAGAGACGTAGCCCTTGTCCATCATGTCGTACACATACAGAAACATGTCGATGAGGGGCACGCCGTAGCTGTCCAGACCGGAGACCACCTGCCCATAGTCCTCCTGGTCCACGGCGTAGGCGGAGTAGAGCAGCCGGGCCACCTCGATGTCCAGATCGGTCAGCTCCGCGAACTGCCGGGGAGTGAGCCGGTCGGTGAGAACATAGCCGTCCATGGCGTCCACGTTGGCCAGACCCAGTACAGTGTCCGTCTCCTCCAGCTTCTCCAGATCCCGGAGCAGCCGGCCCTCCCGCTCATAGTCCCCCTTGGGTACGATGACGGCCAGGGTGTTTACCCGGCCAAAGGTGTCGTTCACCCGCCGCTGGGCGATCTGGGTGTCGCTTTCGCGGAAGGTGGTCAGCTCGGTCTGCCCGTAGGCGTAGGGACAGCGGTTAGCGAACACAAAACCGCCGATGAGCAGCACCACGAACAGAGGCGGCATAATAAACCGGGTTTTCACCGCCAGCCGGCCCCAGGCGGTGATTTTCGGTACAAAATTCCGGTGGTGGGTGCGGTCGATCAGATGGCTGAAGCTGAGCAGCAGTCCGGGCATCAGGGTGAACACGGCCAGCAGACTGAGCACGATGGCCTTCATCAGCACCAGGCCCAAATCCCGGCCAATGCCAAACTGCATGAAGCACATGGCCCCCAGGCCAGACAGGGTGGTCATGGAGGAGCCGGAGATTTCCGGGATGGCCTTGCTCAGGGCGGCGACCACCGCCTCCCGGGCCTCCAGCCGCTCCCGCTCCTCGGTGTACCGGTGGCAGAGGATGATGGCGTAGTCGATGGCCAGGGCAAGCTGGAGCACCACCGCCACCGAGTTGGACACGAAGGAGATCTCCCCGAAAATAAAGTTGGTGCCCTTATTCATCAGCGCCGCCGTGCCGAAGGTCATAAGCAGCACCGGAATCTCCATATAGGTGTGGGAAGTGAACAGCAGGACGACCAGGATGATAGCCACGGCGATGAGCATGACCACCTGCATCTCAGCGTTCAGGCTTTCCGAGGCGGAGTCGCCGGTGTCGCCGGTGATATAGACGTCATAGCCCTCCAGCAGGGCCATGACCTCCTCCAGTCCCGTCAGGCTCACCGGGTCGGCGGCGGTTCCGTCGTAGGTGATGGAGAACAGGGCGGAGCCGTTGGTGTAGTGGTCCTCGGAGTTGTCGAACTCCACGGACTTCACACCCTCGATCTCCGCCGCCTGCTCCGCCAGACGTTCGGCCTGCCGGTAGGAGATGTTGTCCACCATAATACGGCTGGTGCCAAAGGTAATAAACTCCTCGTCCATCACTGTCAGGCCCTGCCGGGTCTCGGTGGTGTCGGGCAGATAGCTGGTCAGATCGTCATTCACCGCCACCCAGCCGCTGGAAAACGCGCAGAAGATGGCCACGCCGATGTATATCAGGTAAAAGGCCTTCCGTTTGTCCACAATGAAGGCGGCCACCCGCTCCATTGGGGTCTGCTTTTCCGAAGTGTCAGTTCCTTGCCTGCTCACAACAAGCGCTCCTTTCTCAAACATTATGATATAACATGATACTACGTTTCGCGGGACAAATCAATACAGGAAGCGCGGAATTCTCTTCCGGCCCGGGGCGGCGGTTCCGCCTTGCCAAGCGCCGTATCCTGTGATAAAATAGTGAGCCTATGGAAATACCGGCGAAGAGGAGGAAGCGCTATGAGCGGAAAAGGCTTGCCGCGGCCGGTGGAGCTTCTGCGGCTGACGCGGCCCAAACATTATATGAAAAATCTTCTCATCCTTGTCTCCATCACCTTTGACCGCGACCTGTTCAATCCCCCGGTGCTGTTCCGGGCGCTGCTGGGCTTTGCCGCGTTCTGCCTGCTCTCCTCGGCGGTCTATGTCCTCAACGATATCCGGGACGTGGAGGCCGACCGGCAGCATGAGGTGAAGAAACACCGGCCCATCGCCTCCGGCGCGGTGTCTGTCCCGGCGGCCCGCGCGCTGCTGGCGGTTCTGCTGCTGGCGGCGGTGACCATCCAGCTGGCGGTATTCGGCGCCCAGGGCGGCAGCCTGTTTTTCATGCTGGCCTATTTCGCCGTCAATCTGGGCTACAGCCTGGGGCTGAAGCATGTCCCGTTTCTGGATATTATCCTGCTGGTGTCGGGCTTCGTCCTCCGGGTGGTCTATGGGGCGGCCATTGTGGGCTCCAGCACCTCCGCCTGGGTCTATCTGACGGTGTTCGCCCTGTCCTTCTACCTGGGGCTGGGCAAGCGGCGCAACGAGCTGGCAAAAACCCGGGGGAACACCCGAACGGTGCTCCGGTATTACTCCTATGAGTTTCTGGATAAATTCATGTACCTGTGCCTCACCCTGGCCGTCACCTTTTACGCCCTGTGGAGCGCTGACGGGGAGGTGGCCGCCAAATACGGCACCGACAAGCTGATCTGGACAGTCCCCCTGGTTATAATCATCCTGATGAAATACAGCGCGGATATTGAATCCAACTCCTACGGCGACCCAGTGGATGTGGTCACCCATGACAAGGCGCTGCTGGGCCTGATGGCGCTGTTCGGTCTGGTGATGGTGGCGCTGATCTATCAGCCGTTTAAATTTTGAGAGAGGGGGGGACCCGTCCCGTGGCCCCGAACAAAGACCGTCTGCCGGTGGGCATCGCCCTGATGCTCACCTCCGCCCTGCTCACCTGCCTGGGTCAGCTGTGCTGGAAGCTGTCCGCCAATCAGGACTCACTGCCCTTTCTGCTGGCGGGCTTCGGCCTGTACGGCTGCGGGGCGCTGCTGATGATGGCCGCGCTGCGCTTTGGGGAGCTGTCCGTCCTCCACCCCATGCTCAGCGCGGGCTACGCCCTGTCCATCCTTCTGGGCGCGCTGGCGCTGGGGGAGAAGATCACCGCCAACAAGCTGCTGGGCATCACCGTGATCACCGCGGGGCTGGTCTGCCTGAGCGCCGCGAAGGGGGCGGGGGAACCGTGATCTATCTGGCCGTACTGCTTATGACCTTGGTAGGAGCGGCGGGGGCCTTTTTCCTCAAGGGCGGGATGGACCGGGTGGACAGTCTGGCCTCCCTGTTTCGCGCTCCCCGCCTCTATCTGGGCGGGTGCTTTTATCTGGCCGGAGCGGCTCTGAACATCCTGCTGCTGCGCCGCCTGCCCTACTCCGTGCTCTACCCCATGACCGCCGTCACCTACGTCTGGTCCATGGCCCTGTCCGCCATTTTTCTGGGGGAGCGGGTCACCCGGCGGAAGCTGATCGGCGTGGCGCTGATCCTGGCCGGGGTGCTGATTTTGTCCCGATAGATTTTTTTAGGAAAACCATTGACAGAGCGGGAAAAATATGATAATATCCTAAAGCTGATGTGTGAAAAGCGCCGTCCATGCGGGTGTAGTTCAATGGTAGAATCCCAGCCTTCCAAGCTGGTCG
>ERZ779632.1400-NODE-1400-length-9999-cov-3.584171_pt1 | contig 9999 bp, 11 predicted proteins | sample MGYA00514194_ERZ779632 | MGnify/ENA primary metagenome ERZ779632 (study PRJEB29562, sample SAMEA4376704) | mouse gut metagenome | isolation source: Cecum | study: EMG produced TPA metagenomics assembly of the A DSS colitis mouse model was used to assess the...
AGCCTATTACCCCCTTCAGAAACGGGGGATATCGGCCCAGCCCGTTTCCGGGCACAATTACGACTCTGCTGATTTTTCCGGTCCGGCAGGCCGGAAGAGCTTCCAGATGGAGATGGTCAGCCGCCTTTCCCGTGAGGTACGGACTGCTAACACCACCGGGGATATTCAAGAGCTGCGCCAGAAAGTGTCCACCGGCGAATATACACCGGATCCGATGGCTATTGCAGGACGGATGCTGTTTCTGGTGGAGGAGTAGGGCATGGAAGAACTCTGCCGCTCTTACCTGGGTTTTTTGCGCTCTATGAGCCAGGGACTGGAGAACCTCACAGCCCTGAATGAAAAGAAGCTGGCCGCCGCCCAGAAGGATGACCTGATGGCACTGAATGAGCTTTTGAATCAGGAACAGGCGCAAGCCCTGGCTTTTCGGGGCTTGGAGCAGACCCGAGACAAGCTGCTGCCTCAGATTGGTTTGGCGGGGGTGCCCCTGCTGAAGGTCCCCGATCATTTTCCGCCGGCTATGCAGGCGGAGGCCCGGCAAGCCGTAGAGGAACTTCGGGATCGCTATGTGACGTACCGGCAGACCGCCGGGAAGACCCGGAAGCTCCTGGAGCAGAATCTTCACGAAGTAGAGACAATTATTACGGAACTGGGCGGCCCTGCCGCCGAGCAGGCCGGTCCCGGTTATGGCAAGGGAGTGGAGAGTACTCCCCCTCCCTCTATGAAAACAGATTTCCGGGCGTAATGCCGCTGTTTTTGAATAAAAGGAGTTTTTATTATGGGCATTGGTACTTTTGGCTCTTTCACGCAGGCCCGTTTGGCGATTTACGCTGCTCAGACTGGCCTGAGTGTGACGGGCAATAATATATCCAACATCAACACTCCCGGCTACACCCGCCAGAGGCTGGATCAGGTAAGTCTCTACGTCAATGGCAGTGACCGCTATTATGCGGAGGGCGACATCCGCGTTGGACAGGGTGCGCTGGTGAAGAGTCTCTCTCAAATTCGCAGCCCCTATCTGGATATCCGTTACCGGACGGTGAGCGCCGATGTCGGTTATACGGATGCGAGACTGAGCGGACTGGACCAGATCGCCGACATTCTGGACGAGGTGGGCAAGGGCGACGAGAGCAAGGGCGAGGGCGGCTTCGGTATTCTGGGCCTGGACTTCGGCAAGCTGGCCGCCGCACTTAGAGACATGGAAGACCAGACCGGCCACCAGGAGTATGATAAAACATTCCGGCAGATCGCCAGCAATCTGATTGCAAGGTTTAACACCTATGCCAACAAGCTGGAAGAGGTGAAGAAGAACACCATTGCAGAGATGAAGTCCAACGTCCGGGACATCAATAACTATTTGACTTCCATCCGCACCCTGAACGAGGAAATCCGCAAGAGCGAAATTCACGGGGACCCTGCCCTGGAACTCCGGGATGAGCGGAACCGCCAGCTGGATGCGCTCTCGCAGCTGATTGACATTAATGTGACATATAGCGAAGAAGAAATCGCCGGCGGAATGTTTGTGGAGAAGCTGACGGTCACCTTGGACAACGCCAACCCTGACAAGACGGTCCACACCGATGAGGCGCTGCTGATTGACGGTGTCTTCAGCGCTCAGCTCTCCTTTGGAACGCCGATGCTGAACCCGGACTATGATCCCGAAAAGGTGGATGCGCTGAAGCAGGAGCTTGATAACGGCAACATTACGCAGGCAGAGTATGACGCCCAGTATGAAAAGCTTACGAGCCAATATTTGAAAAAGAATGAGGATGGTACAACCAGCCTTGCCAGCGATATCCGGGACGCCACGATTCTGACGGACGGAGAGAATCCTCTTTACAAGCTGATGATCTCCGAATTGACGAACAAGAGAGGCGATCTCCATATCGGCGGAAGTTCCTATGCGGCGGAGTCGCTTCTGGCAAAGGACCTCCCGGCTGGAATCAATTGGAACTTGAAGACGAATACCGCCACAGTGGAGGAAAAGGATGTACCCGCTCCCGGAGACACCACCATCACCATTTACCGGCGGCAGCCGAAGCTGGATGCCAATGGCAATCCCATTAAGCCGACAAAGGACGACGACTATACCTACACCAAGCAGGTCTATGAACGGATTGTCACCAAACCGGTGGCGTTGGATGACAATGATATCAATGGTGAGCTCCAGGGAAACCGGGAACTGATCACTGAGGCGGGCGAGTTTACGGATTTGGATGTAATCGCAGGCATGGACGAGGGCGCCGGCGGCAAACGGGGTATTCCCTATTATCAGAGAGCCTTGGACCTGCTGGCCAACCAGTTTGCCAATGTTCTCAATGAGGCCAACCAGGGTTTCCTGACGGACCCCAGCGGCAACTATGTTACTGCGGGCAAGAACGACGCAGGGGAGGAAATCGGTGTTCCTGTTACGATTACTGTCAACGGCGTGGAGGAGAAAGTCAACAAGGACTGGGACAGCATGAGCGCAGCCGTTCAGGAGGAGCTCAAAAATAAGACGGGACTGGGAGCACCGCTGACAGATCAGGACCTGAAAGACGCGGGGATTACCGGGAAGGACATTCTGAACGCCTATCTCAAGGGCCAGGAATACGATACCACAGAGAAAAAATTCATCCCCGAGAATCGGGAGGACACCACAGACGCGGCTGGAAATCCTGTGCCGGGCTGGGGACAAAAGGCCAGAGGTATTTTTACCGGCGGCGTCCTGTTCAGCAACAACCCCGGCAATAACGACCCCTCCGATATCACCGCCGCCAACATCTCGATTTCCAATCTTTGGGAGAAAACCAACAACCTCCTGGTTGCCAGCTTCACCTGTGTTGAGAATACCACAAAGCCTGCCTCCGGCGCCAGCGAGAGCATTACCCATATGAGATATCTGCTGGAACACCAGGAATTTGAATTTGTTCCCACGACGCTGAAGGGATATGAAAATGCCAGCGGCGAGCCGATGTTTGAAGGAACTTTTTTCCAGATGTGGAACGGCATTGGAACAGACCTGGGCGAGGACCAGACCCAGACATCTACAGATCTGCAAACTTACTATGAACGCGCGCTGTCCATTGACACAGACCGGGATTCCGTCTCCTCCGTGGACTTCAACGATGAAGCCATGAATCTGATGATGTATGCGAAATCCTATAACGCCGCCTGCCGGCTGATGACTACCATCGACAGTGTGCTTGATAAGCTCATCAACAATACCGGCCTGACAACATGATAAGGAGGAGGCAGCTTTTATGATTCCAAGAATGACCACTGTCGGCACACTGAAGAACTACCGTTATAGCCTGAACCGGTCTAACAATACCATGACCAAGTCGATGAATACGGTTCTGACCCGGCGGCTCTTCAACTCTTATGGCGAGGACCCCGCCTAGGCTACCCGCTGCTTCCAGATTCGCCATTCCTATTGGCGGGCGAACAGCCAGCTGAATGTAAATGAATCCCTGCGCCACAAGTATGATGTGGCCTGGGAAGCCACGAGCAGCATGTCCACGGATTTGTATGCCCTAGCGGATGATACGGCCTATGGCAATGTGCTTCGGTCCCTGAACCAACCCACGGGTCCGGGCCGTACGGCCCTGGGGCAGTCCCTGGAGGCCAAGGCAAAGGATTTGGCCCAGATTATGAACTCCCGGTATGGCGAGAATTACGTTTTTGCCGGAGCGGATACTCTGAATGCACCCTTTACCTGGGAGCGCTTGAAGAACCCGGATTACATTGATCCGGAAATAGCCCAGGAAAAGCTGGCGGATCCAAACCTGTCAGCTGATGAGCGGAAGAAGTACAGCGGTGCGTTTCAGTATATGACTGCCGCCAATACGCTGACGAACAACCCGGCTGAAGCAGCCACCACGCCTAAGGTGAATGACAAGGCTGACTGGACGAAACCGAATGAGGCGGGGAATGAATATTTCCTGGATAAGAACGGAAATCCGGTAACGCTCCCGGCCGACGCCCTTCAGGTTCCGGTGGAGAATCCTGACTATGATCAGGAGAAGAATGCGGCCTTCAAGTATTTGAAAGCAGACGGCACGGGGACCAACGATAAAAACTAAGCGAAGGTGGGCCTCTGTTACCGGGGTGTACCTGTGGATTCCAACGCCCCTGCCGACGTGGAGAAAATGGAGTATTTCCTGAACGGCGAGTCGAAGTATATCGACGTGGGCCTGGGTCACAAGGAGGATAAGGGCGAAGCCGTTTCCTCCACAGTGTTTGACAGTGCTCTTCAGGGCACCTATTACACAGGCGGCTACGGAACCAAGAATGGCGTCGAAGTGGAAATCGAAGACCCTGAGACTGGCCGCACGGAAAAAATGACGGTAGATAATATTCCCAAAAATGTAATCTCCGTGGTCTACGAGATGGGGCAGATTCTCCAGCGCTGCGATAAGGATAGCGGCGCCTGGGCCAGCAAGGAGGATCAGTTCCGGTTTAAGGCCTTGGTAGACGAGTACGAGGACGGCTGCGCCGCTTTCCGGGAGCGTTGGACAGAGATGGATACCCAGACCGGTTTTCTCCGGGACAACAGCGAGCTGCTTACCGACACATCGTATTCTTTACAGCAGCAATACATGGAGTTGGAGGATGTAGACCCGGCAGCCGCCATTTCCGACTTAATGTTTGCCCGGTACTGTTACGATGCGGCGCTGAAGGTAGGCAACAGTGTCTTGTCCCAGAGTCTGATGGATTATATAAACTTCTAAGAGAAAATCTATTTTTTAGAGGAAGGAGTGCGCCATGACCTATGAGACAGCTGCTTGAAATCACCAGTGTGCCCATTGAGATTGAGATGCGGACGTCCCGGGCGCAGCTGCAGTATACCCGGGGCACAGCGGAACTGGAGGTTTCCCGTGATAAGGGAGGATTGAGTATCAAGAGCAGGTCCATCCAGCTGAATATGGATACCTTTGAGATGCGTCAGTCCATTGTTCCCTCCGCACCGCGCAGCATTGAGCAGAGCGCCCAAAAGGGCCGGCAGGCCGCCTACAGCGCCACCGCCGCCCGCGCGCAGGAAGGAGAACTCTACTTGAAAGCACAGTTTGGCGAGGATGTGCAAGCCCAACTCTCCAAGACCGCTATCAGCAAGGAGATGTTCAGCCAGCCTGGCATGACGTTTATCCCCACCGAGGGTCCGGAGATTGATTGGAACCCCGGCGAGATGAATATCCGCTATGAGATGGATAAGTTGAATTTTGACTGGAGAATTAACCAGACAGAATTTGAGTTTGTCCCTGGCGACATTGAAATTTCTGTGAAACAGAAAGCAGAGGTTATCATCAAATATATTGGCGGCCCGCTCTATGTTCCCCCTTCCGCTGATCCTGATTATGAACCGGTGGATGTGAAGGCATGACAGAGATTCTGAAACTCGAGACCAAGTATTTTGGGGAGATTGAATATGAGGCAAAGGATGTAATCCACTTTTCCACAGGCCTTTTCGGCTTTGAGGAGGAGCAGGACTTTCTCCTGATGCCCTTTGATGGCAGCGGAGGCAGCATGCTCTGCCTCCAGAGCATCAAGACCCCCGCCCTGGCCTTTGTAGTGCTGGATCCGTTTACTCTGAAGTCGGATTATGCGCCGGTTTTAGAGGAAGCGGAGCTGCGGCAGTTTGGTGTAAAAGAGGCCGGGGATTTGGGTTTCTATGTACTCTGTGCAGTGAAAAATCCGGTTTCTGCCAGCACGGTGAACCTGAAGTGCCCGCTGGTCATTCATCCTGAGACCCGCCAGGCCCGTCAGATCATTATGGAGCGGTATGAAATGCGGCATCCCCTGGCCGAGTTTAGCCGCGGGGAGGAGGACGCACCTTGCTGATTTTGCAGCGCAGACCCGGTGAGTCCGTGGTGATTGGAGAGAATATCACCATATCTGTTGTATCCATTGAGGGGGGGAGAGTCCGTTTGGCTGTTTCCGCCCCGCCGGAGGTTTCTATCCTTCGCAGTGAGCTCTTGGATGCCGAGCTGGCAAACCGGGATTCTGCTGTGGAGGAGGCGGCTCCTGCGGAGTTGTTGGGACTGCTGGGCGGAATGCCCCGCCCTTCGGATAAGAACAAGCGGAAAGGAGAGAGAAATCATGATGAATGATGTTGCGATTGCTTCCATGGAGATGAGTTCTGCACGGATAGCGACTCAATATGCCATGTCCCTGCAAAAGCGGACGATGTCAGATATGGAACAGCAGGCGATGGCAGAGCTGGAAATGCTTCCGCCCACTCCCAGCATGGGCGAGTATATTGACACCTATGCATAAAAAAGGCGGCGGTATGACGTGAACGCGTCTTGCCGCCGTTTCGCTCTTTTCGGGTTCAGAGGTATATCCAGTGTAGAACAAGGCCGGAGCCGTCAGGCCCCGGCCTAAAGTTGCTGAAGAGCAGTTGCAGAAAACGCCGGCAGAAAAGAAAGCCGTCAGATAAGTCCGGGGAAGAATCAATAATGCCGTACCACGGCGGCAACTTTCCCCAAAATTTTTGCATAGGTTCCATCAATTGGGGAATAACGGTCGTTCTCTGGAAGCAGCCAAGTCTGACCACCCTGAAGGGAAAGGCGCTTCACCGTAGCCTCATCTTCCAGCAGGGCAACCACGATTTCTCCGTGGCGGGCGGAAGGCTGGCTGTGAACCACGACCAGGTCACCGGGAAGAATGCCGGCGTTCAACATGGACTCACCCCGAACCCGCAGGGCAAAATATTCCTCTTCCCGGCCGCCGGCGTCGAAAGGGAGATAATCTTCGACGCATTCTTCCGCCAGAATGGGACTTCCGGCTGCTACATGGCCCAGAATAGGCACTTGATTTGTTTTTGAGGCCGGAAGGTCTGCCAAGGCAATGGCACGGCCTTTTCCGGCCCCCTTGGCGATAACGCCCGCTTCCTCCAGATGCTTGAGGTGGAAATGAACGGTCGAGGGCGATTTCAGACCGACTGCATCGCCGATCTCCCGTACAGAGGGGGGATAGCCCTGTGTTTGAATGCAGGAGACAATGTAGTCATAGACCTTTTGCTGCATATGGGTTAATTTCGCCATAACAGACCTCCTGAGCACCCTCCAGGATACAGGACGGCGCAAGTAATAAAAATGTACTTTTTTTCAGTATAACACAGAAAAAGAGAAAAAGCAAACATTTGTTCTGAATTTTTTGATAAAAACTGCCTCTCAGAGAAATCTGAGAGGCAGTTTTTATCCTTTTAGCCGAGAATTAGCAGCACCAGGGTTAAAATAAGGAAGAGTGCGCCAATCCATTTGGTAGCCCGGGCCAGCTTGGCGTCCATCGTTTTGGCCTTATTCTTAGCCAGGAAGGAATCGGCAACGCCGCCGATAGCGCCGGAAAGGCCGGCACTCTTGCCGGACTGGAACAGCACAATCAAAATGATGCCCAGGCCGCAGAGGAGCTGTAAAATGGTGATAGCAATTTTCAAAGTATTCAACCTCCAAATTGAATCACGCGAACGTGAATCTTATTTAACAGCTTTTTATATTACCACAAGTTTTCTGCATTTTCAAGTGCTGTTCGGAAAAATCCGCCGGAAATGCAGATAAAAACGACAGTCTGAAAAACTGGTCACTCAATCTTCTGGAGATTTGCCATGTTCTCCGCAATTTCCGCAAGGGTATTGCCTTCGGCATTCCAATCCGCTTTCAGTACAGGAGCGGCGGGAATGGAAATATACAGGTTATTGCCGGCCTCATAAGCTCCTGAAGTGACGCCTATCACATGGCCATAAGAGTTCAGCAGTGCGCCGCCGCTGCTGCCCCTGGAAATGTCAGCGGTGTTGAGGATGCAGGAGTAAGCGGAGATGCTGGTTCTGAGGGCTGTGTTGCTGATAATGCCGCTGCTGACGGCCAGGGTGATGCCAAGGGGGGCGCCTATGGTATAGACTTGATCTCCGGTGCGGAGATCAGGCGTTTCCGCCAGCTCCAGGAAGGAGAAGAAGGGAGCGGTCAAACCGTCTGTGGAGGTTTTGGAAATTTGGAGAAGGGCCAGGTCTGCTCCTGGGTCACAAAAAACAACCTTTTCCACTGCGAAGCATTCGCCTGTCAGCAGAGTGGCGGTGCTTTGAACGGCCCCATGAATGGAGTGATAATTGGTGAGGGCCAATCCGTCCGGGGAGACGAAGAACCCGCTGGCCAGGTCATCGACCCGGCCTGTTTTGTAATTCTCCTCGCTTTGATAAGAGTCGAGGCGGAATACGGCGGCCATGTGCCGGTCGGCGATCTGCCGGGCGGTCAGCTCTTCCGGAAAAAGGGGCTGAATATCCTCCTGCGTGCAAAGACCCTTTTTGACCAGCCGCTGGGCAAGGGCAGAGCCGCCCTTGTCGGGAAAAATAAGCGCGTCTCGAATCAGCTGAAACAGGCTGCCCAGAGAGAGGAGCGGGCCATAATTGTGAGTGATCAGCCCCACGCGCCGGGCAAACAGGGGAGCACTCTCATAATCAACTCCTTCATAGCCCAGCAGATGGAGAAGCGCGCCGCAGAGTTCTCCGGCAGAAACGGCCTCTTTCAAGCCTCCAAAAAGAATATCCCACTCTCTGGAGGAGGCATAGTCCTGCGGACTAATATTCTGTGAGGGCTGGAGGCTGTCGTCAAGCCGCATCAGCAGTTCCGCAGCCTGAAGCCGGGAGGCGGGATTCTCCAGGTCCTTGGCAGAAGGCAGGGCGTCAATCAAATGGAGATCTGCCAGGGTTTTAGCTGCCGCCAGAGATTCCCCCTCCAAAGCAGACGCGGAAGGGGCCGCACATAGAAGCAGGGCAAAAGCGCATAGAAGGGAGAAAAGCTGCTTTTTCATAACAAGCCTCCATAGAGAATAATGGCTGAATACGGTGTTTTCGTGTTTCCCGAATAAAAATTATTCTAGCACGATAAGACTGCCTTTGCAAGAATGGACCGCTGGACAGATGTGGGAAAGTCTGCTATAATTCAAATTAGAAAACATTTCCGCAGCAGGCGGATATGGCTGCAAATAGAAATTATAAAGGAGACTGCTGAAATGGAACTGAAGGAAATTCTGGGAAAGTGCGATCATACCCTTTTGGCCCAGGGAGCCACCTGGGAGGAGATCAAGCTCATCTGCGACGACGGGATGAAGTACGAATGTGCCAGCGTCTGCATTCCTGCAAGCTATGTAAAACAGGCGGCGGAGTATGTGGCGGGCAAGCTGCCCATCTGCACTGTCATCGGCTTCCCCAACGGCTATGATACCACCGCCGCCAAGTGCTTCATGGCTTCCGACGCTGTGGACAGCGGGGCGGAAGAAGTGGACATGGTAATCAACATCGGCTGGGTGAAGGACCGGAAATGGGACGCCCTTCTGGAGGAGATTAAGGCTGTCAAGACCGCGTGCAAGGGCAGGCTGCTGAAGGTGATTATTGAGTGCTGCCTCCTCACGGATGAGGAAAAGGTCAAAATGTGCGAAATCGTTACCGCCTCCGGCGCGGACTATATTAAGACATCTACCGGCTTTGGCGGCGGAGGGGCCACCCGGGAGGATGTGGCGCTGTTCGCAAAACACGTGGGTCCTGATGTGAAAATTAAGGCTGCCGGCGGCATCGCCGATTTGAAGGACGCGGAGGACTTTATCAACTTGGGGGCCTCCCGCCTGGGCACCAGCCGGATTGTCAAGGCCGTGAAGGCTATGGAAAACTGACATGGGCACTCCTCATAATGAGGCTGTGAACGGTGCGTTTGCCAAGACCGTTCTTATGCCGGGCGATCCCCTCCGGGCGAAGTTTGTCGCCGAAACCTTCTTTGAAAATCCCAGGCTGGTGAACAATGTCCGGGGCATACAAGGCTGGACGGGGACGTATAAGGGTGTTTCCGTATCAGTCATGCCTTCCGGCATGGGCATTCCCAGCATCGGCATTTATTCCCATGAGCTCTTCCACTTTTACGGCGTGGAAAATATTATTCGTGTGGGTACTACCGGGGCCCTCAGTGAAAAGCTGAAGCTGCGGGACGTCGTGTTTGCCCAAGGAGCCTGTACCGACTCTAACTACTCCCATCACCT
>ERZ779632.1401-NODE-1401-length-9998-cov-5.167253_pt1 | contig 9998 bp, 8 predicted proteins | sample MGYA00514194_ERZ779632 | MGnify/ENA primary metagenome ERZ779632 (study PRJEB29562, sample SAMEA4376704) | mouse gut metagenome | isolation source: Cecum | study: EMG produced TPA metagenomics assembly of the A DSS colitis mouse model was used to assess the...
ATCCGATTTACAGCTATGCGCAGGCAATGCTGGAGTTTGGCACGGATAAGCCGGATCTGCGCAACCCGCTGCGGATTATCGATATGACCGGATTTTTCCAGAAATGTACGTTCCAGCCGTTTTTAAAAAGGACCGTACGCGCCATCCGGGTACATGCGCAAATGTCCAAAGGGTTTCATGAAAAACTGTTAAAATATGCCCAGAGTATCGGCATGGGAGGTCTTGGATATCTGGAGGCGCTCAGTGACGGCAGTTTGAAAGGCCCGATCGATAAGTTTATTCCGGATGAATACAAGGAAGAATTTCGGAGGCTGGCAGAGCTGGAAACGGGGGATACGATTTTCTTTATGGCGGATACGGAGGCGCGTGCGGCTTATTATGCAGGCATGATACGTACAGAGCTTGGTCAAAAGCTGGATCTTTTGGAAAAAAACGCGTTTCGGTTTTGTTATGTGAATGATTTTCCGATGTACGAAAAAGATCCGCAGACGAAAAAACCTGCGTTTACGCACAATCCGTTTTCCATGCCGCAGGGCGGGCGAAAGGCGCTTGATACGATGGATCCGTATGACATACTGGCGTATCAGTATGACATTGTCTGCAACGGTGTGGAGCTCTCGTCGGGAGCGGTACGCAATCACGATCCGGATACGATGCGGCGGGCGTTTGAGATCGCGGGGTATGATGAGGAGACCCTGCAGACAAAGTTTGGCGCTTTGTATCAGGCGTTTCAGTACGGCGCGCCGCCGCATGCGGGAATGGCTCCCGGAATCGATCGGATGCTGATGCTGCTGCGCGGGGAAGAGAACATCCGCGAAGTGATTGCCTATCCGATGAACGGAAACGCACAGGATCTGATGTGCGGCGCGCCAAATACCGTATCTGAGCAGCAGCTTAGGGAAACGCATATCAAAGTGCGGGAGTAACGGTAACGCGGCGTGACATACCGATCGGTATAGAAACATAGAAAGGAAACGTTTATGGTAAATAAGATTACAGATGAAACGTTAGAATATGTGGCAGCTCTTTCAAAACTGGAACTGTCACAGGAAGAAAAAGAAACTGCCAGAACCGATATGGAACGGATGCTTGCTTATATCGACCAGTTAAACGAGCTGGATACGACACAGACAGAGCCGATGTCTCACGTTTTTCCAACGGTCAACGTATTTCGGGAAGATATCGTGACAAACGGGGACGGACATGAAGATACGCTTATGAACGCACCGGATCGAAACGAACGTTGTTTTCTGGTACCTAAGACGATTGTATAATTACAAAAGGAAACAGGAGGTTTTTATGAGTCTGACAAGTCTGACTGCTCTTGAGCTGGGGAAACAAATCCGGGCCGGGCAGGTATCGGTAGAAGAAGCCGTCAAAGATGCGCTGCTGCAAATCCGGAAAAAAGAAGCGGATATTCACAGCTTTGTAACGATCGATGAAGAAGGCGCGCTTCGTACGGCGCGGGAAATTCAGCAAAAAATCAGCGACGGAAGCTGTACGGGGCCTCTCGCGGGAGTGCCGGTGGCGATCAAAGACAATCTGTGTACCAAAGGACTGCTGACGACATGCAGTTCGAAAATGCTGTCGGGATTTGTGCCAACGTATACGGCGGAGGCGGTAGAAAGGTTAAAACAGGCAGGCGCCGTTATTTTGGGCAAGACAAATATGGATGAATTTGCGATGGGCTCCACGACAGAAACATCGTTTTACGGACCGACGAAAAATCCATGGAATCTGGATCATGTACCGGGCGGCTCTTCGGGCGGTTCCTGCGCAGCCGTTGCCGCAGAACAGTGCACATATGCGCTCGGATCGGATACCGGCGGCTCGATTCGCCAGCCAGCTGCTTTTTGCGGCGTGACCGGTATCAAACCGACCTATGGGACGGTTTCCCGTTATGGCCTGATTGCCTATGGATCTTCGCTGGATCAGATCGGGCCGATCGCAAAAGACGTATCTGACTGCGCCACAGTGCTGGAAATCATTGCAGGATGCGATCCGAAAGATTCCACGTCGCTGCAGGGAGGCAGGGAGCATCTGGACGTGACCTCTGCGCTGGTGGATGATGTGGCAGGGATGAAGATTGGCATTCCGGCAGACTATTTTGGCAAAGGTCTGTCGCCGCAGGTCAGCGAGGCCGTTTTAAAAGCTGCAGATGTATTAAGAGAAAAAGGCGCGATTGTCGAAACGTTTGATTTAAGTCTTGTGGAATACGCTGTGCCGGCCTATTATGTCATTGCGTGCGCAGAAGCCAGCTCAAATCTGGAGCGTTTTGACGGTGTGAAGTACGGCTGGCGCGCCAGTCAGTACGAAGGACTTTCGCAGATGTATAAAAAATCCCGTTCCGAAGGGTTTGGCCAGGAGGTCAGACGCCGGATTATGCTCGGTTCGTTCGTATTAAGCTCCGGCTATTATGACGCCTATTATCTGAAAGCATTGCGTACAAAAGCGCTGATCCGACAGGCATTTGACCGGGCGTTTGCAGCTTACGACATCCTGCTTGGCCCGGCAGCGCCTGCGACAGCGCCGCAGCTTGGAACCAGCTTAAAAGATCCGATACAGATGTACCTTGGCGATATTTATACGGTAGCGGTAAATCTGGCAGGACTTCCGGCAGTTTCGGTTCCGGTCGGAACAGATTCGAACGGACTGCCGATCGGAATGCAGCTGATCGCAGACTGCTTTCAGGAGAAAAAGATGATCCGCGCAGCCTATGCTTATGAACAGACAAGAGCTTATGTACACTGCCCGTATGCAGGGGAGAAAGGAGCGGCAGAATGAAATCATACGAAACCGTCATCGGACTGGAAGTTCATGTGGAATTAGCGACGAAAACAAAAATATTCTGCGGCTGTTCGACTGCGTTTGGAGCCAAACCCAATGCACATACCTGTCCGGTCTGTACCGGAATGCCAGGCTCGCTGCCGGTCTTAAACAGGCAGGTCGCAGAGTATGCGGTGGCAGTCGGCCTTGCAACAGAATGTGAGATTACGTCTTACAGTAAATTTGACCGCAAAAACTATTTTTATCCGGACAATCCGCAGAACTATCAGATTTCCCAGCTGTATCTGCCGATCTGCAGAAACGGCGGCGTGGAGATTTGTACGGAATCAGGTACGAAAACCATCGGAATCCATGAGATTCATATGGAAGAAGACGCCGGAAAGCTCGTTCACGACGAATGGGAAGATGTTTCCTACGTCGATTACAATCGTTCCGGCGTACCGTTGATCGAGATTGTATCCGAACCGGATATGCGCTCGGCGCAGGAAGTGATCGCTTATCTGGAAAAGCTGCGTATGATCATTCAGTATCTGGGAGCATCGGACTGCAAGCTGCAGGAAGGTTCCATGCGCGCCGACGTCAATCTGTCCGTACGTCCGGCAGGGGCCGCAGAATACGGCACACGTACGGAAATGAAAAACTTAAATTCCTTTCGGGCGATTACAAGAGCGATTGAAAATGAAAAAAACCGCCAGATCGATCTGCTGGAAGCGGGAGAGCCCGTGATTCAGGAGACGAGACGCTGGGATGACGCGAAAGAATTTTCTTATGCGATGCGTTCCAAAGAAGACGCGCAGGATTATCGCTATTTTCCGGAACCGGATATTGTACCGATCGTAATCAGTGACGAATGGCTGGAAGAAATCCGTTCCAGACAGCCAGAGCTGCGGGATGAAAGAAGACTGCGCTACAAGCAGCAGTACGGTTTGTCGGATTACGATGCAGATATGATTACCGGTTCCAAAAGAATGGCCGATATTTTTGAGGCAGCGTCCGATATTTGTAAGAAACCGAAAAAAGTGGCAAACTGGCTGATCGGAGAGACGATGCGCCTGCTAAAAGAAACCGGTCAGGAGCCGGATGAGCTGACACTGGAGCCGGCGAAGCTGGCAAAGCTGACGGAGCTTGCGGATTCCGGTACGCTTACGAACACCGCCGCAAAGGAAGTCTTTGCAGAGATGTTTCAAAACGGAACAGATCCGGAGACTTATATGGAAGAAAAAGGATTAAAGACCGTGCGTGACGAAGGACAGCTGCGAAGCGTGATCGAGACGATCCTGAACGAGCATCCGCAGTCTGTGCAGGATTATCAAAACGGAAAACAAAAAGCGATCGGCTATCTGGTCGGGCAGACGATGAAAGCGACGCAGGGAAAAGCCAGTCCGGGACTCGTGAACCAGATCTTAAAAGAACTGCTTGCAAAGCATTAGAAAACTGCAGGGAATGATTTGTAATTGTGCATTGACACATTCTGCGAATTCTCCTATACTTAAAAGAAAAAGAACAAACGGTTCGATGAAAATCTACAGAAAAAAGGAGAATGCAGGCATGAAAAAATATGGATTTGGCGTGGACATCGGGGGCACGACGGTTAAGATGAGTCTGTTCGAAATGACAGGACATATGGTGGATAAATGGGAGATTCCGACAAATACGCAAGACCATGGAAGCTCCATTTTAAGCGACGTCGCTGCGGTCATCGAAGGCCGGCTCGTACAGGACGGGATATCCAAAGATGACGTGGAAGGCATCGGTATCGGCGTACCGGGGCCGGTAGTGCAGGATTCTGTCGTTACGGAATGCGTGAATCTGGGATGGGGACGCGTGGATGTTGCAAAAGAGCTTGCGGAAAAGACCGGATTAAAGGTCAGAGTCGGAAATGACGCAAATGTCGCTGCGCTTGGCGAAATGTGGCAGGGCGGCGGCAAAGGATACAAAAATGTTATTATGATTACACTCGGAACCGGAGTCGGCGGCGGCATTATTATCAATGGAAACGTAATTAACGGTTCCAATGGCGCCGGCGGCGAGATCGGACATGTGTTTGTGGATGAGACAGAGGAAGAAGTCTGCGGCTGCGGAAAACGCGGCTGTCTGGAGCAGTACGCGTCGGCAACCGGAATCGTTCGTCTGGCAAACCGTGCGCTGGCGGCGGATCAGCGGGAAAGCTCCATGCGGGACGTGCAGAAAATCTCTGCAAAGACCGTACTGGACGCTGCAAAGGCAGGGGATGAGGTCGCTGTGGAAGTAGTCGAAAAGATGGGCCGGGTGCTTGGAACCGCGCTTGCCAATGCAGCCTGTATCGTAGATCCGCAGGTATTTGTCATTGGCGGAGGCGTATCCAAAGCAGGTACAATTATTACGGAAGTAATCCGCAAGCATTACATAGAGCGGGCATTTAATTCCTGCAGAAACGCAGACTTTGCACTGGCGCAGCTTGGCAACGACGCAGGTGTTTACGGCTGTGTCTATCTGTTATTAAACGGCAATTAATATGCCCCGGTATTACGAATCATATGTTAAAGCCGGTCAGGTTCGGAGGATAGTATGAAGCTGATTATTCAGATTCCCTGTTATAACGAGGCGCAGACGCTGGAAACAGCGCTCGATGCCCTGCCAAGACAGATCGACGGGATCGATACAATCGAATATCTGATTATCAACGACGGAAGCGTGGATGATACGGTAAATACCGCATGGAAGTGGGGCGTCGATTATGTGGTAAATTTTCGTTCCAACCGCGGGCTGGCCAAAGGCTTTATGGCCGGCCTGGACGCCTGTCTTCGCAACGGAGCAGATATTATCGTAAATACAGATGCAGACAATCAGTACGAGGGAGCGGATATTGAAAAACTGGTCCGTCCGATTCTGGAAGGAAAGTCCGATATTGTAATCGGAGCGCGTCCAATTGACGAAATCTCCGATTTTTCACCTCTGAAAAAAAAGCTGCAGCATCTGGGAAGCTATATTGTGCGCAAGGCGGGAAAAACAGATATTCCCGACGCGCCAAGCGGTTTCCGCGCTTACAGCAGGGAAGCGGCTATGCGCCTGAATGTGACAAACGAATATACTTATACGCTGGAAACGATTGTGCAGGCAGGCCGGACAAAAATGGCGATGGACTCCGTTCCGGTACGTACCAATCAGGAGATTCGCCCGTCCAGACTGATGAAAAGCATGATGGGATATATTAAAAAATCGATATTCACCATCGGGCATGTGTTTATGATGTACAAACCGCTGCAGTTTTTTGTAACGATCGGAAGCATTATTTTTCTATGCGGAGCGGCAGTCGGCGGCCGGTTTTTGATTTTTTATTTTCATGGAGTCGGAAGCGGTCATATTCAGTCTCTGATTCTTTCGGCCGTGCTTCTTCTGCTTGGATTTCAGACGATTATTACAGGACTTTTGGCGGATGTGATTGCCTCCAATCGTAAGATTTTAGAAGACGTGCAGTATCATGTGCGCCGGATGGATTATGATGGAGTAAAGCTGGAAGAATAAATGGCTGTAAAACAAATCGATACCAATAACGATACACATCAGACTCTGCGCCTGGCACGTTTGGCTGCCAGGCGCAGAGTCGTCTGAAAAGACATGTCAGCGCCAGGATAGTTATTGGTTATGCATGCGTAACCGCAGTGTATTCGGATATTTCCCTGCTGATCGTACACAGATCGTCTGTCGAGAGCTGATGGATATCGGCGTGTCCGGTAATTCTTGCAAAAGTCCTTAATTCTGCCGCAGAGCAGTTCAGATAGTTTTCCACCCTTTTTGCAGCCGATTCGATATGGAGTCGTTCGCGCAAAACAGGATCCTGTGTGGCCATTCCGACCGGACACATGCCTGAGCCGCAGATGCGGTATTGCTGGCAGGCGGCCGCGACCATGGCTGCGGACGCGATAGCGACGGCGTCTGCGCCCATCGCGATCGCTTTGGCGAAATCGGATGAAACACGAAGACCGCCGGTAATTACAAGGTCGATATCTGATTTTACCTCATCCAGATATTTTCTTGCGCGGGAAAGCGCGTAAATGGCAGGCACACTTGCAGAGTCACGGACAATGGAAGGAGAAGCGCCGGTTGCTCCGCCTCTTGCGTCGATCGTAATAAAATCCGGTTCTGCAAATACACAGTATTCCAGATCTTTTTCAATTTTTCCGGCTGCGATCTTAATACCGATCGGCCGGCCGTCGCTGCGTTTTCGAAGATCGTCTACCAGAGCCTTTAAATCCTGTTTGGTGTTTATATCCGGAAATTTTGACGGACTGATGACGTCCTTTCCTACCGGTTTGTTGCGTACAGCGGCGATTTCCGGAGTGACCTTGCTGCCCGGAAGATGTCCGCCCATTCCAGGCTTGGTTCCCTGTCCGATTTTAATCTCGATGGCATCGGAGGTTTTTAGATTTTCTTCTGTCACACTGTACAAATTTGGCACATATTCAAAGATGTATTTATGAGCGGCCGCTTTTTCTTCAGGCAAAATCCCGCCTTCTCCGCTGCACATGGCAGTTCCTGCAGCCGCGCTTCCTTTGGAGAGCGCGATTTTTGTTTCTTTGGAGAGCGCGCCAAAGGACATATGTGAAATATAGACTGGCATTTCAAGAACCATCGGTTTTTTGGCGTGTTTACCGATTACGGTTGTTAGCGATACGTCGGCATGTTCGTCCAGCGGCGGCGGATTCAGCTGAGCGCCAAGGATCAGAATATCGTCCCAGCCCGGCATCGGCATCTGCGTCCCCATTGCCTCTATCGCAGAGGTTCCTTTTACTGCCATTTCCTGAATTTCTTTCATGTAACGGTAATTGCTGTCTGTTTTTCTTGTTTCTTTCGGATAGCTTAAATCCGCGGGCGGTTCAGACGTCTGCGCAGAAGCGGAGTTCTCTTCTTTGGATACAGGCTCCAGTTTTTCCACCGGCTGTTTGCACAAAGGACATTCTGTCAGCTCAGAAACAGATTTCCCCTCGGCTGCTTCGTCAAATACGTAACCGCATACGCTGCATTTGTATACCATAGTTATACCTTCTTTCGTTATTTATAGGATAATATCATCATAATTGTTGTGCGAAGAAAAGTCAAATTGCAAAAATAAATATGCTCATATCCATATGGATGTTAGGTACAGTATAGTTTTAATCGTGTATGGTGTATATAGAGTAAGGGAAAAGCTGAAAATAGGAACGACATACACAGACAGAAAGAAAAATGTATATGACGTTAAATGTAAGAGAATTAGAAAAATCCTTAAGGCAGGGAGGCACAGGGAACCATACAGTCGTTCAGAGATCAGGAGCAGGGAATGCCGCCTGGGGAGGACTTCGCCGTCCATGCTGAAAGGGAAGAGGCCGGTCTCTGTAACATTTGCTTCTGGTGAGACCGTAGAAACACCCACATGGAAAAAAGCAGTCCAGACCATCCTGAAGCACTGCAATGGGCAGCCGGACATGCATGAAAGACTGATGCAGCTGAGAGGAAAGGTGTTCGGCAGGCAGCGGACGATATTGGGGAAGGATCCAGAAGGAATGGATGTGCCAATCCAGATCGATAAGGATCTATATTTTGAAGCCAAGTTTGATACGGAGGCATTACTGACAATGATAGAGAAAAAAGTGTTGGAGCCTGTGGGCTATGATTTTTCAGGGATCGTTATCCAGTATACAGAAAAGAAACCGGCGATATCAGAAAGCCTGAAGAGTGTACAGGACGAAGGCAGGGAAGAAGTGCTGGAAGAGGAACAGAGTGGAGGGATGACGCTGAGTTAGAGAAAAGGATATCTGTATACGAAGCAGATTTGCAGGCGGAACTGAAGAACTATCTCCGGAACCTTATGAAAAATATGTACCCCGGGCAACCAGGGAGTACCTGGATGACCAGATCGCCAGGGAGGAAAATGCCAGGGGAGTAGGATAGACAGAAAAGAAGAGAGAAAGCCGCCGTGCGGAAAGGCAAAAGTGCATAACTTTTTCAGGGATACAGAGATTTTTTATGCTTGCTCCCAGAAAAGCGACAGGAGTTTTGGGGATTTCGGAAGGGAAAAAGTGAATACCAGGGGAGAAGAAGAATAACTTCTCGGAATCTCAATAAATGAGATACCAACAGAAATTTGACAACTGAATATCATGCAGAAAAAGAAATTTGTGAAGAAATGGACATAAACATTGGACATAGCGGGTACTATGCCTTGAAAAATCTTTTGGAATGGCTTAAAATATCATTATTAGGCGGCAAATCCTAATAATGATTGTTGAAATGCCTCGGTTGATGGCATTTCCCAGGCATCAGGATGCTGTAACATCATGATGCCGTAGAGGCGACAGTACCACATTTTCGTAGAGCGGCGCCTGCCGCCTTCCAATTTCAGCATAAGCATCGTGGGCAGAATCCGGAAGAAGTTTTTCGATGCGCAGCTGCGGAAGGTATGCTTTCGCAGAGGTGATAGCCGAAGAAATAGCAGTTCCGGTGAGAGTCCCATCCCCAGTTACAGTCTGGCTGGGAATAGCGGCGTTTACAGTTACAGGAATAACAGCCACGTTCCCTGCAGTCGCAGATCCGCTTTTTGCGCTGCTGTGCAGCGGTGCGGACAGGAGTTCCATCCCCGGCAAGAGCCGGATGGTCAGAAGAGATCAACCCCTTATGAATGGAAAGATCCAGAAACTGTTGTTTATAAAGACGGAAAATGAGAGAGAACGGATCGAGGCACTGAAGTTCTACTGTGGCTATCTGAATTCCAGAAAGGCAGAAGAATGGACAAAAGACCTGCCGGAAGATGTGAAGAAATCCATCACGGATTATGTGGAGGCAACCCTGCTGGCGGCGGACCATGACTGCCTGTATCTGTACGAGCAGGGAGCGAAGGACTGCGTGGAGCTGCTGAAGAAGCTGGGAGTGCTGTAACATAAAGGTGAAAATGCACGATTAAGTCTTACGATGATGGTAAAATTGAAAATACAGGGAATGACTTTTCCGGTGTTTCATGATAGAATAAAATAAAAAGCAGGAGGTATGGGATGCGTAAGTTGAAGGTTTATCTGGACACCTCAGTGGTCAGTTATCTATATCAACAGGATACACCGGAAAAAATGAAGGATACAATGGAACTGTGGGAGCTGTTCAGGCAGGGGCGCTATGAAGTGTATATTTCTGATATCGTGTTCAATGAGATCAGTGGCTGCAGCCAGGAAAAGCTGGATATCCTTCTGGGCTATCTGAAA
>ERZ779632.1403-NODE-1403-length-9961-cov-4.881284_pt1 | contig 9961 bp, 10 predicted proteins | sample MGYA00514194_ERZ779632 | MGnify/ENA primary metagenome ERZ779632 (study PRJEB29562, sample SAMEA4376704) | mouse gut metagenome | isolation source: Cecum | study: EMG produced TPA metagenomics assembly of the A DSS colitis mouse model was used to assess the...
AGAAGTATTACGACGTGCTGGCGGAGATTCCCCGGGTCCGGAAGGACTTCGGCTACCCCCCGCTTGTCACCCCCACCAGCCAAATCGTGGGCACCCAGGCCGTTATGAACGTGGTGGTCGGCAAGTACAAGACCTTCCCCAAGGAATCCAAGGGCCTCCTCCGAGGCGAGTATGGCCAGGTTCCCGGCGAGGTCAACGAGGAAGTCCGGGCGCTGGCAGGCATTAAGCCGGAGGACGTGATTCACTGCCGCCCGGCAGACCTGCTGGAACCGGAGGTGGAGAAGTACCGGGAGGAGTTCAAGGACACCGCCAAGAGCGACGAGGACGTGCTCTCTCTGGCTCTGTTCCCCCAGGTGGCTCCCAAATTCCTGGCTTGGCGGGACGGCCCCCACGACGAGCCCGCTGCCGCTCCTGCCGCTCCCGCGGCCCCGGCGAAAAAGCAGGCGGACCCCAACGCCGTGCGGGAGCTGTTTGTGGAATTTAAAGGCTGATACTTTTTCTTGAGGGAAAAAACATCCAAAATTAGCTTTCCTGCACTCCGGTGTTTAGCAAGCCGGCGCGGCGGCAGCGGAACATTGCTTTCATGAAAAGGGGACGGTATCTTGTGAGATACCGTCCCTTTTTTGTTACCACCAGCTGCGAATCCCCTCGGTGGTCACCGTCATGTCAAATGTCTTCAGTTCCTCCCCTTCCTCGCCGTACAGCGTTACGGCGCAGGGAATATCCTTGTTGTCATAGTAGTATACGCCGTGGTCCGCGTTGGGCGCAGGCCTCCGGTACCACAGTTCCACAAGCTCCGTCAGCGTCAGGTCCATGGGGTCCACATCGCCCTCATCAGGATAATAGCTGCCACTTTCATATGGGAAGACAAAGACCTGGTCCGCCAGGCGCTCTCCCTCCAGGGTGAACTTCCGGACATTTATGTCCCCATTGGGCTCCGGGTCCTTCCCCACCTGGACAGCCGCAATGGCGAAGGCCGCTTCCTCAAAGGGTCCCGCCGCGTAGATTTTTCCCCCCCTAGCGGTGCAGACGGCTCCCTCGCCAAAGACCGGCTTGAGGTCGGACCAGTCACGATGGCTTCCCAAAAGGCTGTCCTCGTATCGGAAGATGGCGTAGGTTTCCTCGCTCCGGGCCGCGAGGGTGGTGTAGCGTACGGATTTTCCTCCGGAGAACCTGACCCGATGCCGCTGGACATACAGCGGCTCCAGCTCCCCCAGCAGGTAGTCGTGCTGAACCCGGAGACACATGCCCTTCACCGTATACGGCGGGAAGCCCTGGGAAGCGTAGACCAGAAAAGCCAGCAGAAGAGCCAGCAAAAAATTTCGGACGGTTTTCCGCCCCCGGTTCCAATGCCTCATGCCGTACCCTCCCATTCCGCCGTCAAAACGCTCCCGGTGCGGGGGATGGACACCTCTGCCCGGCGGGGCGGACTCTCCAGGACCAGGATGATATCTCTCCGGTAACGGGTCCAGCCCCGCAGGCTGTTATCGGGGCCTCCAAATGTCCAATATCCGCTGGTCCGCCGGGAGCCATCCTCCACATAACCTCCATAGGGGATGCTTTGGCCGTCGGCGGTGACCTCCATGTCCCACTCCCAATACATATCCATAGCATCATGGAATACGTCCCGGGTCTCCGCCCAGAGGGTGAGGGGAACCTGAACCCGGGTCTCACCGGGGAGGGAAGTCTCCTCATAGGGTTCCCGGTAGGGCTCTGGCTCCCCGGGGGCCAGCCAGATGTCCAGGTAGTCCGTGGCGGCGCTGCTCATACCGTGGGAAGGAACGGACCAGATAAGCTGGTCCCAGGTGAGTTCCGTCAGGGATCGGCTGTAAACACCGCCCCGCCAAATATTCCAGGCCAAAAGCGCCGCCAGCGCCAGAACCATCACCCGGCTCGCCTCCCACAGCCATCCCAACCAGGGTTTATGCACCCTGTCCAGGGCCCGGCCCACCTCCTGGGCGTTTCCCATGGCTTCCAGGGCCCGCTCCTCCGCCAGCTCTCGGGGGCGGCCCAGGCGAAGGAGATCCTTCACATGGTCCTCGTAGTGGTCCCGGAGCTCAAATTCAATGCTCCTGTGGTCCGGGCGGAAGCGGACCTGCTCACACACGGCGTTCACCCAGATTTGAAAATTATTCCGCATAGCCGCGACCTCACGCCGGGGAGGCGCTGTTTACCACCGCGTCCACCTGGTCCCGGAAGACGGTCCACTCCTCCTTCCGGGCCTCCAGGGCCCTGCGGCCCTTGCGGGTGACGCGGTAGTACTTCCGGGTCCGGCCCTCCGGAGACTTCTTCTCCCGAACGCTGACCAGCCCCTCCGCCTCCAGGCCATGAAGGATGGGGTAGAGGGTCCCCTCCTTCAGGTCGAAAACATGGTTCGACCGCCGGGCCAGCTCTGTAATCATCTGGTAACCGTACATTTCCTCCCCGACAAGTAAGGAGAGAATCAGCAGCGTGGTACTGCCGCTCATCAGGCTCTTGTCAATTTTCATCATCCGCCCTCCAATACCTTGATTATCTATGCTTATTATACATAGATGATCGATGTTTGTCAAGAGGGTGTGAATATTGAAGGCACTCTATTTTCGCGCGTCTTTTATAGAGACAAAAAATTTCTTTTTATAGGAAATCTAAGCTCCCCTGGTCATCCCGCGCAAGCTCTTTCCTCTGTGCAAAAATATTCATGAGCTATTTCAACAAAGCACTCCGCAAAATGCGAGACACAAAACAGCACCTCCGGAAAATCTCCCGGAAGTGCTGCGGCGCAGTCTATATACCCAATTTATAAAAGTACCTTTATTTTGTAAATCTCTTTGGAAGCATTTGGGCCTTGTTTAAAAATTGGCGGTATAGCGGATTGGGGCATATTTTTTACCCAAAGGGCATGTGACATCCGTAAGGCGGCAGAGCCGCCAACGGTTATCCAATCGCCAGGCAAGGCAATTTCCCGCAGGAATCCTGACAGATTTCAAGCCAAATCAACGCAGTCCTGGCGGAAAAGGATGCCCCGAAACGGCGTTTTGCCATTTTTCAAGCAGGGCCCAAATCCTACCCCCGGACCTCCTCTGCAAATTCCGACGAAGGCGGTGTGCCCAGCAGAGAGTCCATGGATGTCTTAGCCGCCTGAACGCCGGATCAGAGGATAAGCACCCCCCAGCCGTAAAGGCAAATTTGTATACCGCTCTGCCGGCGGCCAGCATCCTGACGGCCGCCGCACAGTCACGGAGGAACTCAATGGCAGCGGTCTCCATAACATTGGGCAGCCGTTGGCGGCGCCTCAAAGATATGACATGCTCCCTGAATAAAAAATCCCCCGCCGGCAGGCATTCCGCTATGTCTCAAAGAGCTCTTAACTATTTCTTCCCAGGCAGAGTTAATTTCATGTGGCAGCAGAGATCGTCCAAATCCCTGTCTGTGGCCGCGGGGACCCGGAGTTTGGCCCCGCAGTCCCGGCAGATAATATCCACGGCGGAACGCCGGACCTCCATGCTGTAACGGCTGCTGCCGCAAGCGCAGACAATACCGTCGGGCCGGGAGGCGATGTCCTTTAGTTCAGAAAGGACCTCATACATAATGACATTGTCTAAAAATGCCTCTTCCTCCCCCTGTTTCCGCTCCTTCTCCGCCAGAACGGCCAACTCTTTCAGCTGTTTCTCCACCGTTCCCTCCGGGCCGATAAAGCAGCAAAACTGCTTCATTGGTCCGGTGCAAGCCAGGGCCGTGGCTCCCTTCAGCACCCGATCTGAGGGACAAACAGCAATATGCGTCCCGCCGCACAGACCGCAGGGAACCTGAAGGCGGTAGCGTTCCCCATCGAATTCCACCCGCAGGGCCGAGCCTCCGCAGTCGCATTCCACTTCCGTACCGGACGCCTCCAAGGCAAACACGGAACGGGATTTCATCACCGTTTTTCCGCATTTGGGGCAGAGATAGCCAAACGTCCGCATCTCCTCGCGCATAAGAAAAAGCACCTCGCTCCATCCGTCCGGCTCAACCGGTCCGGCAATCCGTTAGGATACATAGTATAGCATGGGAGCAGGCGGCTGTACAGCATTTTTTCAGGCTTTGTAAAATTTTCTGTACAAATGGATTTTCTGTTGCCTTTCTGAAAAAAATATAGTAGAATAACAGTGCAAGTCCTCCGTGGGAAGCTGCGGAGCCGGTCTCGCGCAATGGATGCCCGCGAATCATGTCAGGCGGGGAACCGAGCAGCATTAAGCGGGATGTTTCATGTGCCGCGAGGCAACCGGCTCCGCAGCTTCCTGCGGAGGACACAGTCTGCCGGAAACGTTTTGGCGGGGGAGGAAGTACATGTATCAGGCGCTTTACAGAAAATGGCGGCCCAAAACCTTTGCCGACGTCATCGGTCAGGAACACATTACCGAAACCCTGCGCCGTCAGGTCGCTGAGGACCGAACCTCTCATGCCTATCTATTCACCGGCACCCGGGGCACCGGCAAAACTACCTGCGCCAAGATTTTAGCCAAAGCCGTCAATTGTGAAGCCCCTGTAAATGGTGATCCCTGCTGCCGCTGTCCCTCCTGCCTCGGCATTGACAGCGGCAGTTTTCTGGACGTATTGGAGCTGGATGCTGCTTCCAATAACGGAGTGGATCAGGTCCGTGCCCTTCGGGATGAGGCGGTTTACTCTCCTGCCAATGTCAAAAAGCGGGTCTATATTGTAGACGAAGTTCACATGCTCTCTACCGCCGCTTTTAACGCCCTGCTGAAGATTCTGGAAGAACCTCCGGAGCATCTGATGTTCATTCTCGCCACTACCGAACTCCACAAGGTTCCCGCTACCATTCTCTCCCGATGCCAGCGCTTCTCCTTCCGCCGCATCCAGCCGGGCGATGTGTCCGCAAGGCTCTCCTATGTTGCCCGTGAGGAAGGCATCGACCTGAGGCCGGATGGAGCAGAGCTTCTCAGCCGCCTGGCCGACGGTGCGCTGCGTGATGGCCTCAGTCTTCTCGATCAATGCGCCGCGGCAGGAGGAGCCATTGACTCTGCCGCTGTGCTGGATGTGCTGGGACTGGCGGGCAATTTGCAGACTGCCAGGCTGATGGAGCTCATTCTGGTCCGGGATGCCCAAAACGCACTCCTGCTGCTGGACGAGCTGTATAAGGGCGGCAAAGATATGGGCACCGTGCTCTCTGAGCTGTCTGTCCTGGTCCGGGACCTGCTGCTTCGCAAAACCGCCCCGGAGGGCGGCGTAGCCCTTCTCTCCGGAGGATTCGATGCCGCTACCCTGGACCGGCTGGGCAAAGCTGTGCCCGCCAGCCGGTTTTTGTACCTGGCCTCTACCCTGCAAAAGGCATCCGCAGAACTCTATGCCAGTGTTAACCGCCGCTTAGACACAGAGCTTTGTCTTCTCCGGCTGTGCGACGAGAGCCTTTCCGGCGACCTGACCGCCTTGGAAGCCCGTATCTGCCGCCTGGAAGATTATCAGACCGCCCGGGCAGAGTTCCCGGCTGCCGCACCAAAAGCGGAGCATCTGCATAATCTCCCTACCCCCTCTCTGGAAGCAGCGCCTTCTGCCGTCCTCTCCTCCCAAGAGGATGCTCCCCCCTGGGATGTCCCTCCTCTGCCAGAAGAACCGCCCCTGCCGGATGAAGCATCCGGCCAGCGTGTCTATGACGTTCCCAAGGAAGAGCTTCCACCGGAACGCCCGCAATCCGTCCGGTCCTCCCCAGGCAAAGCCGTGCCCGGGAAGCCCACTGCTCCTGCCAGCCCGGCGGGCGCTGGTTTTTGGCGGACTCTGTCGGAAAACTGCAAAGGGCGTCTGCCCCCCATGTACCGTCCCTTCCTGGGAATGTGTTCCGGAATGCTGGAGGATGATCTGCTGACGGTCTGCGCCCCAGATGACCTGACGCTTGGACGCTTGGACAATGACCGGGTTCGGGAGGCTTTAACCACGGGAGCGGAGGCCATTGCCGGCACTCCGGTGCGGCTGCTTCTTCGAACGGGAGCACTGCCCCAAGCCTCACCCGAGGAAAATTTGAAAAGCCTTCTGAAATTCAGCAGTCAGTTCGATAATATTGAAATTAAATAATAAGGAGAAATTGATTATGGGTTACAGCGCCCGCCGCGGGTTCAGCAGCGGCAGCATGAAGGCCACCGGCGCGCAGCGCCAAGCCGAGGTTCAGCAGAAAATTGCCCAGATGCAGGAAGCCATGAACAGCGCTCAGGAAGAGGTGGAAGCCCGCTCCTTCACCGCCAGCGTAGGCGGCGGTACTGTGCAGGCCGTGGCAAACGGAAAGAAGGAAATCCTTTCCGTCTCCATCAAACCGGAAGCGGTAGACCCCGACGATGTGGAAATGCTTCAGGACCTGGTAGTCTCCGCTGTTAACGAGGCCCTCCGGCAGGCCGGAGACGCCATGGAACAGGCTATGGATGGTATTACCGGGGGACTGAACCTGGGCGGCTTAGGTTTCTAACCCCCTGCCGCTCATCCTCCAAAAACAGCCCCGCAGTCTTCTAACGAATTTAAAAACCGCCGTCCTTTGAAGGACGGCGGTTTCTTCATTACAAACGATAACGAATTTCATCGGCTTTATTAGAGCTGTCTGACCGTATAATACACAGCCAATGCAAATACCAAAATGCACAGGCACCACATGGCGTAATACGCAGCCGCAGCGCTGAACAGCGCAACCGCTACACCTGCGGCAGACAGCCCGCAGGCCACATAAATGGGCATTACATCCGCATTCGCAGGAAGCAGCTTTCCCAACTTGTGGTTCTTCGCCAGCCAGGCCAGACCGCCCAGCAGCAGAATATAAACCACCGAGAAAACCTTCACAGGCATTCCAAATACCAAATGGTCAAACAGGCGGCGGCACATCCACAAAAGGACAAGAGAACTGCCAAGCACTGTTAAGGCCACCGAACACTCCCGCTCATAGAATGCCCAAAGAATGCTGAGAACCATCACTGCCGGCACCACCACGCTGAGAAACGTCACGGCTGTAACGGAATACAGGCGGATCATTATGCTGCCAGCGGCAAAAAAAACGCCTGCGCCCGTCAGCCCCCAGCCAATCATCCGTTTCTTTTTGTCCGTCTTCCACAAGACACTCAGCACAACGCCCAAAACTGCCACAGCCGCGCCAATTCCGGAGATGACCGGCAGATAATCATACCAAGCCAGCGTCTGATTTAACGTACCATAGATATAGTATTTGCGGATCAGCAGCAAATAAAGCTCCGCCGCACAGGCCACAAAAAAGAAGACAAACGCTCCGTACAGGGAATCTTCCCGCTTCATGGGCTTTCCGTTCGGGTTCTTTGCCATTTATCAAGACCTCCAAGGTGTTTTTTCTTTCAAAAATGCCGTGCTGGAAAAACTTCCACCGACATGTTTTAATAGTATAGCAGACTTTTCCGCCTTTTGCAAGGGCCTTGCTGTCACGTTTTTTATTTTTTCGCATCCATCGCGGTTTTTCATTGTGAAGCGCCTCGCAGCGTGCTATACTATAAGCAATCCGCAAACACGAACGGCGGCAAAGTCGCTTTCTTCCACAGCAGCCGGCCGGTATATAAAGCGCATCTTCGCTTCCTATAGGGCTCGACAGGCCTGCCGCTCCTGCGGCTGGTCATTTCAAAAGGATTACTTTCATTCTTTTGAAGTCTGCCGACAATAAGAAAATTACTGCCAGATAGATAAGGGGTTTGCTATGAAACGTCTCACTGCATATGTTTTAGGAATTTCCCTGCTCCTTGCAGGCTGCGGAGGGCCTGTGGACCCGGACAAGGCCCAAGAGAGCATACAGGTCATCGCCATGGATACCGCCATGCTCATCACTACTTACGGTGAGCGCTCCCCTGCCGCCGCCTATGCCGCCGAGGACATTATTCGGGACCTGGAAGACTGTCTGTCCCGGACCATTGAGACCAGCGATGTGTCCCGGCTCAACGCTGCCGGGGGAGAAGCCGTAGAGGTGGGTGAAGACCTGCGCTTTCTTCTCCGGGAGGCGGCCCGCCTCAGCGCTGAAACAAAAGGAGCTTTTGACATCACCGTAGCCCCGGTAGCCTCCGCCTGGGGGTTCACCACGGATTCTTTTCGAGTCCCCTCTCAGGAGGAACTTGATACGCTTTTAAAACTGGTGGACTACAGCGCTGTTTATGACCGCGACGGCCCTTCCGCCGATTCCCCGGCTGTCTCCCTTGGGCCTGGCCAATCCATTGACCTGGGTGCCATTGTTAAGGGCTATGCCGCCGGCAAAATTGTGGGTATTCTTCGGGAATACGAGGTTCCGCGAGCCAACATCAACCTGGGGGGCAACGTTCTGGTCTGGGGCAGCCGGCCTGACGGAACACCCTGGCGGGTCGGCATTCAGGACCCGGCGCGGCCCGACGATAAAAATGCCTTGGCCGGTGTGCTGGAGCTGACGGATTCCTTTGCCGTCACCTCCGGGGGCTATCAACGTTATTTTGAGGAAAACGGAAAACGCTACCACCACATTATTAACCCGGCAACAGGTTATCCGGCGGACAGCGGACTCGCCTCTGTCACGGTGGCAGCCCCGGCAGGTTCTCAAGCCCTTTGGAACGGAACCATGTGCGACGCCTATTCTACCGCTCTTTTTGTCATGGGGGAAGAAAAGGCGCTGGACTTCTGGCGCGACCACCAGGACGGCGGCAGTCCCTTTGAGCTAGTCCTGGTGACGGAGGACAGCCGGGTTATCGTCACCGGGGGTCTGGCAGACCGCTTCACCCTGGATGAAAACAGCGGATATACCTGTGAAACCGTTTCCTATGAGACAGCCTCCTAAACTTCGGCCCATGCTCTGGGATTTCCTGACTGCCCTCTGCGTGGCGGCTTTAGCCGTTATCGTCGCCGTCTTCCAGTGGCGGGGCGGGCAGACCCAGGGACTGACGGCAGTGGTGTCGGTAGACGGCGCTGAGGTTGATCGGGTCTTTCTGGGCTACGCCGCCGGAGAAAAAACCTACCAGGCCGGGGATTACACACTGACGGTGGAATATGACCAGGACGGCGCCCAGGTTCTCGCCTCCGACTGTCCTACCCGGGACTGTGTCCACACCGGAACCATTACCCGGAGCGGGCAAAGTATCGTCTGTCTGCCGGGAAGGTTTATCCTCCATCTGGAGGGCGGAGCGGCAGACCCAAACGCCATAGATGCGGTTTTAGGTTAGGGGGCCAGGATGAAACTGACAACAAAGCAGCTCACTCTCTGCGCTCTGCTGACCGACATGGCCCTGGCGCTGAGCTATTTGGAGAACCTCTTTCCCCTGTCCCTTGCCATTCCCATTCCCGGTGTGAAGCTGGGCCTTGCAAATATCGTGACGCTTTTTGCCCTCTATGCCCTGGGAGCGGAACAGGCGCTGCTGATTTTGCTGTCCCGGTGTCTTCTTGGAGCACTCTTCGCCGGAAATATAAATGCGCTGTTCTTCTCCCTGCTGGGAGGGCTCTGTGCCATGGGAGCTATGATCGTTCTTTCCCGGCGGCAGGTCCTGTCGGTTTACGGTGTGTCCGTGGGCGGGGCCGCGGCCCACAACTGCGGGCAGATCGCCGCGGCCATGCTGACTCTTGGAAGCAGTGCGCCTCTCTATTATTTGCCTGTTTTGCTGGCAGTATCCCTGCTCACCGGCGGATTAACCGGACTGGCCGCTGCCTGTCTCTTTCAGGGATTATCTCACACCGACTTAATGAAAGGCTGACGGACATGGATAAAAAGGACAAAAAAGACGAGATTATCCTTCAGCAGCTGGAGGTTATCCAAACTTTGACAGAGCACAACCTCCGCCGGATGGGAACGGACTTCTTGGGCGCCCCTTCAGCGCCGCCAAAGGAGAGTCCGACGGACAAAGGCGCAAAAACTCCGCTGTCCCCAGAACCGGCTGAACTGCCAAAAGCACCGACGGCCGCCCGGGTTTCCGGCAAAATCCAGCGGGAGGAAGAAGTTCCGCCGGAGAAGCTGGAGAACCTTCAAAAAGAGCTGGAC